>Ga0308169_10006147_pt1 | contig 10678 bp, 21 predicted proteins | sample PhyBR1_2_FD_202139 | JGI IMG/M metagenome (GOLD analysis project Ga0308169, IMG submission 202139) | Phyllosphere microbial communities from UC Gill Tract Community Farm, Albany, California, United States - DLSLSB.R1 | ecosystem: Host-associated > Plants > Phyllosphere > Unclassified | place... | reverse complement strand
CAATGTTCACGGTCATCGTAGCCTTGATGAAAAACTAAGTTGTCATCACCACGAACGCCCTGATCTAAATCAATAATGGTGTGATATGTATCTGCTTTGGTTTCTGCATTACAAACAATGAAGCGCTCATTTCTTGCCTGAACGGTAAACCACAAACGATCATTATTAAATTTGACTTGCTGACCAACCTTTAAATCTTTCGCTTCCATAAAAATCACCAATAAGAAAAGAAAAACCCCTCAACATCTAAAATGCAAGGGGCTTTTATGTGCCGTAATACGTCCGGCGAGTAACAAAGGAAATGTAGCGAAAGGTTTAGTTTGGTAGTTTTAAATCAACATCGGGAATAACCGTAGTGGGTCGGAAGTCCACCTTATAGCGATAAACACTCACACCTTTACTATTAAGCTGTTCAGAGAAATAAGTAACATTATCCGAGATGCCCAATGAATGCTTTTTGAATTGCTCATCACCAGTCTTGCAAGTCACATCAACCTTACGGTCACTCACTGCATCAAATGAACACTTACCCTCAATTGTGAGAATGTATTCACCAGTAATTCCATTGTAGAAAACAATACGCCGATCTAATTGAAAGTTATCTGCAGCATATGAAAGGTTTTTAGATGCCACTTGCGCATCACGTGAACAACCTATCATTCCCATTGCACACATCAGACCAAGTGCGAGTATTTTAGTTTTCATTGTCTTGCTTTTCTCCAGGCATTAAAAAAGCCCGATCAAATTAATGATCAGGCTCATGTTATTTAATTTGGTATTACTTAATTATTCGGGTTTTGTTTTACCGCATTTACGACATTCAACTTCAGCAAATACATCTGACTCGTAATCGAATGCATGAAAGCAAAATAACTTACGTAGAAATTGGAGCATACTTTCCTCCTGACATAAAAAAAACCTACTTAATCTAAGTAGGTTTAACGTGCACCCTTAGGTGTTTCTTTTAGCTATAAACATGTGCGAAAAAAGTTTATGCAATTCATTGATTTCATAGAAACTAATTTTGTCACATTTCATAACTCGTGTATTTGGTTTAAGCCACTCTCTTTTCTTCCTTAAGATGTATGGCATTTTTCCAAAATATATTTCAATGAAAAAACCTTCAAATATAAAGCAAAATGAGTAGCTATTGCTCTGCTCGTAAAGCCTATAAAATGGTGAAACCATCATTTGCTTTACTGAACTCTCAGTAATTGCACCTACTCCATCATATATTTTTGATACGCTTATATTAATGTATTTGCAATCAAGTTTAAGTTCGGTTAAACAGTGTTTTAAAAAGTTATGAATAACATCATTAGTTATTAATGCTTCATATGAAGGATGGTTAGATTTTGCACCTCTCCAATAAAGTGAAATAAAATATAGCATCAGTTTTGAAGTATCTACGTTTTCATATATCACTTTATTTTTTAAAGAGGCTATATTTACATTTTTAATTTTCCCTCTTAATAGATTCGGACCATATCCATCAAAGTGCTGATTAAAATAACTTTCACATTCTTTGCATAGCAATCTATCTGTCCAATTATCATTAGAGTTCTTGATAGTATCTGATGACAAGCTAATGACTCTAGCTGAATTGGTTTCATGACAAGATTTCAGTAGCTCACTAAAAAACGTTTTATTAATTGTATGTGATCTTTGTAATTCTTTACTTTCATCACAAAACAAACATATCCCTATTACTGGTGTAGCACTTCTCACCAATATCCCCTATAGCATTTAAGGTCTATAGTTGTACCACAAAAAAAGCTCACCTTTCGATGAGCTCTTAAATTCAATTTTTTGGCTTTCGCAGTATTAATTCCACTTGATCCGTTGCTTCCCACAACTTCAAATCATTTGCGATCCAAAAGTGGTACAAGTTATCGCCAATGATATATGTCTGTCTACGGTATTCAGAGGTTTTACCTTCTTCCACATCTTCAGCTTTGAAGCGGCCTTTATCAAAGTCAAAAGATTGACCTTCCAAATCACCACCGATACAAATATTCAATTTAACTGCCTAGCAATAATCAACTGAAGTACTGTAGCACCAAATGCAAAAAAGCCCATCCAATGATGAGCTTTTTAAAATTACTTAGGTCTGTCCTGCAACACCAAGATTAGCACTAAACAGATTAATTGCCACACTATTAACAAACATACACATAGGAACAATAGAATGTTTTTTCATAAGCACCTCCTTTTGACTTATTGACACGGTTGATGAGTTAGTTAAACAAAACAACAAATAAGTTGAAAAAAAAGCAATCAATCCTAGCACTACTGATGGAATCGAACCATCCACACAGAACACAGACCTAAGTAATCTTTATCGAATAAAAAAGCCCATCCAATAATGAGCTTTAATTTCTATGTAGTCGATTTAATGCAACTACAGCGACAATAACACAAATATAGAGGTTTGCTGCGCGCAATGCAATAGTTTGTAATTTATTTAATTTCTTTATGAATTCTCGTATCCAGTTCAATATTAGTTTTAGCTCCAAGCTCCTTGCGAAGCAAATGTGTTATTGGCAGGACACTTTCATTTAGTTTTTGAATTAATTCTTCTATACACGCTTGAGCAACTTTTTTTTCTTGAATTAATTCGTTCTCTTTTTGAGTTATAAGCAATATTTGCTCATCACCATATTTTAATTGTGTATCAATATAATCTAAAATATTTTTAATCTTTTGATTGTCAGGTTCCTCAATTTTAATCTTTTGCAATATATTCCACGCATCGTCAAATCTTGACATTATCTCGTCGTGTCTCTTAACTAAATCATCCAACTCCTCTGATAGTTTTTGAATTGGTTTCATATCAGAAAAAAAATCAAAATATATAGGCTGAAATGACTTTAAAAACTCAAAAATATCTGCTTTAGTTTCAGTTTCACAAATGAATGATGCTATATCAGCTTTTTTACCAAAACTCATTATGGCATCTACTTGTAATGGCCATTTTTTATTAAAATCTAGCAACAGCGTATGAAAACCTGTAATCATATCTGAGTACGAACCTACCAAATCTAAATAAACATTCTTTCGTGTCTCAGCGAGTCTAGCTACTGTCTGTAAGTGTAAAGATGTGCGCCATGAAAACCACACACCCAACGCAAGAGCGGCACCCCCAATAAATGCAGCCCAAATACTACCCCATTTCTGTATTTCAGCTGCCTGAATAGTAGCTTGTGCTGTTAACATTTCTTCAAGCATAAATATTAAAATCCGCCTTTAGTTAAGCGGATAATATCTCATACATTTTCACAAATTGCTTCAAGCCGACAATCAAGCCACGTTTCAGCTGCCAACAAATACTTATCAATATTACGACGATCCACGGCGGTCTTTTGCGCAAGTACTGAGACTGGATACCCCTTTAAATAATGAAACTCAACCCACTGGTACAGATCAGGCCGCGATAACTTCAATTGCATTACCAGGTGATCAATAGCCACAAGCGCATCATCATCCAGCATCACCTTAACGCCGTAGCTTTTCTCCCCTTGTTTTAAGCGCATCAAACCTAACGACGGTGACTTGCATATCAATTCACTTGGATTTCTTTCAGCGCTACGAGCCCATTTACCCCATTGTGCCAATTCATTTTGCATCATACGTACTGTGCTTTTAATTTCTAATGCTGAATTCATCCTATTTCCTTTCTTAAGCCTTCCAATATCTTTTAAATACCAACATAGCTGCATCACGTGCATGCTCATTCGTGCGACCAGTCCAGCCGGTCATACGTGTAAAATCTTCTGCTTTCTTTTTTGTTGCATTTGCTGCTGGGTGAATCATCTTGAAATTAAGACCTTGTTCAGTGCACCAGTCTTCCCAAATCTGTGCATCACGTTTAACCGATCCAACGCCTTGTGACTTTTCACGACCACCAGTAAACCAAGTGCGTTTCCGTGCATCTTCGATATAAAGCATGATGTCTTTAAGATCATGCTCATCTTCATACTCAAGAACGCTTTGCATGGCTTGAGTAATACTGAGACTTTCCACCTTTTGAAGTACACCGCCTTCACCATGGTCGAATGCCACGGCGAAGCCTGTATTTACACCAGTATCGATACCGATGAGGATTTTCAAATCACAAACTCCTTATCACCCTTACACCAACACACATACCCAACTTGAACGGTTAAATCGCGATATCCAATCCCCTCATCAAAATCAAATAAACGATCGCCACGGGTATATTTCAACTGCAGGTAAAACGGTTGGTTCACAAAGAAGGATTCGAATTCTTTGCGCTCATCTTGTTGCTCAATCACAACCACATCAGATACATCACACATAAACGGCGCACCATTACCTAAACGACCAAATACGCGACCATCTTCAACACGATCAACAACACCTTCACCAATGAATCGTTTTCCTGAAAATCCAGTTCTAGATTCAGATTTCACGCGGTCATTAATTTTCATCGTTCAATCTCCACCGTCATGCCAGCATGATCATTTTCAACAATAGAAATGCCTCTTGTTACTGATGCTTTGCTTATGATTCTTTTGAAATCAATCTGATTCACTTCATGGCAATGCAGGCATAAGAAACTGTTTTTCTTTTCCAATTTTTTATAAATCTCCCTGGCTTCAGCTAAAGCTCGGTTATTTCTCTCTGTTGCAGCGTTTATATGTTTTAGATATTTTTGAATCCACCAAACAGGGTTTAAGCGAACATTGCAGTCAGTGCATAAAACTTCATTTTCTTCAGCTGATACTTCAATATGCTTATGTTCACAGGCACTACGTTCAAACTTCCGTGCAAATTTGATAACTTTTTCATCATCATTAATGCTGATCGTGTGACTTTCTTTATAAAAGCTCATGCTGCAGTACCAAACTCAAATTTTTTAATTAGTTGTTTAACAAGAGCCCACTTCTCATCAGCCAATTTCGAATGGCCTTTTGCAGCATCGCGAAAATGTCGAGTCCGGTAACCTGCCATTTCAGCCAGACGCTGAAAATCACTCTCGCACTTTGATTTCTTTAAAAACCGACCCAGCACTTCTATCTGCTCTTTAATTTGAGCCTCATGCTTTTGCTTTATTGCCAATTTACGTTGTGCTTTAACGGCGGCCTTGTACTGTCTTATTTCTTCATTCTTGGCTTCAATCGATTTTTCACGTTCAATTCGCTCTTGATCATTAGCAACTGTCCTACCCTTGCTTTGTGGTATCACTCCATTAGGGAAATTAGAAAATCCTCTTGGCAGAACTTCAACTTCACGACCATTTGCCAAAAAATCTTCTAAATCACGATCTAGCTGTTCACGTAAACTACGCTTGGCCACAATGTTGGTATGGGTAATATTTTTACCGATCTGTACCGATTTAATACGTTGTTCTAAGATTTCGTTCACGCTACTACCTCCATCACTGCGCCAAACTCACCAATCAAGGCAATTTGCTGTTCACACCATGCTTTTCGAAATGCAATCTCATCCGCTTTTAATTCGCTGTTGTTGCAGTCAAAGTTAGCCGCCCAATAAACACAGTGCTTTAGCAAAGGAATTGCACAGGTATTCAATTCAGGACTAAGTACCGCATTGCTAAACTGTGACAAATGTTCAAGTCTGGTCATGCTGCACCACCTGTACGAGCATCAGCCCAAATACATTCAACCAATCGAGATCCGTTGTCATGAAAACGAGACCACAGACGATCACCCATCCATTTTTTTAATGCCGGCGCATCAAAGTTAGAAACAAGGATTGTGCTTTTCATGTCGTCATAACGCTTGTAAAGCAACTTGTGTACAGCTTCACGCTTCATATCATTCATGCTTTTGGCTTTACCGTCCGCCGTGGCGCTTGAGTCATGCAGGCCCACTTCATCAACGATCAGCAAATCATATGAAGCCAACTCATCAATTACGGATTGTTCTGTTTGATCTTTGCGGCTCCAGCTGCCCATGATCTTTTCAGCAATTTCAGCACTGGTGATGTAGCGAACACTTTTTTTAGATTTCAATAAATAACGGCCAGTACCACAAACCAAATGCGTTTTACCTGTACCGGTACTTCCCACCAACATCAGATTTTTATTCAGACCTATTTCCAAATCTTTTGAAAAATTCACACATGCTTCAAGTGCAACTTGTTGCCCTGGTGTTTTCACCGAATAACTTTTCAAAGTACATTCAGCATGACGGCGTGGAAAAAATGCTTGTTTTGTGCGAGTGCTGATCCATTTTTCAGACTGAGCATTCGCTTCATCTAATTTTGCGTTATGCACATCTTCGGCAGCACATTTTGGACAAATCGTATTACCAACGATCACAACCATATTCACCTGGTGAGTCGGGCAGATCGCCGTTGAATTCTCTAATTTAAACATTGCAGTCATCTCAGTTGAACTCCTCACCAAGTACCAGTGTTGGCACAAAATCAGTTACTGGCTCTTGCGCTTGTAGTTTGTCATTCCAGTAGGCGTTTACGTCAGTGTGTTGCTGGTGTTGAACAGGTGCTTGAATCTCATCAGTCCAGCGTTCATTGAAAATCCAAGTCTGTGGCATTGGCACATATTTGCCGCCGTTCTTGGTCCAATCCTCAGACTGCTTTTGTTTTTCAAGTGAAGACATGATTGATTCAAACGAAGTCTTTTTGAAATCGATACGCATGAATTTATCGTGTGCCATTTTTTTTGATTTCTTGTTTGGGTATGCAGCCCAGAACAATTCGAAGTTTTTCAAAAGTAAATCTGATTCGACTTTTTTCGCTTTTGCCTTGGCTTCCCATTTAGCTTTCGCCTCCTGTTCCGCTTTTTGTTTTTCAAGACGTTCAGCTTCTAATTTCTGCTCAACAAGAACTTGATCCTGTTTTGCTTGGTCATGTGCGTTTTGCACATAAATACTTTCTTTAAAGTTTTCTTTAAATATATCTTTAACAGTCCCCCCATTGTCGGGGGTGGTTTTATCCCCTTCATCGGGGGTGGTATACCCTCCCTCATGGGGGGTAGTACCGTTTATAGGTGGTACTACCATTTGTCGGTGGTGGTTAAGGGTCAATGTATAAGTATTTGCCGCACCAGTTTTACGAGATACATGGATCAATTTAAGCTGCTCTAATTCACGCACGGCGCGAGAAAAAGTTTCTTCTTTGCTGATGCCTGTTTTCTTACGAGCAAGGCTGCTACCCACCTGGCATGAATTACTACCGAATCCATAAGCCATACGGATGAGAAAATCTAAAACCTTGTATGCATTACCGCTAAGTTCAGACATCAAACCTGAGTCAATAATGAAGTTTGGTTTCTTTGTATATCCACCCATAAAAACCTCTGAATCCACCCCAAAAGGCTTTGATAAACCTTGAAAATTTGATAAACTTACCGCTGTGTTCAATTTCTTCTCTCCGTTGAATTTGAATTAAAAAGCCTGAGGTCAGATCTCAGGCTTTTTCTTTACCTAAATTAACCTCAATACCTTCCGATCCCTCTGAATCCCATACCTCTGTACTCAAATCCCGTATCAACCCTGTTAATCCCAAGCGCTCAAACGATTTTGCTTGTAAATTAAGAACATGCCACTCACCAACGATTTCTTTTTCAATAAGAAATGCCAAGTAAGAGGCAACATCTTTCCCTTTTAATGAAGCAAGCGTTTTAGCTCGTTCATGGATTTCAGGAGACAAACGAACATGTGTAGATTTCTTTTCAAGACTCATAAATTCACCTATGCAACACTTTCATTATTTTTGTGGATATTTGGGTTCAGAAATAAATGCGGATATTCAAGTTTGATTGATGCTGGAATACCTCGAACCATCCAATTCTGAACACGCTGTTTGTTCTTAAAACCAAGAAGTTCCGCAACTTTGGTGGAACCTCCTAGTTTCAAGATGATTTCTTTGTCTTTGGATATGGACATAGCTAAAACCAACTAAACACGATGTTTAGTAGATAGTAAACATTGTGTGTATTTATGTCAATTTTTTTGTTTAACACAAAGTGTTTACTTTTGTTGATAATCAGATAAACCAAATTGGTACTTTAAAATGAATAAATCCGAATCATTGGACCGCTTATTGGCAGTTGCTGGTGATATTAGTCAAGAGGAATTGGCTAGGCTTCTTGATGAATCCCCACAAACAATAACTAACTGGAAAAAACGTGGTGTTTCAAAAGCTGGAGCAATTAAAGCCTCTGCTATCTTTGGTGTATCTACGGCCTGGATATTAAATGGAGAGGACAAGCCGGATTTGCTAAATGCTGCAAAGGTCATTGAGTGGGATTCTTCGACTAACGTAGATGATGACGAAATAGAGGTTCCGTTCTATAAAGACTTTTTGGTTTCTTGTGGGGTGGGAACTTTGCCGCAAATTGTAGGACAGCCATCTAGAAAGCTTAGACTAGGCAAGGCAACACTTAGAAGTTATGGGGTATCACCAGAGAATGCTTATGCTTTAACAGCACACGGTGACTCAATGAAATCAGTCATTAACAATGGTGCTACTGTATATGTGGATCTAGGGCAGACGAATATTGTTGATGGTAAAATTTATGCGATCAATCACGGTGGCTTATTTAAGTTTAAATACTTATATAAAATGCCTATGGGCGGGGTTCGGATCGTGAGTGAAAATAAAGAAGAATATCCAGAAGAAGTTTTAACTGCTCAAGAGATGATTGATCAGGAATTTTGCGTTGTCGCTTATGCTTTTAATGTGCAAAATCCACTTCCTTAATACTTAAAAGTAAACAAAATGATTTGACCACGTAAAATGTGGTCTTTTTTTTGCCTTACTTTTGTAAAAATAAACAAAAATAATTCACACAGTGTTTATATAAACTGTTGACTATAGTAAACACTGTGTTTACTATAAACCTCGTAGACATAAAAAAGCCCTTCCGACTACGACATCTAAAGGGCTTCACATAAACACTTGCATGCTTACGAGGCAATTATGAATCTAAAAACCAATCTAATCAAGGCTACTGGTGCACTGATCGCCGTGGCACTAATGTCGGTGATCTACGCATCACAACCCACCAAAGCTCCAATTGAAGAAACACAACCCCAGGTTGTCATCACAAGCGATTCATACATTGTGAAAAACAAAGCATGCAATGAGTATTGCACTGCAAAAGTTCAAGCTGACGAGTACGAAATCTTTGTCGAATACAAGCTTGATGATGCTTCAGTTGAATTTCTAGACATTCTTAATGTAGTGCGTCACGACAAGACAATTAATGCGTACATCGATCATTCAGAAATTCAAAAAATTAATGCTGCGATTGTGGATGCACGCCAATGACACCACTTTTCACTGCTGCATTTTTTGATGCAAACCACGGTTCGGCTTACTACAAAGCATTGGCTCAATTTGAAAAACCATTGCTTAGAGAAGTACTCATTCGCTGCCATGGCAATCAAACCAAAGCCGCTGAAATTTTAGGTCTTAACCGGGGAACATTCCGAAAAAAGATTATTCAACACAAACTTCATAAAGAAGTTAATTAAACCGGTGGTTGGTAATGGATCTACAAATTAAATATCTGGCAACTGAACCAGAAGGCACCAAACATATTCACCTCCAACTTGCTGGGCCATTTGAAACTTGGATTTTGAACGGCGGTTACCAGGCTAAATTTATTAAACATGCTTTATGTGTTCGTTACAGCATGGCAAATAAAGAAACACTTGAAATTGATGGCACTGGAAAAATGAATGCTGCAGCACAGAAACGCTATGCAATTTTTCTTAAGCAGTATTTGAAAGTGGGTAAATCGTTAATTGAATCTTTGCGTGCTCAGGCACCAAAAACTTTAAGGATAGCGGCGTGATGGAAACTAAAGAGAAAAAAATCGAAATCAACATGAGTCAATTCGAAGGCACTTCTGACCAAATTGCTGAACAAGTTTTCAAAGTTGTTATCTTGCCAATGCTGCAACAAATGAAAGTGCAAGATGATGAATCAGCGAAGGTGTTTGCCTTTTCAATCATGTGGCTTGGGATGAGCCAATATGCTCAGTTTTTTCCTACTGCTGGTGCTAAAAAATCAATTAATTTTGCTGCAGATAAGCTGATTGAAGCTCTTAAACAGCAACGTGGCGAATTAAAGGTTTAGGTGGCGTGATGGATATTAAAGGATTCAAAGCTTGGGCTGAAAGCAAAAAATTAAGCACGGATGGTGAGACTGGTCGCAATTACAGCTACACATTCTATGATTCAAAAACTCAAGCAGCATGGGATGCATGGCAAGCCAAAGCTCAAGCGGTGCCGGAAGTAATCACTATTGGTAATGAATTGCAATCATGGGTAGCTGTCTGGTCATTCAGGGCAAAAAATGACGGTGAAGATTACGTGGTGGTTGATGCAAACCTTCTTGCTGAAAAAATTGAAAAATTAACAGGAGCAAATGCGTAATGGATATTCAAAGAGACGAAGAATTCGAAAAAGCATATAGCGAAATTTGTAAGCCAATTATTGCTAGACCGTACCCTAGAAATGAAAAGGGTGAATATATCTATAAAGAAATTCACGAAGCGCATTTGATGTGGCAAGCCAAAGCCCAAGCGATACCGGAAGGGTTTGTTTTGGTGCCGAAGGATCAATATGAATCCCTGAATGAGTTTAGGGGTCTTTATAAAAGAGCAATTATTAATGCTCGGAAACGTAAGGATCAATTAAATTGGGCTCATGTAGCCGGA
>Ga0308169_10006146_pt1 | contig 10678 bp, 8 predicted proteins | sample PhyBR1_2_FD_202139 | JGI IMG/M metagenome (GOLD analysis project Ga0308169, IMG submission 202139) | Phyllosphere microbial communities from UC Gill Tract Community Farm, Albany, California, United States - DLSLSB.R1 | ecosystem: Host-associated > Plants > Phyllosphere > Unclassified | place... | reverse complement strand
CGACCGCCATCCGGGCGGGACGCCGTCACTGGGGATCCCTACCTGGTTCTACGGGCATGAGCCGCCCAACTACTTCGCCACGCACATCGCGAAATACTTCGCCAACGCCATCCGCGAAGCCATCCTCCTCCAGCTGTGCCACGGCGGCATCGTGTTCCTGCCGGGAGCCGCGGGCACGGTCCAGGAGATCTTCCAGGACGCCTGCGAAAACTACTACGGTGCACGGGAAAAAGTGGCTCCCATGGTGCTGGTGGGGCGCCGGCACTGGGCGCAGGAGTACCCGGCATGGCCTATGCTGGCCAGTCTTGCCGCGGGCCGCGCCATGGCGGACTACATTTTCCTGGTGGACACAGTGGAGGAAGCAGTGGAGGTCCTCCGGCATCGGAGGACCTCCACTGGCTGAGCTGTCGGCGGGCTAGCCCACCGCGGTGCCGAACAGCAGGCCCAGCAGGTAGGTGATGGCAGCCGCGCCCAGGCCGATGGCGAGCTGGCGCAGGCCGCGGGTGAGCGGGGACGTGCCGGACAGCAGGCCAACAGCGGCGCCGGTGGCCATGAGCGAGATCCCCACCAGGGCACCTGCCACCACGAGGGCGGTGACTCCCGTCAGGCCGAACAGGAACGGCAGGATGGGAATGATGGCGCCGGAGGCAAAGAAACAGAAGCTGGAGAGCGCGGCGCCCCATGCGGTGCCCACTGCTTCATGCTGGTCTGCTTCCTCCGGCAGCTCCGGCTGCAGCGACAGGCTCGGGTCGCAGTCGCAGGACAGCAGGCCCGTGCGCTCGGCCACCCGGTGTTCGGCTGCCTCCCGGGACATGCCGCGGGCCAGGTACACCAGCAGGAGTTCGTTATGTTCGAGGTCCAGCTTGGGGGCGACCGCCAGGGTGACCTGGGTGGGGCGCGTGGCTGCCAGCAGCTCCCGCTGGGAACGGACCGAGATGAACTCGCCGGCCCCCATGGACATGGCGCCGGCCAGGAGCCCGGCGATGCCGCTGAGCAGGACCACGCTGCTGGCTACTCCGGACGCGGCCATGCCCATCACCAGCGAGAGGTTGCTGACCAGGCCGTCGTTGGCCCCGAAAACGGCGGCGCGGAACGTGCCGGCCAGGCGATTGCGGCCACGGGTTGCCAGCCCCCGGACCACTTCCTCATGGATCTGTTCGTCCGCCGCCATGGCCTCGGTGGCGTTGGGGTCCTTGGCATAGGGGGAGCGGCCCTCCGCGCGCTGGGCCAGTGCCAGCACAAAGACGGAGCCGAAGTGCCGGGCCAGGAAGCCCAGGAACCGGCTCCGGGCGGACGCCCGTTTTGGCTTGCCCGCGTGCTCACCCAGCAGGGCCAGCCAGTGCGCCTCGTGCCGGCCTTCAGCCTCGGCCAGGGCCAGCAGGATGGCCCGCTCCTCCCCTTCGCGGTTCTGCGCCAGGTCACGGTAAACGGCGGCTTCGGCGCGCTCGTCGGCGAGGTACTGGCGCCACCGCTTGATGTTCGACGGCGAGGGCTGGGCTTGGTGGGGGCGGGCCGCTTCCGGGGGCGTGGCGTGGGAATTGGGCCCGATATTTTTGGGCTGGGCGTGCTGCGACACTGGTACTCCTGAGTTGGAAAGGGCATGTTTTCGCGCCTTTGCCCTGCCAGCCTACTGCGGAATTCCGCGGTTTTTTGGCTGGCAAACCTCGCTGCGGAGTTTCGGTTGACCGTAAAACCGCGCCCCGCATTGGCTCAATTCCACGGCCTTACACGCTCCCGCCGGGGCCCTTGACCCTATGCCCCGCCGGTGCTGTGATGAAGGTGTGGCGCGGCCTGCGCCTTCCAGAAAGAGCACGCCAGGCGAATACACGGAGGTTGAATCATGAGCACCACCGGACAGCACCCGGACATGCCGCACCTGGACGCCGTAGAAGCGGACCCCGCCTACGACTACGCCGAGGATGCACCGGTGGACGACGCCGGCTGGGACGCGGAGGATGAATTCCTGGACCAGGAAGAGCCCGTGGTCCAGGCTCCGCAGATCGTCATTGACGCCGAGGACCGCGAAGTCCCGCTGGATGACGACGAACTCCGCGGCGCAGGGGAGTAGGACTTACGACGGCGGCGCCTTCTTTCGCGGTTAAGCGAAAGGAGGCGCCGTCGTCGTGCTCTATCTTTTTGTGGGCCCTGCGACTCTTAGGCTCAGCGGCCGGCGAGGACTTCCTCCGGCGTCCCTTCCTGCTCCTGCCCGGACACGCGCCGCTGCCAGGCCTGCATGACCCCAGGGTCCGTGGGCCGGGTGAGCAGTGACGCCGCGATGTAAACAACGGCTGAGGCGATGAGGCCGTAGTAGATCGGTTCGTTGGCGTAGATGCCGTCCAACGGGACCTCGGCGTTGATCTCGAGGATGATCATGGTGCCGAGGGTGATGACCGACCCCACGGCCATGGACGCTGCGGCGGCGATACCGGTGCCGCGCCTCCAGACCAGGCCGCCCAGGATCGCCACCAGCAGGCCGCCGACCAGGATGTCGTAGGCGATGGTGAGCGCGGCGACCACGTCCTTGGTGATGATCGCGATGATGATCGCGACGATGCCCAGGCCCAGGACCCAGACGCGGTTGGCCTTGACGTCGTGCTCCGGGTTGTCCGTGTCGTCGGTGTTGACGGTCTTGCCGAACCAGCCGGCGACGAAGGGCACGACGTCGGCGCGGGCCACCGTGGCCGCGGCGATCAGGGCGCCGGAGGCGGTAGACATCATGGCGGCGACGGCGGCGGCGAGCACCAGGCCGCCGATGCCGATCGGCAGCAGATTGGTGGCAACCTCCGCGTAGACCACGTCCTTGCCGAGGGCCTTCACATCGATGTTTGGCAGGGCAACGCGTGCGCCCAGGCCGATCATGGCGCCGGCGGCACCGTAGAGGATGCAGTAGAGGCCCGCCGTCGAACCGCCCCAGCGGGCCACCTTGGGCGTCTTGGCGGTGAAGACGCGCTGCCATATGTCCTGGCCGATCAGCAGGCCCAGGGTGTACACCACAAAGTAGGTGATGATCGTCTGGACGCCGATGCCGTCCATCTGGAAGAAGCTGGCGTCAACGCGGCTGCGGATGCCGTCCAGGCCGCCGGCGGCGTTCAGGGTGAACGGGAGCATGAGGAAGAAGATGCCCACCGTCTTGATGACGAACTGCACCTGGTCCGCGAGGGTGATGGACCACATGCCGCCGATGGTGGAGTACACCAGCACGATCGCGCCGCCGATAGCGATGGCCAGGGCCCGGTCCCAGCCGAACAGCACCACGAAGATGGTGGCGTAGGCGCCGGTGGAGGTAGCGCACAGCATCAGTGTGTAGGCGAGCATCACGATGCCGGACGCTTCGGTAGCCCTGCTCCCGTAGCGGAGGGTGAGCATCTGGGACACGGTGTAGATCTTCAGCTTCTGGATGGTTCCCGCGAAGAGCAGGCTCAGGAGCAGGACGCCGGCGCCGATGGCCACCACGAGCCACATGCCCGAGATGCCGAACTTGTAGCCCAAACCGACGCCGCCCACCGTGGAGGCTCCGCCCAGGACGACGGCGGCCATGGTTCCCGTGTAGAGGAACGGGCCCAGGCGCCGTCCGGCCACCAGGAAGTCGCTGTTGTTTCTGGTGCGGGACTTGCCCCACCAGCCGAAGGCCAGCATTGCGAGAAGGTACACCACCACGATGGCGATGTTGATGGCACTTGCATCCATAGATGGGCTCCTTGGAGCTGTTGGGCGCCGGGTGTGGGACCGGGGGCGACGGCGCCCGGAACCGCCGCGGACGAACGGAGACGGCTCCTTTTTATTGCCCTATAGGCAACAGGAGTTTCCACAGACTAGAGTGTGACGGCTGCAACAGTCAAGGGCGGGATCGGGCGGCCCGCACCGGTGTGGCATGGGCGCGTCACAAAAGCGGCGGCCATTAGTATGGCTCGAGAGTGCGGTCGGGCTGCCGGCCATGAAAGGTTCGTAGATGAAGGCACTGCCAGTTGAGCCCAGCAATGTCCCTGTTGCCATCGGCTCCAGGATCCGCGCCGCCCGGCAGTCCCAACGGCTCACCATCGAGCAGGTGGCCGATGCCACCGGGCTGACCAAAGGTTTCCTCAGCCGGGTGGAACGGGACCTGACCTCGCCGTCGGTCGCCTCCCTCGTGACGCTCTGCCAGGTGCTGTCCATCTCCATCGGCGATCTCTTTGCGGCGCCTGAAACCCACCTGACTAAGCGGAATGACGGCCCGCGGATCTCGCTGGGTGGCCAGGGCATCGTGGAGCGGCTGCTGACGGCCCGGTCGGAACGCCGGGTCCAGATCATCCAGGCGGTCATCGAGCCGCACGGCCGCGGAGAGTCCGAGCTGTACGCCGTGGACTGCGACGTGGATGTGCTGCATGTGGTTAAGGGGTCCATCAAGCTGATCCTCACCAATGAGGAGTACGACCTCAATACCGGCGACACGGTCACCTTCCCGGGCCGCGAGCCCCACACCTGGGTCAACCCCACGGACAAACCGGTCGAGGTGCTCTGGGTCCTGGTTCCCGCTGCCAGCCGCTAACTCTTCGCTACCCGCGGCCATTCCGCCTCGAGCCCCTGTCACGCAGGGCAGCCTTTAGCCGGCTCCGTGTCCGCGCACTCCCGCAACTACGGGCATCCCGTCACCTCCGCCTGCCCAAAGCGTGCTGTGCGTGACGCTGGCATGCCGTTTGGCTGTGCATTTGGTAAACACTTGGTGCGCATAGGGAAACGCCAGTGTATGATGGCAGTCACAGATTCCCTCAACTCCTCGAAGGAGAGGCCTCCATTGGTAGAGCTGCGCATCGAAGCCAACGGCAACCTTGGCCCCATCGATTCATCCCGGATCCCGCGCTACGCCGGCGCCGCCACCTACGCCCGGCTGCCCCGCCTGGACCAGGTGGCCCAGGCTGACGTCACGGTGGTGGGTGTCCCCTTCGATTCCGGAGTTTCCTACCGGCCAGGCGCCCGCTTTGGCGCCAACCACGTCCGCGAGGCCAGCCGGCTGCTGCGCCCCTACAACCCGGCCTGGGACGTCAGTCCGTTCGAGAACATCCAGGTGGCCGATGCCGGGGACATGGCTGTCAATCCGTTCAACATCAACGAGGCGATCGAGACCATCCAGCAGAATGCGTTGGACCTGACCGCGGCCGGGAGCAAACTGCTGACCCTGGGCGGTGACCACACCATCGCCCTTCCGTTGCTCCGTGCCGCCGCAGAGCGGGCCGGCGGACCCATCGCCATGCTCCACTTCGACGCGCACCTGGACACCTGGGACACCTACTTCGGCGCCGAATACACCCACGGCACGCCCTTCCGGCGGGCAGTCGAGGAAGGCATCCTGGACACCGAGGCCATCAGCCACATCGGCACCCGGGGTCCGCTCTACGGCAAGAAGGATCTCGACGACGACCACCGCTTTGGGTTCGGCATCGTCACCTCAGCCGACGTCTACTATCAGGGTGTGTTGGAAACCGTGGCCAAGGTGCGGGACCGGATCGGCAACCGCCCGCTGTACATCTCCGTGGATATTGACGTCCTGGATCCAGCCCACGCGCCCGGAACCGGTACACCGGAGGCCGGCGGCATCACCAGCCGCGAACTCCTGGAAATCATCCGCGGCTTCCGCGGCATGAACCTGGTGGGCGCCGACGTCGTCGAGGTGGCCCCGGCCTACGACCATGCCGAGATCACCGGCGTCGCGGCCAGCCACGTCGCCTACGAGCTGGTGACGCTGATGGCGGACAACGCCGTTCCCGGGGACCGCTTCGGTGCGGCGAACGGCTACGAGGCCCAGGCGCTGGGCCGGGGGATCCACCGGCCCGCCGGTTTCGCTGCCGCCGCCAAGGAGTAGCGCCGTGACCGAACCCGTGCCCGCCGTTGCCGGCACCCGAGGGCGTGGTGCCCGCAACGGCGGGGATCTCGTCGTCGAAACGCTTGAAGCGCTGGGCGCCAAGACGGTGTTCGGCATCCCGGGCCAGCACGCGCTCGGCCTGTTCGACGCCATGGGCCGCGGCAACCTGCATTTCGTGTCCTCCCGGGTGGAGAACAACTCGGCCTTCGCAGCGGACGGCTACTCCCGCGCCACGGGTGAAGTCGGCGTGCTGTTCCTCTCCACCGGACCCGGCGCGCTGACCTCCCTGTCCGGGCTTCAGGAGGCGTATGCCACCGGCGTGCCCATGGTGGTGGTGGCCAGCCAGATTCCCCTCGAGGGCCTCGGCGCCCGGCGTAAGGGAATGCTGCACCAGCTCGATGACCAGAAGGCCTCGGCCGCGAACGTCACCAAGAGCCAGCGGCTGATCCAGCACGCCTCCGGCATCCCTTCCGCCATCCAGGATGCCTGGACCGAAGCCATCTCCTCCCCGCAGGGGCCCGTGTGGCTGGAAATCCCGCAGAATATCCTCCTTGATCCCATCATGGTGCCACCAGTGGAAGATGCGCTCGCCGAAGCCGCTGACAACCCGCCGCGCGTCGAGCTGGTCCGCGAAGCCGTGGCCTGGCTTTCGGAAGCGAAGCGCCCGGCGATCATTGCCGGGGGCGGGACCAGGCGCGGCAAAGCAGAGAAGTCCCTCTTGTCCCTGGCGGAAAAGCTGCGCGCCCCGGTCATCTGCACGCCCGGTGGCAACGGCGCTTTCCCCTGGAGCCATGAGCTCTCGCTCCAGTCCTGGATCGAGGACCAGTACATGACGGAGCTTCTCGAGGATGCCGACGTGCTGGTGGTCATCGGCTCCTCGCTCGGCGAAGTGACCTCCAACTACTTCACCTTCGAACCGCGCGGCAGGATCATCCAGATCGACGCCGAACCCCGGGTCCTGGAATCAAACCGGCCCGGCCTGGGCATCCGTGCCGACGCCGGCCAGGCGGTGGCGGCGCTCGACGCGGCCCTGACGGAACCGCACGGCGAACAGGCGGACTGGCACGGAACCTCGCCCGAGGACCTGGTCAAGAACACCCTCGCGAAGGTCAAGGCCCGGTTGGAAGCGCAGGACCTGGCCAAGGAACTGCACTTCATGGCGGCCATCCGTGAGGCGGTGCCGGCGGACATGCAGACGTTCTGGGACATGACCATCAGCGCCTACTGGGGCTGGTCCTGCTGGGACGCCCGCGAGGGCCAGTTCCATTCGGCCCAGGGCGCCGGCGGCCTCGGCTTCGGCTTCCCGGCGGCGATCGGCGGTGCGGTGGGCCTGGAAACCACGGGCAAGAGCGGCAACGCCGCCAGGGTGCTGGCCGTGTCCGGAGACGGTTCCGCGATGTACTCCATTGCCGAGCTCGCCACGGCAAAGCAGCACAACGTCCCGGTCACCTGGCTGATCGTGGACGACGGCGGCTACGGCATCCTGCGCGAGTACATGGTGGGCGCCTTCGGCAAGGCCACGGCCACTGAACTGGCCCGCCCCGACTTTGTGAAGCTCGCCGAATCCTTCGGCGTGCCGGCAACCCTGGTGGCCCCGGAGGATGTGGGGGACGCCCTCAAGGCCGCGTTCGCCGCGGACGGCCCCAACGTCGTCGTGGTTCAAACACTCCTGAAGATGTTCGCGCCCACCCATCTGGACCCCTGACCACGCAGTCTTCTGCAAGAACGCTCCCTCACGTGCCGGCAACGGCTGCGTGGGGGAGCGATTCCATTTAACAGGCATCCATGCAATAACTTCGTTTCCCTAAGCAACCTTTTTCTGGTACAGTTGCTTGCAGCAACTAATTCTTTAGGGAGGATCATGTCTGTCGCACCGGCCACCGCAGCCGACCTCGTCAGCCATATCTATGACCTCCAGCGCGCACTGCGCTGCGTCACCATGGTCAACGTCAAAGGTCAGGACACGGGCATCGCACTCCAAGGCGTGCTCAAGTTCATCGGCGAAGGGGAAACCCGCGCAGCGCACCTCGCCGAACGTCTGGGGGTCAGCGCTCCGGTACTCAGCCGGCACATCGCGGAACTGGCAGACGCCGGCCTGGTGGATCGCACCCAGGACCCCGACGACGGGAGGGCCCAGCTGCTGGCCCTCTCACCCAGGGGGAAGGAAAAGCTCGCGGAGCTGGTGCGCCACCGGGCAGAAACCCTGCAGGGCTACCTCGCCGACTGGAACGAGGACGACGCCGTTGCAACCGCCGCGATGCTGGGCAAGCTGACGGCATCCCTGAAGAATTCCATCCGGGCAAGGGCGGCCGGAACAATCAACGAACACGCAGGAGTCAACTAAATGGCCAACGTCACCGCCGCCGCGGACCAGGAGCAGGAGCGCCAGCGCCAGCGCTCCGCTAAACCGGGATCGCGGCAATCCAAGCGCCACGAACCCGGCGCGCCCATGAATCACCGGCAGATCATGGAAGCCCTGACCGGGCTCCTAGCCGCCTTCTTCACCGCCATCCTCAGCAGCACCATCGTGGCAAACGCGCTGCCCACCATCATGTCCGAGCTCAAGGGCACCCAGACCGACTTCGCATGGGTCATCACGGCCGCCCTGCTGGCCAACGCTGCCACCACCCCCATCTGGGGCAAGCTGGCCGACCTCTTCGACAAGAAGGTCCTGGTCCAGCTGAGCATCGTGATCTTCGTTGCCGGCTCGGTCATGGCAGGCTTCTCCGAAAGCATCCCGTTCCTGCTCACCGCGCGCGTGATCCAGGGCATCGCCATGGGTGGCCTCACCGCCCTGGCGCAGGCCATCATCGGCTCCATCATCCCGCCGCGCGAACGCGGCAAGTACTCCGGCTACATGGGTGCCGTCATGGCAGTCGGCACCGCCGGCGGCCCGCTGCTGGGCGGCTTCATCGTTGACAGCTCGCTGGGCTGGCGCTGGACGTTCTTCGTCTGCGTGCCGCTCGCCGTCGTCGCCCTGATCCTGCTCCAGGTCACGCTGAAGATCCCGCACGTCAAGCGCCCCGCCAAGATCGACTGGCTCGGTGCCATCCTGCTGACCTCCGGCGTGAGCCTGCTCCTGATCTGGGTTTCGTTCGCCGGCAACCCGGACTACTACGACTGGTGGTCCTGGCAGTCTGCCGTCATGGTGGGCGGCGGCGTCCTGCTGCTGGCACTGCTGGTCCTGGTTGAATCCAAGGTGGCCCAGCCGATCATTCCGCTGAAGATCATCTCCGAGCGCACCACTGCCCTTGCCATCATTGCCTCCGTTGCCGTTGGCGTGGCCATGTTCGGTTCCTCCACCTTCCTGGGCCAGTACTACCAGGTGGCCCGCGGCGCCACGCCCACCGAGGCCGGCCTGCTCACGCTGCCCATGATCGCCGGCAACCTGGTTGGTTCGGTGGTGTCGGGCCAGCTCATCAGCCGCTATGGCAAGTGGAAGCGCTTCCTGATCGGCGGCACCGTGATGCTGATCGCCGGCCTGGGGCTCGCCGGAACCATGGACCACACCACCGAACTCTGGCTCACCGGGCTGTTCACCGCCGTCTTCGGCGTCGGGCTTGGCATGTTGATGCAGAACCTGGTGCTCGCCGTCCAGAACACCGTCCGTGCCCAGGACATCGGCTCTGCCAGCGCCTCCGTTGCCTTCTTCCGCTCGGTGGGCGGCGCCATCGGCGTTTCCGTGCTGGGTGCCGTACTGGGCAACCACGTCAAGGATCTTGCCACCGACGGGCTCTCGAAGCTTGGCATCCAGGCCTCCGGGGGCGGGGGCGCCACGATGGACCTGAAGGACCTGCCCGCGCCGATCGCAGACGTCATGCGCGCTGCTTACGGTGACGCCACGGCCGGCATCTTCATGATTTCCGCCATCGTGAGCGTGGTTGCGCTCATCGCCGTGATCTTCATCAAGGAGGTGCCGCTGCGCAAGACCGTTGACATCACCCCCGAGTCCACGCTGCAGGCCAATGCCGCCGGCGAAGCCGGGATGACCGCCATGACCGGGCAGCTGCCCGTAGTGCCGGCCGCAGCGCCGGACCGTGACGTTCCCGCGGGGCCCGGAACAGCGGCACGGAGTTTGGCGCATGCCGTGTCCGGAGCTGCCCCGGCCAAGACGTACGACGGCGGTGCTGCCGCCGCAGCAGCTGCGTCCGGCAGGGTTGCCACGGAGGACTTCGAGGAAGTCTTTGCCAGGAGTTTCCGCTCCGAGGGGCTGGACCTCCGGACCGCCGACAGTGTCGACAAGGCTGCGGACGCGGTGGCCAGTGCCGCTGATACGCTCCGGAAGCTGCAGGAAACCCAGCAGCTCCTGGCCCGGCAGCAGGTTGAACTGGGCGGCCTGGTCCTGGACGTCCAGGAGCAGCTGCGCTCCCAGCGCGAAGTTGCAGCCAAGCAGGCAGCCACGGCCGCAGAGCTCAGCAGGGTCCAGCGTAAGCTCCTGAAGGAACGCAAGCTGCAGGCTGCGGCGGCGCTGTACCTTGCAGGCCACGGCAAGCACAGTGCCGCCGCCCCCGCGCAGTCTTCCGCAGACGGTTCGGAGCCCGTGCAGGGACAGTAGGCCGTCCCCTTCGGGCCGGGCACCGGCCCGTTGCCCGCGGTCCCAATGCCGCAGCCCGCACCCGGAAATTCCTCCGGATGCGGGCTGCGGCATTTCCACGTGCTTCGGGGAATCACATCCCGGGCAGAAAAGAGCTCGGGCCCGGCGTCAATGTCGGTGAGGATGGCTAGAGTGAAACCATGCTCCTGACCCTCATTCGGCGCTACTCCAAACCGTATTCGCCGTACATCCTGGCTGTCGTCGTTTTCCAGCTCGCATCCACTATCGCCGCGCTTTACCTTCCCAGC
>Ga0308169_10006145_pt1 | contig 10678 bp, 12 predicted proteins | sample PhyBR1_2_FD_202139 | JGI IMG/M metagenome (GOLD analysis project Ga0308169, IMG submission 202139) | Phyllosphere microbial communities from UC Gill Tract Community Farm, Albany, California, United States - DLSLSB.R1 | ecosystem: Host-associated > Plants > Phyllosphere > Unclassified | place... | reverse complement strand
AACACTTTCCTTATCGCCGTTTCACTCATTTTCGCATTACCCTTCTTTGCCAATTTTGATGCGTCCTCATCATTAATCGGTTCAGGTTCATCATCATCCGAACTCAAATTCTCTAAATCCAATCCTCCTCCATCCTCCTCTTCATCATCATCATCATCGTCGTCGTCCTCATCTGAATCTGAATCATCCGGATCCTCCTCCATAGGTCGATCCACTAAATCTCCAACAGCAGCCTTCAAATCGTCCAACCTCGTAACTTTCTTCTTCTCCAACAAGGCCGCTTCTCGTTGAGCTTCCATCTCTTCTTCCACTTCCTCCCAATCCTCAGGATCCCCTTGAATTTCGACATCAATGTTGAGTGCACGTTCGACCACTAAAGTCAACACGTCCTCTGCTAATGCCGAACAGTATTCGGTCAAGGAGAGTAAATTGTCGATGTAACAGATTTGAGCGGCTCGAACTTCTCGTTTCGAAGGGAAATGGAGAGCGAGGAGGGGGGAGAGGGAGGGAGAGAGAGTTGGAATGAGAGAGAGGAGAAGTCGAAGGAGGGAATGAATACGAGAGTAAATGAGTCGTCTAGTGAGATGAGGGAGTGCTGCAGGGGATGCGAGGGTATAAGGTGAACCTACACGTAATATCGATGTAATCAGCTACAGTCTTGAATCAGAAGAAAAGGAAAGGGAAAGAGAGCCTTACGGTATTTGAAACCTTTTACGCATTTGTCCAATACAGCTTTCAACCATTCAGTCCTGGCACTCACTAACGCCCCAATGAACCTCATGTAAGCTACTACGAATGACTCTTCCGTAGTAGCCCATGGAACTGCAAGGATCGTTTCGACTAGAGGTTCATGTGATTGATCTAGTTTTGATACGACTGACGTGAGGGCGTCTAACCAGGTACGTAATTGAGATAGAGGAGTTGTTGAAGGTTGGGAAGAAGAGGTCGAGGCGGAGGCAGTAGGGAGGGAAGAGGAAGAAGGGAGGAGGGCGCGGAATTGGGAAATGATTTCATTGTAAGAAGAATTGTCGCCCTGCTTCTCAACCTCGAGATCAGCTTAGTACAGTGCGGGAGATGAGAGGGTAGAGCTTACGTTGTAGCGTTTGTCGAATGCGTCATTGAGGAAAGCAGAGTACATTGCTCTCCGATAAGGACCATTCGGTTCATTCGAGTTGAACTCTTTCGATTTCCCTTTACTCCCCCTCTCTCTCTTACTACTCTTGGTTCCATTCTCCTTCTCTTCCTTGACTCTGACACTCTTGCCCCTCCTTACTTTTGGTTTTTCTTCTTCAGCGAGAGATTCTGATGGTCTCTGTCTTTTAGGTTTAGTTGTTGATGCAGAGGGAGGAGGCATGGGAGGTGCGTGAGTACGTTTTACTGGTTTAGGTCGAGAGTGAGAGGTTGCTTTGCTTGTGGGTGCAGACAATCCAACCATGGAGAGGGAGAATGAAAAAAAAGGGTACAAGGGGTGGCGAGCTTGAACTCTAGCTTGATTGGAGTGTCGTAGATCTATTTGATGCTGCTCGTGTTGATCTGTCGTAGTAGTGTGTTCTTCCAGTCGAGGCTGGGGGATTGATGAGAGAGGCAAAAGGAAAGAGAAACGAGAATTCTTCTCTCATCTCTCTCACACCTCGCTTGGGTGCTACAGGTTCAACAATAATGCTATTAGATAGGGAAGCAGGTTACTTATCCTCTTCTCTCGGAGTAGCAGTACGTTCTTTCTTCCCTCTCCCCCCCCTCTCCCCTGTTCCTGCAATCTAACCCTCCTTCTTTCATCTGCGAGTTTAGCCAGATCAAATCAAAGTAATCCTCCTCCTAGTCCTCTCAATCCCATTATCACTCTTATTCCCATTCCTCCCTTCTTCGACTCGTTCACCTCTTCCACATTTCTATTCCCTAATCCCTTCCGTCATCTTCCTCTGTTTCACTCTCAACCTCCGATCTGGATTCCTAGAATTGATCGCAGATTCAATCGCGACTTGGTGTATCGTCAAATTGGGAGTAAAACAGAAATGGGGGAAAACTATGCCTTGGACTGTCTTCTCAGTTGTTATGGGTCATTTAGCTTACAAGTTGAGTTCCGAGTCCCTCTTTTCTGAACTTCTCCAACGTCAATGCGATATCTTCGAGTGATCCTACGTTCAAGTTCGGAGCGCGAATTGACGTTTCGAAAAACTGACCCGAATCCCGTGTCCCCTCTCTTTTCCCCCTTAGTCACATTCAACGCCAACTTTCCGGAGTAGACGGAGTAACCGAAATTGAGATCACTGGATCCCAAATGGTCTTGACCATGAAACTAATCTCCTTCGCCTGGTCCTGTCACGACGGACAACAACCTCTAACAAAACTCGATAAAACTCAACAAGCTTCTCGAATCGACGTCGTTCCAAACCTTTTACAATTCTTGGGTTACTGGTAAACGCTTCCTTCTCCTTCCCAAGTTGAGAATGAAAAGGAAATTGACGTCTTTGAGGATGAGGGAGAGAGGAATAGCATGTTTTTCCCTTCGATCCTAGCAGGTCCATCGTACACTTATAGATCTTACGATTCATTCACTTCGAAACGTTTGTTCCTGAAAGAAACCTCTACTGCTCAAATTCCAGACAAGATCACTTCGAACGATATTCCAGAGGGTAGGAAAAGGAAAGCGGCGAAAAGGTTCGCGTTGGCTTTGGTGTGCTTGGGAGTTTATTCTACTTATGGTGGACAGTACGGAATGGAGAGGTTGTTGGAAGGGAAATTTGTAGCTCAAAAGAGTTTGTTATACAGGTGAGTCGAGAGATTTTCTACTGATTTCTCCCCTTTTGGGTGGGTGTTGATTAGATAGATCAAGCAATTCACAGAATCGGATTCATGAATTTGGCTGGATTCGTCGCTCGCACGAAATATTACGCCGTTTGGTGTATGGCGTGAGTCGATCTTCCTCTTGACCTTCATCGTCTTCTCCTCTCCTCGTACTGATACTTCGATTTCTTGAATGCCGTAGGGAAACCGCTTTCATCGTTGCAGGACTCGGTTACAACCCTCAAACGAAACACTACGATGCTTCTCGTAACGTTCGAATCGGGTCGATCGAACTCGCTCCCAATTTCAAGGTGAGTTTCCGGGCGCTTTCGTTTAGCTCTCGTATTGCAGTGAGCTCAAGCATCCGGAAATCTCGCAGATCCTACTCGATTCTTGGAACATGAACACAAACGTTTGGTTGAGAGAATGCATTTACAAGCGAGTTGCGAAAACTGGAAAGAAACCTGGGTGTGTGCAGGTTCTCGACGATTCCTGGAATGATCTCCTCTAATAATCGCGAGATCGCTTTGACAGATTCAAGAGTACTCAAATCACTTTCATCACTTCAGCTCTGTGCGTTTACCGTATCCCTTCGATTCCGCTTGATCAGGCTAACCTCTCTCCTCCCTCGACAGCTGGCACGGATTCAACCCTTGCTACCTCCTCACTTTCGTACTCGGTGGATTCGCTCAATCCCTCGGTCGAATCCTTCGTAACAGTGTCCGACCCTTCTTCCTCCCTCCCGGTTCCACGACCACTTCCCCATCCCACGCAACTCCCGCTCCTATCCCTTCCGTCAAAGTTGATCCCTCGGCTCCTTCCCTCCCCGAAAAAATCAAACTTCGAGCTCCTCCCCAAACCCCTCTCAAAACAGCATACGACATGATCGGAATCGTGTGTACCCAACTCGTTTTGAATTTCACCGTGACTCCTTTCCTCCTCCTCGACATACCCCGAACTATGAAAGCTTGGAGAGCAGTTGGATTCTACGGGTTGATCCTCGTTTTCTTGCCTACTTTGATCTTCAATTTCGGGTTGGCAAAGGATTTGAAAAGGAGGATTAGGAAGAGGGATGCGAAGGAGAGGACTAAAGAGGAGGAGGAGATTGAGAGGAGGAGGTTGGAGTGGGAGAGGAATGAGGAAGAGAAGAGGGTTAGGAGAGGTGAGGGAGTTCCGGGGATTGGAATGGATATTGAGACGATGATGGAAGAAGAAAAGAGTTTGGCTGATAAAGGCGAACAGAAGAAGGATTAGAGAATGAAGAAGGAAGAGGGGAGAAGGAAAAGAAAGAAGTATCATATAAATATGTTTTCCCTTCTCTCCTCGATAGAAATCAGTGCAACAAAACTTCGTACAAGGACTTCTCTCTTTCGATTCGTCGTTCGTACACCACAGGTTGAGTGAGCACCAAATGGAGAATGCCTCGACCAGTCTCAATACCGTAAGAAATGCTGTCTTCAAGACGCGAAAAGTCTATTTCCAGTTTCCGCTCGCTTCTTTCCCACCAACAACTACACCAACTTGCATTCCTAGTTGTACCACATCCATTCCTCGGGTTCCCATTCGAGCATCGTTCCCTTCTCAACCTTTCGATTCTTCCACCATTTCAATTCGACGTTCTTGAGACCAGCTTGACGCGAATGACCCTGAACGAGAATACCATGACTGATATCGTCGATAGTAGGTTTATCGAGATTGTATAGAGACATCTGAGGAGAAAGAATTCGAACTGTTTCGAGTCGTGCGAGATAGGGAGGATGAGGGTGAGAACTGATCGAGGGATGACTCGAAAGAATGGATTTGATCGATCTCGGGGACGTGACTCGAGAGGGTAAGATAAGATATTTGATACGACAACGGAAATATCGGGCGAGGGATCGTAGGAAGGGAATCTTGGGGGGATCGAGAACGGTTCGAAATCCAGGACAACAATCGCAATCTTCGTCGATCACGCAGGCGTCGATGAAGGGATGAGTGATGGACGAGACTTTGAGTCGTGCTAGAGACACTGGATCGAATCGACGAATCGCAGAGAAGCCGATGGCTTTGAGCTTTGGAAAAGATCCGAAGAAATCGCGACTCGATTCTGTTGCTTGTTTCATGGTCGAATGAGGACCAACGAAGGAGACATGATTGAGAGTGAGGATTGTGACGGATGGGAGCTCAATATCCCAGTTCTCGAGGTAGATGGAGCAGAGGTCGATTCGGACAAGAGACGTTGGAAGCGAGGAGAGCGATGGGTTCGGAGGGAAGGAGAGCGAAGGGCATTCGTCACTGTTAGTCGACGAGACGAATAGTTTCTCGAGATCTACAGCGGGCAATGACCAGTCAGTCTCGTGTAGAGAAGGAGTTCAAGGAGTTTGACGAACAACGGAAACGCCAGATCACTTCAATCAGAGAACTTGTCGTCTCGCTCACGTTGATCGACAGTTGAACTGCGGTGTAGAAGTCTCTGATCGCTTGTTCGAAAGCTTTCTTGAAGGCCTGACTGCGATTCGAGAATCCTTCTCCTCCCTCACGATTCGCAATTCTTAGTTCGAGCCCTCCTCGACGGCAGCACTTGCAATCTGACTCGATCAATCTGGCGAGCCTTGCATCTAGATTGCGATTGATGATGTCGAGCTCTCCAGTTTCCTGCTGACTACTGATTCGAAAGTCGAAGATCCAGTAACAATAAAAGAGTTGATGCCTTGCTATCTTCTGGAAGTGTTTGTTGACCAGCTGTAGAGCTGCCACGGATTCTAGGCGCCGTAGTGGATCTGCGCCTCCTCCTTCTTGGGTGAAAGCGAAGTAGAATTCGAGAACTCGAGTTTGAAGGTATTCTGGAAGGCGAGGTCCTTTGCGTACAGGACGAGATGCTTCCGAGTTCTTGTGGTAGTTCTTCGAGGTCGAGGCGATGGATGGAGACATCGAAGTGAGTGGTAGGAAGCGAACGAGAAATCTCGAATTTTTCGCAACTCGAATCCAGTTCTTTCCTCACTTCAGGAACACAACTTCAGATTAACAGCCTGCAGATGAGTGCGAGGGTCGCTACCAATGGTATGAGATCGAAGCGAGAGAGAAGACGAAAGTCTCATATTTCGCAACTATGAGTTTCGACTTTTCGAACCAAACGAATGTAATTCACCACATAATAGACCAATCAGCAAGCTAGTCATAAGCCTTCAATCCTGCCAACCTCAACACCTCATCCGTCTCTTTCCTCAAATTCTTCCTCTCTCCTCCCGCAGGATCGACTTTCCCATTCTCACCCGTCGCAGGCTCAGTGATCGCGAAAGTGCCATGGAAAGGGGCGTGAGACTATACACCATCCTCCCTCATCAGCGTGAATCAAGAATATCGAAAGGGAGGACGAGACTCACAGTTCCGAATCCACCGTTGAAAGCTAGTTTTCTCACTGCTACATCTTCCTCCGTCATCAAGTGTGCGGGACCCATACAGACATAAGTCACGATCCTATCCCTTTTTCCGGAGGGTGGACAGTTTTGATGAATCGTGCTGAAAAAAAGACGAAAGAATGAGCTTGAGTCAGAAGTGAGGAGAGATGAAGAACGTACGCTGAATCCCAGAGGATTAGATCTCCTGGTTCGGCGTCGAATTTGATCAGTTCGCAACCTCGATCGTAGAACCATTGCATTTCGGATTCATCGAAAGCTGTGAGGATTCAAAAGCGTCAGTTTCTGAATTTCTGAGCGAAGATGGAAACGGCGAAAGAGAGTTCACCATGCCAATCAATTTGCTGTGAGACCGGATACAACAGCTATCAGTACCTAGGGATGGAGGTAGATTGTGTTCGAGCTCTGGACTTACCTTTCCATTCCCTTTGAGAGGAGGTCTACCCTTCTCATCAAAGTATTCCTCAATCAACCGACTCGAACCCTTGATCACCATCAACCCTCCATCTTCCGGTCCGTTCTCATTCAAGTTGACGATTCCCTGAGCTACAAAGAACCCTTTACGAGATGGACACAAATCAATGTGCTTCCAAGACTGCGAAACGTATAAAACAGTATTGTGATCAGTCTCCTCATCGAGTGTTGAGAGGGGTGAGGGAGAGACGTACCTTCTCTGAATTAGGTATAGGAGGACGACCAGGTAACATGATTGCACCTCCATCCATTGAACTCACCAATTCGTTCGTTCCCCATAATTTCTCAAAAGCCCCTCTCACCCCCTCTTCACTCCTGATGTCCCACACCCACTGTTCCTGCGCAAACCCATAATGGAAATACATTCCACCTCTCTTGTTCACCGGCAAATATTCGTCCCCGAAAGTATTGGGATCGTTTCGATCAAACCCACGATTCCAACTCTCTAACCAATCGAAAGCGCGTTCTCGATACTCGAGGGCACGAGAGCGTGGGATTGCGCTTTTGATGACGGCGTAACCGTCGGTTGCGAGTGAGTCGCGCCAGTCGTTGAAAGGAGCTTTGGAGAGCAGGTCGGCATAGGGGAAGGGAGGCAGAGTGAAGGTTTCTCCATCGTAATTCGTGGTGATCGAGACGGTGGACATTGTGGGAGGTAGCTCGCGTGGAGTAGAGGGAATGAGGGAGTGAGGCAGAGAGCGAGAGAGAGGAGAGGGTTTGAATTAGTCGAACGAGTGAGAAATGGTGACGATCCGATGGATTTCGAGGGGAAAGGGAGAGGGCAGTCTCGAGGGTAAGTGAAAGAGGAGGGAGGGGAGCAAGGGAGTGAGGGATAATGCCGAAAGGAGGGAGAAATTGACCGATCCGAGAGCGGGACGGGGTTATAGAGCTATCTGAATCTGATTTAGCGTCAGCTGATATACCAGTAGCTTCTCGTGTACTCTGAGAAATGGGGAGAGGACTTACTGGAGAGGTCAGTGAGGTGTAGAAGAACAACCAGAGTTTCGCTACTTTTGCTTGGTTTGCTGCCGATAACTCTGATTCACCAGCTCACTCTGGATTCAACTTCAGCACATCAGCCGATCCACTCACGTTCAGCAACGACACACACAACAAGCAGCGAGTGAGAAAGTCAAGATCTCGACTCCTGAATCCTTCTTAGGATTCTTCTTCACGTTCACGACCTCTATCGACTATTCTAGAAGCTTCGAGAAGTATCAAAGTCTGCTTAGATGGCTCTGAATCCTTTATATGAGCTGCTTAGGTTGATTACTTGAAGGGTCCTTTTCGGGAAATTGACTAGGTCAGCAACTTTGATATGACCTCTCCCCTCTTCTCTTGCTCCTCCCTTTCCTTTCTATTCATCACAGCACACTCTCAGTGAGCTCCACTTCCCGAGCCCTTCTCTCCTCTCGCACTTGAGCTGACGTGATCTCCACTGATTCCCTCAGATAAGGCTGGCCTCTCGCTTCACCCTCTCCCTCTTCGCTCTATTAGCTCTAGCTCTCTCACTCTACTACAACCTATCCTCGACTACCAATCCACAGCGAGAACCAATGTCGAAAGTCAAAGATTCAGTCATCCAATCAGCACTCAAAATCGTCCCTCGTCGTTCAGGTACTCGGGGCCAGGCAAACCATGGTTGGCTCAAAACTTATCACACTTTCGTGAGCAACGCTTCTCACACAATCCAAGGCGGGAGAGATGAAACTGACGGAAAGTGTTGAGTGATGATCGTTGTAGTCTTTCGCAAGTTATTATGATCATAATTATGAATCGTTCGGGTGTTTGCGAGTCATCAACGAGGTACGTCGAGTGTCCTCCCTGCAATCGCTGAACCCCGAATCGAAGCTGATAGCGATATTCCCTTCGCCGTAGGATCGAGTTGAACCCTCTGAAGGTTTCGGCAAACACTCTCACCGTGAATTCGAAATCTTCAGTTACGTCGTCTCTGGAGAACTCGAGCACCGAGACTCGATGAACAATTTGGAAATCATGAAGGAGGGGGACGTTCAAAGTGAGTTTTACACCTCTTTCTCAGCTCCAATTCCACTCCAGCTGAGCGCGTCAGGATCGTCACAGTGACTTCAACTGGAACTGGTATCTCTCATTCCGAGTACAACCGTAACCCATCACAACAAGTACATTTCCTACAAATCTGGGCTAAACCCAATCAATCCAGTCTCCCACCCCAATACTACACTCGCAATTTCTCTCGCTCCGACAAAGTCGACAAACTCGTTCAAGTAGTCGCACCCGTCTCTTCACCCTCAGTTACCGATACTCGAGAAGGTTCAGGCCCAGTCCCAATTCACTCAGATCTCGAAATGTGGGCTTCAATCCTCAGTACCAAGAGCAAGGTCAGTCATGAGTTGGGAAAAGGGACGAAGAGAGCTTATTTGCATAGTATTATGAAGAGTGGGTATCGGGGACCGAATCAAGAAGCACAAGATAAGTTTGAAGACGGAGGGGCAAAGTTGAGGGTCAATGGGGGATTGGTATTGGAGGAAGGGGATGGTGCGTTCGTTACGATCAAGGAGGGAGAGGGGAGCAGGGAGATCGAGGTTGAGAATGTTGGAGAGAGGGAAGCGGAATGGTTATTGTTTGAGATGCGAGATTAAGGAGTATAATTGCAATTTTCCCTGCTTCTTTTTTGAGCGCCTTTCTTTCTAGTGTTCTCGTTGATCTGTAGCGAGTCGGGTGCTCTTGATCCCGTCTTCTTGCGAAGAGAATGAAGTTTTGGTCTCTCAGATGACGCTCGCTTGATTCAACTTCATCCTCCAACATCTCACCGCGACTCACGAGAGCACCACCAGACTACTTCAGCACACCTAGAACAGTCAACAAACAAGCGACTGTACCAGCACGATCGCTGATTCGATTTCCCCTTCAAACTCGCCTCCTCTCAATCTCACCCTCATCTCTCATTCCCACCACAACCACAACCACAAACACCAACTCAACCTAAAGGATGTCTAGTTGGATCTCATACCTGACTGGTCGAGGAGCGGCTACGAAAGATTCTACTCGAGAAGCGATTGTCAACCTTCGGGAACACTTGTTGATGTTGGATAAGAAAGAGGAATACTTGGGGAAGAAGATTGATGATGAATTGAGGAAAGCTAAAGCTAACGCTACTACAAACCCGAGAGGTAAGCACCTCTCCTCTCCCTTCAAAGACCCCTTTCGGATGAGGGGAGGAGAGTAGACTCGATTTTGACTGACTCTTGATTGCGTTGAGGGGAATAGTCGCGAAACAAGCACTGCGGCAGAAAAAGGTGTATGAACAGGAATTGGAGAGTATCTCGGGTAGGAAAATGACTTTAACTACTCAAGTTTGTCTCGTTTTCACCTATCTATCAGCCCTTGACGACTGTACTGATAGATTGGGTGATGGTTGGACAGGTCAATGCTATTGAATCTGCCAATATGAACAAGGAGACTTTGGAAGCGATGAAGAAGGGAGCCGAAGTTCTCAAGGGAATTCATGGCAAACTGTATTTCTCCACTTCCTCTTTCAGTATTTCACTAGGTGTCAGTAGCTGAGCTGTCATGCTGAGCATACAGCAATGTCGACAAAGTGGATGCTACGATGGACGAAGTACGAAACCAACTCGAACTCACAAACGAGATCTCTCAAGCGATTTCAGATCCAGCTGGAATGGGAATCGATGTAAGTCTCAAACACCTCGAATACTCACTTTGCCGTTACTGACTGTACTTGGGCGTATTGTCACTTAGGTGGACGATCAAGAACTGGCAGACGAATTGGCAGAACTCGAACAGGACGAACTCAACAAACGATTGGCGGGTGCCGAGAACGTCCCAATGCATTCTCCTGCAGCTGCTGTTCCTGCTTGTAAGTCTTTGCACATCGTCCGAATCTCTTTCGCATAAAACTTGACGACTGATGCGGAGGTGTGATGCATTCTTACAGCCAAGACTCCAGCTCAAAGGATAGAAGAAGACGAAGAAGAAGCAGAGTTACGGGAATTACAAGCTCAACTAGCTATGTAGACCGAACGACT
>Ga0308169_10006144_pt1 | contig 10679 bp, 5 predicted proteins | sample PhyBR1_2_FD_202139 | JGI IMG/M metagenome (GOLD analysis project Ga0308169, IMG submission 202139) | Phyllosphere microbial communities from UC Gill Tract Community Farm, Albany, California, United States - DLSLSB.R1 | ecosystem: Host-associated > Plants > Phyllosphere > Unclassified | place... | reverse complement strand
TTTACCTGTGGCGAGCGGTCGATCACGAGGGCGAGGTGCTGGAGAGCTACGTTACAAAGAGCCGAGACAAGGCGGCGGCGCTTGGCTTCATGAAGAAGGCGCTGAAGCGGCACGGCTCACCGGATGCGATCACTACCGACGGCCTTCGCTCCTACGGTGCGGCAATGAACGAGCTGGGCAACCGCCAAAAGCAGGAGGTCGGACGCTGGGTTAACAACCGGGTGGAGAACAGTCATCTGCCGTTCCGACGACGGGAGCGAGCGATGCTGCGGTTCCGGCAGATGAAGACGCTACAGAAGTTCGCCTCCGTCCACGCCAACGTCCACAACCACTTCAGCCTGGAGCGCCATCTCACCGACCGACAGACGTACAAGGAACGACGCTCGGCCGCACTGGCTGAGTGGCAGATCCTCGCGAGCTAGGTCGCTGCGCACAAAGCCCGGACTGCATCATGTGGAGAGCGGTTCGCGTTAGACTGACAGCACCTGCTGCGGCTGTACCGCGAGGAGAACCTTCGGGTCAGGCGCCGACGTGGCCGCAAGCGAGCCATGGGCACGCGAGCGCCGATGACGCTGCCGCAGGGTCCGAACCAGCGCTGGAGCCTCGACTTCGTCAGCGACACGCTGATCAGCGGCCGGCGCATCCGCATCCTGGCGGTGGTCGACGACTTCACGCGTGAGTGCCTAGCGCTGGTGGTCGATACCTCGCTGTCAGGCGAGCGTGTCGCTCGTGAGCTCGACGCCATCATCCCTGCCAGGGGCGTACCACCGCTGATGATTGTCAGCGACAATGGCACCGAGCTGACCAGTCTGGCGATCCTGAGATGGACGCAGGAGCGTCCTGTCGAATGGCACTACATCCCACCGGGCAAGCCGCAGCAGAACGGCTACGTCGAGAGCTTAAACGGCCGCCTGCGCGACGAATGCCTCAACGAGACGCTGTTCGTGTCGCTCGGCCATGCCCGCTCGGTGCTGCGGCTCTGGCGCGACGACTACAGCCATGTGCGCCCGCACAGCGGTGTTGGCGGGCTGACGCCCGCCGAGGCTGCCGGGCGGGTTGCGTAACACCGCCCCGAGGGGCACCATACCAACCCCGGACTCCAGTTATGACTGGTAGAGCTTTGGGGATTCCGTCAGTACCCCGAATCGGGAAACCGGCGCCGTATGGAAAAAGGAGTCCCCATTGTGGTAATCTGGACTGTTCGCTTTACAGTGTGTCAGACAAGGGAATCAAAGGTTCTGGCATTGAAGACGGTGCTAAAAATTAATGGTGCCGACCAAACAACCAGAATGCATCGGACTCTCCAACGCCGGAACCAGATTGCCTGCCTTAATGGGATCTGGAGGACATGGCCAGCTGACGGCGGCGCCGGAGCGGCCCCCATTTTCGAGGAACGGTGAGACGATGACGATCGATCGACGTGCGGTGATCGCAGGCGGCATGGCCCTGACGCTGGCTGGTGGAGCATCGGCTGCATCGGCGGCGGCGGCGTTCGTCAGGCGCAAGGGCATGCGGCTGGAGCGACAGGGACAACCGTATCGCTACGGCGGCACGAACATGTGGTACGCCGCCTATCTGGGCGCGGCGGCGCCGGTCGGCGATGCGGATCGGCTTCGTCGCGAGCTCGACATGCTGGCGGCGATGGGCGTGCGCAACTTGCGCATCCTCGCCTCGTCGGAACTGTCGCCACTGAAGAACTCGCTGCGACCCACGTTCCGCAATGCCGGCGCCGCCTATAACGACGCGCTGCTGCGCGGGCTCGACGGGGCGCTGGCCGAGATGGCGAAGCGGCAGATGACGGCGGTGCTGTACCTGACCAACTTTTGGGAATGGTCGGGCGGGATGATGACCTATCTGTCGTGGGTCAACGGCGGCAAGTTCATCGATAACGGCGATCCCGCGCATCCCTGGCCCGAGTTCGCCGACCGCGCGTCGGACTTCTACGCCGATCCGCGCGCGGTGCGGCTGTACCGCGACTATGTCCGCGCGGTGGTCAGCCGCACCAACAGCGTCACCGGCACGCGCTATCGCGACGATCCCACCATCATGGCCTGGCAGCTGGCCAACGAACCGCGACCCGGCGGCGGGACCGCGGTGGCGCAGGCCAACATGCCGGCGTTCCTGCGCTGGGTTTCGGACACGACGGCGCTGATCCGGTCGCTCGATCCCAATCATCTGGTGTCGAGCGGTAGCGAGGGGCTGATGGGTTGCGTCGAGGACGAGGCGTGCGTGCTTGCGGAACATGGCTCGACCGGCATCGATTACCTGACCGTCCACATCTGGCCGCTCAACTGGCGGTGGATCGATCCCAAGGACATCCGGGGCAGCTGGGATCGCGGCGAAGCGCGCGTGCGCCAGTCAGTCGCCGATCACGTCCGCCTGGCGCGGCGACTGGGCAAGCCGCTGGTGATCGAGGAATTCGGCTTCGCGCGTGACATCGGCTACGATCGCGGCACCGCGACGCTGTGGCGCGATCGCTTCTACCGGTTGATCTACGAACTGGCGCAGGCGGACGCTACGGTGGGTGGACCGATCGCGGGTACGAACTTCTGGGCGTGGGGCGGCGCGGGCCGTGCAGGCGGCGCCGAGCACCGCTACGTCGCGGGGCCGGCATCCTACATGGGCGATCCGCCGCACGAGCCGCAGGGCTGGTACAGCGTCTTCGACACCGACGCCTCTACCCGCCGGATCATCTCCGACCACGCGGCGGCGATGACGCGGCTGCGCTGATGCCCGATCAGCGGAGATCGCTGGCGAACGGCACCGCGGGTAGATCGTCGGCGCCGTAGAGGTTGACGAACGGCGCGTCGGCCCAGCCATAGCGGACGCGGTTCGTGCCAGGCCGGTTGGCGCCGCGCAGGCGAATGGCACCCCCTTCAACCTGCCCCGCCACATAGCGGCAGTCGTCGCCGGCACACGCTTCGAACCCGATCGCGACATCGCTGCTGTAGGTGAACAGGCCGCCCCCGGCGCGGTCGAAGGTGACGATCAGGTCGGCACCCTGACGCGACACGCCGCTGACCTGGGGCCCTCCGGCGGTGATCGCCTCGCCATAGGCCACCGCACGCGCGGCACGCGCCAGCCGCTCGCCCACCAGCCGCTTCTGCGGAGCATGGACGTCGAAACGATCACTGACATCGATGGTGACGGCGAGACCCGCGGCAGGATCGGCGCGCACCACCCGAGCCTGGACGTCGCGCAAGGCGGCACGCGGCGCATCGCCGGGTCGGATCGGCGGCGGGCCGAAGGAAGCGATCTGCGCAACAATGAACGGCAGCGCCGGCTGGCCGAACTGGCGCCGCCAATCGGTCATCAGCATCGGCAGCAGCCGGGCATAGCCGGCCGGGTCGCCGACGTTCGCCTCACCCTGATACCAGGCGACGAGGCGCAGGCCGTAGCCGCCCAGCGGCGCGACCATGCCGTTGTACAGCGTCGACAGGCTGTTGGGCACCTGCCACGCCGCGATCGGCGGCGTTCCGTCGGGTACCGCGCCGCCGCGATGATAGGACCAGCGATCGGCCAGCGGCACGCGCGTGCCGTCGTCCAGCACGATCGCGCGCTGCGCCGAATCGCCGGTCAGACCGGCCCGACCCAGCACCCGAATGGCGATAACGTTGCGCCCGGCGTGGAGGACGCCTGGTCGCAGCGGATAATCGCGCCAGAACCAGTCCGCATCGTTCGCGCCGATCCAGCGCCCGTTGATCCAGACACTGTCGTGCCGATCGATCGTGCCGAGCCCGATGCGGTTGGCGGCAGCGGCCTGGGCGGCGGACAGGTCGATGGTCTGGCGATACCAGCTGACGGTGAGCAGTGCGGCGGCCGGGGTGTCGGCGACGCTCGATCGGGCGATCGGCCAGGTCGATGCGTCGACGTGGGCGCCCCGCCATGCGCGTTCCGCGTTCCACGATGCATAATGCGCCCGCCACCAGGTGTCGTCGCGGGCATCCTGTTCGCGCAGGCCGGCGTCGGGGTCACGCGCCGTACGGGCGAGGGTTGCCAGGCGGGGGCGGTAATCGGGGATGGTGCCGAGCGCCGGTGCGGCGATCCAGTTCTCGATCGTGGTGCCGCCCCAGAAGGATCCGATGAAGCCGATCGGAATGCCCAGGTGGCGTTGCAGCGTCGCCGCCATGTGGAAACAAACGGCCGATGCATCGCCGACCGACTGCGGATCCACGATCTTCCACGGCACCGGCTTGTCGAAATCGCGCAGCGCGGCGGGCTGGCTGTCGCGCTCGACATGAGCGAAGCGCAGCGACGGCATGGCGCGCTGTATGACGCCGCCCCAGGCGCCGGTGGCGCGGCGGGCGGGAAATTCCATGTTGGACTGGCCACCGCACAGGTACACGTCGCCGACCAGCATATCGGACAGCGTCTGCCGGGTGGCGCCCGACGTTGCGGTGAGCGTGTAGGGACCGCCGGCGGGCATGGCTGGCAGGGTGGCGTTCCAGCGACCGCTGGCGTCGGCGCGGACGGCGACCGTCCGGTGGGCGAGGGTGACGGAGACGGCGGCGCGCGGCGCGGCGCGGCCCCACACCGGGATGGGGCGGTCGCGCTGCAAGACGCCGTGATCGCCGAAGATATGCGCGAGCAGCGCGGGAGTGGGGACGTCCTCGGCCTGTGCCAGCGCAGCCGGGGCATGGATGAGGGACAGCGGTACGGTCAGCCATGCAAGCGCCCGGGTCACCTGGGCGCGGATCATGGTCGCCAGCCGACCGGCAGGCTGTGTTCGGCGAGCGTGATGGTCGTCGTTGCCGCAATGTCGCTCGACGATTGGGCAAGCGCGACGGTGTACCGCCCCGCCGCGATCCGCCAGCGCCGGCTCTGTGGATCGAACGTCGCGAGCAGGCGCGGGTCGACGGTGACCGTCAGCTGGCGGGAGGCGCCCGCGGGCAGGTCAACGGTCTGCCATCCGCCAAGCCGCTTGGGCGCTTCCCATCCGCCGGCGACCGGCGACACGTAGAGCTGCGGCACGGCGACGCCGCGGCGCTGGCCGGTGTTGCGGACGATGAAGCGCGCGACCAATCCGTCGCCACGCTGTGCTGCGGTCAGCGCGCCGAGCGTGAACCGCGTGTAGGTCAGGCCATGGCCGAACGCGAAGCGGGGTGTCAGTCGTTCGCGCTCGAACCATTTGTAACCAACTGCCGCGCCTTCGCTGAGCCGAACGTCGGCGGTCTCCGCGCCGCGCAGGTTGCGCGGGTCTATCGGACCGGGGCGGACCATCTGGTCGGCGGACGCGGGGAAGGTGACGGGCAGCCTTCCGCTCGGTGCGACGACGCCGAACAGCAGGTCCGCGATCGCCGGGGCGCCGTTGGTGCCGGGGTACCAGACCTCCAGAATGGCGGCGGTGCGATCCGCCCAGGGCGTCAGCACTGCGCCGCCGGTTTCCAGCACCACCGACGTGCGGTGATTGGCGTCGGCGACGGCGGCGATCACCGCGTCCTGGCCGTCTTCCAGAGCGATGTCGGTATCGTGCGATTCCGCCGTCCATTGCGTCGCGAACACGATCGCGACATCGGCGGCCCGCGCCGCCGCGGCTGCCGCCGCCGGGTCACGCCCATCGAGCCAGGTTACGCGGGCGTTCGGTGCGCGCGCCCTGATCGCCTCGAGCGGCGACGATGGATAGTAGACCACCGGGCCGGGCCAGCCGGTCGGCTGAAGACCGGGAACCGCATTGCCGCCACGTGGGTAGACCAGCGACGATCCCCCGCCGGCGAGCACGCCCTTGTCGGCGTGGCCGCCGATCACGACGATCGAGCGCACGGCGGGCGACAGCGGCAGCATGGACCGCTCGTTGCGCAGCAACACCGCACCGCGCGCGGCGGCATCGCGGGTGATCGTGGCGTGCGCCGCATAGTCCATTGCGGTTTCGCCGGTCACCGGCCGTTCGAACAGGCCGCTCGCGAACATGGCATGCAGGACGCCGCCGGCCATGCGGTCGAGCGTCGCCGGCCTGACGGTGCCCGCCGTCAACGCTGCCTTCAGCGGAGCGGCGAAATAGGGCGCGTCGTCGAACGGATGTCCCGATTGCTGGTCGAGCCCGGCGTTGGCGGCGGCAACCGTCGAGTGCGTCGCGCCCCAGTCCGACATCACGAAGCCCTTGAAGCCCCAATCGCGGCGCAACACATCAGTCAGCAGGTAGGGATTCTCGCAGGCATGGGTGCCGTTGACCCGATTGTAGGAGCACATGAAGGCGCCGGCATCGCTCTGCTCGAGCGCGATCTGAAAGGCTAGGAGATCGGACATCCGTGCCTCGGCATCGCCGATGACAGAGTTGCCTTTCCCGCGCCCGGTTTCCTGGTTGTTCATTGCGAAATGCTTGAGCGTGCCGACCACGTTCTGCGACTGCACCCCGGCGACCTGTCGCCCCGCCATGATGCCGGCCAGCAGCGGATCCTCGCCGCCATATTCGAAATTGCGACCACCGCGCGGTTCGCGCACCAGATTGACGCCGCCACCGAGCAGGATGTTGAAACCCGATCGCCACGCCTCGTCGCCGATCATCGCGCCTGCGCGATAGGCGAGCGCCGGGTCCCAGGACGCCGCGATCGACAGGCTGGAGGGTAGGGCGGTCCGCTCGCGCTTGACCGTGGCGGCGACCTGGGTCGCGACGCCCATGCCCGCGTCGGTCTGCCATTGTGGCGGGATGCCGAGGCGGGGGATGCCGGGGACATAGCCCGCCGATCCGGCGCGTGCCTCGGCAACGGGCAGGTATTTCTTGTCGGGCAGCGGCGTGCCGAAATAGCCGAAGACGAGCGTCAGCTTCTCGTCCCGCGTCATCTGGGCCAGCAGCAGTGCGGTGCGCCGGTCGGGGTCGATGGTCCTGTCGGCCCATGGGCGACCCGCCGCCGTCGTCCCGGCGGTCTGCGCGGGGGCCGTCACGCTCGGGCTCAGGGCGGCGGCGCCGATCGCCAGCAGTGCGTATGTCTTCATCGATCGTTCCTTGTGGCGGCAGCGGCGGCCAGCGTCATCGCGTCGGTCGATCGAGCGGGACGAGGCGCAACCCCGACAGAAGCGCAGGGCCATGCCCGCTGCGGAAAGTGAGGCGGAGGTGGCCGTCGCTGACGGTGACCGGCACGTCGCGACGGATGGCGCGCTGCGCACCGCCGGCCGTGCGGGCGACGTCGAGATTGGTGACGACGGGCTGGCCCTGCGCCTGCACGGAGAAGCCGCGCGCGGTCGCCGCCACATCGGGCTCGGCGAACCACAGGCTCAGCCGCCAGCGGCCATCGGGCACCGGCAAATCGTAGGTGAAATCACCGCGGCGCACCGTTCGCGCCATGGCGGCGGGCAACCCGGCGTCGCCGCCCGCCATCGCCGCGATCGTGACCGGCTCGCCGCCGGTGAAGAAGGCGTCGGAGCCGAATCGCGTGCCGTCGGGGGCACGGTCGCCGAGCAAATTGCCCGCATCGAGCGCCAAGCCGGCGCGGGGATCGTGCGCGGTCCAGTCGACGGTGTCGGTCACCTCTCGCTCGCCGAACTTCGCGGTCGCGACCAGCCGGTTGGCGCCGGTGTCGAGCGCGACGCGCTGCCACACGCAAATGCCGTCGCGGCAGGGTCGCGAGCCCAGGTTGCGGCCGTTGAGCGTCAGCCTCGCATCGCCGGCGTTGCTGTAGAGCCGGACGTCGGTGACCGGATAGAAACGGTCGACGTAGCGGCGCTGGGTGATGTGGAGCACCGGCGTCGGGGCCCATTGCGCCTGGAAGAAGTAGAAGGCGTCCTTGCGGATCGCTCGGTCCGAGGTCATCACCCCCTTGGTGTTGAGATCGGTCGCGTCGCCTTCGGCGCGCGGACTGGCGAAGTCGAACATCACCCACAGCCAGCTCGACCATAGGTACGGCCGGTCGCGGATCGCGGCCCAGCTCTGCTCGAGCACCCAAGACTGATATTCCTCTGGCTGGATACGCCCGTGGGAGTCGATCGCGCCGCCGCGTGGATCGTCGGTATGCTGGGTGGTCGAGCCGCCAGCGCCATATTCGCTGACCGACAGCGGCACGCCCGGATGACGCCGGCGCATGCGATCGAGGTTGGGGCCAAGCTCGTCGGCGCGGTCGTAGTACCAGCCCGAATAGCGGTTGTAGCCGATCGTGTCGGCGCTGCCCGCCAGCGTGACGGCGCGGGTGTCGGTGGCGGCGTAGTTCGGCTCGCAGCAGTCGGCAAAGCTGGTCGGGCGCGAGGGGTCTTCCCGCTTGGCGACCGCGTGGAGGTCGTCGAGCAGCGCGCGCGAATTCGCACGCGTGGTCGGGCCGAGATCGACGATGTCGACCTCGTTGCCGATCGACCAGGTGACGATGCTGGGATGGTTGCCGTTCTGCTTGATCAGCTCACGCAACTGCTGCTCCGCATTGGCGCGCAGTTCGGGATCGATGCCGGCGCCGCGGGTCCATCCCGTCTGGTTCACGAACGGGATTTCCGCCCACATCACCATGCCGTTGCGGTCGGCGAGGTCGTACCAGATCGGGGCATGCTGGTAATGCGCGCCGCGCACGGTGTTGGCGCCGAGCTCGGCGATCAGCGCCATGTCGCCGCGCTGGTCCTCGTCGCTGACCGCCCAGCCGACGCCGAAACGATCCTGGTGGCGCGAGATGCCGTGGAGCGGCAGCGGCTTGCCGTTGAGGAAGAAGCCGCGATCGGCATCGATGCGATAGGTGCGGATACCGTACGGTTGCACTAGCCGGTCGCTTGGCGTGCCGCCGCGCCGCACCTCCGCGCGCAACGCGTAGAGATAGGGGTCTGCGCGACCGTTCCATAGATGCGGATCGGCGACGCTGAGCGTCGCGGTGGCGAGGCCGGCACCGCCGAGCAGGCGCGTGCGCACCGTCCGGCTCGCTACGGTGCGCCCTTGCGCATCGTCGAGCGCGAGCACGACATCGACATTCGCGTCGCCGCTGCCCACGATACGCGCGCGCACCTCGATGGTGGCGGCGCCGCGATCGACGGCGGTGGTGGTGACGTAGACACCGGGGCCGCCGTCGTCGAGCATGTCGAGATGCTCGGCGCCGGTGGTGAGGAGGGCGACATGGCGGTAGATGCCGCCGAACAGGAAGAAATCGCCGGCCAGCGGGATGACGTTCGCGGTGCTGCTGCCCGCCGCGCGGGCGCTGTTGTCGGCGCGCACGACCAGCATGTTGTCGCCGCCCGCGCGGATCGCATCGGTGACGTCGAAGCGGAAGCGCGAGAAGGCGCCGGCATGGCGGCCAAGGCGACGGCCGTTGAGCCAGACGTCGGCGATATTGCCGACGCCGTCGAACTGGACGAACCGCCGCTCGCCTGCGGCGACCGGCGGCGCGGCGAAGCGGAGGCGGTACCAGGACACGCCCTGGTACAGGTTGGTGCGAGGATCGCGGACCTTGTTGTACGATCCGATCCAGTTGGCGGTGTGGGGGACGGTCACCGCCGTCCAGGCGGAATCGTCGAAGGCCGGCGCGACCGCCGCCTCGCCGACGTCGCGCTCGATGAAGCGCCAGCCGGCGTCGAGCGACTGTTCGCGGCGCGGCTCGGGGGACTGGGCGACGGCGGGGGCCGATAGGAGTGCGGCGGCAATCAGGGCGAGCGCGAGGCGCAGCGCGATCATCGTGCGCCGCCGGTCGCGAGCGCGATCGTGGTCGGGCGTTCCAGCCCGGCATCGGCGAGGGTGAAGGCGACGGTGCGTGCGCCGGCATCGAAGCTGCTGGGGACGGTCGCGCGACCGCGCGTGACCTGCGCCGCCTGGCCCACGCCATGGACGGTGACCGCGACCTGGCGCCACCACGGGCGATAGCCCCGCTCGCGCGCATCGAACAGGATACGGAGGCCGCCATCGGCCGCCTGTTCGCAACGGATCGACTGGCGGAGCGCGCGACCGCGCGTGGCGGCGGTCGTGTGGCCGTCGTCGAGATACAGCGAGCCGGTGCAATCGGGGCCGGGATAGACGTCGAGCCGCAGCGGCCCGGTCGGCGTGCGCGCGGTACTGGTCACCACCGCCTGGCGCGGCAGGATGGTGCCGGCGCGCACGAACACCGGCATCCGGTCGATCCGCGGCGTTTCGGTCACGCGATCGGCCAGGTTGGCGCCCGGCAGCGTCGCCGCCTCGCCGGTCGGCGGCGGGTTGGCGGTGACGGGCAGGCCCGACCAGTAATCGTACCAGCCGCCCTTGGGCAGGCAGATCTCGTACGGCTGTTCGGACTCGCCCTTCGGCGCGGGCGCGACGAGCAGCGAGCGGCCGAGCGTGAAATCGATCCCGCGCTTGCACGGCGAGGCGATCATCTCGGGATAGTCGTAGAACACCGGGCGCATCAGCGGATCGCCACCGCGCGTGTTGGCATCGGCCAGCGCGTAGATATAGGGCAGCAGGCGATACCGCTCCTCGACGTAGCGGCGGCGGATCGCGAGATGCTCAGGCCCGTCGACCCACGGCTCGGCGCGCGGCGATCCCTTTTCGGCATGGGCGCGGAAGATCGGGGTGAAGGCCGCGATCTGGTACCAGCGGGTCATCAGCGCCGGGCTGGCGCCGCCCGCATAGCCGCCAACGTCGGTACCGGCATAGGAGAAGCCCGACAGCCCCAGGTTGATCAACTGGTTGACCCCCAGCCGCAGGTGATCCCAGGTCGAAGAATTGTCGCCGGTCCAGGTGACGGCATAGCGCTGGCCACCCGCATAGCTGGCGCGGGTCATCACGAACGGCCGTTCGCCCGGACGCAGCG
>Ga0308169_10006143_pt1 | contig 10679 bp, 7 predicted proteins | sample PhyBR1_2_FD_202139 | JGI IMG/M metagenome (GOLD analysis project Ga0308169, IMG submission 202139) | Phyllosphere microbial communities from UC Gill Tract Community Farm, Albany, California, United States - DLSLSB.R1 | ecosystem: Host-associated > Plants > Phyllosphere > Unclassified | place... | reverse complement strand
CGGTGGTGGTCTTGCGCTTGCCCTCCTTGCGATCGTGCCAAGTGGCAGAGACGCCGGCGACGTCGTCACGCTTCTGCCGGCTGAAACTATGCGAGTCAGTTCGCTTCTCGACAGCAAGGTCGAGTTCGTCGCCTGCGATGCCCCGCATGCTACGAGGATGATGCTCCAAATCCTGTCGGTGTTTGCAGAGCATGAGGCACGTATGATCAGCGACCGAACGAAAGCCGCTTTAGCGGCGGCCAAGGCTCGAGGAGTGCGTCTGGGGAGCTTCGGCGAGGTGCTGGCCCGCCGGCAACGGGAACAGGCAACGGCGTTCGCTCACAGGCTCGCCGTCCCGATCCAGTGCGCGATCACTGAAGGGGCAACGACTTTCCAAGCGGTGGCCGATCAGCTCAACCATAACCAAGTTCCAAGCCGCGAAGGAGGTAAGTGGTATCCGATGTCGGTCACCCGGCTCATGAAGCGGCTCGATCTGGGCTTTCCGCCCCATCAGCAGAAATTAACTTCATGACCGCGAGCGGCATATCATCTGAGGCACCGGATCGGGCGGACGCCGTTCGCGACCTGTGCCAGATGCTGTTAGAAATCGCCGGCCGCGACACCAACCGGCTGCCGTCGGTCATCCGTCACGTCCGCATTTTGGAAAGCGCAATCCGCTATATGGCGCCGGCGCAGAAGGACGAAGCTATCGCTCGTATAGACCGGCTTCAAACCAAGTGGGGATGCCTGCTCCCCGAAGCCGAGAAAGAGGCAGAAACCAGCGCTATTCCGCCGGAAATGCGAATTGCTGGATGGCTCGCAAAGAGAAGGCAACCTGAGCGACTTTTGCGCATCATGCACCTATCCGCCAAGGCCATTCTCGAGGGAGAGACTATGCTCTCGATCATCATGGATCGCGGCTATCAGTTCGAAGACGACGGGATCATGCGCTGGGTTGGGTACGATAGCTTTAAGGAGTGGCTGCTCCAGACGCGGGTTGCCGGCCGGGAGGCCAAAGGGATCTATCGACCGGGACCACTGTGCAGGTGGTGGGCTGATGAGATGACCCCAAGCCGCGACCGCAACTCCGCTTATGCCGCCTGTTTGAAGCTGATGTGGCAACACCACGATAAAAATATTCGCCGCAAGAACGCTCAAGTGACGGTTGCTGAAGTTAGCTGGCCCAAGACGCCGCTAATTCATTTATGAAGCCACACCGGTCTGGTTGAGTCCGCCCTCCCCTATAGGTCCACGGCTGTCGTTACCGAGCGTTCGTTCAACGTGCGCTGTCGATAGCGACCTAGCGTGCGCTTGAGGATGAAGGCTCCGCCACTTTCAACGCGTCGTCGGACCAACAGCCTCCCATCGGATAGTGCGCTTTCCGAACTATGAAACGAAAGCCACTGGTCGATCCGATCAGAAGCATGCGATTGCAAGACTCTGACCCGATATTCTGTCGTGGACTAGAAGCAGTATGTGATGAAGGTTAGAACGGCATGATCGACGATGACGACCTTCTGGCCCGCTTCAAGGGCAAAGAAGATTTCCACGCCTGGTCGACCAACTGGTCTGACGATGACCGCGAGGCTTTCGCACGCGTCGGCCGCATCCTGCACGATGCCGGCCTTGATTGGTATCACGTCAACATCGGCCGGCAGGTTCGCTGTGGTCGCAAAAGGCAAGGTGCGAGCGATGCAACTGAGACGTTTCTTGCAATCAGTAATCTCAGGCCCACAGGCTGGGTTCAACAAGAGGCCGACCGTGTCGCACTAGACCTCCCCCTCGACACTGCGGTTTCACTCGAGGCACTAGGCAATGCGTTGGAGACAAAACCAGAAGCATTGCTACGCTTTACCGGCGGGACAGCGTTTTGGCCTGATGAACTTACCCTTGACGCTACAAGGCCGCCGAAAAACGAAGAGATCCACGCCGCTCGGCCTTTCTACTGGTTCGTCGGGGCAGCATTTGGTCGACGTGAAGATCAAGTGGAACGCTTTCTCCGTGACGGCATCTGGGAGATCAGCAAACCAACGAACGCGGAAGCTGCGCAGGTCAAATCCATGCAACCGGGCGAACGGATAGCGATCAAGGCGGCATTTGTTCAAAAGCACAACCTTCCGTTTGACGGACGTGGCAACAACGTATCGGTGATGCGCTTAAAAGCTCGCGGCGTCGTCACGGCCAATCCCGGCGATGGAGAGCGCGTGCAGGTCGAATGGGATCAGACGTTCGAAGCCCGTGATTGGTTTTTTTACACGTACCGGGCGACCATATGGCAAGTAACCTCAGGTTACGACCTTGCTGATCGGCTCATCGCTTTTACGTTTGATGATCAGCCGCAAGACCTAGATTGGTTCCGCAACAGCACCGGATGGGCTAAGCACTTTGGAGACAATGCAAGTGTGAGTTCCAAGCGCTTCTGGATCGAAAAGACGATTGCGAACGGGCGCGCTGATCGGCTTTCGGGTGAACATGCGTTAGGTCGGGCGCTCTGGTCGCCGCAGCGCTCGAAGGATAACAAGAATATTTATGCCAACATGCTTGAGGTTCGGCCAGGTGACGTGGTGCTCCATCTCGTCGACAACCAGGCGATCGCAGGAGTGTCTGTAGTCGAAGGCGCTGCTGATCAAAGCTTCATCGGACTGCCTGGCAGCGACTGGGCCGACCAGCCGGGTTACCGGATTGCCCTTGTTGAATACCAACAGCTCGAGCCGCCGTTAGCTCGAGAAGCTTTCCTCGAAGCTGAGCCATTCGCGACCGAGCTTAAAGAGCTGGCTGAGAGTGGGCAGAAGGGGCTCTTCTACAATAGCCGGCGCGGCCTGAACCAAGGCGCGTATCTGACCGAAGCTACTCCCACGTTACGGTCGATACTCAACCGCGCCTATGTCGAGCTTGCCGGCCGAAATTTGCCTTACATCGACGAACAGCAGGTCGTGCTCGAGGAGGGCGGCGAGGAAGCGGCGATGTACACGCTCGATGATGCGCTTCTTGAGCTGTTCCTGAGCCGGGAAGAGGCCGAGGACATTCTACTGCTGTGGCGCGCGAAGCGGAACATCATTCTGCAGGGGCCGCCAGGGGTGGGCAAGTCATTCGCTGCGCACAAGCTGGCGTATGCTCTGATGGCCATCGAAGACCGAGACCGGGTCGGCTTCGTCCAATTCCATCAGTCCTACTCGTACGAAGACTTCGTTGAGGGCTTCCGGCCGGCGGAGCATGGTTTTGAGCTTAAGCCCGGCAAGTTTGTCGAGTTCTGCCGAAAGGCAGAGGCCGATCCAAAGCACACCTACGTGTTCATCATCGATGAGATCAACCGCGGCAATCTGAGCAAGATCCTTGGTGAGTTAATGCTGCTCATCGAGCCTGACAAGCGCGACGCGAGATGGGCGATGCCGCTTGCCTCCGGAAAAGTGCCGTTCCACGTGCCACCGAACGTGTACATCATGGGTCTCATGAACACCGCCGACCGCTCACTCGCGGTGGTTGACTATGCGCTACGGCGTCGCTTCGCGTTCGTGTCGCTGATGCCCAACCTCGGCTCGGCTCGGTTCGACGAGCATCTGGAAGGGCTTGGCATCGGTGCTAATGTCCGCAGCACGCTTCGCGCGCGTGTTGGCGAGCTCAACGATGAGATCAGCGGCGACACGATCAACCTAGGGCCCGGTTTCGCAATTGGGCACAGTTTCTTCTGCGCGGCACCCTGCGGCGGTGAAAGCGACACAGAATGGTACCGTCGTGTAGTGCGTACCGAGCTTGTGCCGCTCTTACAGGAATATTGGTTTGACGCGCCGGAGAAAGCTGAGAGTTGGAAGGCTCGGTTGATGGCTACCTCGTGACCGAGCCAACGATACCGATCCGCAACCTATACTACCTGTTCTGCTACGCGTGGAACCGGTTTGAGGAGGCGAAGGCGATTTCGACTGGAGCGGAGGAAAGCCCGGACCTCCCAAATTTGCTCGCCAGTGTTTTGATCGAGGGCACGCGATCCCTCCTTAAGCGCGGCCTCGATCGTGGGTATCTGCCCCATGAGGACGAGCTGAGCACCATTCGAGGGCACATCGAACTTGGCCCAACCTTGCACCTCCAGGCGCGCAACATGCGCCGAGTGCATTGCGCCTATGACGACCTCAGCCACGACCTGCTGCACAACCAGCTGCTGAAAGCATCGTTGAAACGATTAGCTCAGGCCAACAGCATGGATCGAACGCTGGCCCGAGAGCTGCACAGGTTGTGGACCCGAATGGCTGACGTCGCTGATATCAGGTTGAGCACCGCAGCGTTTGCCCGGGTTCAGCTCCATCGCAACAACGCCCGCTATGATCTTCTGCTTAAAATCTGCGAATTGGCGTTCGCCTGCATGATTCCCGACAAAGCCGGATCAGGGTACGGCTTCCAGAACGTGCTCCGTGATGAGCGGAAAATGGCGCGCGTTTTTGAAGAGTTCGTTCGCAATTACTATCGCGTGAGCCAGCATGCGTTTCGTGTCAAACCTTACCAGCTCGAATGGCAAGCCGTGCCGATGACGACAAACGGGGTCGGGCGGCTGCCCACCATGCGGACCGACGTCTACCTTGAATGCGCTGCTCGCCGGATAATCATTGACACTAAGTACTACGCCGATGCGCTTCAGCAGCATTATGGCTCGTTAAGCTTTCGCTCAGAGAACCTATATCAGATATTTGCTTATTTGCGGAACGACGCGATCGCTGAACCGGACTTGGTTCCTGCTGAGGGGATGCTAATTTATCCCCAAGTGGAGCATTCATTAGACTCTACGTATGACATTCACGGACATCGGGTCCGCCTGGCAACCGTCAACCTAGCGGCTGCCTGGCCCGATATTGAACTTCGATTGGCTGAGCTAATAAAGTAGAATTGTTTTGCCGCCCTACCCCCGCTGGATACGAACCTAAACGCCTACACAGGCACAGGAATCTGATTCGCTATTATCGTGTAAATTTCTACCTCCGGGGTCCGAATGCTGACAATAAGCGAGAAGCGAGCGGATTGGGTCACTCGCTCTAGATCTGACTCCCACCATCCCTTGCGAGGGACTACTAGAATTGAGTCCATGAGGGCCAGATCTTCGGCTCGGACCGTCAGGCGATCATGCTTTAGCGATCCTCTTCCACGGTAACCCCCAAGCGTCCAGCCGATCTTACCCGCGCTTGACGGCACATCGACTTCATGCAGCTCGTTCAGACGGGCGATCGCTTGGTCGATGTCCTCGTCAGCACGCTTGAGATCAAAGTCGAATCCATGCGAGATGTATTTCTGGCTGTCGCCGCGAACCGTTTCTGCCGGATTGGGTTCGATGAAATAGGACAAGGTAACGCGAAGCTCGACCTCGGCCTCTCCGAGCCCGGCCAGGACCCCACTTGGCCACGGCAAACTATATGCCTTCATCTGGCCTAAAATCGTTCCCTTTCCACTTTCGTTGAGTCGGAGTGGTCGAAGATAATCTTGGACTACGAGAGTTAGGGTATCTTTTGCATTATCCATCACCGCCGCAGGATTAACTCGTCCATACCCAAAGCGCTGAAGCAGGGCATACGTCTTCTGCTGGGGTGCCGCGATCGCACGATTGAGCATTGCAGGAGTGTATTCAGCAGAGTGCGCAACAAGCCCTCTGACCGTCTCCGGCCAGAAATCGGGATAGCCAGACTGTACGCGCGCGCAGAGACCCGCGACGCTTGCGGTGGCTGCACTTGTCATTCCTGTAAGAGCCAGAGGCCCTTCATCTGCGTTGCCAGTGGTCAGCAGGAAGAGATCGCTGTGGATGCCGATCTTTTTGCTGACCTTGTCGACATGCATGTTGCCGCCTTCGAAGACGACGTCAGGCTTAGTCGCGGGACGACGGCGGCGGTCCCAGTTAACAGTTGTTCGCGAAAAAGGTGATAGGTCGCCCGCAGGCGCGAGCGGATCGCAGCCAGAAGGCGCTCCGATGCGATCAGTGCAGGCCGCTATCGCAAGAGCGTTGAATGCCTGTGACGGCGACATCATGCCGTTGATGTCGTTTAGAGACTGGTAGTCCCCGTGATCGATTACATCAATGTTCCCGGCCGCTACGCAGAATAACCGTGGCTCAATCTGGTCAAAGCTGAGTTGGTCGATTTCGCATGATAGGCTCGATGGAGCACCATCGTCGCCGTCCTCCGGCGCGTTCATGGCTAGGCAATATGTGCGGGCTGATGCGCTGCTTGCAAACTCCACGTCTTCGACTGCCTTCCGAATCCGGTCCGCAGCAATCGGCGAGATACCGTGCGCGTGGGTCCGCGCCTCAATTGATACAGACTCGATCCGTACCGATAGCTCCAAAGGCGTACTGCCAGTGAGGAAACCAGCGAGGTCCTCGAAAAGCGCCAACCCAGCCATCTGCGTGCCGTGCCCGTGCCAGTCGTCGGCGATAGCACCTGGCACAGCCCCGCTGTATGATACTGAGTTGGACAAGAGTTTATGGGGCGACAGACCGGTGTCGAGGATGCATATAGCGGGCGCTTCGTCGCCTGCAGGCTCGACGCGCAGCGCCGCGGCGTCGACAGTCGATTGCTGAATGCTAGACGTCAGTTCCACGAATGTCTTGTTGAGGGATGACGCCGGGCGAAGCTGCGCAATCGAGCCACTAAGCGCCAGGAGGTCCATGGCGCCAGGCGTTGCCCGGACTGATACGACGCTGATACGCTCAAATCTGGAGGACCGCTTGTAGCTGGCATCGACCTGCTCAAGCGCTTCGCGAAAACGGCCCTCAGACGCAGCCGTGACCCACACCTCCCAGTCAAACTCCTCGCTTCCGTCGGGTAGAGGCCCCCCACCCGTCCAAAGACTAGCGGCAGTGGTGACGTCGATGACTGGGGCAGCCTCAAAGAACCAGAAGTGCATGGGCCGCTTACCGAACCCGTTCCAGTTCGCATATTTTACCGCTGCCTTCTGTACGCTCTCGATCGCTAAGGGGTTGAACGCCAAATTGACGCGCGCGTGCTTGCCGAAGCCGAGGACCGACAAAACTTCACGCTTTCTCCCGGGCACTCCCGCAGTGACGCCCCACTGCGTTGTCGGGCGCACAGTCAGCGGCAGTTGCTCGGAATGCAGCGTGACTGCATCGATTGAGCCAGCGCGCTCGATCGCCTCCTCAAAAGAGGCAACGACGCGTCGGGCGTTACTTGCTCGGTTTCCAACAGCGGGCGGCCTCTCCTCGTCCTGTGGGCTGATGGTAGTCTTGAAGTCGTAATTCGTGCCGTCTGGTTTGACGAGCAGGTGCGGACGCAAAATCTTCATGACACTTACCTAGCCGAGTTCTCGCCGCACGTAAGTCTAAACGGTCGGAACAGGACGCAATTCTGCTCTTCGCTCCAACGCTGAGCTAATTAGGATCTCGGTCGAGACAACTGCGTCGTTTTCAAGGACCGCTGCGCGAGCCGCGTCTTCCGCGACACGAACCATCTCGGCTTGGCTCATACCTTCGGTCTTTAGTTCGAGGGCGGCCCAGTCTACCGCCGACAAATCGAACGGACTGAGTGCCTTAATGAAGACCTCGCGGATACGCCCTCTTGGAAGAAGGCTGTACTCCACGGAGCTTTCGAACCGCCGAAATATGGCAGGGTCGAGTAGTTCGGAATGGTTGGTCGCAGCGATTATCAACGCATCACCGTCGTCCTCGTCGAGCATCTGCAGGATCGAATTCAGCGTTCGACGAGCTTCCCCAACGTCGTTTCCGATAAGGCGCTTCGTCGCGAGGGCATCCACCTCGTCGAAGAAGTAGATACCCCTCGTAGTACGCATCGCGTCGAACACCAGTCGAATTTTGGCCGACGTCTCGCCCATGTACTTCGTAATGACCCCGTCCAGCAGGATGGTGAACAGCGGCAACGAGAGTTCGCTCGCTAAGGCCGCCGCCGTTAGAGTTTTGCCTGTACCCGGAGGGCCTACAAGCAAGAATTTCCGCCGCGGGCGCAGACCATGCTCAGCCAGGCGTGCGCGGTTACGATGCTCCTCCACAATCCGTTCGAGCTTAGAGCGCGTTTTTTCCTCTAGAACCATACTATCGAGCCGCGCCTGCGGGTAGACCACCGACACCAGCCCTGCGAGTTCACCCTTCGGACGGACGACCGGGATCGGCCGCTGCCGGATCTCGAGGTCCCGTTCGGCTTTGTTGCGAGCGTCCTCGATCATGACGCGCAACTGGTCGGCGAGCTTCTTGTGCCCGCGCTGCGCCGCCTGCGAAGCGAGTTGGAGCGCGATGGTCTGGAAGCGTGCGTCGTCACGCTCCGTGAAAGAGCGCACCAATGCCAAAACCTGACTTTGCGTGGCCAAGACCCGATCCTCTTCCACTGAAGCTCTAGAACCGTACAGCAGAACCGTGAAGCCAAACTTGTCCCGCCGACGCCTTCTAGATCAATGCCAGACGCGATATATGTCGATTTCGCAGATGATATCGTTACGCCATGTAAGAAGGCTGAGGTGACGTCGAAGGATAACGATCGTTAGCGGCTGGCAGCAAAGGGGCTTCTCGGCCTGGCCATGCGTCGTCGGCGCGTGAAGCACGCGGGTCTGGCGCTCCGAATATCCGCTAGCGACTGGAAAATCCCAGCGCCCGGCATTACCGTAAGCGTGGCCTGAAGGCCGCCTTGCGGGATGCTTGGCCGACGGGCTGATTGCCGCTCTTTGAGCGGAGCATTGATGTCAGACGAGACCATAGAGCCAGCGGGCGAACGAGCGAGCACTCATACGAGTGGTCGTACGAGCGGTCGGATCCAGATCGTCGGGCGCGTGTCAGGCCGGCGGCGCTGGACCGTGCAGCAGAAGCTGGCGATCTTGCGCGATGCATTCGGGCCGGAGGGTTCGGTTCGCTCAGCGATCGAGCGCCACGAGATCGGCAGCGGCGCGATCTATACCTGGCGGCGGCAGGCGATGTCGGCCGCCTTGAGATCGACAACAATATCGCCGAACGCGCCATGCGCAGCATCGCGATCGGCCGGAAGAACTGGCTGTTCGCCGGATCGAAGGCCGGCGGCGAACGCGCCGCCGCGATCTACACGGTCATCGAGACCTGCAAGCTCAACGGTGTTGAGCCCCAGGCCTACATTGCCGACGTCATTGCCAAGATCGCCGGCAACTGGCCCGCATCGCGTTGGGATGAGCTGATGCCCTGGAACTGGACAGCCGACCAAGCTCCCGTCAGCATGGCGGCATGACCGACCAGATCGCGCGGATACGCATCACACTCGACGACATCGAGCCTGCCATCTGGCGGCGCATCGAGCTGCCGCTCACCAACAGCCTCAAGACCCTGCACCTCGCGATCCAGGCCGTCATGTTGTTTGAGAACTACCATCTGTTCCGCTTCGATGTCGGCGAGGCCAGCTACGGCATCTGCTTCGACGACGACTATATGGACCCGCCGACCCGCGACGCCGGCAACATCCGCCTCGCAAAGCTCGTCGAGCGCGGCATCACGGACTTTGCCTACACCTATGATTTCGGCGACGACTGGCGGCACAGCATCGTGATCGAAGAAGTTTCGTCCGCCGATCCAACGACCGCTTATCCCCGGTTCGTCAACGGCGACCGTCGCGCGCCGCCGGAGGACGTCGGCGGTCCACCGGGGTTCGAGGAATTCCTCGATGCCATGGCCAGGCCACGCCACCCGGAACATAAATCCGTGCTCGAATGGTATGGACAGGTCTTTGACCCTACCGACATCAGCCCGGCCCAAATCTACACGCGAATGGCAACGCTCGCCAAACGCCGCGCTTCCGGCAAAGCCGCCCACGCCAGCACAAAGGCCTGAACATCAAGGCGGCCGTCAGACCACGCTTACGCATTACCAATCGACCGTCGCGTGGCACCTTCGCCTCGCGGTTCCCACACCAAGCGCTCGTGGCAACGGAGTTCGAAGGTGTTCAGCTTGCCCGTCTCTACGAGTCTGGCTCGTCGAACCGTGGCTGGAGGACGACTGATCGCACTGCAAACGTTTATGACGCTCGCCGCGTAACGGGCCGATCACTCAGACCGCCTCCTGCTAAATGTGGTGTTCAAGCGCCTTGCCGTCGTCGCCAAAATGACAGGAGAACTGCACATCGTCGGCTCGGTCAGCCCAGACGGTCGTTTGCTTCTGCCTGTAGTTAAAAAGAAGCCTCACGAGGCCTTCACGGCTCTTGATCGTTCGCGCGACCGCGATCTCGTCAGGATGCCCGAACTTGTTTCCGTTGGTCGAGAATAGGAAAGTATCGCAGTCCACGGTCGCTAGCAAACTCCTTGTAACGTTGGCGTCGCTGCCATGATGCGGGAGTTTGAACAGATCGATTTTCAGCTTCTCACCCCTGCCCAAGCTCCGTAGGCTTTGAGTAAGGAGGTCGGGGTGCGCGTCTGCACCGAGAACGACCGACCTTCCGTTGAATTCGGCTAGTAGGGCTATGCTACTCCCGTTCGCCTTTGCCTTGTCCTCGGGCCGCACCTGTTTCGCCAGCGCATCGAGATCATAGAAACCTAGGCTTTCGTAGCCCTCATACTCCTTCGCCTCCGCGGTACCGACGCCGGGAATGAGGCCAGCCTTCTCGCAAGTTTTTTTCCACTCACGCTTAAGGGCAAAAAGCTTTTTTACGTCGGGCGAAAGCACGGTGAGTCGAAGGCCGCCATCAAGTTCCGGCATCTCGCGAGGACTTCCATCCTCGTTTACTCGAACGGCCTTACCGTGGAACGCGTTG
>Ga0308169_10006142_pt1 | contig 10679 bp, 7 predicted proteins | sample PhyBR1_2_FD_202139 | JGI IMG/M metagenome (GOLD analysis project Ga0308169, IMG submission 202139) | Phyllosphere microbial communities from UC Gill Tract Community Farm, Albany, California, United States - DLSLSB.R1 | ecosystem: Host-associated > Plants > Phyllosphere > Unclassified | place... | reverse complement strand
TGGCATCGCTCCTCCGGCTTTTTACTGAAGCCGGCCATGACGTCACGGTGATTCCCACCGAGGCGTCCACCCGCTTCATCGGTACGGCCACCTGGGAGGCGCTGTCCGGAAACCCGGTCAGCAACAGCGTTTTCGACGACGTGCACCTGGTCAACCACGTCCGCCTCGGCCACGAGGCGGACCTGGTGGTCGTGGCCCCGGCCACGGCAGACCTCCTGGCGAAGGCCGCCACCGGCCAGGCCGGGGACTTGCTCACCAACACGCTGTTGATGGCCCACGGGCCCGTGCTGTTCGCCCCCGCGATGCACACGGAGATGTGGCAGCACCCCGCCACCCGCGCCAACGTTGAAACGCTCCGCGCGCGCGGCGCTGCCGTCCTTGAACCCGCTTCCGGCCGGCTGACGGGCGCAGACTCGGGCCCCGGACGGCTCCCCGAGCCCCAAGCGATCTTCGAAGCCGCCATGGTGCTGGCCCAGGGACGTTCCAATTACCAGCTGCCCCTGGCCGGCCGCACCGTGACCATCAGCGCCGGCGGCACCCGGGAACCGCTGGATCCCGTGCGGTTCCTCGGCAACCGGTCCTCCGGCAAGCAGGGCGTGGCACTGGCCGTCGCGGCAATGAACGCTGGAGCCACTGTCCGCCTGCTGGCGGCCCACATGGAAGTTCCGGCCCCTGCCGGGGTGGAGGTTGTCCGGGTGGAGACCGCACTGCAGCTCCGGGAAGCCGCCCTGCATGCCGCCGCCGGGTCCGACGTCGTCATCATGTCCGCAGCCGTGGCTGACTTCCGCCCGGCAAATGTCTCGGACACAAAGATCAAAAAACGGGACGACACCGCAGACCCCGTCATTACCCTGGTCCGCAATCCGGACATCCTGCAGGAGCTCGTGGAGCAGCGCAATGCCGGTACTGACGGGGCCGGGCAGCTCATCGTGGGCTTCGCCGCGGAAACCGGGGACAGCCAGGGCGATGTCCTGGCCTACGCGGAAGCAAAGCTGCAGCGCAAGGGCTGCGACCTGCTGGTGGTGAACCACGTGGGAACGGACAAGGTCTTCGGGCAGGACTCCAACTCGGTGGTCATCCTCTCCAGGTCCGGCTCCGAACCACAGGAGGCATCGGGAACCAAAACAGAGGTTTCGGAAGCCATCATCAGCCGCATCAGTTCTGAACTGAACCGGGTTTCCACGAATTGATTCCGTTTCACCCCGGACCTGAGTGTTCCGCACCACGTTTGCTTCGCGGGAAGACATCTCCAGCGGGGCCTGCGTCTTCAAACCAGTAAGGTAGTTGAGTGACTTTACCGCTGCACCTTCCCCACGCCCACGGGGCCACGCCCTCCGCACTCCGGCTTTTCACGTCCGAGTCGGTCACCGAAGGCCACCCGGACAAGATCTGCGACCAGATCAGCGACGCCATCCTGGATGCGCTGCTCTCCGCCGACCCCGAGTCCCGCGTGGCAGTGGAAACCATGGCCACCACCGGCCTGGTTCACGTGGCAGGCGAAGTCACCACCGACGCCTATGTCGAGATCCCGCAGATTGTCCGCGAAACCATCCTCGGCATCGGCTACGACTCGTCCGCCAACGGCTTCGACGGCGCCCGCTGCGGCGTGTCAGTTTCCATCGGCCAGCAGTCCAATGACATCGCCGGCGGTGTCTTCAACTCGCTTGAAGCGCGGGAAGGCCGCCAGGAGGATGACTACGACCTCCAGGGTGCGGGCGACCAGGGCCTGATGTTCGGCTATGCCAGCGACGAGACGCCTTCCTACATGCCGACCCCCATCTGGCTGGCCCACCGGCTCTCCGAACGGCTGACGGAAGTCCGCAAGACCGGCCAGCTGCCCTACCTTCGTCCCGACGGCAAAACCCAGGTGACGGTCGGCTACGACAAGGACGTTCCGGTTTCGGTGGAAACGGTGGTGATTTCCAGCCAGCATGCCGAGGGAGCAAGCCTGGAGCAGCTGCGCACCGACCTTGCCGCCGTCGTGATTGAACCCGTCCTCGCTGCCGCCAACCTGGATATCTCCCGCGCCGCGAATATCCTCAACCCCGCCGGCGAGTTTGTCATCGGCGGCCCTGTGGGCGACGCCGGCCTGACCGGCCGCAAGATCATTGTCGACACCTACGGCGGTATGGCACGCCACGGCGGCGGCGCCTTCTCCGGCAAGGACCCGTCCAAGGTTGACCGTTCCGCCGCCTACGCCATGCGCTGGGTAGCCAAAAACGTGGTGGCCGCGGGACTGGCCAAGCGCGCCGAGATCCAGATCGCCTACGCCATCGGCCAGGCCCGGCCGGTTGGAACCTACGTGGAGACGTTCGGCACCGAAACTGTCGATCCCGCGCGCATCAGCGAAGCCATCGCAGAGATTTTCGACCTGCGGCCGCGCGCCATCATCGACGCCCTGGACCTCAAGCGGCCCATCTACGCCAAGACGGCCGCGCACGGACACTTCGGCCGTGACGAGCCCGACTTCACGTGGGAGCGCCTGGACCGGGTGGACGACCTCAAGGCATTCTTCAACGCCTAGTCTCGCGCCTGCCCGCGCCGGGAGCCCAATGTCAGTGCCCGGTGCTTGGCTGTTCCTGTCCACCCGGCAGCTGAACGGAGGTAACTGCCATGGTTGCTGACAGTTCCGTCCAGCCAACCCTGCTGCAGGGCTTTCCCGCACGCAAGACGGCCGGCGGCGTCGCCCTGGCCGGGCAGCTTCCGGTGGCACGGGTCCTGATTGACTCCTCCCTGCCGCACCTGGACCGCCCTTTCGACTATGCCGTGCCGGCAGAGCTGGACCAGGCGGCCCAGCCGGGAGTCCGGGTGAAGGTCAAATTTAACGGCCAGGACCTCAGCGGGTTCCTTGTGGAGCGGTTGGCGGAGTCCGACGCCGGGCACACTTTGGTGCCCCTGGCGAAGGTCGTTTCACCGGTTCCGGTCCTCACGCCCGCTGTCAGGGAACTGGCAGGCGCTGTCGCTGCACGGTACGCGGGTACGGTCAGCGACGTCCTGCGCCTTGCGGTGCCGCCGCGGGTCGCCAAGCTGGAAAAGGACTACCCCGAATCGACGGCCGCAGGTGCCGCCGAGGGCAAGCCGGAGGCTCCAGTCACCCCCGCCGTTTCCGCCTGGAGTGCCTACCGCACGGGTGCGCCGTTACTGCGGCACCTGTACGGTGGCGGGTCTCCCCGCGCCGTCGTCAGCCCCTTGCAGGGTTACGGATCTGCGGGCTGGCCGGTCCTCCTCGCGGAGGCCGCCGCCGCCGCCTATTCCTCCGGCCGCGGCGCGGTTCTGGTGGTGCCCGATTACCGGGACCTGGACCGGCTGGAGGAAGCGCTCAAAGGGCTGGTACCGACGGAAGCGGTGGCCCGGCTCACCGCCGACGACGGTCCCACACCCCGCTACCGGAACTTCCTGCGACTGTTGGCAGGCACGGCGAAAATTGCCATTGGCACCCGCTCGGCCGCTTTCGCACCGGTGCAGAACCTGGGGCTGGTGGCCTGCTGGGACGACGGCGACGACCTCCACATCGAGCAGCGCGCACCGTACGCCCACGCCCGTGAAGTCCTGCTCCTGCGCGCGGAGCAGGAAGGCACGGCCTGCCTGCTGGCCGGCCACGCGCGCAGCACCGAGGTCCAGCGACTGGTGGAGGCCGGGTGGGCCGTTCCCGTGGACACCGAGCGGCACACAGTCCGCAGCACCGTTCCCCGCGTGGTGAGCACCGCCGACAGCTTCGAGCAGGCCCGCGACCCGTTAGCCACCCTGGCCCGCCTCCCGCATGCCGCATGGCAGACCGCCAAGGAAGGACTGGAACGCGGTCCTGTGCTGGTGCAGGTAGCCCGGGCAGGTTATGCGCCGTCCCTCGTCTGCGAAACGTGCCGTGAACCGGCCCGCTGCGGCCACTGCCAGGGACCCCTCGCCTTGGCCGGCACCTCCGCGCTGCCGCAGTGCCGCTGGTGTTCCACACCGGCCCCCGACTGGAACTGTTCCCACTGCGGCGGCCGGCGGCTGCGCAAAGGCGCTACGGGAGTGCTGCGTACCGCCGAGGAACTCGGCCGCGCATTTCCCGGCACAACGGTCATCACATCCTCCGGCGACCAAGTGAAGGCCAGGGTTGGCACGGGAAGGGCATTGGTAGTGGCAACCGTGGGAGCCGAACCGGTCGCCGACGATGGATACGCCGCCGCCCTCCTCCTGGACGGCGATTCACTGCTGCGCCGCGAAACCCTCCGAGCCGGTGAAGACACCGTCCGGCGCTGGTTCAATGCCGCCGCCCTGGTCAAACCCGCTCCGGAAAAAGGCCTGGTGGTGGTCACGGCTTCGGACACCGCCGCCACCGGTGCGCTGCTGCGATGGGACCCCGCAGGTTACGCCCATCGTGAGCTGTCCCTTCGCATGGAGCTCCAGCTCCCGCCCGCTGTGCGGATCGCCTCCGTGACCGGGCCCCGCGCCGCCGTCGAACACTACACGGGTGCGGTGGAAGCTGACCTCGCAGGGCAGGGGATCACCCTGCGCACCGCCGGTCCGGCGCCGCTGCTGCTGACCGCACCGCCCTCCGGCAGGCGCTCAGCCGAGGACGTGCGGACCCTGCTGTTCTTCCCGTACGGCCAGGCCGCCGTCGTCGTGCGCGTCCTAAGGGCCACCCGCGCCGCCGTGGCCGCCAAGCGGACCACGGACCCGGTGCAGCTGCGGCTGGACGGGGTGGATGTCCTTTAAGGGTTGACGTGCTCTAGAAGGCGCTGTGTTGCTGGCCTTAGCGCCGCTTCTTTGCCATGACCTCGTGCGCCGCATCAACCAGCTGCCGTGCCGACTCGTCCCAGCTGAACTCGCGCGCCCGGGCAATCGAACGCCGGGACAGCTCCTGCCAGTGCGCACCGTCCCGCAGCTGGGCCACGGCGTCGGCGAACTGCGCAGGGGACTCTGGGTCCACGTAGATGGCGGCGTCCCCGCCCACTTCGCGGAAGATCGGAATGTCGCTGGCGATCACCGGGGTGCCGACGGCCATTGCTTCGACCAGGGGAAGGCCGTAGCCCTCGGCCCTGGACAGGCTCACCAGTGCGGTGGCCCGGCGCAGCAGCGCGTCATATTCGGCGTCCGTCACGCCGTTATGGAAAACCACTGAGGCGCCGGGCGGGATAGTGCGTTCCAGCTCGGTCCGACGCTGGGGGGTGATCCGGCTGAGCAGGTGCAGGGTGTAGCCGGTGAGGCCGGCCATTCCGGCCACCATGGTCTCCACATTCTTGTAGGGCATGAACGAGCCCATGTAGATGATGGTTTTCTCCGCGCCGGCGTCAGGATTGCGGGGTTCCTGTGCCGGCTGCGGCGCGTTGGCGATGATCCGCACAGGCCGGCGGGTCAGCTTGTACTTCGCCATCAGCGCCTCGGTGGTGCGGCTGATCGTGGCCACGATATCGGCCCTGTTGAGCAGCAGTCGCTGCGGCCAGAACGCCTTGTGGTACAGCCGCCACAGCAGGCGGACGGGCGCGGGCAGGAAGCCCGGGGGAGCCGGGTGCTCGTAGTAGATCAGGTCGTGCAGGGTCAAAATCAGACCGTACTTCCGGCCCCATGTGCCCATTGTCTGCATGGGGCACACCACCACGTCTGCGCCGGTGGCGTTGACCTTCCGGGCAACGAAGAGCTCAAGGGGGGAGAGCGGGCTGGTGATGAGCGTGTAGGGCACGTCCGGCAGGAGGGCGAGCTGCCGGGGGTCCGAGATGAGCATGGACACGTCCGCGATCTTCGACGTTGCGGCGATCAGGCTGGCGCCGTAACGGCTGATGCCGTCGTGGTGGTCGGTGCGGGTGAAACGTGCATCAATGACGATCTTCACGCTGGGTGGTCCTTCAGGAAGCTGCGGATGTAACGGGCGGCCGGCTCCGGCGTTTCGTAGTGGATCAGGTGTCCGACGCCGGGAATCACCTTCAGCTCCCCGTCCGGCAGCAGGGCCAGGAGCCGGTGCTGGTTGGGAAGGGTGGCAATTTCATCCTTCTCCCCGGCGATCAACAGGACCGGGAGTTCCAGCTGACCCGCCACCTCTGCCACATGGTTGCTGACGGAGGCGGTGAAGGACTCCAGCAGGCTGTCCCGGTCGGCGAAGGAACTGAAGTAGGCGTGGTGCTGCCCGTGGATGAACGCACGCAGCTCACGGTTGCGGGTCTTGGCCATGGTCTCGCTCATCACCCGCACGATCAGCGGGTTGCGCAGCAGCGCCAGCCCCGGTTTGCGGGGGAGCCGTGCCGCCAGCCGGTAGTACAGAACGGCCAGCCGGGTCATGAGGCCCTTGGGCCCCTCCAGCGCCGGAGCCGCGATGGGGTTGACGAGGATCAGCGGCCGCACGGCGTGCGGGTTGTTGGCGACAAAATGCGCCGCCACGATGGACCCGAAGGAGTGCCCCAGCAGCACGGTGTCCGGCCCCAGGCCCTGCGCGGCCATGAACTCGGTAATGAACTGCCCGTAGCGCGCCACCGAGTGCGGATCGCGGACGAAAGCTTCAGAGCGGCCAAAGCCCGGCAGATCCGGCATGATGATGCGCATGTCCGGGAGCTGGTCCGCGACGCGCAGGAGCCCGTGGTGGTCGCCCCGGAAGCCGTGCACCACCAGGATGGTGCGGGTGTCCGGAGTCTCCTCAAGGGGTTCGTAGGTCCAGAAAGCCACCGTGCCGCCGTCGAGGGTCAGGGTCGAGGCGGAGGTACGGCCGGCAAGTCCGGCGCTCAGGTACGCGGACGCAGGGGAAGTGTCCGGATTCACGGTATCCATGTCCGGGCCTAGTTGACGTTGTCCGGGTGCGACCCGGTCCGTTGACCGCGGTCCAGCGCGTTGATGGCAACCAGGTCGCGCTCGGAGAGCTCGAAGCCGAAGACGTCGAGGTTCTCCCGGATCCGAGCTTCGGAGCTGGCCTTGGGGATGGCGATATTGCCCAACTGCATGTGCCAGCGGAGGATCACCTGGGCGGGGGTCTTGCGGTGCTCTGCAGCGCAGGCCTGAATGACGGGGTCCGCCAGCACCTGGCCGCGGCCCAGCGGGCTCCATGCTTCAGTCCGGATGCCCAGTTCGGCGTGCTTGCTGCGCAGTTCCTCCTGCTGAAGCCAGGGATGCAGTTCGATCTGGTTGACGGCGGGGACCACTTCGGCGGTCTGGAGCAGGCGGTCAAGGTGCGCCGGCTGGAAGTTGCTGACACCGATGGCGCGGACCCTGCCTTCACGGTAGAGGGTTTCAAGGGCGCGGTAGGTTTCCTGGAACAACCCGCGGCGGGGGCAGGGCCAATGGATCAGGTACATATCCACGTAGTCCAGGCCCAGGTTGACCATTGAATCGTCAAAGGCGCGAAGCGTCGCATCGTAGCCGTGGTGGTCATTCCACACCTTCGTGGTGACAAACACGTCCTCGCGGGTCAGGGACGGGGACAGCTCGCCGGAGCCGCCGCTGCCGCTACCCGCCCCGAGCTGGGAGCTGATGCCCCGGGCCACGCCGGTCTCGTTCCCGTACATCGCGGCCGTGTCGAAGTGGCGGTAGCCGGCGGCGAGCGCGGTGGCCACAAGGCCTTCCGCGTCTGCTGCCGGCACCTTGTACAGCCCAAAACCGAGCTGATCTATCAGCACGCCGTTGTTCAGGCTGAGCCGGGGTGAGGTTCTCATGGCAACGACTCTACCCACTTCATCCGGTCAGTCCCTCGTAATCGACCAGCCGGCGTGCGGTGGCTTCATCCAGGATCAGGTCGGTGGCGAGCCTGGCAGCCAGGGCTCCGCGCAGGCCGTTGATCTTGGAGACGCCCGACACCACGCAGATCCTGCGCCGGACCTGGCGGAGCTGGGCGAGGGCCGGGCCGGTGGACCGTTCATTCAGGACGATCCCGTCGGAGGACCCATCCCCGCGGAAGAAGACCGTGGCAACGTCGCCCACCACGTCGGAGTTGGCGAGCGCGTTGAGGTCGTCCTCGTCCAGGTAGCCGCCGGCATAGACGTGGCTGGGATAGTCGGCGTGCACGGAACCGATGCCGAAAATGGCGATGCTCATCTTGGCCTGCAGCTCCAGGACCCGCCGCACGCTGCGTTCATTCCACATTGCGGTCTTGGTGGCCGCGTGGTCGAAGAACGCCGGCACGGGGAACTGTTCCACCCGTGCCCCGTAGGCGCTGCCAAACCTGCGCATGATGTCGCTTGCGTACGTGATGCCCGTGGTGTGCATGTTCCCTGCACCGTTCAGCTGGACGATGACGCTGTCGTGCGTGATCTTCCTGGTGAGGTGCCGGCTTACCGCGCTGAGCGTGGATCCCCAGGCCACGCCGATGATGGCATTGGAGTCCACCAGGGGCCCGATGGTCCGTGCGGCCTGCATAGCCACACGGTCCAGGGTCTCGGCCTCGTTCAGCGTGCCGAGAATCGGGACCACGTGGACGTCCAGGTTGTAGCGGCGCCGGATCATGCCCTCCAGCTCGGGTCCGGTGTCCAGCGGGTTGCGGATCTGGATCTGCACCAGGCCCGACTCCCTGGCGGAGGACAGCAGGCGGGAAACCGTGGACCGGGACGTGCGCAGTTCACGGGCGATCGCATCCATCGTCAGGTCCTGCAAGTAATACATTTGTGCAGCTCGCAGGGCCTCTTGATCCCGGGAAAGTGCCATCTCACTTCCGTTCTGCACATTTGTGCATAGTGCTTGACTCCATTTTCCATTTCTCCAAACAATAGAGCAGAACGGCGGCGCCACCCAGAGGTGTCCGCATCAAACAAAGCCCCAAGGGAGTCGTTTTGGGACCCAAGGATTCATCTGTCCAACCATCTGTTGCCGCACCCCGGCCCGGGGTGGAACGCCCGTCGGTCCACAACCTGCGCCGCCGTCCCCACGCGAAGGTACTCGTGGTGGGTGGTGGCATCAACGGAGTGGGCACCTTCCGCGACCTGGCGCTGCAGGGCGTGGACGTCGCACTGGTTGAGCGCGGCGATTACTGCCAAGGAGCCAGCGGTGCCTCCTCGCACATGATCCACGGCGGTATCCGCTACCTCGAAAACGGCGAATTCCGGCTGGTCCGCGAGTCCGTCGTGGAACGCAACCGGCTGCTGAAGATCGCCCCGCACTACGTCAAGCCACTGCAGACCACCATTCCGATCTTCAGCACCTTCTCCGGAGTCCTGTCCGCACCGCTGCGCTTCCTCACGCACAAGCAACAGGGCAAGCCCAAGGAGCGCGGTGCATTCCTGATCAAGGCCGGCCTCAGCCTCTACGACGCGTTCTCCCGGGACGGCGGCACCGTGCCCCGGCACCAGTTCCGCACGCACAAGGCAGCCCTCGAGGAGCTGCCCGCCCTCCGGCCCGACGTCAAGTACACCGCCACCTACTTTGACGCCTCGGTCCACAACCCCGAGCGGTTGACCCTGGATGTCCTCCAGGACGGTGAAAAGGCCGGCCGGGCGAACAAGGCCCACGCCACCAGCGCACAGGGCGACACCGCCCGCGCCAGCAACTACCTCTCGCTGCAGTCGATGTCCCCGGCCCCCAACCCCGGGACCGGCAGGGGAAGCACCGTCCGCCTCCGCGACGAACTCACCGGCCTGGAATTCGACTTCACGGCGGACATCATCGTCAACACCACGGGGGCGTGGGTTGACCACACCAACGAGGCAATGGGGGCGGCTTCCTCCTTTATGGGCGGCACCAAGGGCTCCCACATCGTGCTCGACCACCCCGGCCTCCTCGCTGCCTGCCGGGGGCGCGAAATCTTCTTCGAGCACACTGACGGCCGGATTGTCCTTATCTACCCGATGGGCGACCGGGTGTTGGTGGGCACCACCGACGTTGACGCGGACATGTCGGAGGACGCCGTCTGCACGGACGAAGAGATCCAGTACTTCTTCGACCTGATCGGCCATGTCTTCCCCTCGATAGACGTTACGCAGGACGACATTGTTTACACGTTCTCCGGCGTGCGCCCCCTGCCAAGCCATGACGCCACCCAGCCCGGCTTCGTCTCCCGCGACTACCGCATCGAACGGCGTGCCTCCGGGGAGGACGGAAGCGGCGCCCTCGTTTTGAGCCTGGTGGGCGGCAAGTGGACCACGTTCCGTGCCCTCGCCGAGCACCTCACTAATGAGGTCCTCTCCGAACTTGGCGTCCAGCGCAAGGTCTCGACGGCGCAGCTGCCCATCGGCGGCGGCGCCGGCTTCCCCGCAGATGAAGCCGGCGTGCAGAAGTGGATCAAGGCGCACATGGCTGCCGGCAGGGACGCAGACCGCACGGCAGGGTTGCTGACCCGTTACGGTACCCGGGCCGAAGCGGTCATCGGGTACCTCGATTCCGAACCAGACCATGCACTGCGTTCCACCCGGGAACTCAGTGTCCGCGAACTGGAGTTCATGGCAGCCAACGAACAGGTGGGGCACCTGGTGGATGTGTTCATCCGGCGCACCTCCCTGGCGTTCCGCGGGCTGGTCACCGGCGAACTTCTCAACGAAGTGGCGGAGGTGCTGTCCGTCCCGCTCAAGTGGGACGCTGCAACCCGCGCCGCTGAGATCAAGCACGCCCAGGACGTGCTGCAGCGTTTCCACCGCGTGGAAACGCACAGCCTGGTCTCTTAGGACCGGGCAGCCGGCCGGGGCGCGCCAGCGTCCCGGCCCAACGGTCCTTCACCCGCGGAGGACCGACAACTAAACAAAGAAGGAGTCAAAGATGTCTCTAGGAATAGTCTTCCTCTCCGAAGTCTTTGG
>Ga0308169_10006140_pt1 | contig 10682 bp, 8 predicted proteins | sample PhyBR1_2_FD_202139 | JGI IMG/M metagenome (GOLD analysis project Ga0308169, IMG submission 202139) | Phyllosphere microbial communities from UC Gill Tract Community Farm, Albany, California, United States - DLSLSB.R1 | ecosystem: Host-associated > Plants > Phyllosphere > Unclassified | place... | reverse complement strand
CCGTGTCGAGCAATGCATCGATGTAGTTCAGTCCGGACAGCGGCGTCGTGGTGAGGTCAGAAACGGTGGCCATGTCTAACGGTTGCCTGCGAGAATTAAATTAAAATTTGAATAACAGTTGAGGAAAGTATTTCCTGCTCAACAGTTCTAGTCAAATAAGAATTCAATCGTGCGCAGGGTCCGTTTTAGACTTTTGGTGTCGCCAGCAGCGCTTTCAGATTGGCCAGCCGCTCCTTCGGCGACATGACTTCGTTTTCCTTCGGCGGCGCGTCGCCCGTGTCGAGAGCCATTTCCTTGATGAAACGCGATGGGTCGCAATGGACCAGCTCGCCCGCACGCTTGCGTTTCTTGCACCACGTGACGTGCAGCGTGCGCTGGGCGCGCGTGATGCCGACGTACATCAGGCGCCGCTCTTCCTGGATGCGCGCGGCGATGCGCTCGACCGCATCGTCCGGGTCGCCCTTGTGCGGCAGGATGCCCTCTTCGACGCCGACCAGGAACACGTGCGGGTATTCCAGGCCCTTGGAAGCGTGCAGCGTCGACATGCGCACGGCGTCCGGCGTGTCGTCCTGCCCTTCGAGCATCGACATCAGCGCCACCATCTGCGTCAGTTCCAGCAGGTTCTTTTCCTCGCCGTCGCCGTCGCGCCCGCCGCGGCCGCGCTCCTTCAGCCAGTTGGTGAACTCGAGCACGTTCTGCCATTTCGACTGCGCGGCGCGGTCGTCGAAATTTTCGTACAGGTAGTGCTCGTAGTTCATTTCCTTCATCATGTCGTCGAGCAGCTCGGCCGCCGCATCGCCACTGCCGGACGGGCCGGGCCGCGTGGCGCGCGCTTCCAGCTCGTTGATCCAGTGGCAGAACTCGCGCAGCGGATACAGCTGGCGCTCGGCCAGCTTGGCTTCGATACCCCCTTTCAGCGCCGCCTCGAACAGCGAGCAATTCCACTGTTTCGAGAATTCGCCCAGCGCCTCCAGCGTGGCCATGCCGACGCCGCGCTTCGGGGTCGTGATGGCGCGGATGAACGCCGGGTCGTCGCCCTCGTTCGCGATCAGGCGCAGGTAGGCGATGATGTCCTTGATTTCCGCCTTGTCGAAGAAGCTCTGGCCGCCCGAGATCGTGTACGGAATGCGCTCCTTGCGCAGCGCCTGCTCGATCACGCGCGCCTGGTGGTTGCCGCGGTACAGGATCGCGTAATCGGACCACTTGTTCTTGCGCTGGAAGCGTTCGGACGAAATCATGATGGCGACCTGGTCGGCCTCGGTTTCGTCGTTCGGCATGCCCAGCACGGAAATCGGTTCGCCCAGGCCGTGCTCGGACCACAGCGATTTTTCGAACAGCTTCGGGTTGTTGCCGATGACGGCATTGGCCGCCTGCAGGATGCGCGTGGTGGAGCGGTAGTTCTGCTCCAGCTTGATGACCCGCAGGTCCGGGAAATCCGTCTGCAGCGTCTTCAGGTTTTCCACGGACGCGCCGCGCCAGGCATAGATCGCCTGGTCGTCGTCGCCCACGGCCGTGAACATCGGCTTCTTGCCCAGGCCCGTCACCAGCAATTTCACGAGTTCGTACTGGCAGGTATTCGTGTCCTGGTACTCGTCCATCAGCAGGTAGCGCAGGCGGCGCTGCCAGCGGTCGCGGATCGGCTCGTTATTCCGGAACAGTTCCACCGGCAGGCGGATCAGGTCGTCGAAGTCGACGGCCTGGTAAGCCTGCAGCGTGGCGACGTAGCTGCGGTAGATGCGCCCGGCCTGGGCTTCGTCCTCGTCCTGCGCGTGCTGGATGGCGTCTTCCGGGTCGACGAGGCCGTTCTTCCACAAGGAAATGGCGTTCTGGATGCGGCGGATTTCCTGCTTGTCCGTCGTGACGGCCAGGTCCGAGACGACCGTGTAGCAATCGTCGCTGTCCATGATCGAAAAGCGGTCCTTCAGGCCGACGCCGGCCGCTTCCTGGCGCAGGATCTTGACGCCCAGCGAGTGGAACGTCGACACCGTCAGCTGCTTGGCCTGCTTCGGCTGTTTCAGCAGCTTGCCGATGCGCTCCTGCATTTCCAGCGCCGCCTTGTTGGTGAAGGTGAGCGCGGCGATCGTGCGCGGGTCGTAGCCGCGGTGCTCGATCATGTAGGCGATCTTTTGCGTGATCACGCGCGTCTTGCCGGAGCCGGCGCCGGCCAGCACGAGGCAGGGGCCGTCCAGATAGAGCGCGGCTTCGCTTTGCGGACCGTTCAGGCCGAAGTTCGGGGTGGAGGACATGGGGATGGCTTTCGACAGGTCAGCTCAGCATTGTAGCGAAGCCGGCCCTGCCGAAGAAGCGCGGCGTGGCGCGGGACTGACGGACACCTAACGAAAACGGGCGATGTACTGGGACGCGAACTCGTCCAGGTGCGGCGCATAGCGGGCCAGCTCGGCGTCGCCGTCGGGCGATTGCCAGTCGTCCTTCCACGTCATCGTGGCATTGCCCGGCAACACCAGGCGTGCGAACACGTCGCCCGTGCGCCGGTAGTCGCCGATGGCGCCCCAGTAGAAATCGCGGCGGTGATGCTTGCGCACGCTGCCCAGGCCGAAATCGACGACCAGCTGCTCGTCGATGATGCACGCGGCGTGGCCCGCGATCTGGCCGGGCTTCACATGCTCCTTCGAGCCCAGCAGGTAGCGGCTGACGCTGCCGTCCTCCCGGTGCTGGTCGAGCTCGACGTAGCACGACGCCACGCGCGCCTGGCGGCCGTGCAGCTCGGCGACGCGGCGCACCAGCGACGCCATCAGGAAGCAGGCGCTGCCGTAATTGTGCAGGTACAGCCAGCCCAGGTCGTACATGCGGTCGTACAGCACGCGCGCGAAACCGGCCAGTTCGGCATGGTCGGACTGGATCAGCAACTGCTGCGCGCGCAGCTCGGTGCGGACGATGAACACGCTCTCGAACGCCAGGCTGTACTGGTCGAGCAGCTTCAGGAAGCGCGGCGTCGGCTGCAGCTGCAAGCCCAGGTCGGCGTCGTTGGACAGCGTGACGAGTCCGGATTCCTCGAAGCGCTGCAACTGCGCGGCGACGGCGTCCTGCGTGTACGGCAAGCCTTGCGCCAGCGCGGACACGGTCAGCGGCTGGCCGGCCACGACGTCGTTGCCCAGCTTGAGGAACAGGTCGTAGCCCAGCATCGAATCGCCGCCGGGCACGTGTTCGACGACCCAGTTGCGCATGCGTGCGACGCTTTGCAGGATGGGGTGGACGCGGTGCAGGGACATTGTCAATACCAGGGTCGAGTCATGAAACAATCTGCCTAGTCTGCCGCAAATTCAAGCAACATGAAATGGCAAAAGATTACCGACAAGTAACGGCGTGCAAGCTTGCTGGCTGCCCCGGTGGCGATGCGTTACCATCGGCGCATGGCCTTCACGGGCAACCCATGCTTTGACGAGAAAACGACGATGAAATTCGAACACCTGATCGAGATTAACGACCCGCTGAACCCGCTGATCGACACGGTCACGCGCGAACAGCTGTGGCGCGGCCTGGTGCTGCGCGCCGAGGACCCGAAGCGTTTCGTGCCGCACCTGGACGAGTGCACGATCAGCGAGCGCACCAGCGGCACGTTCGCGCGCCGCCTGCGCTACGGCGAGCTCGTGATCGACGACCGCGTCGTGCTCACGCCCTTGCAGGAGGTGCGCTACGAAGTGCCGGCCCAAGGCGAGATCGCCGAATCGCTGCTGACGATGCGCATCGAGGCGCCCACCGAAGGCGTGCTGTGGGTGCGCTTCACGTACGACGACGGCAACCCCGACGCGCGCGACGACGCGGGCAAGATGTACGAGGATTTCAAGAAGTCGGCCTACCAGGAAGCCGACATCGACACGGTCAAGATCGTGCGCCAGCTGGCGGGCGAGGGGAAGCTGGACGCCAGTTACCTCAACTAAGTTGCATTGACGGTCACGTCCCCGGCTCGACCTCGTCCGGATCGACGTCGCTGACACCCTTGGCGATGTTGGCCGCGAGGTCGCGCAGCGCCGTGCGCACGCCCTCCTCGACCACGGGGTGGTAGAACGGCATTTCCAGCATCTGCTCCACCGTCAGCCGCGCCTGCACGGCCCAGGCCAGCAGGTGGCCGATGTGTTCCCCGCGCGGCGCGATCATCTCGGCGCCCAGGAAGCGCCCGCTCACGTATTCGCCGTACACGCGCAGCAGTCCCGCGTTCTGCAGCATCACGCGGCTGCGGCCCTGGTTTTCGAACGATACCTGGCCGATGGCGAACTTCGGCTTGCCGGGCGCGCACAGCGCCTTGTAGCTCGACCCGAGCACGGCGATGTTCGGCTCGGTGAACGCGATCGTCAACGGTGCGCGGCGCAGGCCGGGACGGATGTCCGGGAAGCGGCCCGCGTTGTCGCCCGCGATCTTGCCGTGGTCGGCCGCTTCGGGCAGCACGGGACGTTCGTTGTTGGCGTCGCCCGCGATGAAGACGTGGCTGTTCCCGCATTGCATGGTGCGCGCGTCGAACAGCGGCACGCCGTTCGGGCCCAGCGCCAGGCCGGCCGCGTCGAGCCCCAGGTCGTCCACGTTGGGCGTGCGCCCGATCGTCTGCAGCACGTACTGGAAACGGGCGCAGCGCTCCTCTCCGGCTTCGCGCGTGCACAGATCGACCTCGTCGCCCACCTGCGTGGCGCGCACGATCTCGGACTGGAAATGCAGGTCCAGCTCTTCGGCCAGCACGCGCGCGGCGCTGCGCAGCACGACGGGGTCGGTGATCTGCGCCACGCTGCCGCCGCGCGCGTACACGCTCACGCGCACGCCCAGGCGCGCGAGGGCCTGGCCCAGTTCCAGGCCGATCACGCCGGAGCCGATCACGGCCACGGACCGCGGCAGCGTGTCCCAATCGAACACGTCGTCGCTGGTGATGACGCCGGGGCCGACGTCCTCGAGCTTGGACAGGCGCGTCGGCCGCGAACCGGTCGCGATCACGATGCGCGCGGCCTCGACGTCCGTGACGTTGCCGGCGCCGTCGTCGACGGCGAGCGTGTGCGGCCCGGTGAAGCGCGCATGGCCGCGCAACTTGTCGCTGCCCGGGATCTTGTCGACGCCGTCGACCACGAAGCCGACGAAGCGGTCGCGCTCGCGGCGCACGCGCTCCATCACGGCGACGCCGTCGATGCGCTTGCCGTCCGGGTGCACGCCGAACTGGGGCGCGAGGTCCAGCATGTGCGCGGCCTCGGCCGCCGCGATCAGCAGCTTGCTGGGCATGCAGCCGACCCGCGCGCAGGTGGTACCGTACGGCCCGTCCTCGATGAGCACCGTGTTGGCGCCCTGCGCGACGGCGGCGCGGTAGGCGACCAGTCCCGCCGTGCCCGCGCCGATCACCGCCACGTCGACCTTCAGTTGTCCCGTCTTTTGCGCCATGTGCGATCCTCCCTGGACGTGAGGATAACGCGTCTCAGGGTTCGGTGCCCGGCTCGGGCGCGGCATCGCCGGCGCGCTCGGCGATCGGGCGCGCGTACTTGACCAGCGCGACCAGCATCTTGCCCGGCTCTTCGTTGAACATTTCGTGCGCCGAGTTCTCGAACCAGACCAGTTTCTTGTACGGCGCGCGCACGTGCTGGAACCATTCCGCGGCCACGCTCGACGAGACGTTGTAGTCGTGCCGGCCGTTCAACAGGATGATCGGGCAATCGAAACGGGTATAGCCGCTGAAATCGGACTCGATCGCCCCCAGAAGGAGATGCTCTTCGGAGAAATCGTTACCCTTCCACATCGTGCGCAGGTCGGCGTCCGTGTATTCCGGCGCCAGCTTGGCGGCGCCGCTTTCGTGATCGAAATCGTGGCGGCCGTACACCGCCCCGCCGTAGTAGCCCAGCCACTTGCGCTGCATGAACAGGTCGGGCAAGGTAATCGGACGGCCCGGTGCGCCGTAGGGTCCCAGGGCTTCGAGCTCGCGCACCGCCTGTTCGTTCTTGTCGCGCCGCGCCGCATCCAATGCAAAGCGCAGGCCGCGCCGCTCGCTCTCCGGCGAATTCGTGATCTGGCCGGAGCCGATGTAGGCATGCAGCCAGTCCGGGTGACGCCGCGCCAGTTCGATGCCCAGCGCACTGCCCCAGGAATGGCCCAGCACGAAGATGCGCTCCTTGCCGAACTCGCGGCGCAGCCATGTCACCATCTCTTCGGCGTCCGCGAGCATGCGCTCGCGCGTCAGGGTCGGCGCGATGGCGGCCGGGTCGTTGGCGGCATAGGTCTTGCCGGCGCCGCGCTGGTCCCATTGCACGACGGTGAAAAAGTCCTCCCAGCCGCGCTGGAAATACCAGCTGGTGGGCATGGTCACGTAGCCCGGTCCGCCATGGATCATCAGCAGGATCGGATTGCGGCGGTCGACGCCGCGCACGGTGACCCACTGGTCGATGCCGCCGATGCGCACCTTCTCCATGCGCTCGATGCCTTGCGGCGTGACGATGCGCCGCATGTTGGCGATGATGGCCACCGCTTCGGCGCGGCTGGCCGGCGCCTGGCCCCAGGCCGGAAGCAACAGCGTGGACAGCGCAAGCAGGCATGCCGCGCGCATGGTTGCCGGTCTCGTGATTCGCATTCGATCTCCTTGGCAGGAACGATGGGAAGTCTGGCTGGTGCTTATTTTCCCACAGCAGACGCCAGCCCGACACGCGAAAAGTAGCGCTTTCCGATCCGGTCCGGCGCATGTCGCCCGACCTTTTCCGCACCCCGTGCGATGCGGCCCGCCCGATGCGATGCTCGCGCCATTCACCGCTATCGAAAGGAACACGAATGAACGGAAACACCCGCCTGGATGCCGGCATGCTGGCCGTCGGCGACGTCGTCTTCGTCCGCGTGACGGCGCGCCCGTTCCGGGAAGTCGCCAGCGCGACGGGCTGCTGGACGAACCACGTGGGCATCGTCGTCGAGACGGACGGCGCCGAACCGCTGATCGCGGAAAGCACGTTCCCGCGGGCGAAGATCGGCCCGCTGTCGCGCTTCCTCGCCCGTTCCGAGCATGGCCGGGTCGCGGTGAAACGCCTGCACCGGCCGTTGTCGGTCAGGGAGGTCATGGACTTGCAGGCCGCCGCCAGGGAACGCGTCGGCATCTGGTACGACACGGGCTTCGACCTGCATTCGCCGCGCCAGTTCTGCTCGCGCTTCGTGCGCGAAGTGCTGCTGCAGGCCACGGGCAAGGCCGTCGGCGACGTGCAGACGCTGGCCCAGCTGCTGGCGCAGCGCCCTAGCATGGGCCTGTGGTTCTGGCGCCTGTGGTACGTCGGCCGCATTCCGTGGCAGCGCGAGACGGTGACGCCCGCCAGCCTGCTGGCCAGCGCGGCGCTGCGTCCCGTGTTCGACAGCGCCGCCGGGCCGGTGGCCGCGGCGGCGCCTCTTACCCGCGCAGCATCCTGCGCCTGACGAACAGCGCGCCCAGCGCCGTGCCGACGGTCAGCACGCCGCTCGGCTCCGGCACCGTGGACATGACGCTGGGGCTGGTCGGCGTGATGCTCGTGATCGTGCCCGTGATGCTTTCCGACCCGTAGTCGAGGTAGATCGCGGCACTGCTGCGCGGTCCCAGCTGCCCGCCCAGCACATCGCGCAACGGCGTGCCCCACGAGTAGCCGGGCGCATACCGGATGTCGACCTCGAGCCAGTTGAGACCATATCCGGCGGGCGGCTGCGTCTCCGTAAGATCATGCTGGTAGGCGTGATCGGCCGTCAGGTAAGCGGTATTGTTGTCGGGATAGGTGACCAACACGCCATCGCCATGCGAGAACCTGATCAGGTCGTTGCCGACCCTTGCAAAACCATTCAAGGCTTGCGGGTAAGCCGTGAGCCCCGGGTCCCAGGTGGGCTCCGGGTACTCCAGTTCGTTGATGAGGAAGACGCCGCTGATGGGCGTGCCGGCCGGGATCCGGGACGCCAGACCCGACGTGGGCGCGTCCAGCGTTCCGTCGAAGGCGAACGCGGTGGTATAGGCTTGTGCTTCGGACGCCAGCAACAGCGCGGCAACGACGACAGCGGAACGCAGGATCGGCATGGTGGTCTCTCGGGGGGAATCGGGAGACTTATTGTATTGCCAATATTAACCTTCGGTAAACACGAAGATGTGACTGCGCCGGCGCGTGCATGGGCACGCGCCGGTCGGCGCTTCCCGTGGCCGGATCAGCGCTTCGACTTCAGTTGCGACAGATCGCGCACCGCGCCGCGGTCGGCCGACGTCGTCAGCGCCGCATACGCCTGCAGCGCCTGCGACACGTAACGCTCGCGGTCGGCCGGCTGCCACGCCTTGTCGCCCCGGTCTTCCATCTTCGCGCGGCGGTGCGCCAGCTCTTCGGTCGTGACGCGCAGGTCGATGGTGCGGTTCGGGATGTCGATGTCGATCATGTCGCCCTCTTCCACCAGGCCGATCGCGCCGCCTTCCGCCGCTTCCGGCGATGCGTGGCCGATCACCAGGCCCGACGAGCCGCCCGAGAAGCGGCCGTCCGTGAACAGCGCGCACGCCTTGCCGAGACCCTTCGACTTGATGTACGAGGTCGGGTACAGCATCTCCTGCATGCCCGGGCCGCCTTTCGGGCCTTCGTAGCGGATGATGACGACGTCGCCCGCGTGCACGGTGTCGCCCAGGATGCCGGCGACCGCATCGTCCTGGCTCTCGAACACGCGCGCCTTGCCCGAGAATTTCAGGATGCTTTCGTCGACGCCGGCCGTCTTGACGATGCAGCCCTTCTCGGCGATGTTCCCGTACAGGACGGCGAGGCCGCCATCCTGCGAGTACGCGTGGGCGCGGTCGCGGATGCAGCCGTTTTCGCGGTCCAGGTCGGCCGTGTCGAAACGCTCCGACTGCGAGAACGCGGTCTGGGTCGGCACGCCGCCCGGGGCCGCGCGGAACAGCGTGTGGACGGCCTGGTCGTCGCTACGCTTGATGTCGTATTTTTCGATGGCTTCGCCCAAGGTCGGCGTGTGCACGGTCGGCAGCGACGTGTCCAGCAGGCCGGCGCGCGCCAGCTCGCCCAGAATCGAAATGATGCCGCCGGCGCGGTGCACGTCCTCGATGTGGTACTTGTTCGTCATCGGCGCGACCTTGCACAGGCAGGGCACGTTGCGCGAGATGCGGTCGATGTCGGCCATCGAAAACTCGACGCCCGCTTCGTGCGCGGCGGCCAGCAGGTGCAGCACGGTGTTGGTGGAGCCGCCCATCGACACGTCCAGCGCCATCGCGTTCTCGAAAGCGGCCTTGGTCGCGATGGAGCGCGGCAGCACCGAGTAATCCTCGCCTTCGTAGTGGCGCTTGGCCACTTCGACGATCAGGCGGCCGGCGCGCAGGAACAGCTCCTTGCGGTCCGAGTGCGTCGCCAAAATCGTGCCGTTGCCCGGCAGGGACAGGCCCAGCGCCTCGGTCAGGCAGTTCATCGAGTTGGCGGTGAACATGCCCGAGCACGAACCGCAGGTCGGGCAGGCCGAGCGCTCGACTTCAGCCACGTCCGCGTCCGAGATCTTCGCGTCGCCGGCCTGGATCATCGCGTCGACGAGGTCCAGCTTGATGATTTTTTTATCGTTGTTGACGACCTTGACCACCTTGCCCGCTTCCATCGGACCGCCCGACACGAACACGGTCGGAATGTTCAGGCGCATGGCGGCCATCAGCATGCCCGGGGTGATCTTGTCGCAATTCGAGATGCAGACCATCGCGTCCGCGCAGTGTGCGTTGACCATGTACTCGACCGAGTCGGCGATCAGGTCGCGCGACGGCAGCGAGTACAGCATGCCGCCGTGGCCCATCGCGATGCCGTCGTCGACGGCGATGGTGTTGAATTCCTTGGCCACGCCGCCCGCCTGCTCGATCTCGCGCGCCACCAGCTGGCCCAGGTCCTTCAGGTGCACGTGGCCCGGGACGAACTGCGTGAACGAGTTCACGACGGCGATGATCGGTTTCTCGAAGTCGCCATCCTTCATGCCGGTGGCGCGCCACAGGGCACGGGCGCCGGCCATGTTGCGGCCTTGGGTGGTGGTTCGGGAACGGTAAGTGGGCATGCGATGTCTCCAGGAAAAACGATAGGGTGCCGCGTCCAGGGCGAGTTGTCCAATCCTTGTTTTCAAGCGCTGTGATTCGCACAACGTATTACAGGACGCCGCAGCACGTGAACAACACTGTGTGCGCACGATTGTGTCATCAGGTGCTTTCCGGGCATAAATCTGGCATTATTGCTAGAGATAAACATTGAACCCGCCGCCCACCGCACATGCTCAAACTCACCGTCGCCTCTTACGACAACGCAGCGCCACAGGCGCCGTTGGCGGCCCTCTTCGGCCGCGAGCGCCGCACGCTCGGGCGTGGCGAGGACAATTTTTTCGTGCTGCCCGATCCGCGCCGTGAAGTCTCGCGCGCACAGGCCGCGGTGTGGCACGACGGCGCGCGCCACCGCATCGTCAACCTGAGCGACGCCACGCCGCTGAGCCTGAATGGCGAGGAATTGCAGCGCGGCCAGGAAGCGCCGCTCGCGCCGGGCGACCAGATCCGCGTCGGGCTGTACCTGATCCAGGCCGAAGCGGCGGCGGCGCCGTCGAACGAAGCCCAGGCGCTGAAGGAAGCGTTCCTGCGCGGCGCCGGCATCGAGCTGGATGCGATCGCGGCCGGCCTGACGCCGGAAACGATGGAGCTGATCGGCAAGCTGATGGCCACGTCGCTGCAAGGCACGATCGACCTGCTGGCGCTGCGCTCGCTGGTC
>Ga0308169_10006138_pt1 | contig 10685 bp, 17 predicted proteins | sample PhyBR1_2_FD_202139 | JGI IMG/M metagenome (GOLD analysis project Ga0308169, IMG submission 202139) | Phyllosphere microbial communities from UC Gill Tract Community Farm, Albany, California, United States - DLSLSB.R1 | ecosystem: Host-associated > Plants > Phyllosphere > Unclassified | place... | reverse complement strand
GGGATGTCGATCAGCGGTAGGAAAGATGAGAAGCCGTAATGTGTTGTCTCGCCCGAGTCGGGGTCGATGATGGGCATGTCGGCGGTGGAGTTGGTGGGGTGCGGGGCATGAGTCTGCGGCGAGTTGTTCCGGGACGAGGAGGACGGAGCGGATTGGGACGAAGCAGGGGTGGGAGGTTGAGCATGACGGTCAGGCGGGAAGGGGATGTGATGTGAGGCCAGGATGGATCGAAGGAGGTCGTTCTCTTTCCGTAGAGAGTCGATCGTCCGTCCGCTACGGGTCAGCAGGACTTTGGGTAGAAGGTGAGCTCGCTGGATGCATACCTCTTCCTGCCATCCCCGACATATGCGCAGTCGAGCTCCTTCTCCACGCATCGAGCGCAGGGTGTCGCACCGTCACATTTGGTCTATATGTCAGCGGGTTTGGACCTACAAGGCAAGTCCATCACGCTTACCCTCTTCTGCCTGCAGTTCGTGCAGGCCAGTGATGTGAGCTGGGCTCTTGACATGAGATGCAGGGCGATGTGTTATTGCTTGAAAGAACTGTGTCAGCCAGCTGTGTTGGAACCAAATTGACCCGTTCGGTTCGCTCGCCTAAATTTCGACTTTTGCCGCTGTAACGCGAATCATTTCGCCACCCATCGAAGTGTCCGCAACTTGGAATGCAAGACAAAGCTTGGCAGCGCTTGGTACTGTGCTGGAGATGCATGTGACTAGCCCAGGCGCTCAAGCCGGTCTGAGAGGATAACAGTCGACTAAAGCATACAGAGTGTGTTTGTAATGTCTATATTCGAGCCCTGGGAGCGGGCCCTCTCTTCTTCCTCGGCTTGTAGTATGAGCACTGCGCACCGCTTCGCACACACCTTCCACACGATCCGTCATTGACTCCCAATGCGAGATCGATCTTGCAGCCCACTTTATGTGTCCTGCACCTGTCGCAAGCCATGGAAGTGCGGCGCATAGTTGACGCCTTTTCCTTGCCCCTTGCGTCAGCCCGAGTTGTGTCCGGACTGGAAAGTGCAGGCAGCTTTGGCGGACGACGGGGTAACGTCGAAGCAGGAGTGCCCGCCGAAGTCGTGCCCCCTGCTGGGCAGGTGGTGTCGTGCATCTGTGATGAGAATCCAGGCCACGAGGCAGCCCGGTGTTCGAAATGGAGGCGAGGCGGTTCACGGTTCAGAATCCCCGCAGACGAATTCATAGACCGGGCTAAGGGCAGTTTTCCATGAGGAGCATGGAGGGGATACCGACTACCCGGTGAGGAAAGCTCATTGAGGCGTCGTTGACTTTGGATGGAACGGGACGCGGCAGTACCGGGTGGATTTGCCTTTGTTTCATCGGCCGTGATCTGCAGATGCTTTAGCGACCGGTGAAGGTGAAGGGGGGATGACGTCTGGTGCGGCCTGAACCGAGGGCTCACACCGTCTGTTAACTGCGGGGATGGTGGTATGGCGTGTGATCCGGGGGTGGGCGCAACGCCGACCGGAGGGAGAAACGAACGACCTCCATCGGCCGTGAAGGGCAGTGAGGGCGGAGTGGTAGGGTCGGAATGCGCATGTTCCCTGTTGAACGTGTGCGTCGGCACTGATCGTCCGAGGATGTCATGGAAATGACCTTTGGTTTCGAACGAAGAGCCATCCGGTCGCGCAAGGGGGTTGTACGTGAAGAGCGGGGAGGTGCCGGCGAGAGCGCTCCCATCGGCTTCAGTCCAGAGGCCAAGCCCTTTCTTGGAGTGGTGAGGCGGCGAGGGCGGAGTGGGATCGGATATCGGCTTTGCGTCGCGACTGTCGACGGGATGGGAACCGGCCAATGGCGACAAAGTGTAGGAAGAAAGGTGGAGGTTCGACGGGTCGGGAGATGCCTGGGCTCGTTTGCTCTTGGTGTCGACTTCGCCAAGGTTGACAATTCTCCCAGTCGACGGGTCCTTTGCCAGCAATAGGTGCTGAAGTCGCTCCGGCAGCACGGATCTCATGTGAGAGAGGAGAAGTGGCGAGTCTGGTGTCCAGTCGAAATGGAGAACGGTGGGTATTGCGAAGGATCGGAGAGTAAGACGTCGATGGGGGTCCTGGGCTGCACTAAATCTTTGCCTTCCGGTAGTTAAGCCGTGAGACCCATCCACAGGACGAACAGCTGTTCCTCCGTTGGCCCGGGGTTTTTCCTCGTGGTCGACGCCACGTTTTAACCGGCCTTTCCGAGAAACTTGCGCAGAAGGCGTGACTGTTTGGTAATCCGTAGATCAGGAACGCCGACTCTGTACGGTGACGCAGATCTTACGCACGGCATGTCAGCAAGTCTGACAGCTCTGACGCCGCCAGTGCGGCCGCGGACAAAGGACAAGATTCGGGGATGCGCAGTCCCGAGTGCATCGCGCAGCGGCCCAAGCGACGGGAGAATCTCCGAAGACGTTTCGTGCACACGGGTGAACGTCGGAGGGCTGCATGCGGGTTTGAAGTGCATCTCCGAACGGAGTGGTCGGATCCCGGACTTCTAACGAATGACCACTGAATCACATGCGGGGCTGGAACCCAGCGCGTGCGCTTAGTGTAAGGAAGAAAACTGCCTCCATCTGTATGACTGTGGGAAGCCTCCGGTGCTGCGCGGAAAATCAATTAGGTGTATGCCTATTGCACGGCGCGGCCAGCGGCCACCATAGCGCCGGCCCATATCTGTTACTTCTTCGCGTCAGGGTGGCAGGTCTGCTTGTAGAGCGACAATTTTCCGTTCTTTGCTCAGAACAGCCCGAGGCCCGTGATACCGAAGCATTGAATATACCGAGTCATAATGGCGCTAGAGAGATGATGTGCGACGCCCAGCTCTCGGAACATGCTTTTCGCTGCCAAGATGACGTCCGTCAGCCGTCCAATATTCCTCCCATCCGGTCGTCGAGGCGACGGTTCCTTGCGCGTGCGCCGCTGCGCGCATTAAGCACGCGGCAAGGGTTCGCTTGTCGCTTACAGATTGTCTGAGAAACAATTCCGGAACGCCACATCGATGCATGCGCCACCATGGTAAATTGAAGCTTCCCACGCGGGACACGTTTCTGCCTGGCTCTCGTGACCCGCACAATGACGGGGGATTACGCAAAGCCTCCGCCCCGGCTGAACGTGTGAAAGACAGTAGTGTTCTATTCAGACAGGGATGCAATGCCCCGGCATATGTCTCACGGATCTCCCGCACGGTGCGGCTCGGCACCATTCCATACTTCAGGCACTCGTCATCCCACCCTTCTACTTGGCAAGGGGGTCTCGCATAAGTCGCCAGCCACGACCGTGGTCGCGCGCCAGATGCCCCTGGCCTTTCCGACGCCCAGGATTGACGGATGCCACCGTCCACTGTGCCTACGACTTCGGAATTTGACATAGCGCAGGAGCGAGATCTTGTTGTGCCGCGACGTAGATCATCATGGCGTAAACGCTGAGCGATTCGTCATTTTTTCCTCCGCTCCTGCTTTCGTCTCCCTTTCTCACTTTCGCATTTTCTATGTCTCTTCACTCTTGCTGCTTTCCATGCTGTCACGACCCTGTCACGACCTGGAGACTACGGACGGAACCTTGTCTAGTACAGGATGGGAAATTGCTGGCTGCTCAGGAAACTCGCAGTTAACGGATGCCTGGACCAGTGGATTATATATGCGAACCCATCAAGTACCGTCTACGACAAGGTATGAATATCTTATCATTAGTTCTATCGCCTGCAGACTCGATAGCAACTTGCCTAGTTTCGACCTTACTCGTCACACATGCCTTCACGCCGCCACTTACTCTGCCACTCGCAGAGGGACAGGCCATAGAGGTGCGGGAAGGCAACGAGTTTGTTGTGCGCGGAGCAGGACAGGATTGCTTGGTGAGGACCCTGGGCTGTCCGTTCAAACGTGCATTAAAAGCATTGAATTGTACATGTTCTATTTAATCTATGTCGTCTATCAATCTTGAACGTCACTTCTACGGACGGAATACCCGAGTCACCCTTTGTTGTTTGCGGTGCTCATGCCGATGCTCGAAGCTCTTCTTCGCGCGCCGTCGGCGTGATCTTGGTCGTGAATTTGCTGGCAGCTCTAATCTTTGCGTCGTACTTGATGAACACAAACGGTGCAGGAATGAACAAGATGGCGAACCCGCCCAACATGGAGTTGGCGCCACCGAGGCCGAGGCGTTTGAACATGGCGTGGGCGAACAGAGGGAACGCTCCGGCAAAGCACGACCGGCAAAGGTCGTTCAGCGAGTACACTGCGGACTGATGATCACGGTAGAGGTCTGGATCTCAGTACTGGTTGCTTTGTGCGGCGATCGTCAACTCACCGCCAAGGTACCCCAGGACCGGGGGGAAGATCATCATTGCCCCCAAAGGGAATATAGCGCTGAAGATGATAGGCACGATCCAGTGCACTGAGGCAGATTGACCGGACCACCCGATGCCGAAGAGCGAGATGGGCAGGAGGATCGCGCCGACCGCGGAGGGGTATAGTCGGACGGCCGGGTCAGGGAGCTCGTCGTCATTGGCGCGCATGATCGGCGCGAGGACCTTGTCGACGTGCAGGCTGACGCTTAGTTCGGTATTTTGTATAGAACAATCAACTTACTATAGCATAGACACAGCGATGAAAGCGCCGACGAAGACCCCGAGGAATGAGAGACCGAGCTGTGAAGCGGTGAAGCCGTGCACCTGCGTCTCAGCGATGGTCCATTGATCCAAATGCCCGCCTACCTCAACAAAGATGAGCGGGAATGACTCGAAGAACAGGTAGAACAGGCCGTAAATGAGCGAGAGGCCTGCACGTGAGCGCTCAACCGGTGAGGACGAAAAGGCGGTGATGCTGGGTGCACTGTTCGAGATGGATCACTCACAGCAGTTGTACACGAGCAGTGTGGGCTCCACGGACAGTCTCAATGGCATTCCGAAGTAATGCACGAACGCCTCGCCAATGCCGCCGTTGCCGTGCGTTGTAGGTGGCAAGCCGGGAAGATCGGCCGGGAGCACGTAAACGACCGAGGGGTTCTGCTTTTGCAGGCGTTGCGCTTTGCGCCACAGGAGCTGCCGGTGAGTGTCCGTACGGAGATTAGACTATACCACTGACTGTAGGGACACTGCTCTCTGGCATGGTGCTCAGTACTGCGACCGTCGCGACGCCGGCGACCATCACCGTGACCCTGTATGTCAGCCAAAGTCCCCACTCGCGGAGATAGGCGTACCAGATGGTCCCCTTCCATCCTGCCCACTCGAAGGCGAAGCCTCCAATCACAGGTCCAATGGTTGGGCCCATGACCGCGCCGAGAGCCCAAACCAGGATGAGGCGCGAGAAGAAAACTCCGCCGCCCATATCGCCGATAGACGCTCCGCCGACTGGGAGATCAGTATGAATGGTGTCTTTTTCGGTCCACTTACATCCTAGAGAAGGAGCGCCGATGAGCCCGGCAAGGAAACGCAGTCCCAAAAGACCGCTCATGTTGGGGGCGTAAACTGTGCCGATCTGGATGGCAAAGAAGGCAACCGTGGTGAATGCGTCTAAACCGTCAACCCCCCCCTTCTCGTTGTGCTTTACAGCGCATGGCTGCACTCACAGATTGGAAGCTTTCCAACTCGCGGCATCTCAATGATCGGGTGCAAGAGCAGCGGTCCAAGACCGTATGCGATGACGTAAAGTGACAAGCCCAATCTGCCACATCAGCTATCATCCCCTATCAGACCGCATGTACGTACACGCCGAGGGTCTGAGACGTGTTGAAGTCTTCCATCACCCCATTATGGCCCGCTATACCGAGCGTGTAGATGCTGGAGCCCATATAGGTCATCACCGTCAAGATCATCACGTTCACCGAGAGCATCGTCTTGGAAGCGGCGGACCAGTTCCGAGGATTTTCCGGATCATTTGGCCCGTCCCTTTTGCATCAGCCTCTGTTGCCCTTCTTCCCCCGCTGCACTCACCATGTCACTTCGACGAGGGGTAGACCGCCCTCTTCCTTGCATAGCGACTGCGTCGGAGACAAAGTGACCTCACTAGGAGCTACTTTCTCGTCGTTGTACAGCAAAGCCGGGTGGTGCCACACGCGCCGGAGCACCATACCCAGTACGGTCGATTTGAATGCCTCCATCGTCGTGCGCTTTCTTGAGGTACAGAGGGATGAGCCGTGGTGTGCCTGGAGGGGCTAGGTACAGATCGACGGCGTTTCAACAAGAGGAGGGTCAACGGTTAGTGACCCATCGGACGAGGTGTGGTTATATGACGACGCGGAAAATCCACCTCCGGACCCTCCACCCAAAATCTGATTCAGCCACTCGGGAATCATGAGTCAGCCCATAACGCAACTAATGCGTCCAAGCCGCGCTTCGGCATACGCTGCACCACGCGATGATGGAGTCCGTCCGGATGCTAATGGAAGGCGCCAGAAGGCGTAATCATGATGCGAATACATGGGCAGGGGTGATCGTCATTCGGCGCTGCGGCAAATATAGCAATATATAGATAGTCGGATACGACCGACAGGTTTCGGGTCAAATCGACGCTGGAGCATGCCTCGGTGGTCGTATGATCCCGAAGAATGGCAGGTTTGATCCCCACTAGCGGCTACACCCTCTCGATGGGCTCGTTGGGGTCAATAACGGGGTTGACGACGCCGACGGTGGGACCGCGGACCCGACCTTGCGGGTCCGCGAAGGGGTCTTTGGCCAGGTGGTGTCGGGTGAACAGGTTCTCCCTCCACGTCTGTGTGTCAGTCTCTCCATCACGACCAGTCCGCAGTCTGATCCACGCGTGGTCAACTCACCGCCTTGGTAGCACCTGCCTTGTACCACAGGAACACGGTCGATGCGACAACCAGGGTGGTCATGACGAACGCGATCCAGATGAAAGCCAGCTCGGCATGAAGCAAGCGACAGCTCTGCTTCAACACCTTCTTGGCCATGTCCAACAGGTCGCGGTCGACATCCTCGAGCTCGGGCAGGTCGAAGAGGTCGTTCAGGTGCTTGCAGACACTTCGATCTTCCGAGGTGAAATGGGTGGTGGACGCGCCGGCAGCGACCCAGAAGACCCACAGCAGACCGCCAAAACCAAGCTCGGCGCCAGCGGAGGTCAGGAGGGACGAGGGCGAGAGGATGCGGAGGGTGAGAGTGACGAGTTCGAACACGATCGTGAAGGCCCCGAGGAAGGCGTCGAAGGTGAAGACAGAAGTGGAGACGCCGAACTGGCGGGCCTGCAAGTGAGCGGAGACAGGGCTTTCAACTGGCCAGCAAGATTGACGGCCAGGCGCGGTGGCCATACCAGCCGTGATGGCAGAGACCAAACCGACGGCACGGCACAATCGACTTACGCTGGATTCGACATGGGCGGAGATACCTAGCACCACTGTTGCGCAGATGACCAAGATGGCCGCACTGATCGTTCGGAACAAGAATAAGGAAGGCATGATGCTGGGTACGTTGTGGGCCTCTCACCCCTGACACGACACCTATATATCGTCTTCCTCATGTCCATCGGCGCCCCCTGTGATCCCGTCAACCGAGAGTAACTCATCCTTCTCGGCTCCCAGCCCCAGAGATCGCCCTCGACGGGAACCAAGGCTGTGCCCTAGCGTCTGCCGAGCCACACACGTCAGAGGATCCGCTCGATAAGCTAGCTAGTCTACCGCTCAGCCATCCCACTCCGGTTAGACGTTCCTGACAGTGCCCGTCTCCGTCTGATCATCTCGTGCTTTTACGCAAACTGCCCTCGGTCAATCGACCACCCCCCTCAGCGCTTGGGCTGGTAGTGACCAGCCTAAACCGTGGCGCCCAAGCGACTCCCACATGAACGGCCACGAGCTGACGTATTGGACCGGCACAACGGCACGGTACCTGTTGTGTGCAGGAACAAATACAGGAGCGCATGCTCTGAGGCGTTCCGAGAAGCTTAAAAATAGGTACGTCATGCTATGTTTTGCCCTGCGGTTGGTTCGGCTCCCACGCGGGTGATGAGTTACAGCTCGGCTGACGCGCGCGGAGGAGATCAGTTTGTCCCCCGGTGGATCTCTTTCCATGGTTCAATGGTCCGTTTCTCCGGCCGACAGGGGCCAACGGCGAGCGATCATCCGTCCTGGCTGCCTTGAGTGAACCTAGACTCCCCTCATGCAAGACCGCGGATGGGACAGTCCGATCCGGACCCCGATTGAGCTTATCGCCAAGCTCCACATGAATGGCTGATTGAGTTTGTGTGCGCCGAAGTTGACAGCAGGCCTGCATGCTGGAATGAAGACCGGGACCCTAGTGTTGCGCAATGAACGGACAAAGTGTGTTATGCTGAAGTCAACAAGTGCGTTCGGGCGCCGATTTGATCGTCGCTGCTCGCTTCATCTCGACACAGCCTCTCTTCGGCCTCTGAACCCTCAATCCTGTCATCCACGGTCCTCGCGACTTCCTTCGGCGAGCCTTTGAGCTGCCCAATTAGCTCGAGAAAGCTCGCACAGACCCACAATACACCACACGCCCACGACGACGATGACCGCCATGCCGATGCACGAGATGCCCGATGGGAAAGTGCCAGTAAACAGCGGCTGCAGTATATCGGCTATGACGATCTGCCGGTCAGACACCCCCCTCTCTCTCCAGGCGGTGCTTCGAGGCTCTGCTCACTCCAAAGTAGCCCAAGATGGCGATCTTGGCGCCTTGTTCCCTCTGCGTCGCGAGGATCATGGTGATTTGTCCAAAGTACCCACAGAGCTGCCCGTCAGTGACGACTTCAAGGAAAGCACAAGCCCTGAATCTGTGCTCGGAGCGACTTACGGTAGACCCAAGTATGAGTAGCCATTGGCGAGGGGTCAGCCGCCAGATGATTCGCTCGAGCTCGAAGATGGCCCAGCTGATTTCAGCTCTGTATTGCCCCGAGACATCGATCTGGCATCGGGATGCTGACCAAGGGCCGACGATCCAGGATGAGAGGCTATACAGGAACAAGATGAAGGTGGGATCGACTCCGGGACCGATTACCCGTACCAGCAGGACTGGTTTCAGTGGTCCATCCTACTCACCCCCCTGGCAGCTCACCGTCCACGGCACCTTGCACCGTCGTCACTGCCAGCCAAACCCAGCCCAGCCACCCCTCCCGGTAGTTCACAGGTTCCGAAACCCGCGGGTGACCTTGCTCGCGGAACAGTGCCTCGGGATGAGCGACCAGAAGCACCCCGCCAAGCGAGATGGCTGGTCATGAGTCCTTCGGGGCATCCTGCACAGCTTCGCCCAAAGACCAGCGGGGTGTAGGACTCACCACACGAGACGCCCTGCACCCAGGTGATCCGCTCGCCTATCACCACCCGGAACAGCGCGATCACGATGAACGGCTTGATGTGGTATATCGCCACGAGGTCCGACAGAGGGATGTAGTCCAGCGCGGTGTAGAACGCCAGTATCCCGATGGCGTACAGGGCGCCTCGGACCCAGATGAGCCAGGCGGATGGGCCGAAGGTGTCCTGGAGAACAGGGGGATTGTGGTGTGCGAGCCAGGTGAGACACACCGGAGAGGTGATCACCTGCCTGTAAGGCCACCACCCCGGGGCGGCCCGAAGCTCGAGCGGCTCACCATGCGGATGAACAAGATCTCGCCCGACGACATCTCGTCCAGCTCCAGCTGCTGCACGCACGCATCGGCCATGACGAAGCAAAAGTTGGAAATGGTGATGAGGATGGTTGGACCTTGGTTGGTTTCGGAGAGGCGCTGCATACTGCCGACTCAACCATGGGTCGTCTACAGTACGGCGCCAATGCTGTAAAGAGCAAGTGACAGGAGCAAGTGACAGGTCCCGTCTCATCGAGACGATCAGTCGGATTGACACCACAGAATGGAAAAAGGGTCTCATGCTGATCTCTGTCACCGCTCGAAGCGGTGCGAACCATGCTGAAGCTGTGGGGCAAGCGAGGTCGGTCAATGGCTTGCACCCGTCTTCGGGGGCGGGGATCTTCGAGGATCAAGGCGATCGTCCACGATTGGCTAAAGGGAAGCGCGATCGCCGCGAGGCCGATGGTGCCCCCGCAACCACCTATTTCGCTTCCCGGATTGCTCCTCGCTAGGACGTGAGATCCGTTCCAGGGCTCAGGCAAGGTCATCTTCGGGCCCAATCGCATGATATGACATAAATGAACAATACAACGTAAAGTATGGTGTAGCGCGCGTCGACATAAAACCCCCCACCGGCCGTCCGGTCATGAAAACAACTTCGCCCGCCCACTATACACGTGGCCCAACACTTTGTCCTCTCCAGTACGTCTACACCTTGTCCTCCACATGTGCCTTGCCCTTGAACCGGAAGCGTTCCAGACTGGAACACTTCAACGGCTCGAAAGCGCTCAGCGGGCTCCTCACAGGCGTCCTCATGTCGTCCTGCACCTGATTCGCAGTGGTGCACGGTCCCGTTCGACTATCTCTGGGTGCTCGGCCCACTGGCGTCTTCGCTTCCTTGGCCGCCTTCTCGCCGTACATCCCCTTGACCGTGAACAGCGGTCCCTGCTTCGACGCCGTCGTCACCACCGCCGGTACATTCTCCGGCAGCTGCACCAATTTGTCTGTCTCCCGTGTCGGGGGCGTCCAAGCCGTCTTGGATTTGGGCGGGGGCGAGAACATCGAATCGTGCCAGAGTCCTTCTCCGTCTTTCCACTCTTTGCCGCCATCCTTGCCCTTCCTGATTGTTGGCGTACTCGACCGGGCGCCGAGCCCCGCCGTCTTACCAG
>Ga0308169_10006137_pt1 | contig 10685 bp, 10 predicted proteins | sample PhyBR1_2_FD_202139 | JGI IMG/M metagenome (GOLD analysis project Ga0308169, IMG submission 202139) | Phyllosphere microbial communities from UC Gill Tract Community Farm, Albany, California, United States - DLSLSB.R1 | ecosystem: Host-associated > Plants > Phyllosphere > Unclassified | place... | reverse complement strand
CGGGTTCGGGTCCCTCCGACCATCTGCGCGGCGCCATCGAGCAGGAGCTCGGCGTGCGCGTCAAGTACCTCCCTGCTCCGATGCCAGCGGGGGGAGCGCCTCGCCAGCCCGCGACGCCTTCATCGGGACGCCCGACCGACGACGCGCCCGCATCGGAGCCTGCGTCAGCGGAGTCACCGCGAGCTCAGTCACCGCGATCGCAGACCCCGCACGCCGAGAAGCCGCGTGGTGAGTCGCCGAAGACGGAGACCGTGGCCGCTCGGTCGTCGGCTCCTCAGACAGGGAGTTCCTCGGCCCCCGTCACCGAGTGGGCGGTGGCGTCGATCCCGGCATCCGAGCTCGCTGAGCCCGCTCCGGTGACCGCTCCGCCGGCGGCGTCTGTGCCTGCTGCCACCTCTGCCGCAGCGGCGCCTCAGACGGCGGCGCCTCAGACGGCGGCGCCTCAGACGGCGGCGCCTCAGACGGCGGCGCCTCCGAGCCGCGCGACGAGTGACGTCTCACCGGAGATCCGAGACGACGCACCTCCGCCCATCGACGATGAGCCGCCGTACTTCGACGACGAGCCGCCCTACGACCCGTCGTACGAGCCGGCGCCGATGTCGCAGGCGGCGCCGCCCGCCGGAGGCTCGCCGTCGACCGCTCCCTCCGCGCGGTCGACGACCGCACAGGCATCCCCTGCGCGCAGAGTGGCTTCGGCCGCCGCAGCCCCGGCGATCACCGAGCGCGCCCCCGCCGGGGGAGTCCAGCGCTACGGCGAGGCCGTGATCCGCCAGGTGCTCGGCGCGACGTTCGTTCGCGAAGAGCCCTACGAGCCCCCGACGAGGTTCTCCTGATGTATGACGGCATCGTCCAGGAGCTGATCGACGAGTTCGGTCGACTCCCCGGAATCGGCCCCAAGTCCGCGCAGCGCATCGCTTTCCACATCCTGCAGACGCCGACATTCGATGTCGCGCGTCTCTCCGAGCTGCTCGTGGAAGTGCGGCTGCGGGTGCGCTTCTGCGAGATCTGCGGCAACGTGGCAGAGCAGGAACGCTGTGCGATCTGCCGCGACCCCCGACGCAATCCGGCCGTCATCTGCGTGGTCGAAGACGCGAAGGACGTCGCCGCGATCGAACGCACCCGCGAGTTCCGTGGCCTGTACCACGTGCTCGGGGGCGCGATCAGCCCGATCGCCGGCATCGGCCCCGACGACCTGCGCATCGCCCAGCTGATGTCGCGTCTCGGCGACGCCACGGTGCAGGAGGTCATCCTCGCGACGAACCCCAACCTCGAGGGCGAGGCGACTGCGAGCTACCTCAGCCGCCTGCTCACCACGATGCAGATCACCGTGTCCCGCCTCGCCTCCGGCCTTCCGGTCGGTGGCGACCTCGAATACGCCGACGAGGTCACCCTCGGGCGCGCATTCGAGGGTCGGCGCGTGCTGTGAACGCACAGGGCGGCTTCTCGCGACGCGGGTGGCTGCTCTTCGGGGCCATGGCGCTGCTGTGGGGCGTGCCGTACCTGTTCATCAGCATCGCGGTCGAGTCCCTGTCGCCCCCCGCGATCGTCGCCGGGCGCACCCTCATCGCGGCGCTGCTCCTCCTCCCGTTCGCGCTTCGCGGCGGTGCGCTGAGAGCGGCGTGGAAGCACTGGCCCTGGGTGCTCGCGTTCGGCCTCGTCGAGATGGCGGGTCCGTTCGTGCTGCTCGGCCACGCCGAGATGACCCTGCCCTCGGGCATGACGGGTCTGCTCGTCGCGACCGTGCCGCTGTTCGCGGCGCTCATCGCACTGGGCGGGGGAGACCGGGGAGTCCTGCGCCCGGCGCGGGGGATCGGTCTTCTCGTGGGATTCATCGGCGTCGCGATCGTCGTCGCCGGACCCGGACTGTTCGGTGGTGAGGTCAGTCTGCTCGCGGCCGGCGAGGTGCTGCTGGTCGCGATCCTCTATGCCATCGCCCCCTTCATCGTCGCCCGAAAGCTGAACGACGTCCCGTCGCTCGGCACCATCACGCTGTCGTTGCTCATGATCGGCGTGATCTACCTGCCCATCGGGCTGCTCACGCAGCACCAGATGCCGACGCTTCCCTCGATCTTCGCGCTCCTCGCGCTGGCCGTCATCTGCACCGCCGTCGCCTTCCTGGCATTCTTCGCTCTCATCCGCGAGGTCGGCCCCGTCCGCGCGCCGTTGTTCACCTACGTGAACCCGGTCGTGGCGATCATCCTCGGTGCGATCGTGCTCGCCGAGCCGCTGACGCCCGGGCTGCTCATCGGATTCCCGCTGATCATCGCGGGCTGCTGGTTCGCGGCCACCGGCGGACGCCTCCGTCCCCAGGCCGCTGCCCGAGCCGACCTGCCTGCAGTGCCCCTGCCGCCCGCGCCCTGACCCACCCGGGCGCGACCGTCACATGCGAGGAAGCGCATATGCGCCAAACGTAGAATGGGGGTGGGCGGATCCGCCCGACATCCCAGGGAGTGAACGTGGCCCTCATCGTGCAGAAGTACGGCGGCTCCTCAGTCGCCGACGCAGAGAGCATCAAGCGCGTCGCCAAGCGCATCGTCGACACGCGTCGCGCCGGCCATGACGTCGTCGTCGCCGTGAGCGCGATGGGCGACACGACCGACGAGCTGCTCGACCTCGCCAACGAGGTCGCGCCGATTCCCGCTCCGCGTGAGCTCGACATGCTGCTCTCGAGCGGTGAGCGCATCTCGATGGCGCTCCTGGCCATGGCCATCCACTCGATGGGCTTCGAGGCGCGGTCGTTCACCGGCAGCCAGGCGGGCATGATCACCGACTCGCAGCATGGCGCCGCCCGCATCGTGGATGTCACCCCGATCCGTCTGCGCGAAGCGCTCGACGAGGGGGCCATCGTCATCGTCGCCGGCTTCCAGGGCTTCAACCGCGACACCCGCGACATCACCACGCTCGGACGCGGAGGCTCGGACACGACGGCCGTCGCTCTCGCCGCGGCCCTCGACGCCGACGTCTGCGAGATCTACAGCGACGTCGACGGCATCTTCACGGCCGACCCCCGCGTCATCCCGAAGGCGCAGAAGCTCGACCACATCGGCAGCGAGGAGATGCTCGAGCTCGCCGCCAACGGCGCGAAGGTGCTCTACATCCGCGCTGTCGAGTACGCACGCCGTCACGGCGTCCTGATCCACGCCCGTTCGACGTTCTCGTCGTCCGAGGGCACATACGTTCTGGGCGAGGGTATGAAGAACCCTCGCGAAGCCGAGGGAGCAGCAGCTATGGAAGAACCGATCGTCGCCGGTGTCGCCACCGATTTCGGCCAGGCCAAGATCACCGTCGCCGGCGTTCCGGACGTGCCGGGCAAGGCGGCGGAGATCTTCAAGATCGTCGCGAAGTCCGGCGCCAACGTCGACATGATCGTGCAGAACGTGTCGGCCACGGGTCGCACCGACATCTCGTTCACGGTTCCCAAGGCCGATTCCTCGGCTGCGCTCAAGGCGCTCGCGGGGGAGCAGACCGAAGTGGGCTTCCAGAACCTGGTGCACGACGATCAGATCGGCAAGCTGTCGGTCGTCGGAGCGGGTATGCGGACGCACTCGGGCGTCTCCGCGACGCTGTTCGAGGCGCTGTCGGCCGGTGGCATCAACATCGAGATGATCTCGACGTCCGAGATCCGCATCTCGGTCGTGCTCCGCGACACCGACCTTGCCGAGGCCGCCCGCACCGTGCACACCGCGTACGGACTCGACGGCGACGCCGAGGCCACGGTCCACGCCGGCACCGGTCGCTGACCCTCGCCGATCGCGCACGATCTGCGGATGACCGCACGATCTGCGGAAGTGTCAGCTGATCCCGTCCGCGAATCGTGACTCGATCCGCAAAACTGACTCGGGATGCTGACCCGGCCCGCACCCCGCCCGACGGTCGGTCCTCGATCACCGGACGGCACGGTAGACTCACCGAAACCCTGACATCGGCGCCAGGCGCGGCATCCGCATCCCGACGTCGCGCCTGAAGCCTCGCATGCAGCACTGCACGACGCCAAGGAACATCATGACCCGCATCTCCGACTCAGGACTCTCCGTCGCCATCGTCGGCGCCACCGGCCAGGTGGGCACCGTGATGCGCGAGATTCTCGCCGAACGGTCCTTCCCGATTCGCGAGCTGCGTCTGTTCTCGTCGTCGCGCTCTGCAGGCACCGCCATCGAGTTCGGCGGCGCGACCGTCATCGTCGAGGATGTCGAGACGGCGGATGCCGCGGGCATCGACATCGCCCTCTTCTCGGCCGGCGCGACCGCCAGCCGCGCCTACGCTCCCCGCTTCGCCGAGGCCGGAGCCGTCGTCGTCGACAACTCCAGCGCCTGGCGCAACGATCCCGAGGTTCCGCTGGTCGTCAGCGAGGTCAACCCGCACGCGATCGACGACCGCCCTCGCGGCATCATCGCCAACCCGAACTGCACGACCATGGCCGCCATGCCGGTTCTGAATGCGCTGCACGCCGAAGCGGGTCTCGAGCGCCTGATCGTCTCGACCTACCAGGCCGTCTCCGGTTCGGGTCTCGCCGGTGCGCAGGAGCTCCTCGGGCAGGTCGAGGGCGTCCTCGCCCAGGGCGACACGCTGCGCCTCGTGCACGACGGCTCGTCGATCGACTTCCCGGAGCCCGAGAAGTACGTCGCTCCGATCGCGTTCGACGTCATCCCGTTCGCGGGCAACCTGGTCGACGACGGTCAGAACGAGACGGACGAGGAGAAGAAGCTCCGTAACGAGAGCCGCAAGATCCTCGAGCTGCCCGACCTCCGTGTCGCCGGCACGTGCGTGCGGGTTCCCGTCTTCACGGGCCACTCGCTCTCGATCAACGTCGAGTTCGCCCGCGACATCACGCCGCAGCGCGCCGCCGAGGTGCTCGCCGCAGCCCCCGGTGTCGTCCTCGACGAGGTGCCCACGCCGCTCCAGGCCGCGGGCAAGGACCCGAGCTTCGTCGGACGAATCCGCGCCGACCAGTCCGCTCCCGAGAACAAGGGCCTCGTGCTGTTCATCAGCAACGACAACCTGCGCAAGGGCGCGGCGCTGAACGCGGTGCAGATCGCCGAGATCCTCGCCGAGCGCCTGGTCGCCATAGCCTGACCGCATCGCGGTCATGCGGATCCGGTCTCGCCGGACGGCCCCGCGTGGTCTGTCGTGCCGTGACCGCGAACTAGACTGTCGTGGTGACCGAAACCGTCGATGTCGTCTTGATCGGTGGTGGCATCATGAGCGCCACCCTGGGTACCCTTCTGCACGAGCTGCAGCCGGATTGGAAGATCGTCGCGTTCGAGCGACTCTCCGATGTGGCTCAGGAATCGTCGAACCCGTGGAACAACGCGGGCACCGGCCACGCGGCGCTCTGCGAGCTGAACTACATGCCGCAGCAGAAGGGCGCTCCGCTCGACCCCGCCAAGGCCGTCTCGATCAACGAGCAGTTCCAGCAGAGTCGTCAGTTCTGGTCGTCTCTGGTCGATCGCGGCGTGCTCGATGCGCCGTCGACCTTCATCAACGCGACGCCGCACATGACGTTCGTGCGCGGTGAGAAGGACGTCAAGTACCTCAAGGACCGCTACGAGGTCCTGAAGAAGCAGCCGCTGTTCGAGGGCATCGAGTACAGCGAGGATTCCCGCGTCATCAACAAGTGGGCGCCGCTGCTCATGCAGCAGCGCCGTAAGGGCGAGCCGTTCGCGGCCACCCGCGTGCCCGCCGGAACCGACGTCGACTTCGGTGCGCTGACGCACCAGCTCTTCGACCACCTCACCGAGTCGGGCGTCGCGCTGCGCACCAACCACGAGGTCAAGAGCCTGAAGAAGCAGAAGGACGGCACCTGGCTCATCAACTACCGCACGACGATCGGTCGCACGCCGAACCAGATCAAGGCGCGTTTCGTGTTCGTCGGCGCCGGCGGCTGGGCGCTCAAGCTGCTGCAGCGCTCGGGCATCCCCGAGATCAAGGGCTACGGTGTCTTCCCGATCGGCGGGCAGTTCCTCAAGACCTCGAACCCGAAGATCGTCGCACAGCACAAGGCGAAGGTGTACTCGCAGGCCTCGGTGGGCGCCCCGCCCATGTCGGTCCCGCACCTCGACACGCGCGTGGTCGACGGCGAGGCCTCCCTGATGTTCGGCCCGTTCGCGACCTTCAGCCCGAAGTTCCTCAAGAACGGCTCGATGCTCGACATCGTGTCGCAGGTGCGCACGCACAATCTGTGGCCGATGCTGCGCGTCGCGTTCGCGAATCCCGACCTCATCACCTACCTGGTGGGGGAGCTGCTGAAGAACCACGCCAAGAAGGTCGACAGCCTGCGCACGTTCATGCCGACGGCGAAGGACGAGGACTGGACGCTCATCGACGCGGGGCAGCGCGCCCAGGTCATGAAGAAGGACCCCAAGAAGGGCGGCATCCTGCAGTTCGGCACCGAAGTGGTGTCCGCGGCCGACGGTTCGATCGCCGGTCTGCTCGGCGCCTCGCCCGGCGCCTCCACCGCCGTGCCGATCATGCTCGATCTGCTGAAGAAGTGCTTCCCCGACGAGTACCCCGGCTGGGAGTCGGAACTGCGCGAGCTCATCCCGACATTCGGCGAGCAGCTGAACCAGGACCCCGAGCTGGCGGCGAAGTCCACCGCGGCGACGGCGGCCACGCTCGGCATCAACGAGTAGCGCGCCGGTGGCGAAGCTCTACTTCCGCTACGGGGCGATGAACTCGGGCAAGTCCACCTCGCTGCTCCAGGCCGCGTACAACTACGAGGAGCGCGGCCAGCACGTGCTGCTCGCGAAGCCGGCGATCGACACCAAGGGTGCATCCGAGATCGCGAGTCGACTCGGTGTCACGCGGCACGTCGACTATCTCATCGCTCCCGATGCGGACGTCCGCGAGCTCTTCGACGAGCACCGGGATCGCGTGCGCCGTGCGGTCGCCGATGAACCGGTCCGCGGGGGGTCGATCGATGTCGCCTGCCTCCTGATCGACGAGGCGCAGTTCCTCACGGCGGAGCAGGTCGACGACCTCTTCCGCATCGCGATCGAGGACGGCATCCCGGTGATCGCCTACGGCATCCGCAATGACTTCCTCACCCACGCCTTCCCGGGGTCGGCTCGTCTGCTCGCGATCGCGCACTCCCTCGAGGAGCTGAAGACCATCTGCCGCTGCGGGCGCAAGGCCGTCTTCAACGGTCGTGTGATCGGTGGTCGGTTCGTCTTCGACGGCGACCAGGTCGCCATCGACGAGGGCGCTGACGGATCGCTGGCGCCGGAGATCACGACCTACGAGTCGCTGTGCGGCGCGTGCTACCTCGAAGAGTCGGGTGGGCGGCTGGGCTGAACGCCCTCGCGTCCTGCTCCGCCCTCGGGCGGTGTGTCGGCGTACCCCGATTGCGTGGTCCGACCACACACGCTACTGTGGTCAGACCACAGGTGCGTCGAGGATCGATGCCGCCGATGCACACGATGAGGAGAGCGGATGCCGGAGCAGCCAGCGCGCGCCTGGAGGCTCGTGCTCGAACATGTCGAGCGCGACCTGCTCGACGGGCGTCTCGGCCCCGGTGATCGTCTCGCCTCGGAGCGCGAGCTCGCCGCAGACCTGGGTGTCGGGCGCTCGAGCGTCCGAGAGGCGCTGCGCGTGCTCGAGGTCATGGGGCTGATCCGCACCTCGACCGGCTCGGGGCCGAAGTCGGGCGCGATCGTGATCGCGACCCCGTCCGGTGGCATGTCGACGCTTCTGCGCCTCCAGGTCGCCGCACAGGGCTTTCCGCTCGCGGACGTGGTGCAGACCCGACTGCTGCTCGAAGACGCGGTCGTCGCCGCTCTCGCGAGCCAGCACGCGCCCGATCTCACCGCGGCGCACAGCGTGCTCGATGCGATGGACGTCGGCGCCCTGACGCCTGACGAGTTCCTCGCCCTCGATGCCCAGCTCCACCTCGCCCTCGCGGAATCGAGTGGCAACACCGTCGTCGCCGCGATCATGGCGGGCCTGCGCACCTCCATCGAGTCGTACGTGCAGCAGGGCGCCTCATCCATCGCCGACTGGGATGCCATGGCAGACCTGCTGCGCGTCGAGCACCGAGCCATCATCGAGGCCATCGCCGCGGGTGACGCGGCGACCGCCCAGACCCTCGTCCGAGCGCACATCACCGGCTACTACACCGCGGCGGGGCTCACCCGCAGCGTCCGACCCACCGACTGAGAGGACAGCCATGGTCCAGCGCCAGGTTCCCAACCCCGCAGAGCTTCTCGACCTGATGAAGTTCAAGAAGCCCGAGTTCAACGGCAAGAAGCGCCGTCTCGACTCGGCGCTCACGATCGACGACCTGCGCACGATCGCCAAGAGGCGCACGCCGAAGGCCGCGTTCGACTACACCGATGGCGCCGCCGAGGGCGAGCTGTCGCTCACGCGGGCACGCCAGGCGTTCCAGGATGTGGAGTTCCACCCCGGGATCCTCCGGCCGGCTCCGGATGTCGACACCGCGGTCGAGATCCTCGGCGGCCCGTCGGCGCTCCCGTTCGGCATCGCGCCGACAGGCTTCACGCGTCTCATGCAGACAGAGGGCGAGGTCGCCGGCGCGGGAGCGGCGGCGGCGGCCGGCATCCCGTTCACCCTCTCGACCCTGGGCACGACGTCGATCGAGGGCGTAAAGGCGGCCAACCCGCACGGACGCAACTGGTTCCAGCTCTATGTCATGCGCGACCGCGAGATCTCCTACGAACTCACTCGCCGTGCTGCCGCCGCGGGCTTCGACACGCTGCAGTTCACGGTGGACACCCCGGTCGCCGGAGCGCGGCTGCGTGACAAGCGCAACGGCTTCAGCATCCCGCCGCAGCTCACGCTCGGCACCATCATCAATGCCATCCCGCGTCCGTGGTGGTGGTACGACTTCCTGACGACCCCGAAGCTGGAGTTCGCGTCGCTGAGCACCACCGGCGGCACCGTCGGCGAGCTGCTCGACGCGGCTATGGACCCCACGATCAGCTACGACGACCTTGCGGTGATCCGTGACATCTGGCCGGGCAAGATCGTGATCAAGGGCGTGCAGAACGTCGAGGATTCGGTGCGCCTGCGTGACGCCGGCGTCGACGGCATCGTGCTCTCCAACCACGGCGGGCGGCAGCTCGACCGCGCACCCATTCCGTTCCACCTTCTGCCGGAGGTCCGGACCGCCGTGGGCGACGACTTCACGGTCATGGTCGACACGGGGATCATGAACGGCGCGGACATCGTCGCGGCGGTCGCGCTCGGAGCGGACTTCACCCTCATCGGCCGCGCCTACCTCTACGGCCTCATGGCCGGCGGCCGTGCGGGCGTCGACCGCACGATCGAGATCCTGCGGACGGAGATCGAACGCACCATGCGTCTTCTGGGCGTCGCCTCACTTGCGGAGCTCGAGCCGTCGCACGTCACTCAGCTCACGCGCCTCGTGCCGGTCGCACGCGCCGCGTCGGAGGTCGTCGTGCGCTGACCTCGTCCCCGGATTCGAGGGGAGGGGAGGGCTGTCAGAGGGTCGCGAGAAGCTCGTCGAGCTTGTCTGCGGTGTCCTCCCACCCCTCGACCGCGACCGAGGGCACTCCGATCGCAAGGACGGGGTAGTCGTTGCCGCCTTCATCGAGTCGGTCACCGTAGAACAGCATCGAGGTGAGGGGGATGCTGGTGTGCTCGGCGAGCTGCTTCATGCCGAAGGCCTTGTCGATGCCGGCCAGAGTGATGTCGATGGAGGTCGAACCGCCGGATCGCACTTCGAGCTCGGGGAGTCTCGCCGCCACGGCGTCCCGAAGAGCTTCTCGTTTCGCACCGGACGGGTCCCACTCGTGCTTGGCATCGCGGGGAGCCTTCTGCCCGAGCGCGGAGAAGGTGATCTGGGATCCGCGGTCCTCGAGGATCTCACCCCAGGGCTGAGACTCCCACAGCCCCAGACGCTCCGCCTCCTCGCGCAGGGCGGCGAGAGCGCCGGCCTTCTGCTCCGCGGTGAGGTCATGGGCGTAGAGCGGCGAGAAATCCGTGCCGTCGTGGCGCAGGTACCGTGTGCCGCAGGTGGGGAGCAGGTGCAGTCGCGCCGCGGCCGCTTCGTCGATGGTTCCGAGCCGCGCGATCACCTGAGCGCGGAACTGCGCCTCGTTGCCGCCCGAGATGATCGCGACCTCGACCCGCTGCAGCAGCGCGTGCAGCAACGAGGCGATGCGAGCATCGATGGGCTCTTTCGACGGGGCGAGGGTGTCGTCGAGATCGAAGGCGACGAGTGCAGGCGAGGTCATGATGCTTCCAGAGTAGACGGGCGGTGCTGAGAGACACGCGGAGCGAAGAGGAGGGTGCACAGGATCGCGAGCGCGACGCCGATCAGCGCGCCGCCGGAGTTCGCGATCACATCGGATACGGTGGCCGTGCGATTCGGCAGGGCGAGGCGCTGGGCGGCCTCGACGGAGAGGGACACTGCCGGGCCCAGGGCGAGCGCCAGCGGCCAGAGGCGGCGGGGGATGAGGATGAAAGCCAGGATGCCGATGGGCACGAAGACCAGAACGTTGGCGATGACCTCGAGGCGGGTGAAATCAAGAGACTCCCACCCCAGTCGGTGCGAAACGGACAGCACGAGATCGAGCAGGTTCGGCATGGACTGCTCGATGCGCGTCGGCGTGAGCGTCAGCAGCGCGATGCCGCCGAAGAACGGCAGGGCGAGAGCGAGGGCGATGCCTCGGGTCAGTCGTCGAGGCGGGGGGAGCAAGCGACTCATG
>Ga0308169_10006135_pt1 | contig 10687 bp, 8 predicted proteins | sample PhyBR1_2_FD_202139 | JGI IMG/M metagenome (GOLD analysis project Ga0308169, IMG submission 202139) | Phyllosphere microbial communities from UC Gill Tract Community Farm, Albany, California, United States - DLSLSB.R1 | ecosystem: Host-associated > Plants > Phyllosphere > Unclassified | place... | reverse complement strand
CCGGCTTTTCGCGCAGCAGCTGGTCGGTCGGCAGGTCGACGGTGCCGTCGCTGATCGGCGTGACTTCGATGTCGCCGACCATCAGGCGGAAGAAGCCGGGGGCCGGCGTCTTGGCCATCGGGGCGGCGGCCTGGGCCGGGGCAAAAGCGGTGCACAGGGCGATGGCGGCGGCGGAAGCGAGCAGCGTGCGCTGGAAGGTCTGGATCATGGCGATTCCTCGTGGTGAAGTCTTGGGGAAACTGAACGGTTGATTATCGTACATGATTGCTCGTTTGCATGCTCGAGCGTGACCCGCCCGTGCGGCGCCACCCCGGCGGCATGCCGCGCAGCGTGCGCCGTTCGTGCTCTTCCACGTGCAGCGTGGCCGTCGCTTTGATCAGGTCGCTGCGGCTGACGATGCCCAGCAGTTGCGGATGCGCCGCGCTGCTGACGACGGGCAGCCGCTCCAGTTCGTGCACGGCCAGGCGCGTGGCCACCGTGCGGCAGGTTTCGCCCGGCAGCGCGACGGGCGGCGGGTTCACGCCGTACAGCGAGCCGACGAGGGCATCGCCCGGCTTGCCGTCCAGCGCTCCGCGGTCGAGCATGCCCACCAGCAGGCCGCCGCGCACGACGGGGTAGGCGCGGTGCGCCTGGCCCGCGCCGAAGTGCGTGGCCAGCACGGCGGCGATGGTGGCGTCCGCGTCGATGGCGACGGGCTGCGTGCTCATCACCTCGGCCACGCTGTGGCGCTCGAGCGGGTCGATGCCATATTCGCGGTAGATGTGGTGGCCGCGGCGCGCGATCTTCTCGGTCAGGATCGAGCGGCCCATCGTCAGCACCGTGAAGCCGTAGGCGCCGGCCGCCGCCGCCAGCAGCGGCAGCAGCGCGTTGGCATCGCCGGTCAGCTCGAACGCGAACACGATGGCCATCACCGGCGCGCGCATCATGCCGCCCAGCGTCGCGGCCATGAACACGAGCGGCCACAGGCCGGGCTCCGCGCCCGGCAGCACGTGCGACAGCGCCGCGCCCAGGCCCGCGCCCAGCATCAACAGCGGGGCCAGCACGCCGCCCGACGTGCCGGAACCCAGCGCGATCACCCAGATCGCGAGTTTCACCAGCAGCAGCCCCGCGATCACGCCCAGGGCCAGGTGGTTGTGCAGCAGGTCGCCGATCACGTCATAGCCCACGCCCAGCGCGCGCGGCTGGAAATAGCCGCCGATGCCGACCGCGATGGCGCCCAGCGCCGGCCACCACATCCAGTGGATGGGCAGCTTGTGGAACCAGTCCTCGATGCGGTAGAGAAGCGTCGACATGGTCCAGGCCAGCGCGCCGCACAGGATGCCGGCGACCACGCACGACAGCAGGGCGATTGGCTGCACGGGCGCCGTCTGCAGCGCGAACAGCGGACCGGACCCGACGGCCAGCGGACGCAGGAAGCCGGCCACGGCGCAGGCGGTGGCGACCGGGAGCAGGCTGCGCGGGCGCAGTTCGAACAGCAGCAGCTCGACGGCCAGCAGCAGCGCCGCGATCGGCGTGCCGAACACGGCCGTCATGCCGGCGACGGCCCCGGCCACCAGCAGCGTCTTGCGCTCGCCGCCCGTCAAGTGGAAGTGCTGGGCGATCAGCGAGCCGATCGCGCCGCCCGTCATGATGATCGGCCCCTCGGCGCCGAACGGGCCGCCGCTGCCGATCGCGATCCCGGAAGCGAGGGGCTTGAGCACGGCGACCTTCGGCGACATCGCGCTGTTCTTGAACAGGATCGCCTCGATCGCTTCCGGAATGCCGTGGCCGCGGATTTGCTCCGTGCCGAAGCGCGCGATCAGGCCGATGATCACGCCGCCGATGACGGGAATGGCGATGACCCACAGGCCGAGGTGGTTGTCGGCCGGGGACAGTTCGGCCGTGGAAAACCGGCCGTAGAAGAACACGTCCGTGAAGAAGCGGATCAAGAGGAGCAGCACGCGCGCGGCGAACGTGCTGCAGGCGCCGATGACGGCGGCCAGCGCCACGATGCGCAGCAGGCGCGCGTCGCCGGAAAAGTCGCGCCGTTCGGCGGAAGGGTGGGGAGTGGACATGTGGAGGCTTTACGACAGGTTGGGAATCGTGAACTTGCCCTGCATCGCGCGCAGCTCGGCGCGGTGGATGGCGGCCAGGTGGGTCAGCACGGCCTCGCCGGCGGGCAGCAGGTGGACCTCGACGCGGCGGCGGTCGTCCGCGTTCGCGCGCCGCGCGACCAGCCCGGCCGCCTCGCAGCGCGAGACCAGCGCGACGACGCCGTGCTGCTTGGCCTGCAGGCGCTCGGCCAGCTCGCCCACCGTCGCCCATTCGCGGCCGGGAAAGCCCTTGATGTGCAGCAGCAGCAGGTATTGCAGCGGCGTGATGCCTTCCGCCTGCACGGCGTTCTCGGAAAAATGCTCGAAGCGCCGCATCTGGTAGCGGAACTCGGACAGGGCGGCGAAATCGTCCTTCGTCAGGGCAGTGTGGGCTGGTCGCTTGTTCACGGAATCGGGTAATATATCATGATGTGATGCATTTATATCACACTGTGACCTATTTGTTCAAACCCTGGAAAACGATGCTGGATAAAAGTATGGAGTGGCTGCGCACGTTCGTGCCGCAGCCGAACACGGTGCCGCGCGCCGAACGCATGCGGGCGGTGGCGGGAGCGCTGGTGGGGCTGTTCGTGACGGCGATCCTGTCCGAAATGCTGGTGCACGGCTCGGGCGTCCAGCCGCTGATGCTGGTGGCGCCGATGGGCGCGTCGGCCGTGCTGCTGTTCTGCGTGCCGGCCAGTCCGCTGGCGCAGCCGTGGTCGGTGATCGGCGGGAACACGATCTCGGCGCTGGTGGGCGTGACGTGCGCGTCGCTGGTCGACAAGCCGATGCTGGCCGCGCCGCTGGCCGGCGCCATCGCGATCTTCGTGATGTTCCTGCTGCGCTGCCTGCATCCGCCCAGCGGCGCGGTGGCGCTGACGGCCGTGCTGGGCGGCCCGGCCGTGCACGCGGCCGGCTTCAAGTTCGCATTGATGCCCGTGTGCCTGAATTCGTCGCTGATCGTGCTGGCCGCGCTCGTCTTCAACAACCTGACGGGCCGGCGCTACCCGCACACGCAGCAGTCGGGCATGCGCAACGTGCACGCGACGAAGGACCCCGTGCCGACGGCCCGGCTGGGCTTCACGGCCGAGGACCTGGACGCCGCGCTGGCGCGCTACGGCCAGGTGCTGGACGTGTCGCGCGACGACCTCGAACAGATTTTGCTGGAGACGGAAGTGCAGGCATACGGACGGCGCTTCGGCGTCATCACGTGCGGCGCGATCATGTCGCGCGACGCCGTCACGACCCGTCCCGGCATGCCGCTCGCGATGGCCTGGACCATGCTGCGCCAGCACCGCCTGCACGCGCTGCCCGTGCTGGACGCGGACCGGCGCGTGATCGGCATCATCGGCCAGGACGATTTCCTGCACCACGTGGGCCTGGACGATTACCAGACGCTGGGCGAGCGCCTGCGCGGCCTGCTGAGCCACCTGCTGGGCGTGCGCGCCGACCGGCCGGCGACGGTGGAGGAGGTGATGCACCGCCAGGTGACGGTCGTGAACCTGGACGACCCGATCGCGGAACTGGTGCCGGCGATGAGCAACCGCGGGCTGCACCATATTCCCGTGGTGGACGAGGACGGCGTGTTCCAGGGGATCGTGAGCCACTCGGACCTGCTGGGGGCGCTGTTCGAGAGCCGCCTGCGCCAGGCGGCTTGATATACCGGCGGCCTGAAAACGTCGTCCCCGCGTGCGCGGGGACGACGGTCATTTTATGGTGACGGCGGCCTTTTATTCGCCGGCCCCGCAGCACTTCTTGTACTTCTTCCCGCTGCCGCACGGGCAATCGTCGTTGCGCCCCACCTTCGGCTCATCGCGCTTGACCGTCTCCACGGCGGCCTTGCGGCGCGGCAGCCAGAACTTGTGGATGGCCGGCAGGTTCGCCTCGATGTCGAGCGCGAGCTTGTGCGCGAGGCGCGGGTCCTCGACTTCGGCCAGCTCGGCCTCCTCGATCTCGTCCGCGCCCAGCAGGTAGATCGGGCGCATCAGCGGACCCGCTTCCGAGTCCCAGATCGGGTCCCACGAGCCCGGGCGCAGGTCCATGCCTTCCCAGAAGCCCCAGCACCACGCCTCGGCGTCGATCAGCGTCTCGCCGTCGACCTCGTGCTCGACGTACAGCGGCTCGTATTCCTTCGGCGCCACCTCGAACGTGATCAGCACTTCGTTCATGAAGCGCATGATCAGGTTGACGATGCGTTCTTCTTCCTTCGGATTCTTCCACTTCGGCACTTCGCCTTCCTGGCCCCAGATGCGCGGCAGCCACTCGGCCGGCATGATGGTTTCCGGGCCGATCGCGATCGCGGTCAGGTAGCCGTGCAGCGTGTCCATCGTCATCGCGTCCTCGGGACTGCGTTCGGACAGCAGGAAGTTGTCGAGGTCGTCGAATTCTTTGTCGGTGAGGGGCTGGTCGAGTTGCATGTGGGGCGTGCTTGCGTTGGCGTGAAACCGCCAGTGTAACGCCTGCGCCGTAAAAAAGGCGGTGCACCATCGGCGCACCGCCAAGGATGCCGCGCACCCGCGGCACCCAACCCTACCGTTGCAAGTCCCGGTACCAGACTAGCGGGCAGGTACCCCATGCTCTGTTCGGCATCTCGCTTTTGACGGAACTGACGATTGAATGGCGGGTCACGTGGCGTCCCGCGCAGCGCCGCCGCGCGCCGTACAATGGCGCCATGAACGAACATCCTGAAGCCGCCGGCAACGCGGCCCATCCCTACGCCAGGCTCGACCCGTTGACGGTGCTGGACGCCGTCGACAGCGTCGGGCTGCGCGGCGACGGCCGCCTGCTGGCGCTGAACAGCTACGAAAACCGCGTCTACCGCGTGGGCCGCGAGGACGGGCCGCCCGTCGTCGTCAAGTTCTACCGCCCGGGGCGCTGGTCCGATGCCGCGATCCTCGAGGAACACGCGTTCCTGGCCGAGCTGGAGCGGGAAGAGGTGCCGGTCGTGCCGGCGAGCGTGCTGGACGGCCGCACGCTGCACGAGCACGCGGGCTTCCGCTTCGCCGTGTTCCCCAGCCGCGGCGGGCGCGCGCCGGAACTGTTCGACCCGAAGGTGCTGGAATGGATCGGACGCTTCATCGGCCGCATCCACGCGGTGGGCGCCACGCAGCCGTTCCGCGCGCGCCCGGCGCTGAACCTGGAAACGTTCGGGCGCGAGCCGCGCGCCTTCCTGCTGGGCCACGGCTTCATCCCGCCCGAGCTGCTGACGGCGTACGCGAGCGTGCTCGACCAGGCGCTGGACGGCGTCGCCCGCTGCTTCGACCGCGCCGGCGACGTGGCGGCCATCCGCCTGCACGGCGATTGCCATGCGGGCAACGTGCTGTGGACGGACGACGGCCCGCACTTCGTCGACTTCGACGACAGCCGCATGGGTCCGGCCGTGCAGGATTTGTGGATGCTGCTGTCGGGCGAGCGTGCCGACATGGTGCGCCAGCTGTCCGACGTGCTGGCCGGCTACGAGGATTTCATGGAATTCGACGCGCGCCAGCTCCACCTGGTCGAAGCGCTCCGCACGCTGCGCCTGATCCATTACTCGGCCTGGCTGGCGATGCGCTGGGACGATCCCGCCTTTCCGGCGGCGTTCCCGTGGTTTAACACGCAACGCTATTGGCAGGACCGCATCCTGGAATTGCGCGAACAGGTGGCCCTGATGGACGAGCCGCCGCTGTGGCCCGCCTGATCCCGGCAATGTGCGGTTCCATCGCGAAAATAGGATAACTTTCCGGCATCAATTCTGCGCGACAGGAAGTGCGCGTTGCGGCATAATCGGCAGAGGCCCCCGATGGGTCATCACAACGCGAGAACGACAATGACCGAACCGCTAGCCCCGCCCGAACCGCACGACGACGCCGACTTCACGATCGACATGGCGAGCGCGCCCCACCAGGAGCACGCGGCGCCGGCCGTCGAGCCGCAGCGCGCGGAGCTGGAGCAGCGGGCGATCAAGGAAGGCATCGCGCGCGTCGAGGCCGAGGCGAAGGCGCTGGTGGCCGCCGAGAACCGCGCCCACGCCGAGGCGCGCGCCCGCGGCCTGGCCGAGGAACGCGCGGCGATCGATGCCGAGGCCGCCGCCGCCGCGCTGGCCAACGCGCAGGCGTCGGAAGAGGCGATCGAGGCGAACCGCGACCGCATCGAAACGCTGCGCGCCGCCGCCCGCGCCGCCAGCGAGCGGCTGGAAGCGATCCGCCGCGAGACGGCCGAGCTGCGCGCCCGCGTCGAAGCCGACACCGAGATCCGCCTGGCCGCCGAAGCGCGCGCCCGCGCCGGCGAGGAAGCCAGGAAGCGCGCCGAGGAACAGGCGCGCGCGGACGCCGAGATCGCCGTCCGCGCCGCGCGCGAGGCCGACGAGCTGGCGGCCCAGGCCGAGCAGGCGCGCCTGCAGGCGGCCGAGCGCGTCGCCGCCGTGCACGCGGCGCGCGAAGAGGTGCACCAGAGCGCCAGCGCCGACGCCCGCGTGGCCATTCTGGCGCGCGAACGCGAACGGGCCGAGCGCGCCGCCCGCCAGACGGCCGAGAAGCTGGCCCAGGCCGAGCAGGAAGCGCTGGAGCTGGCGCTGGCCCGCGAGCGCGCCGACCAGGTGGCGCTGACGTCCAGCTTCGCGCGCGCCGCCGCCGAGGCCAGAGCGCTGGAAGAAGCGCGCGCGCTGGCCCACATCGAACAGGAGCGCGCGACGATCGCGCAGGCGCAGGCCGAATCGGAGCGCACGGCGGCCCAGTCGCTGCGCCTGCGCCTGCAGACGGAGAAGGAACTGCGCGACGCGGCCATCCACCGCGAGCGCCTGGAGCAGATGGCCGCCGCCGCCGCGGAAGCGCGGCGCGAGGCCGAGTCGCGCATCCTGGCCGCCACCGAGGCGCGCATCGAAGCCGACCGCAAGCTGCGCGACGTGGCGCTGGAGCGCGCCCGCGCCGAGGAAGAGGAAGCCCAGCACGCGCAGGCGCGCCTGCTGGCCGAGGAAGCGGCCGCCGAGCAGGCACGCGTGCGCGCGCTGGCCGACGTGGAAGCGGAGGAAGCGGCGCGCCGCGCAGCCGCCGAGCACGCGCGCGAGGAGGGCCTGGCGCGGGAACGCGCGGCGCAGGCCCAGGCGAACGCGGATGCGCGCGCGCAGGAGAACGATGCCGAGGAAGCGGCCAACGCGCGCCTGGCCGAACAGGCCGAGCTGCAGCGCCAGGTGGCCGACCTGGCCGTGCAGCGCGCGCGCGAGGCCGAGCGGCTGCTCGAGGCGGAACGCGAGCGGCTGCGCGCCGAGGAAGCGGCGATCGCCGCGCTGCGCGAACGCGAGGCGGCGGAGCGCGAGCTGGCCGCCGCCGCCCAGGCGCGCGCCGTCGCCGAACAGGAGCACGCCGCCCTGGTGCGCGAACAGGCGGAGCACGAAGCGCGCGCGCTGGACCTGCAGCAGCAGACGCTGGAATCGCAGCGCGACGCCACGCGCCGCGCGCAGGAACAGGCCGACTACGAATTGTCGATCGCCGGCGCCCAGGCGGCGCAGGCGGACCTGGCCGCCGAACTGGCCCAGGCGCAGGCCCAGCGCGCCGCGCAGGAGCGGCGCCAGCAGGAACTGGCGGAAACGGCGCTGGACGTCGAGCGCGCCACCGTCGAAGCGGCGCACGACGCGCTGCTGCTGCTCGAACAGAAGCTGGCCGCGCAGCGCCAGCAGGCCGCGTTCGACGCGCGCGCCAACGAAGCCGCCGCCGGCCGCCTGGCCGCCGAACGCGCGGCCGTCGCGGCGGCGCAGGAAAAAGTCGCGGCCGAGGAAGAGCGCATGCGCCTCGCGCAGGAGCAGGAAGCCGTCGAACGGGAAGCCGCGCAGGCGGCCATCGACAAGCGCGACGCCCAGCGCGAACTGCTCGTGCACGCGCAGCAGGCCGCCGACATGCAGCGCCGCGCGGCGCAGGCGACGCGCGAAATGGCCGACGCCAAGCGCCGCCTGGCCGAGCTGGAATCGGCGAAGCTGGACGAGCAGGTGGCGGAACTGGGCGCGCTGCGCGAGCGCATCGACGCGGCGCAGGCGGACGCGAAGCAGCGCGCCGAATCGGAAGACCTGGCGCGCGAAGTGCTGGAACGCTTCGCGCAACAGCCGTCGGCGGCACAGGCCGCGGCCAGGCTGGCGGAGGTGGTGGCGAAGCAGCGGAAGGAAAATCCCTGACTGACTGAACGTCGTCTCCACTTCTCGACGTCGTTCCCGCGCCCTCAACGTCATCCCCGCGCAGGCGGGGACCCAATTTGCACGCGCTAGCGGCTGCGCTGAAAAATTAGGTTCCCGCCTGCGCGGGAATGACGTGGGTGGCGGGGAAACGACGGCTTATTTGCGCGCCGCTTTTAGCCTGAACAACGCCTCCAAAAAGTAGTAATCCGCATAATTGAGCGGCACATCGATCTCAGACCCCGCCGGCTTGTGTCCCGTCGCGTGCTTCAGCAGGAAGCCGCCGTTCTCGCCGGGCGCCGCCAGGTAGGCCGGCGACGACAGGCTGCGCAGCGTGCGTTCCGCGAAATCGCGGTAGCGGGCCGCGAGCGGGGCGTTCGAGAACGTCGCCAGTTCCAGCAGCGCCGAACTCGCGATGCTGGCGGCGGCGGCGTCGCGCGGCGCGTTCGGGATGGCCGGGTCGTCGTAGTCCCAGTACGGCACGCCGTCCGCCGGCATGCGCGGATGCCCCGTCACGAACGCGGCAATTCTTTGCGCCTGCGCCAGGTAGGCTTCCTTGCGGGTTTCGCGGTACATCATCGTGTAGCCGTACAGGCCCCAGGCCTGGCCGCGCGCCCAGGCCGATGCGTCGTGGTGGCCCTGGACCGTGATCCGCTTCCTGACGGCGCCCGTGGCCGGGTCGTAGTCGACCAGGTGGTAGCTGGAGCCGTCCGGGCGGAAGTGGTTCTTCAGCGTCGTGTCGGCGTGCGCGATGGCGACTTCGCGGTAATGCGGTTCGCCCGAAGCGTGCGCCGCCCACATCAACAGTTCCAGGTTCATCATGTTGTCGATGATGACGGGGTATTCCCAATCCTTGTCCGGCCAGCGGTCCCACGAGCGGATCGTGCCCACCTTTGGGTCGAAGCGCGTGACGAGCGTGGTGGCGCCGGCCAGCAGCGCGTCGCGGTAGCCCGGATCGCCCGTCAGGCGCCAGCCGTTGCCGTAGCCGCTGCCCAGCATGAAGCCGACGTCGTGCTGGCTCTTGTCGAACTTCACGGGGCTGGTCGCCGCCGTGTATTGCGTGGCGGCGCCGCGCCAGCGCGCGTCGCCCGTCGCTTCGTACAGGTACCACAGCGTGCCCGGGAAGAAGCCCGAGGTCCAGTCGAACGGACCCACCATCTTGACGTCGCCGCGTTCGGTCGTGCGCGGGAAGCCCGGCTTGCCCTTGATGCGGTCGAGCAAAACCGTGTACTGCGCGGCGGCGGCGCCAAAGTCGCGTTGCACGAGATCGGCGACGCTCTCGCCAGGCTGGGCGGCAGAAGCGCCCGCGCAGGCGAGGGCGGCCGCGGCGACGAGCGCGCGCACGCCTCGTCTGGCGAACGAAGCACGATGCATGGTGGTCTCCTTGCGTCTTTTTATCGGGATGCGGCCGGCGCGGCGCTCGGCGCCACCGGGTTGGCGCCGCCCGGGATCACCTTCTCGGCGAAGTATTCGGTCTCGCCGAAGCAGCTGGTCGGCAGGCCCACGTGCTGTTCGTAGGCGATCTGCACGCGCTGGCCCATCGCGCCCTGCAGCTGCTGGACGACGGCCGGGTCGCGCACCGTGAACGTGAAGCGCTCGGGAATGGCGCCCGGCATGCTGGACAGCAGGATCTCGCCCTCCCACGTCTTGCACAGCCAGCCCTTGCGGGACAGTTTCTGCAGGTAGCCGGCGCGCTCGCCTTCCGAATACGACCAGTGCAGCACGACCCACACGTACAGCGCGAACAGCACGGCGATGGCGACGATCGAGGAGGCGATGATGGCGCCGGCGCGGCGCGGGAAGGTGTTCGGCATGGCGTGGGCGAGGGGTGACCTTGTCGATGGGTTAGCGCATTCTGCCGCCGGGCGGGCGGCTTGTCAAAACGTTATACGATGGCTAGACGTTCACGCCGAACGAGCGCGCCAGCGGTCCCAGGCCGCCGTTGTAGCCTTGGCCCACGGCGCGGAACTTCCATTCGCCGCCGTAGCGGTACAGTTCGCCGAAGATCATCGCCGTCTCGGTGGAGCTGTCCTCGGACAAATCGTAGCGCGCGATCTCGCGCTCGCCCTCGAAGTTCACGCAGCGGATGAAGGCGCGCGCGATCATGCCGAAGTTCTGGCGCCGCACGTCCGCCTCGTGGATCGTGACGGCGAACACGATGCGCTCGACCTCGGGCGGCACCCGCGCCAGGTCGACGGCGATCCGTTCGTCGTCGCCTTCGCCCTGGCCCGTGCGGTTGTCGCCCGTGTGCTGGACGGAACCGTCGGCCGATTTCAGGTTGTTGTAGAAGATGAAGTCGTTGTCGCCGCGCACCTTGCCGTCGCCGCGCACCAGGAAGGCGCTGCCGTCCAGGTCGAAGGTGGCGCCGTCGGTCGAGCGCGGGTCCCAGCCCAGGCCGATGATGACGCGTTTCAGGGTCGGGTCTTCCTTCGACAGGTTGACGTTGCCGCCTTTTTGCAGACTGATCGCCATGGAT
>Ga0308169_10006134_pt1 | contig 10687 bp, 10 predicted proteins | sample PhyBR1_2_FD_202139 | JGI IMG/M metagenome (GOLD analysis project Ga0308169, IMG submission 202139) | Phyllosphere microbial communities from UC Gill Tract Community Farm, Albany, California, United States - DLSLSB.R1 | ecosystem: Host-associated > Plants > Phyllosphere > Unclassified | place... | reverse complement strand
ATTTGCCCCGAGGATTTTTTTGTAGTGCCGAGCTTGACATTTGCTAAAGCCCGATCGCTCAGGCGTTCTCTTGATAGCAAGCGCTAACATGCCGTTTTTCGGGCACAACCGTGGTGCTGTCCATGCGCCGAGCATGCCCGTGTCCGGCCCACTACTGCGATGGCGAAAAGACAACAAGACAGTAACAATGCATGAGTCCGATCAAGGTTCGGGGGCATTGATATTCAGCTTCTGCATCTGGTAGCGCAGCTGGCGCAGGCTGATGCCGAGCAGGCTGGCGGCCTGGGTGCGGTTGAACTGGGTCTGGTTCAGCGCGCGCAGGATGATGTCGCGCTCGACCTGGTTCAGGTAATCCGGCAGGTTGCTGGGCAGTTCGTCCACGCCCAGGACGTTCGAGGCGGCGGCAGGTGCGGCAGGTGCGGCAGGTGCGGCGGCGGCCTCCGGCGCTCGGGTCGCGTCCGGCGCGGCGGCGGCGGGCGCCGCCGGAGCGGCCGCGGGCGCCGCATCCGCCATGCGCGCGCCTTTCAGCAGCAGGTCGCCAACTTCGATCACGCCATCCTCGGCAAACGCCAGCGCCCGCTCCAGCACGTTCTCCAGCTCGCGCACGTTGCCGGGAAAGGCGTAGCCCTGCAGCGCTTCCAGCACGCCGGGGGAGAGCCTGGCCTTGTCCCGCTCTCCTCCGGGCCCGGCCAGCCGCCCCAGCACGGCGTCGACCAGCAAGGGCAGGTCGTCCAGGCGCGCGCGCAGCGGCGGCAGGGTCAGCTCGATCACGTTCAGGCGGTAGAACAGGTCCTGGCGGAACTGGCCGGTCTCGACCAGCCGGGCCAGGTCCTTGTGGGTGGCGCTGATGATGCGCACGTCGACCGCTTCCTCGGCGGTGGCGCCGATCCTGCGCACGCGCCGCTCCTGGATCGCGCGCAGCAACTTGACCTGCATCGCCAGCGGCAGGTCGGCCACCTCGTCCAGCATCAGGGTGCCGCCGTTGGCGGCCTGGAAGAAGCCGTCGCGCTCGTCGACCGCGCCGGTGAACGCGCCCTTGCGGTAGCCGAAGAACTCGGCTTCCATCAGCGCCTCGGGAATCGCGCCGCAGTTCACCGCCACGAAGGCTTGATTGGCGCGTGCGCTGCGGGCGTGGATCTCGCGCGCGGCCAGCTCCTTGCCGCTGCCCGATTCGCCGTTGATGGCGATCGGCGCCTGCGAGCGCGCCAGGCGCTCGATCTGCGCGCGCAGCGCCTGCATCGCCCGCGACTGGCCGAGCAGGCGCGAATTCCCCTGCCCCGCATCCTGCCCCATGTTCTGCGCCGGTCCCTGCCCGGCCGGCCTGGCGGCGCCCTTGTCGGACAGCTTCAGCGCCGAGCGCACCATCGTACGCAGGTCGTCCAGCACCACCGGTTTCGACACGTAATCGAAGGCGCCGGCCTTGAGCGCCACCACCGCGTTCTCGGCGCTGCCGTAGGCGGTGATCACCGCGATCGGCGTGGTGCGGTGATGGGCCGCGACGTCGCGCACCAGTTCCAGCCCGAGGCCGTCCGGCAGGCGCATGTCGGTCAGCACCAGCGCATAGCTTGTTTGGGCGAGCAGGCCGCGCGCCTCGCGCACGGTGGCGGCGCTGTCGACGTCCAGCCCCATCTTGAGCAGGGTGATCTCGAGCAGTTCGCGCAGGTCGGCTTCGTCGTCGACGACCAGGATGCGGGGTGCACTCATGACGCTGTCTTCCAGTGGCTTGCGTGAAGGACGCGGCTAGGCCGGCGCCCCGAAGGTGATGACGAAGCGCCCGCTCGGCGAGGCGGATGCGTTGCCGCCGGCGCTGTCGTCGATCCGGTATTCGTAGTCGAGCATGGCACCGTTGTTCAGGCACAGCTCGCGCGCCAGGTACAGGCCCAGGCCGGTGCCCTTGCTCGAGGTAGTATAGAAGGGCTCGAACAAATGGGCACGCACTTCCGGCGTGATGCCGGGGCCGTCGTCCTGCACGTGCAGTTCGATGCGCCCGGTGGCGTCGGGCACCGGGAACACCCGGATGCTGGCCGGCTGGCCGGTGGCATAGCGTACCGCGTTGCCGAGCAGGTTGACCAGCACTTCGCGCAGGTGCAGTCCGTCGAAGCGCACGCTGCGCCCGCCGCCGCCCGGGCCGGTCGAACCGATCCACACCATCCCTTCGGGGAGGCCATGGATCTCGGTGAATTCGGCGCGCAGCTCGGCCAGGAAAACGTCCAGCATGACCGGCGTGCCGTTCGGCTGCACCTTGCGCGACAGCTTGAGGATGTCCTCGACCATGCGGTTCACGCGCCCGACGTTGTCGTTGACGATGCGCAGCAGGCGCGTCTCGGCCGGCCCGTGCAGGTCTTCGGCCAGCAGCGCGGTCGCGTGGCCGATCGCCGACAGCGGATTCCTCACCTCGTGCGCGATGCTGGCCGTGAGCCGGCCCATCGATGCCAGCTTCAGTTGCTGGGCCTGGTTTTCGATGGCGCTCACGTCCTGCATGAAGATCACGCTGCGCTCGACCGCGCCGTCGGGCGTGCCGACACGCGCGAAGCGCAGCTTCAGGTGCACCGGCTGGTCGAGGCGGCCGCGCACCGCGCCTTCCAGCTCGTGCCAGCGCTTGACGGTCACGAAATCGGCCGGCGCCGCGGAATCGGCAGCGGCATCCGCAGCGCTACCCGTCATGGCGCCGCCGCAGCCGGCAAGCCAGGCCGCGAAGCTGTGCGCCACCGGCTCGAAGGCGGCCACGTCGGCCAGCCCGAATCCGCCGCCCTCGCCGGCATCGGCGTCCAGCCCCAGCATGCGCCGCGCCGCCGGATTGCCGGAAAAGACAAAACCGTCGCGCCCCAGCACCAGGATGCCGTCGTCGACGTCGTCCACCACGATCCGGTAGATCGCCTGCTGGATGCGCAGGTCGGCGCCGCGCTGCGCGGCCAGCTCTTCCTGGCGGATCAGCTTGGCCGCCAGCCGGTTCACCACCAGCACCAGCGCGAAGAAGGCGGCGCCACTGATCCCGGCCTGCATCAGCGGCGGGTCCTCGAAACTGAAGATGTGCCAGGTACTTTCGCCCAGCACGAACAGGGTCGCCAGCGCGGCCGAGAACAGCGCCATCAGCAGCGGCGCCAGGATCGCGGCGCCGGCCAGCGGGAACAGGTACAGCAGGCCGAAGCCGCTTCTCGTGCCGCCGGCGGCCAGGTAGAGCAGCGAAATGAAAGCGATGTCGGCCAGCACCTGGGCACCCAGTTGCAGCAGGAAGCGGTGGCGCCGGAAGCGGGCGAGCCAGGCGAACAGCAGCGCGCCGGCGATGTAGCCGATGCAGATCCCGGCGTAGCCGCTGCCGGCCAGGCGCGCACGGCCGATGTCGACGCTCAGGTACAGCAGCAGCACCACCGCGATCACGATGCGGGTCACGGTGAAAGTCTGCAGCGAGCGCCAGAAGGTCGCCCGCGAACCGGCGGAAAGGGTCGGCCAGCGCGCCACCTTAGCCGGCGTTGTCGAGCGGCGGCTTGCGCAGCGAAGGCTGGGGCGCGTGGGCGTGCGCCGTGCTGCAATAGTCGCGGCCGTCCACGCGCACCGCTTCGGAGGACGGGAAATAAATGCCGCAGGCGGCGCAGCAGGACATGCTCTCGGCGTCGTCGCGGACGCGCCGGCGCCAGGCCGGGCCGGCGCCGGACGTGCTGTCCGCCGCACCCGGAGCGGCGCCCGGCATGGCGCCCTCGCGGTACGGCGCCATCATTGCGCGCACCTTGGCACGCACCGCCCACACCACCAGGATGACGAGCGCAATCCAGAATATCAGTCGCGTCATAGGAACCCCCGGTGCAAGACGACTTCGAATACGAAACGGCTGCCGACATAGGCCAGCGCCAGTGTGGCGAATCCCGCCAGCGTGAAGCGCAGCGCGGTCTTGCCGCGCCAGCCGCGCCAGCGGCGCCCGACCAGCAGCGCGGCGAACAACAGCCACGACAGCAGGGCGAACACGTTCTTGTGGTCCCAGCGCAGCGCCTTGCCGAACAGCTGTTCGGAGAACACCACACCCGACAGCACGGTCAGGCTGAGCAGGACGAAGCCGATCGAGATCATCCGGAACAGCAGCTTTTCCATGGTCAGCAGGGCCGGCAACTGGTCGATCGCACCGCCCAGGAAGCCCGGCTTGGCGCCGCGGGTGTGCAGGCGCGCCTCCTGCAGCGCCATCAGCACCGCGTGGAACGCGGCGATGGTCAGCGTGCTGTAGGCCATCACGGCAACCGCGACGTGCCAGCCGAAGGCGGGCGACTGCGCCTGCACCGGCATCAGGTTGCCCGGAAACAGCGGCGGCAGCACCGCGGCGACCGCCGCGCACGGCATCACCATGCGGCGCAGGCCGTCCAGCGCGAAGTTGCGGTTCTCGATCCAGTAGGCGGCAACCGAGATCCACAGCGCCGCCGACAGCATGAAGGCGAAGCCGACCCGCAACGTCCCGTTCGACACCATGTCCGGCCACAGCGCGGCGCCATGCAGCGCCCAGGCCACGGCGGTCACGCCCGAGATGGCCCCACCCCGCCGCGACGGCAGCAGGGCGCATACCGCGTACAGGATGGCAGCGGCAATGAATAAGGTGGTTTGCATAGGGGCGAGTCTACACCATCCGGGCGCTGGGGGAGCGGGTTGCCGAAAGGGAAAGTCTGCTTATTGGATGTGTTAACGACCGTCGTCCCCGCGCAGGCGGGGACCCATACTGAGCTACCGAAGCCTGTCGCGCCTCGCGATTGGCGGCTTGGACAACGATGGTGCTTCAGCATGGATCCCCGCTTCCGCGGGGACGACGAGGTAACGATACGAATGCCGCTAACGACTAATCGACCGCCGCCGAGCGCATCTCGGCTTCGTGGTGCCGCTGCTGCTCCTCCATCACCAGCTGCCCCAGCTCGCGCTTGAGCGCGTTGAACTCGGCCGCGCTCGGGTCGCGCATGCGCGGCAGCGTCACCAGCAGGTCGCGCTTGACCGTGCCAGGCCGGTAGGTCATGACTACGATGCGGTCGGCGAGGTAGATCGCTTCCTCGATGCTGTGGGTCACGAAGATCACCGTCTTCTTCAGCGCCGCCCAGATGCGCAGCAGTTCGTCCTGCAGGTTGCGCCGCGTGAGGGCGTCGAGGGCGCCGAAGGGTTCGTCCATCAGCATGATCGGCGAATCCAGCGCCAGCACGCGCGCGATCGCCACGCGCTGGCGCATGCCGCCCGAGAGGTCCTTCGGATAACGTTTCGCGAAGTCTTCCAGCGACAGCAGCTCGAGGAGCCCGGCCACGCGCGCCGCAATGTGCGGCCTGGCCATGCCCTTGATTTCCAGGCCGAAGCCGATGTTCTGTTCCACCGTCATCCACGGGAACAGCGCGTATTCCTGGAACACCATGCCGCGCTCGGGCCCGGGGCCGGTCACCGGCGCGCCGTCGGCCAGGATGCTGCCGCTGGTCGGCGGCGCGAAGCCGGCGATCGCGTTCAGCAGCGTCGACTTGCCGCAGCCGGATGGCCCGAGCAGGCACACGAACTGGCCGTGGGGGATGGCCAGGCTGATGTCCTGCAGCGCGACCATGCGGCGGCCGTCGCTGTCGAACACCTTGCCGACCTGGTCGACGACAATGTGGGCTTTCACGTCGGGCGTTTTCACGCCAGGGGTTGTCAAGTCGGGTGCGTTCACGTCAGTGCTCCAGGCCGCGGTGCCAGCGCAGCAGGTAGTTGTTCAACTTGTTCATCCCGGCGTCGATCGCCAGGCCCAGGATGCCGATGGTGACCATGCCGGCGATGATCTTGTCGGACCAGAAATACTCGCGCGCCTCCTGGATGCGAAAACCCAGGCCGTTGTTCACCGCGATCATCTCGGACACGATCACCACGATGAAGGCGGTGCCGATGCCGATCCGCATGCCGGTCAGGATGTAGGGCACGGCGGCCGGCAGGATCACGCGCAGGAACATGGTTGGGCCGCTGGCGCCGAGGTTGCGCGCGGCGCGCAGGTAGATGCCGTCGACCTGGCGCACGCCGGCGATGGTGTTCATCAGCACCGGGAAGAAGGCGCCGAGCGCGATCAGGAAGATCGCCGGCGGATTGCCGAGCCCGAACCACAGGATCGACAGCGGGATGTAGGCGATCGGCGGGATCGGGCGCAGCAACTGCACCAGGGGATTCATCCAGGCATAGACGATGCGGCTGGCACCCATCGCCAGCCCGAGCGGCAGCGCCAGCCCGGCGGCGACCGCGAAGCCGACCACCACGCGATACAGGCTGCCGAGCGAATCGTGGATCAACTCGCCGGACAGCGCCCACGACAGCCAGCCGCCGCCGCCGTTCTCGCGGTACAAGGTGAATGTCTGCAGCGGCAGCAGGTAGGCCACCCATTTGCGCCACACCTGCAGCGGCGACGGCAGGATGTTCTCGTTGACCCATCCCTGCACCGCCACCCACTGCCAGATCGCGATCGCGACGACCGGCACCACTAGGCCGACCGCGATGTCCTGTCCATTTCGTTTCATGATGTCCACCCCGACGTCATTTCACGTTGAGCGACTTCTTGGCCGCGTCCAGCAGGTCGGTCTTGACCCACGCCTTTGCTTCCGGCGGCCTGGCCATGCGCCCGACCCCGGTCGCGGCCATGATGTCGGTGGTGACCTGGATGTGCTCGGGCGTGATGTCGTAGGTGAACATCGAGTTGGCGATCGCATCCTGGTAGTCGTCCTGCGTGATCTGGCCCTTGAACACGTTCTCGCGCACGTACTTCTCGGCCAGCGCCGGGTCGCGCAGGAAGGTGCCGGTCGCCTGCACGAAGCAGCGCATGAACTTCTCGGCCACCGGGCGGTGCCTGGTGTAGAACTTCTCGGTCATCACCATGGTGCGGACGGGTTCGCCGATCGGGGTGTCGTAGGGCTTGATGACCTCGACCCCGAAGCCCTTGTTGATCGCCTGCGAGGACTGGGGCTCGGACTGCATCATGGCATCGATGTTCTTGCCGAGCAGGGCCTGGTTCAGGTCGGCATAGGCCAGGAACACCAGCTGCACGTCCTTGCCCGGCGCCGGCGCGGCGCTCAGGCCGGCCTTCATCAGTTCCGCCATCAGGAGCACTTCCTGGATGCCGCCGCGCGTCACGCCGACCTTCTTGCCCTTCAGGTCACGCACGCTCTTGATGTGGGTGTCGGGGCGGGCCACCAGGCGCGCCCCGCCCCTGGCGAAGCCGGCCACGACGTAGATCGGGGCGCCGCCGGCGCGGCCCGAGATCGCCGCCTCGGAGGCGGTGGTGCCGACGTCCAGTTCACCGGCGATAATCGCCTGCATCACGTCCAGGCCCTTGGCGAACACCCGCTCCTCGACCTTGATGCCGCACATGGGTGCGATCTCCTTGATGTACGACACCGCACCGTAGTGCGCGAACTTCAGGTTGCCGAGGCGGACCACCTCCTGCGCCTGCGCGCCGGCCGCGGCCAGCAGGACAGCCGCGAGGATGGTCTTGCCGAACACGTTTGCCTTCATGCCTGTCTCTCCGTAAGTGTTTTACTTCGATAAGTGCCTGGATGCCGCGGTGTTGCAGTGACGCTATGTATGTACGTACAGTAAAGGTTATACCCCTGAGCAACATTTTGTCAAACCGCCAAATCAATAGTTACCAAGTATCAAACCACGCACTTGACTCGACCGCTTGAAAACGGCTGAATAAGGGACTTGTCCGCCGAAAAGGCAGCCCGACATCGGGTAAAATGGGCGTTTGGCCGTACGCGCTCACACATCTATATTAGGTAAGAAGGTAGACCATGCTGGATAACTTAACCCAACGCCTTGCCAAGGTCGTCAAGACGATGCGCGGCGAGGCGCGCCTGACCGAAGCCAACACCGCCGAGATGCTGCGCGAAGTGCGCCTGGCCCTGCTCGAGGCCGACGTGGCGCTGCCGGCAGTCCGCGAATTCATCGCCAAGGTCAAGGAAAAGGCGCTGGGCGAGGAGGTCATCGGTTCGCTGTCGCCGGGCCAGGCCCTGGTCGGCGTGGTGCAGAAGGAACTGGCCGCCCTGATGGGCGCCGACCTCGGCCCGGAAGCGTCGCAGCTCTCGTTCGCCCAGCAGCCGCCGGCGATCATCCTGATGGCGGGCCTGCAGGGTGTGGGCAAGACCACCACCACCGGCAAGCTGGCCAAGTACCTGAAAGAGCAGAAGAAGAAGGTGCTGACCGTGTCGGCCGACGTGTATCGCCCGGCCGCGATCGCGCAGCTGGAATCGGTCACCAAGCAGGTCGGCGCCGACTTCTTCCCGTCCACCGCCAGCGACAAGCCGGTCGACATCGCCCTCGCCGCGCTGGACTGGGCCAAGAAGCACTACCACGACGTCCTGATCATCGACACCGCCGGCCGCCTGGCGATCGACGAAGCGATGATGCAGGAAATCGCCGCGGTGCACGCCGCCGTCAAGCCGATCGAGACGCTGTTCGTGGTCGACGCCATGGTCGGCCAGGATGCGATCAACACCGCCAAGGCCTTCAACGAGGCGCTGCCCCTCACCGGCGTGATCCTGACCAAGCTCGATGGCGACTCGCGCGGCGGTGCGGCGCTGTCGGTGCGTCACGTGACCGGCAAGCCGATCAAGTTTGCCGGCGTCTCGGAAAAACTGGATGGCCTGGAGGCCTTCGATCCGGCGCGCATGGCCAACCGCGTGCTGGGCATGGGCGACATCCTGGCGCTGGTCGAAGAAGCGCGCAAGGGCGTGGACATGCAGGCCGCGACCGACATGGCCAACAAGATCAAGTCGGGCGGCAAGTTCGACATGAACGACTTCAAGGCCCAACTGACCCAGATGAAGAAGATGGGCGGCATGGCCGGCCTGCTCGATAAACTGCCGGCCCAGTTCCAGCAGGCGGCCAGCGGCGCCAACATGGACCAGGCCGAAAAGCAGGTGCGCCGCATGTGCGGCATCATCGATTCGATGACGCCGCTGGAGCGCGCCAAGCCGGACCTGATCAAGGCCAACCGCAAGCGCCGCATCGCGGCCGGCGCCGGCGTCCAGGTGCAGGAAGTGAACCGCATGCTGAATCAGTACGAGCAGATGAACACGATGATGAAGAAGCTCAAAGGCGGCGGCTTGATGAAGATGATGCGCGGTATGAAGGGCATGATGCCCGGCCTGCGCTGATCCCTGTTTGAAGCCTCCTGCATGCCGTGCAAAGGCAGCTTTGCACGGCTTTTTCATGCCCGAAAAGGCACGTTTTTCACTCTAAGGCGAGCCTGGTAACACATCCTGCCATTTTGGGGCTTGTTAGAGTGAAAAAATTTCGAAAAAGACTTGCACGAACACTAAAACCCTACCAATATAAGCCGTGCGATCAATAGCGCAATTAACCATGTGTTCCGTTTAGGAGGCTCGAAGATGGCAACAGCCAAAAAAACCACCGCAGCGCCAGCAAAGAAGGCAGCCGCGAAGCCGGCTGCAGAGGCGAAGCCGGCAGCTAAAAAGGCAGCAGCTCCTGCCAAGGCAGCAGCACCGAAAACCACGGCTGCAGCAGCCAAGAAGCCGGCCGCGGCACGCAAGCCCAACGCCGCCTTCATGAAAGAAATGACCCCGTCGGCAACGCTGGCCGAGGTCGTCGGCACGAAACCGCTGCCGCGTACCGAAGTGACCAAGAAAGTCTGGGAATACATCAAGAAGCAGGACCTGCAGGATGCCGAAAACCGTCGCATGATCAATGCCGACGACAAGCTGAAGGCTGTCTTCGGCGGCAAGGCCCAGGTCTCGATGTTCGAAATGACCAAGCTGATCTCGGATCACCTCAAATAAGAAGATGCAGGCTGTGCCCCGGCCAAGATACGAAAAAGCCCCGGTTTGCCGGGGCTTTTTGTTTATTGTCGGACGCTGCGTCAATCGATGCCGGCACCGCGTGTCAACGCGACGCCATCGAACTCGTCATGCCCGCGTCGGGTTTGAATTCCCAGTTCTTCCACGCCGCCAGCACCGCATTCGGGTACTCGGGCCGTCCGCGGCTGCCGTTGTAGCGGCCCAGGGCCAGGTACAGGTTGCCGCCTTCCATGTCGATGTACATGCGCAGGATCGAGCAGCCGTAGCGCAGGTTGGTCTGCATGTCGAACAGCGCGCGCCGGTTGGCGTCGCCGATCACCTTGGTCCAGAACGGCATCACCTGCATGTAGCCGCGCGCGCCGGCCATCGACACCGCGTACTTGCGGTAGGCCGATTCGACCTGGATCAGGCCCAGCACCATGCCCGGATCGAGTCCTGCGCGGGTCGCCTCGTACCAGGCCGACTCCAGGAATTCGCGCCGGATCTGGTCGTCCGGCAGGCGGCGCTTGAGGCGCGCCGAGGTCGCGTCGAACCATTGCTGGTAACGCGCGCGCGCGGCGTCGTCGCGGAACACCGGCTTGGGCGGGCGGCTGTCCGCGATGGCACGCTCGAGCGCCAGCCGGACCGAATCGGCCATCGCTTCTTCTTTCTGGTTGCCGGCGAACGCCGGTCCGCCGCTCGACAGCGAGACGGCGAACAGCGCGGCGCCGAACCAGGCCGAGGCCTGGCGCAGAAGACCGGGACGCATCACTTGGCCAGTTTGCCTTTGACGAACGACACCATGTCGGCGGCCGGCACGGCGGATGCCTCGGCATCGCGGCGGCCCTGGTATTCCAGGTTGCCTTCCTTGAGGCCGCGCTCGCCGATCACCACGCGGTGCGGCACGCCCACCAGTTCCCAGTCGGCGA
>Ga0308169_10006132_pt1 | contig 10693 bp, 9 predicted proteins | sample PhyBR1_2_FD_202139 | JGI IMG/M metagenome (GOLD analysis project Ga0308169, IMG submission 202139) | Phyllosphere microbial communities from UC Gill Tract Community Farm, Albany, California, United States - DLSLSB.R1 | ecosystem: Host-associated > Plants > Phyllosphere > Unclassified | place... | reverse complement strand
GAGCGTCTGGCCGACGTGGTCGAGGCGGAGGGCGGCATGTTCGAACTTGGTGACGCGCATGTCGCCGAGTCAACTCCGTCGCTCGTGCGAGAGCAAGCCGGATGCCGCGACACGCCCGTCGGACCGAGAAGAGGAGCCCTGATTTGGATTCGCAGGATGCGCCGTGGCAGACTTGCACGGTTGCCAAAACGGCCCGCAAGGGCCAGAACGGCCCCATCGTATAGCGGCCTAGTACGCCGCCCTCTCACGGCGGTAACGCGGGTTCGAATCCCGCTGGGGTCACAGCGACACGAAGGCCCTCCGAGCGATCGGAGGGCCTTCGGCATTTCCGCGTGGCCTGTTCAGCACAGACATCGGTCTATGCATCGGAATGAAATTCCCGGGGAGGAGGTTGTCGTGAGCATGACGGACATCGAATTCGGGCTCGACACCTTCGGCGGCGTGACCCATGACGCAGAGGGCAACCCTGTCCCGCATCCGCAGGTGGTGCGCGACCTCATCGAGGAAGCCGTGCTCGCTGACGGACTGGGCCTGGACTTCTTCGGACTGGGGGAGCACCACCGGCCGGACTTCGCCGTGTCCAGCCCCGAGGTGGTGCTGTCGGCGATCGCCGCACGCACGGAGCGCATCCGGCTCGGCTCCGCTGTCACGGTGCTGAGCTCCGATGACCCCGTGCGCGTGTTCGAGCGCTTCTCGACTCTCGACGCGGTCTCGAACGGCCGAGCGGAGATCGTCGCAGGACGTGGCTCGTTCATCGAGTCCTTCCCGCTCTTCGGGTTCGACCTGCGACAGTACGAGGAACTGTTCGAGGAGCGCCTCGACCTGCTCTCGCAGCTGCTGAAAGAGGAGCCCGTCACCTGGCAGGGGAACACCCGCGCGGCTCTCGAGAACCAGCGCGTCTTCCCGACCACCGCGAACGGGCTGCGCACCTGGGTGGGCGTCGGTGGCAGCCCCGACTCCGTCGTGCGCACCGCGCGCTACAACTTCGGCCTGTTCCTCGCGATCATCGGAGGGCCCGCCGCGCGCTTCGCGCCGTATATCGACCTGTTCGAGCGTGCGCAGGATCAGTTCGGTGTCGAGCATAAGCCGGTTGCCGTGCACTCGCCGGGCCTCGTCGCCGAGACCGACGAGAAGGCACGCGCGCTGACCCACGACGGATGGCTCGCCATGCGCACGCGCATGGGGCAGGAGCGCGGATGGGCGCCGCCGGCGGTCGGCGACTTCGAGCGCGAGATCGAGAGCGGTGCGCTGTACATCGGGTCGCCCGAGACCGTTGCCCGCAAGATCGTCGCGACGCTGAACACCCTGCGCGTGAACCGCTTCGACTTCAAGTACGACCAGAGCATGATCACGCACCAGACCATGCTGGATTCGATCGGCCTGTACGGCGAGAAGGTCGTCCCGATGGTCAAGGACATGCTCGGCTGACGGGCGTTCTGCGGCGGTCCCGCCTCGATTTGGCGGGGCCTCCGCGGTCATGGCATACTTGAACGGTTGCAGTGACGGCCCCATCGTATAGCGGCCTAGTACGCCGCCCTCTCACGGCGGTAACGCGGGTTCGAATCCCGCTGGGGTCACTCACCAGAAGGCCCTCCGGAATACGGAGGGCCTTCTTCCTTTCGGTGCGCTCGGCTCAGATCGCCGTCGCGGTGCCACCGTTCCGAGATCTTCTTCTCTCGAACATCTCCATCGCAGCGAACCCCAGGATGACGCCGCAGACCGCGCACACCGCGCCCGCGACGACGTCCGAGGGATAGTGCACCACGGCGTACACGCGGGCGAGCGCAGTGACCACCACCAGCATGACGCCGCCCGCGAGCATCCAGCCGCGCGCGGCCGTGCGCCACGTCAGCAGGATCAGCACGGTCGCCAAGGCCGTGACGAAGGCGACGTGTCCGCTCGGGTAGGAGGCATCGGTCTCCGGTGCGACGACGCGATGCACGGCATCCGTCCACTCCGGACGGGGCCGAGCGACGATCACCTTCAGTGCGCCGGCCATCAGCCAGCCGCCGGCGACGGCCGCGCCGACAGCCAGACCCGCCACGGGGCGCGCCGACCGCAGGGCCACGACGGCTGCCAGCAGCACTCCGACCACCACGGCGGATGCAGGCTGGAAGCCGACAGAGACCGCCTGCGAGATCGCATCGAGCACGGGGGAGTGCAGGGCGTTCAGCCACAGGGCCGCCCCGAGCTCAGCGCGCGATCCGCGTATCGCCAGACCGAGGACCAGCATGGCCACGAGGCCGATCACCGCGCTGAACGCGGCGATCCGCATCGAGCGCGGGGAACCCGGCCAGGCGGGCAGCAGTCGCGCGCTCGTCTTGGCCGGTCCGGCAGGCGGATGCGCTGTGGAAGTCACCATGGGATCCTCTCCGGCGCTCCGAACGAACCCCGCTGCATCCCACGTTAGAAACGGGGTGCCGCGGGATTGTGAGACGACGCTGAGAGCCGGTTATGGGTCAGCCGGGGCGGTCAGGCGCGCTCCATAGCGCCCTGGGCGCGGGGTGCGGCGAATGCGCCGGTCAGCCACAGAGCGGCGACAGTGCCGACCAGCGCGGCGAGCGCGAGCGGCAGGTCCAACCCGTATGTCGTGATGCCGAGCACCGGCAGGACGAACAGCAGGATCGCGAGAGGTGTGGCTCCGGTGAACCGCGTCTCCTGCAGCGGCGGCGTCTTCTCGAACCGCATCAGGGGCAGCGACAGAGCCAGCACCGCGGCGAGCACCAGCACGAAGAACAGCGGACGCGTCCACCACCACACGGCCCCGCCCGGATGCGGCATCGGAATCGGAAGCAGCAGCTCGACGCCGATCAGCACCATCACCATCGGGAGATGCCACAGATACACGGTCATCAGCCGTGAGCCGATCAGGAGCATCACGCCCTGCACCGCCTTGGTGCGCGTGAGCGCTGTGAGCGGGCGATGCAGCAGCGTGAGGGCCGCCGCCTGCACGACGGCCAGCACAGCGAGCGGTATGGTCGGCGGCCACTGGTTCGAGAGCATGTTCCACCACGAGCCCATCAGCGGGACGGATGCCGAGGCGAGCCCGTACCCACCGACGATGAGCGCGCCCAGCTGCCAGACGGCGCGCGCCCGGAACCAGCCGTCGTACATCAGGAATCCGACCTGCTGGCAGAACAGCCAGACGAACAGCACGTTGGGGATGCCGAAGAACTGCTCGCCGAACCCGTATCCCTCGGCGGGCACCGAGTGGATGCCGAACGCTTCGCGCATCAGCAGGAAACGGACCGCGTCGACCGCGACGACGCACAGGAAGAGCACGGCCAGCACCCGCATTCCCCAGCGCTCATGCAGGCGCATCATCCGCGGCGCGCAGGCCTGCGTGATCGCGTACGCCGCGAGGAACCACAGCGGCGATCCCACCCCGACCGCCACGGCATCGACGAGAGCGGGGTCGAGGCCCAGCATCCGCGCCGCGCCCAGCACCACGGAGAAGAACGCGAACAGGGGGAGCGCCGGCCGCGCGAGGCGCGCCAGCCGCACGCGCACGAACTGATCCTCGCCGGCACCGCGCCGCTGCGCTGAGCGCCATCCGGCGCGGGCTGCGAAGCCGCCGATCACGAAGAACAGCGGCATGATGTCGACGATCCAGCTCGCGACATCGAACCACGGCTGCTGCTCGACGGTCTTCTCGATGAGGATCCGGCCGTCAGAACCCCGGCCGACGCCGCTGTACAGGATGTGCGCGAACACGACCAGCAGCACGCAGCCCACGCGCACCAGGTCGAGCGTGAGATCCCGACCCTGCGGGATGACACGGGTCGGCGTCGGTGCGGCGCTGCTCATGCCGATGAGTCTAGGAGGTGGCCGCGTCCCGCAAGGAGATCGCCCGGATGCCGGGGTTGCGCAGCGGCATGATCATCAGCAGCGCCATCGCGCCCCCGTACAGCGCGAAGGGCACCCAGAGCGGCAGGACGCCCGCGATCAGGCCGAACAGCGCCATGGCGACCGGCATCAGGCAGTCGTCACCGAGCCGCAGGATCGACCCGAGTCGCCCCAGGTAGTCGGGGGCCGCAGTCGCGGCGAACGTCGACCCCAGCAGGGCTGAGGCGAAGCCTGCGGTGAATCCGATCGCCAGGCTCCCCGCGCCCACGACGATCGGCGACCCGATGCCGAGAGCGACGATTCCCGCGCCCTGCACCATCAGCGCCGTGAAGCCTCCGATGGCCTCGCGGCGCGGGCGACGTCGCACGACCACCAGCGCACCGGCCATCGCCCCGCCGCCGACCAGGGCCTCGAACACGCCCACCGCTCCCGCACCCCACCCATGGGCCGTCGCCTGCAGCGGCAGACCGATCGAGATCGCCGGCCCCACTGCCAGGTTGAGGCCCGACAGGGCGATGACCAGTGTGCGAGTGGCGCGTTCCCGGCCCAGGTAGCGGAATCCGTCGGCGACACCGCGCAGCACGCTCTGCTCCGCCGACGCGCGGGGGAGCGCGAAGCGCGGGCGCAGCCAGAGCACGATGAACACGATCACCACCACGTAGGTCAGCGTGTTCAGCCCGGCGCTGCCCGACAGCCCGAACGCGGCCACGAGGAAGCCACCCATCGCCGAGCCGGCCATCGTCCCCAGCCGGGACAGCGTCTGGCTGAGTGCCGAGTAGGCGGGAAGATCGGCGGTGGATACGAGCTGCCGGGGCATCGTCCCCGCCGCGGGCTCGAAGAACGCGTCGCACAGGCCGAACGCGATGCTCGCGATCAGCAGCGCCGCGACGGTGGGCTGCGCCGCCAGGCACCAGACGGCGACTGCGACGAGCACGACCACGCGCAATGCGTTGAACAGCACCATCAGCCGCCGGGCGTCCTTGCGGTCGGCGTACGCCCCGCCCACCAGCAGCACGATCGCCCGCGGCACCGTACCTGCGGCGACCACGAGGCCCGCGACGGCGGGGGAGGCGATCTGCACCGCGGTCCACGCGAAGGCGATCGTGAAGATCGCGTCCCCGGCATCCGACAGCGCCTTGATCACCAGCCACGCCTGCACCAGACGATCACGACGGAACGCGGGCGGAGTGCGCAGCAGGGTGGGCTCGGTGGCGGTCATCTCACACCTCCGTCGGAAAGCCGTGGGCGAAGAAGAACACCGGCATCCGCTCCTGACCGTCCTCGCGGTCGATCCCGCGGCGCCACTCGTCGACCATCGCGTTCAACCGCGCCTGCAGGTCGCTGAGCTCCTCCTGCGTCGCCCAGGCCAGCGAGTCCGTGCTGAAGCCGGTCGCCTCGCTCTGCGGCGACACCCGGTACCAGCGCTGCAGCAGATCGAGCTGATGGCGCACGTTCGCGCGCTGCGCCTCACGGGCCAGAAGGGCGTCCGCCGGGGACTCGTAGTCGTTCGACGACCACGTGAACGACCTCCTGGCGAGCCGCCACCAACTCGCCCTTCCGTCGCCGTCGGGCGCCTCCACGCGCTCGACGACGCCGGCCTTCTCCAGCATCCGCAGATGGTGGCTGATGCTGCCCACCTGCGCGTCGAGGACCCGCGCGAACGTCCCGACCTGGGTCTCGCCGTGCAGCTGCAGATGATCGATCATGCGACGCCGCAGCGGATGCGCGATCGCGGTGATGACGGAGATGTGTTCCACGCCCGCAACGCTAAGCGGGCTTCCGCATTCTCACAAGACTTCTTGTATACCCCGGAAAATCAAGGAACTCGGGTCTTGCGCATCCTACGGCGAATGAGCCAGACCACCAGCAGCACCACGCCGGCGACGGCGAGCCAGGGAAGCAGGAACCCGAACGCGATGACCACCCCGTTCAGCGCCGCGATCAGCCCGTTCCAGCCGGCCAGCAGTCCGTCGCCGAAACCGGCCGGATCTGCCTGGGTCGCCTTCGCGCGCTTGGTCAGCTGCACCTGCACGCTGGACATCGACACCTGGTCGTCGAGCGACTTCAGCTGCTGCTGGTAGCTCTCCAGCTCTGCCTGCCGTTCGCTGAGCGCGGTCTCCGCGGCGATCAGGTCCGCCACCGAGCCCGACTTCGACATCAGTTCGGTGAGGCGCTGCACCGACGCCTTCGATGCATCGACGCGAGCGCGCAGATCGACGGCGGTCGCGGTGACGTCCTCCCGCGAGATCGAGGAGCCAAGCACCTGACCCCGCTCGCCGACGGCATCCATCACCGCTGTGAGATCGGCGGCGGGCACGCGGATGCTGACCCACCCGTCCCCGCTCGGCAGCGAGGGCTCGGTGGGTGCGCCCTGCCCGGCATCCGGAGAGGTCCCGGACCGTGCACCCGGCTCGAGCCCGATGTCGCTGGACTCCACGTAGCCGCCGTGCTTCTCGGCGAGAGCGGTCAGCGCATCGGCCGCCTTCGCGATGTCGGCGACGCGCAGCGTGACCCGCGCGGTGGTGATGATGTCACGGCCCGCGGAGGGGGTGTCCGTGCTCGTGCCGGGCGCGCTCCCTCCGGCCGCGCTCTTCGCTCCGTCGCCCTGCACGGACTCCGGCATCCCCACCGCGGGAAGCGGCCCCGCGTCATAGGCGGCGGTGTCGCCGCCGGCGCTGTTCGCGCCCGTCGGTCCGTGCGAGACCGCCGACAGCAGCGGCGGGGAGATCAGGATGCCCGCGGCGAAGGCCGCAGCCACACCCACGCCGAGCGCCCAGCGTCGCCGCCGGCGGCGCGCTGTGCTCTGCCGCGCCGGAAGCGGTAGCGACCGCTCTTCGGCGATGTCGTCGAAGACCGCCTCCTCGATCCGTGCGATGGTCTCGTCGCTCAGCGGCGGCAGCTCCACGCCATCGTTCTCGCTCATGCGTCCCTCATCTCCTGAGCAGCGCCTCGCAGGCGCGTGCGAACCCGGGACAGACGGTTGCGGACGACGGCGTGGCTCACGCCGAGCTCCTCCGCGGCGACCTGGTAGGCGTAGCCCTCCACCGCGCACAACCGGAAGATGCGGCGGTCGGTCTCGTCGAGCCGTCCCACCTCCTCGGCGATGCGCTCGGCCAGGGCAGCGGAGATCACCTGATCCTCGACGCTGATCGTGTCGGGGATCGTCTCCTCCAGGGCATCCGCGGTGTTGGCCCGGTCTCGGCGCAGGATCCGCAGCCGGTTCGCCGCCTGGAAGCGGCAGATCGTCGCGAGCCAGGGCAGCAGCGAATCCCCGGCCAGCTCGAGCCCTGGCAGCTTGCGCCAGGCGACCACGAAGGTCTCCTGCGCCACATCCTCGGCATCCGGCGCCGAACCGAGGATGCCGTGCGCGATCCAGTACACCGGCCGCACATGGGCGCGATAGATCTCGCGGAAGGCATCCTGATCTCCGGATGCCGCCCGTGCGGCCCACTCGCGATCCTCTGTGCTGGTCGGCATGACCGTCCCGTCCGTGTCTGTTGATCAGGAAGTGTCGCGTCCGGCCTCATCGTCTCAGATTCCTCGACATCCCGGATTGTTCGGTAACATGGGCTCTGCGAGAGGGAGTATCCCGACATCGCGCAGATCGTCATCACGAGCACCGTCATCGCTGCTCCGGTCGCGCGGCGCACCACCGGTGCGGGGAGAGACTTTCGGACTTCCGCCAACCCTCCGAAAGGTCCTCCGCCCTTGGATATCCCTGTCTGGTTCGAGATCACCTCGCTGGTCGTGCTGACCGCCATCCTCATCGGCGATCTGCTGCTCATCCTGAAGCGCCCGCACATCCCCAGCACCAAGGAATCGGCCCTGTGGGTCGTGTTCTACGTGACGCTCGCGCTGATCTTCGCCGGTGTGCTGTTCCTCATCGGCGATGCCAAGACATCGCTCGACTTCCTCACCGGATGGGCGATGGAGTACAGCCTCTCCATCGACAACCTGTTCGTGTTCATCCTGATCATGACCCAGTTCTCGGTGCCACGGCGCTATCAGCAGGAGGCGCTGATGGTGGGCATCATCATCGCGCTGGTCCTGCGCGCGATCTTCATCATCATCGTCGGCGCCGCCGTCCAGCACCTCAGCCCGATCTTCTACATCTTCGGCGCCTTCCTGCTGTACACGGCGATCCGCCAGGCTCTTCCCGACAAGGAGGAGGACGACGCGCAGACCGAGGGCTTCATCGTCCGCCAGATCCGCCGGGTGATCCCGATCAGCGACGAGTACGACGGCCCGAAGGTGCGCACCACCATCAACGGCAAGAAGATCTGGACGCCGATGCTGATCGTCTTCGTGTCGCTGGGCGTGACCGACCTGATGTTCGCGGTCGACTCCATCCCCGCCATCTTCGGCATCACGACGAACGCGTTCATCGTGTTCACCGCCAACCTGTTCGCCCTGATGGGCCTGCGTCAGCTGTACTTCCTGCTGGGCGACCTGCTCGACAGGCTGCGCTACCTGCACTACGGGGTCGCGTTCATCCTCGGCTTCATCGGCGTCAAGCTCGTGCTGCACGCCATGCACGAGAACGAGCTGTCGTTCATCAACGGCGGTCAGCCGATCGAGTGGGCGCCCGACATCAACAACTGGGTGTCGCTGGGCGTGATCTTCGCGTCGATGGCGGTCGCCACGATCGCGAGCCTGATCGCGTCCGCCCGCGAGAAGCGCACGCCGGTCGCGAGCTGAGCGCGGATCGTCACACAACGCGGCATCGGGCGAAGCACCCGATGCCGCGTTGTAGACTGGCCCGCATGCGGCGTGTGGTTCTCCTCCTTAGCAGCCGCGGCGGGACCTCGATCTAGGCCTTCCTCGCCGCGGAGTCCATCATGGGCCGACTCATCGAGCCACAAGGAACACACCGCATGACAAGCACCGCACCCCGCACCCTCGCAGAGAAGGTCTGGGACGACCATCTCGTCGTCAAGGGCGAGAACGGCGAGCCCGACCTGATCTACATCGATCTGCACCTGATCCACGAGGTCACCAGCCCGCAGGCCTTCGACGGGCTGCGTACCGAGGGCCGTCCGCTCCGCCGCGTCGACCTGACCATCGGCACCGAGGACCACAACACGCCGACGCTCGACATCGACAAGCCGATCGCCGACCTCACCAGCCGCACGCAGATCGAGACTCTGCGCCGCAACGCCGAGGAGTTCGGCGTGCGACTGCACTCGCTCGGCGATGCCGAGCAGGGCATCGTGCACGTCGTCGGTCCGCAGCTGGGGCTGACCATGCCCGGCATCACAGTGGTCTGCGGCGACTCGCACACGTCAACGCACGGCGCGTTCGGCGCCATGGCCTTCGGCATCGGCACCAGCGAGGTCGAGCACGTGATGGCCACGCAGACCCTGCCGCTGAAGCCGTTCAAGACCATGGCGATCAACGTCGAGGGCGAGCTCCGCCCGGGCGTCACCGCCAAGGACATCATCCTCGCCGTGATCGCGAAGATCGGCACCGGCGGGGGACAGGGCTACGTGCTCGAGTACCGCGGCAGCGCGATCCGCGCCCTCTCGATGGAGGGCCGCATGACGATCTGCAACATGTCGATCGAGGCGGGGGCTCGGGCCGGCATGGTCGCTCCGGATGAGACCACGTTCGCCTACGTGAAGGACAAGCCGCACGCCCCGCAGGGGCAGGACTGGGAGGGTGCTGTCGCGTACTGGCGCACGCTCCCCTCCGACCCGGATGCCGTCTTCGACGCCGAGGTGGACATCGACGCCTCCACCCTCGAGCCCTTCGTCACCTGGGGCACCAACCCGGGTCAGGGCAGCTCGCTGTCGGCTTCCGTCCCCGACCCCGCCGAGATCACCGACGCCAACGAGCGCGCCGCTGCCGAGCGCGCGCTGCAGTACATGGACCTGACCCCCGGCACGCCGCTGAAGGACGTCAAGGTCGATGCGGTGTTCATGGGCTCGTGCACCAACAGCCGCATCGAGGACCTGCGCGCCTTCGCGTCGGTCATCGAAGGCAAGAAGAAGGCCGACGGCGTGCGCGTCATGGTCGTCCCCGGCTCCGCTCGGGTGCGGCTCGAGGCCGAGGCCGAGGGCATCGACAAGATCGTCGAGGCGTTCGGCGCCGAGTGGCGGTTCGCCGGATGCTCGATGTGCCTGGGCATGAACCCCGACCAGCTGGCACCGGGCGAGCGCTGCGCGTCGACCTCGAACCGCAACTTCGAGGGGCGGCAGGGCAAGGGCGGACGCACGCACCTGGTCTCGCCGCTGGTCGCGGCCGCCACCGCCATCCGCGGCACCCTGTCCAGCCCGAGCGACCTGGAGGCCTGAGCACCATGGAGAAGTTCACCACTCACACCGGCGTGGCCGCGCCTCTGAAGCGCTCCAACGTCGACACCGACCAGATCATCCCGGCCGTCTTCCTCAAGCGCGTCACCAAGACCGGCTTTGACGACGCCCTCTTCCACGAGTGGCGCAAGGACCCGGAGTTCGTGCTGAACCAGGGACCGTTCCAGAAGGCGTCTGTCCTGGTGGCCGGGCCCGACTTCGGCACGGGCTCCAGCCGTGAGCACGCGGTGTGGGCACTGCGCGACTACGGCTTCCGAGTCGTGCTCAGCCCGCGCTTCGCCGACATCTTCCGCGGAAACTCGGGAAAGCAGGGCCTGCTGGCGGCGACAGTCGACGAGGCCGACATCGAGCGGATCTGGGCGCTCATCGACGAGGAGCCGGGCCGTGAGATCACGGTCGACCTCGAGGCGCGCACCGCCACGATCGGGGACTTCCAGGCCGCCATCGGGATCGACGATTACACTAGATGGCGGCTCCTCGAAGGGCTCGATGACATCGGGCTCACGCTGCGCAACGAAGACAAGATCGCGCAGTTC
>Ga0308169_10006130_pt1 | contig 10695 bp, 9 predicted proteins | sample PhyBR1_2_FD_202139 | JGI IMG/M metagenome (GOLD analysis project Ga0308169, IMG submission 202139) | Phyllosphere microbial communities from UC Gill Tract Community Farm, Albany, California, United States - DLSLSB.R1 | ecosystem: Host-associated > Plants > Phyllosphere > Unclassified | place... | reverse complement strand
GCATGGCGATGATGTGGCCGACAATTTCCAGGTGACTCAATTCCTCGGTCGCGATGTCGTACAGCATGTCCTTGCGCCCTGGATCGTCCTCGCTCACGGCCTGAGTAAAGTAGCGCATGGCCGCGGCCAGTTCGCCCTGCGGACCGCCGAATTGTTCCAGCATCAGGTTGGCCAGGCCCGGATTGGGCTCGTTGACACGGACCGTGTATTGCAGACGTTTGTTGTGTGCAAACATGCCGATTCCTCCATGATTGTCGGGATAACCGCCCCGGCGAGACGCGTCCTGCGTCATCGCCGCGGCCATGTGTTCATCATCCCAGCCGGCGATGCCGCGGTAATCAGCAAGCTCGCCGTGCCCGTGTAGGACATTGAATGACAACCTGTCGAGCAAGAGGCCGCGCCATAAGCGTGCGCCGCCGCCCGCCCCGATGGCGCTAGGCTGTCGGCACAGGCCGGGAGAACCCGTCCGCGACAGGAGGACCCATGCACGACCTGCACGCGCAACACGGCGAGGCGCCCGCGCCGCAACCGGGCGCGATACCCTGGCGCCTGCTGCTGGTCGACGATTCGGCCTTCGACGCCGACCTGCTGGCCGAACGCCTGCGCCGCGACGGCGTCGCCTTCGCGCTGGAGCGGGTCGACACGGCCGATGCCTTTCTCGCCGCGCTCGCGGCGCCGTTCGGCCCGCCGTTCGACCCGCCGTTCGACCTCGTCCTGTGCGACGTCCAGCTGCACCAGTTCAGCGCCCGCGCGGCGCTCGGGCTGATGCGGCAAGCCCGAGCGAACAGGCCGACGAGGCGGAGCTGGCGGGCCTCGTGCGCGCGGGCGCGACGGACTACGTGCTGAAGTCGCGCCTGGGCCGTCTCACGCAGGCGCTGCGCCTGGCGGTGGAACGCTCGCGCCTGGCGGAAAACCTGGAGCAAAAGCGCAGGAAGATGGCGCGCATGTCCGCCGACCTGATCAACGCGCAGGAAGACGAGCGCAAGCACCTGGCCCGCGAGCTGCACGACGAACTGGGCCAGCGGCTGACGGCGCTGAACATGCTGCTGCACCGCTTCCAGCCCTACGTGGGCGAGGCCGGCGGCCGGGCGTTGCTGGAGGAAGCGGAGCGCGAACTGGCCGGACTGGTCGGGCAGGTGCGCAGCATGTCCGTGTCGCTGCGCCCGCCCGGTCTCGATTTTTTCGGGCTCGAGCCCACGATCCAACAATTGCTCGAACGGCAATTCCAGTCGGGCACCAGCTGGGTGTTCGAATATGCCGGGCTGCCGCGCCGCCTGGCGCCGGCCGTCGAAATCAGCGTGTACCGCCTGGTGCAGGAAAGCGTGACGAACATCGTGCGCCATGCGCGGGCGCGCCACGTCGTGGTCGAGATCAACGGCGGTGCCGACGGCGGCGAGCTGGAACTCATCGTGCGCGACGACGGCGCCGGCTTCGACGCCAGCCGCTGGCGCGAACATGCCGCTTGCGCGCTGCGGGCCGGCTTGTCCGGGATGAGCGAGCGCGTGCAATTGCTGGGCGGCGCCTTCCAGGTCGAGAGCAGCCCGGGACAGGGCACGCGCATCACGGCCGCCCTGCCCTTACCCCATCCGGAGAAACGCCCATGAACGTCATCCTGGTCGACGACCACGCCCTGGTCCGGGCCGGCATCTGCAACCTGGTCAACCAGGTCGCGGACTTCACCGTGGTCGGCGAAGCGAGCAACAACCTGGAGGCGATCGAGCTGGTCCGACAGCTCCGTCCGCACGTCGTCATCGCGGACATCACGCTGGGCGACGAAAGCGGGCTGGACCTGGTGCCGCGCATCCAGGGGGAAAGCCCGAAGACGCGGGTGATCATCCTCAGCATGCACGCGTCCGAAGAGCTGGTGGCGGAAGCGCTGCGGCTGGGCGCGTCCGCGTACCTGCTGAAGGAATCGGCGCCGAACGAACTCGAGATCGCGCTGCGCGCCGTCGTGCGCAACGAGAATTACCTGAGCCCATCGGTGTCGAAAAAGATGATCGACCGCTTCGTCCGGCCGGCCACCGTTGCGGACAAGCAACTGGACATCTTGACCGCCCGGCAACAGCAAATCCTGACGATGATCGCCAGCCGCAAGTCGACTAAGGAAATTGCCTACGAACTGGATTTGAGTGAAAAGACGATCGCGGCGCACCGCGCGCAAATCATGGAACGGGTCGGCGTGAGGGATCTCGTGGGCCTCGTCAAAAAAAGCGATTAATGCCGGCCGGGCGCGGGGCTTCCTGTCGCGCTCGCCCGAGTTCATCTAGGGAATTTCGTAGGCCGGCGTAGGCAGACTGCCGCTGTACGCGCACTGGCGCCCCTTCCTAAACTGGTTGCTGTCCGGAAAGCTCCGGCCCGATCAACCGATTTCGAGGAGGCGCAGATGGCGCTCGTCAAGAAACTCCACAACACCACTTTCGACAGCGCGCCCGACGTGAAGTCGGTCCACTCCGCCGCCCGCCTCGCCGAAGCCCAGCGCAAGAAGGCGCGTACGCTGGCCAAGCAGCAGCAAGCTGCCGAGCGCATCGCCGCCGCCGCCGCGCAACTCGCCGCCGGCATCAACGAGGCCGCCTCCGCCGCCGAAGAATTGAAGCGCTCGTCCGACCAGATCGCCACCGGCGCCGGCCAGGCAACGTCCGCCGCGCAGGAATCGCTGGCTGCGTTCCAGCAGGTCGAAGTCGCCATCGGCCGCCAGCTGGAAAACGCGGAACTGGGCCAGACCCGCATGGAAGCCGCCCAAAACCTCGTCGCGCGCACCGGCACCGAAATCGCCGCGCTGGTCAGCAACGTGTCCGTGGCCGCCGAGCGCCAGGCCGCGTCGGTGACGATGGTCGCCGAGCTGGAAAAGCAGGCCGCCAACATCGGCGACATCGTGAAGGCCGTCGCCCGCATCGCCGACCAGACCAACCTGCTCGCGCTGAACGCGGCGATCGAAGCGGCCCGCGCCGGCAAGCACGGCAAGGGCTTCGCCGTCGTCGCCGATGAAGTGCGCACGCTGGCCGAGACGTCGGAAAAGAGTGCCAAGCAGATCCAGGACCTGGTCGGGCAGATCCAGCAGGAAGTCAAGGTCGTCGCCGAAGGCATCAGCACGTCGGCCCAGATCGTCCTCGGCGAGGTCGAGAACGGCAAGCAGATCAGCGAACAGCTGGAGCGCATCCGCGTCGACGCCGCCGAGATCGTGGCCGGCGTCAGCGAGATCGCCGTCGGCGCGCAGCAATCTGGCACCGCGGCCCGCCAGGCCTTGAAGGGTTCGCAGGAAATCGCCGCCGCCGCCGAAGAGCAGTCGGCCGCCGCCGAGGAATCGGCGAAGACCGTCGCCGAGCAGAGCCAGGCGCTGGCCGAGTGCGAGCAGACGTCGCAGACGCTGTCCGAGCTGGCCGAAGACCTGAAGAATTCGACCGACGTCGCCAAGAGCGCCGAGGAAGTCGCCTCCGCCGCCGAGCAGCTGTCGTCGGCCGTGCAGGAAATCTCGCGCGCCGGCGGCCAGATCATGGCCGCGATCGACCAGATCCGCAAGGGCGCGCAAGTGCAGGCCGTGGCCAGCGAAGAATCGGCCGCCGCCATCGACCAGATTGAAAAGGGCCTGACGATCGCCCAGGACCGCGCCACGGCGAGCAGCGAAAAGGTCGGTGCGATCCGCACGCTGCTGAACCAGAACAAGGACGGCGTCGACGCGCTGATCGTCGGCATCTCGACGTCCGTCGAAGCGTCGCGCGCATCGCTCAAGCAGATCAAGGAACTGGCCCTCGTGTCGCGCCGCATCGACAAGATCGTGGACGCCATCACGACGGTGTCGATCCAGACCAACATGCTGGCCGTGAACGGCTCCATCGAAGCGGCGCGCGCCGGCGAGTTCGGCAAGGGCTTCGTCGTGGTCGCGACCGACATCCGCAACCTGGCCCACGATTCCGCCGAAAACGCGGACAACATCAAGGACCTGGTGAAGGCCGTGCAGGACCAGATCGCCGTCGTCGGCCGCGACCTCGACGAGATCGCCGCCACGGCACTGGCCGAAGCCGAGAAGGCGAAGGCCATCACCGGCGCGCTGGTCTCGATCGAGACGGACGTCGGCGCCGTCGAAAAAGGCACGAACGAGATCCTGAGCGCCGCCAACGACATCTCGGCCGCCGTGGTGCAGGTCAAGACGGCGACCGACCAGATCGCGTCCGCCGCGCAGGAAGCCGAGAAGGCCGCGAACGAGGCGGCGGCCGCCGCCAAGCAGCAGTCCACCGGCGCCGACGAACTGGCGACCGCCGTCGAGGAAGTCGCGTCGCTGGCCGACGAACTGCAGAGCGCATAAGGAGCGGTCATGCGAGACGAAAACGAGACGCCCGACGCGGCAAGGGAAAGCGCCGACGCCGGCGCCGCCGACTCGGACGTGCGCCAGTTCGTGACCTTCGTCGCCGGCGACGAAGTGTTCGCGGTGGACATGGCGCCCGTCCAAGAAATCATTCGCGTGCCCGACGTGGTGCGCGTGCCGCTGGCGCCGCCCACGCTGGACGGCCTGGCCAATTTGCGCGGCAAGGTGCTGCCCATCATCAGCCTGCGCCGCATCTTCGGCTACGACGAGCGCCCGTACGACGACGCCACCCGCGCCGTCGTGATCGACCTGGGCCAGCCGCTGGGCTTCGTCGTCGACCGCGTCGCCAGCGTGGTGGGCGTGGACGTGCGCCGCATCGAGGATGCGTCGGGCGTCGCCGCCACGGTGCGCACCGACCTGCTGTGCGGCCTGCTGAAGGACGTGGGCGGCCACGCGATGATCATGGTGCTCGACTTCGAGCGCCTGATCGCGAGCGAGTTCGCCCAGGTCACGGCCAATGCGACCGCCGCGGCGGGCGCGCTGGCCGCGATGGAGGCGGCCACCGGGGAGCACGAGGAAGACGAGGCGTCCGACGAGCTGCAGCTGGTGAGCTTCGACGTCGCCGGCCAGGAATACGCCGTCGCCATCGAGGACGTGCAGGAAATCGTGCAGACGCCGGACGAGATCGTGCAGGTGCCGCACGCGCCCGGCCACGTGCTGGGGATCATGACGCTGCGCCAGCGGTTGCTGCCGCTGGTGTCGCTGCGCCGCATGTTCGGCCTGCCCGCCCGCGCCGCGGACGAGCAAAGCCGGATCGTCGTGGTGTCGATCGGCGCGGCCGAATCGCGCATGGCCGTCGGCGTCGTGATGGACAGCGTCAATGAAGTGCTGCGCGTGCCGCTGGCCGGCGTGGAGCCGGTGCCCGCCCTGCTCGCGAAGCAGACGGCCGGAGCGCCGGCCGGAATGGCCGACATCTCCCGCATCTGCCGCCTGGACGGCGGCCGCCGCCTCGTGTCGATCATCGACGCGGGCAGCATGTTCCGCCAGCAGGCGCTGCAGGAAGCCCTGGACAACGCAAGGAATGCCGACATGGTGAACCACATCGAAGAAGACGTCGACGCGCTCGATTCCCAAGGTGCCGACGACGAGGAGCAGCTGGTCGTGTTCCGCCTCGGCCACGAAGAATTCGGCGTACCGATCGACAGCGTGCAGGAAATCGTGCGCGTGCCGGACATGCTGACCCGCGTGCCGAAGGCGCCCGCCAGCGTCGAAGGCGTGATCAACCTGCGCGGCTCCGTGCTGCCCGTGATCGACCTGCGGCGCCGCCTGGGCCTCCCCGGCGTGGCGCGCAGCGACCGCCAGCGCATCATGGTGTTCGTGATCGACCGCGTGTGCACGGGCTTCATCGTGGACTCCGTGGCCGAGGTGCTGAAGGTGGAACGTTCCGCCATCGAACCCGCGCCGCGGCTGTCCAGCGAGCAGTCGCGCCTGCTGGCGCGCATGGCCAACCTGGAAAAGAGCCGGCGCATGGTGCAGCTGCTCGATCCCCAGCACCTGGTGGCCGAGGGCGACCTGGCGGCGCTGGCGGAGATCGCCGCCTGACGGGAAAGGTGAACGATGAAGCTCCTGATCGTGGACGATTCCGCCCTGATGCGGCGCCAGCTGGGCGCCCTGTTCGAGTCCGCCGGCGGGTTCGAGCTGGCGTACGCGCGCAATGGACGCGAGGCGCTGGCGCTGAACCTCGAGTTCGCGCCGGACGTGGTCACGCTGGACATCAACATGCCCGAGATGGACGGCCTGTCCGCCCTGGCGCAGATGATGATCGAGCGGCCCGTGCCCGTGATCATGCTGTCGTCGCTCACCGAACAGGGCGCGCTGGCGACGTTCGAGGCGCTGAATTTGGGCGCCGTCGACTACGTGCCCAAGCCCGGCGGCACGATTTCGCTGGGCCTGGACGCGATCCAGTCGCAGCTGCTGGACAAGGTGCGCGGCGCCGCGCGGGCGCGCGTGCGGCGCGCGCTCGGCGGGGCCGTGCGCCCGCCGGCGGCGCCGCGCCGTGTGGTCCCCGCTGCTGCCGCCGTCGCGCGCGCCCCGGCCGCGCTGCCGGCAACGGCGGGCGGCGCGGGCATCGTGCTGGTCGGCGTCTCGACCGGCGGTCCGCGCACGCTGGAGCGGATCCTGCCCCAGCTGCCGGCCGACTTTCCGTGGCCCGTCGTCGTGTGCCAGCACATGCCGGGCAGTTTCACGGCGCCGTTCGCCGCGCGCATGGATGCGCTGTGTGCGTTGAGCGTGGTCGAGGCCAACCGCCCGATGCCGCTCGCCGCCGGCACCGTCTATATCTGCAAGGGCGGCGCCGACGTGGTGGTCGCGTCGCGCGGCGGCGTGCCGTCGCTGCTGGCCAAGCCGGAGACGCCGGGCCACCTGTGGCATCCGTCGGTGGAGCTGCTGGGCCGCACGGCGCTGGAACACTATGCGGCGGCGGACATCGTCGCCGTCATGCTGACGGGGATGGGCCACGACGGCGCCGACGCCTTCGCCGAAATCGCCCGCCAGGGCGGCCGCACGATCGCCGAAAGCCGGGAATCGTCCGTGGTGTTCGGCATGCCCGGCGAATTGATCAAGCGCGGCGGCGCGCGCGCAGTGCTGGTCGCCGAACAGATCGCCGCCCAGGTCGTCGACTGGGTCGTTACCCCCACGAGGAATTGAAATGCCCTTCATCAAAGCAAAGCCGGACAGCGCCGCCCACCAGCCGGCGCACGAGCCGACGCCGCAGGACTACGCGGCCCAGGCCGCGCTGCTCGCCGCCCCGCAGGCGCACGTGCGCCGTGCCGCCGCCCAGGCGCTGGGCGCGCACGCCGAGGCCGTGCCCGCGCTGCTGGCGGCCGTCGCCGCGGAAGGCGAACAGCCCGTGCGCAGCGCCATGCTGGACGCGCTCGCGCAGCTCGCCGCACGCGGCAGCGAGGAAGCCGTCTCCGGCCTGGCCGACTGCCTGCGCAGCGAGGACGCGTGGCTGCGCAATGCCGCGATCGAGCTGCTGCGCGGCCTGCCGTCCCAGGTGGCGTCCGTCATGGCGCACCTGCTGGTGGACTGGGACCGCGACGTGCGCATCCTGGCCGTCGGCATCCTCGACCAGCTGCGCCACGAACGCGTCGAGGAGTGGCTGCTGCAGCTGATCGAGGCCGATGCCGACGTCAACGTGTGCGGCGCGGCGCTCGACGTGCTGGCCGACGTGGCGACGCCCGCGGCCCTGGCGCCGGTAACGCGGCTGCTGGCGCGCTTCCCGGCCGAGCCGTACCTGGAATTCGCCGGCGCGCTGGTGCGCAGCCGCCTGCATGCGGATGCCGCCGCGCAGGAGGCCTGATGGCGGACGTCACCATCACCGACGACGACTTCCAGCGCTTTCGCGAGTACTTCTATCGCAAGGCCGGCATCCAGTTCGAGCCGTCCAAGCGCTACTTCGTCGACAAGCGCCTCGTCGAGCGCATCCGCGCCACTGGCGCGGCCGGCTTTCGCGACTACTTCGCGATGCTGCGCTTCGAGACGTCGGGCCGCGAATGGCAGGCGCTCGTCAACGAGATGACGGTCAACGAGACCTATTTCATGCGCGAGGACTACCAGTTCGAGTGCCTGGTGCAATCGATGCTGCCCGAGATCGCAAAGACGAAGCCGCGCGGCGAACCGCTGCGGATCTGGGTGATGCCGTCGTCCTCGGGCGAGGAAGCGTACACGGTCGCGATGTTCCTGCTCGAGCGCTGGCCGCAATTGGCAGAATGGGACGTCGAGATCGTCTCGTCCGACATCGACACCCGCATCCTGACCCAGGCGCAGGCCGGCCTGTACGGCCAGCGCGCCGTGCAGCACGTGCCCGCGGCCTGGCTGCAAAGGTACTTCACGCGCGAAGGCGACGGCTGGCGCATCTCGCGCGCGCTGCGCGACGCCGTCGCGTTCACGCGCGTGAACCTGAACGACCGCGCCGAAGTCGCCGCCTACCGCGGCTACGACGTGGTCTTCTGCCGCAATTTGCTGATTTATTTCGACGACGCGTCGCGCCGCCAGGCCGCCGAGTCGTTCTTCGACGTGCTCCGTCCGGGCGGTTTCATCTGCCTCGGCCATTCGGAGTCGATGAGCCGTATTTCGTCGCTGTTCAGGATACGCAAGTTTCCGCAGGCGATCGTGTACCAGAAGCCGCTGGAGCAATCATGAAACAGATCCTGATCGTGGACGACGCCGCGACCGTCCGCCTGTACCACCGGGCGATCCTGGAAGGCGCGGGCTATGCCGTCGCCGAAGCCGTGAACGGCATCGAGGCGCTGGAGAAGGCGCTGTCGGACGCCTACGACCTGTACATCGTGGACGTCAACATGCCGCAGCTGGACGGCTATGCATTCCTGCGCCAGCTGCGCGCGCAGGAGATCGCGCAGGCGCCCGCCGTGATGGTGTCGACGGAAGCCCAGGATGCCGACCGCCGCAAGGCGTTCGCCGCCGGCGCCAACCTGTACATCGTCAAACCCACGCGGCCGCAGCATCTGCTGCGCGTCGTGCAGCTGCTGCTGGGAGAAGTCGCATGAATCCGGTCCTGCAACAATTCCTGCTCGAGTCGCGCGACGGCCTGGAAGGCATCGCCGCCAGCCTGCTGGCCCTGGAGCGCGATCCCGCCAACGCCGTGCTGATGGACGAGCTGTTCCGCGTCGTGCACACGCTGAAGGGCAATTGCGGGCTGTTCGAGTTCCCCGACATGTTCCGCGTGATCCACGCGGCCGAGGACCTGATGAGCGCCGTGCGCGACGGCCGTATCGCGTACGACCGCGACATGGCCGACGCGCTGCTGGACGCGATGGACTTCGTGGCGGAGCAGCTGGACGACGTCGAGACGGCCGGTGCGCCGGACGTCGCGCAAGCGCCGGCATCGGGCGCGCTGGCGACCCGCCTGCGCGCGCTGGTGGAGGATGGGACGTGCGCCGCCACGGCCGCCGAGGTCGACGTGCCCGCGCCCGCCGCCCCGGCGTCGGCACAGGCGGCGCGCATGGCCGCCGCCCTCGCGCTGGCCCCGGCGCCGCTGCGCGCCGAATGGGACCGGCTGGCCGCCGCCGGCCACGCGCCGCTGTGGGTCGAATATGCGCCGGAAAGCGAGTGCTTCTTCAAGGGCGAGGACCCGCTGTACCAGGCGATGCAGCTGCCGGGCACCGTCTGGCAGCAGGTGGCGCCGGCCGAAGCGTGGGCCGCGCTGCCCGCGCTGGACGCGTACCGCTGCAACCTGCTGTTCCAGGCGGTGACGACGGCTTCGCGCGCCGAGGTCGACACGCATTTCCGCTACGTGCCGGAGCAGGTGTGGATCGCGCCGCTGCCCGCCGCCGCAGGCGCGGCCGATCTGGCGGCGCGCGACCCGGAACTGGCCGCCGAGGCGCTGGCGATCGTGCAGGCCCAGCGCGACGCGCTGTGGACGGACGCCGATGCGCCGTTCGTGCCGGGCCGCTTGAAGGGCGCCGTCGCGACGATCCGCGCCTGCATGGCCGCCGTCGGCCGCGATGTCGCCGACCTGGACGCCTGCGAGGCCGATGCGCTGGCGCGCGCGCACGCCGCTCCCGTGCTGGCCTGGATCGAACGCCATGCGCAGCAGCCGGCCGCCGTGCCCGCGCCGGCGCCGGCCGCCGATGCGCCGGCAGCCGAGCTGGCGCAAAACGCGGGCCGCCGCGCCGACGACCATCCCGCGAACCGCGTGCTGAAGGTCGAGCAGACGAAGGTCGACCGCCTGATGAACCTGATCGGCGAGATGGTCGTCGCCCGCAACGGCCTGCCCTATCTGGCCGCGCGCGCCGAAGACCAGTACGGCGTGCGCGAGCTGTCGCGCGAGATCAAGGCGCAGCATGCCGTCATCAACCGCATCGTCGAGGAGATGCAGGACGCGATCATGCAGGTGCGCATGACGCCGGTGTCGTTCGTGTTCCAGCGCTTCCCGCGCCTGGTGCGCGACATCGCGCGCCGTCTCGGCAAGGAGGTCGACCTCGTCCTCGAAGGCGAATCGACGGAAGCGGACAAGAACGTGATCGAGGCCCTCGCCGATCCGCTGGTGCACATCGTGCGCAACAGTTTGGACCACGGCCTGGAAACGCCGGCCGAGCGCCTGGCCGCCGGCAAGCCGGCCTGCGGGCGCCTGACGATCGGTGCGCGCCAGGAAGCGGACCGCGTGCTGATCGAGGTGGCCGACGACGGCCGCGGCATCGATCCGGCCCGCATCAAGCAGAAGGCGTACGCGAAAGGCCTGATCGACGAGGCGGCGCTGGAGCGCATGGGCGACCAGGAAGCCGTGAACCTCGTGTTCCTGCCGGGCTTTTCGACGGCGGAACAGGTGTCCGACCTGTCCGGCCGCGGCGTCGGCATGGACGCCGTGCGCAGTG
>Ga0308169_10006129_pt1 | contig 10696 bp, 5 predicted proteins | sample PhyBR1_2_FD_202139 | JGI IMG/M metagenome (GOLD analysis project Ga0308169, IMG submission 202139) | Phyllosphere microbial communities from UC Gill Tract Community Farm, Albany, California, United States - DLSLSB.R1 | ecosystem: Host-associated > Plants > Phyllosphere > Unclassified | place... | reverse complement strand
TGGAGGCGCTGGTACTCGATGAGCCGTTGCCGGCCGGGTATGTGATGGCTGGTCCGTTTGGTGAGCAACTGGCGATGGCGCGCGAGAGTGCGGCGCAGGTCCGGGCTGCCGAAGCGCGTAGTCGGGCGGCGCTCCACCGGACGCTGGGTCGGGCGCATGATCTTGCGGTGTCGGCCGAGCACGACGACGGCGATCTCGCCACAGTGTTCAAGGCCGCCTGCCTGCCAGGCCAGGCCGACGTGATGATGCAGATCGTCACGCTGGTCTTCGGCGCGACTTTCGAAACGGCGCGGCTGGAGATGTTCGCGGCGGTCTTGCGCCATGCTCAGCGGCACCAGGTGCCGGCAGGCGGTTTTGCAAGCTTTATCGTTGGTTTCGACGGCGATATCGCCGCCATCGCGGCCGCGGAACGGTCCGCATCTTAGGTGCGCCGCAGCATTATCCTTCGCACCTGCCACAAGGGTTGAGATAGGCGAATTGCGAGCGCATAGGCCCTGACCTATGGCTAACCAATCGCTGAAAACGCTCACCGAAACCCTTGCGGGCCGGTTGACCGAACGGGCCCTTCCGGGCGAACTCAAGGACTTCGGTGCGAGCGAGGTCGCGCAGGCCGCGGCGTTCGTCGCCGCGACTGCCGCGCACCGCGACGACGGTGCGCCGGCGATCGCGATCGAGCCGATCAGCGCGGACGACACGCGGCGGCGCATGCGGCTCGCGATCGTCAACGACGACATGCCGTTCCTGGTCGATTCGATCGCCGCGGCGATCGGCGCGCAGGACATCGCGGTCGATCGCATCATCCATCCCGTCGTCCGCACGACGCGGACGCCCGACGGCACGCTGCATGCGATCGATGCGGACGGCCAGGGCGCGGGCCGACCCGAATCGATGATCTATCTCGAGATGGAGCGCGCCGATGCGCGCGACCGTCGCGGGCTGATCGAGGATCTGACCGCAGTGCTGGCCGACGTCCGTGCGGCGGTGACCGACTGGCGCGCGATGCAGGCGGCGCTCGACGACGATATTGCGATGCTGCCCGAGGGCGAAGGAGCTGCGCTGTTGCAGTGGTTCCTGAACGGGCATCTGACGCTGCTCGGGCATCAGATCTGGCATCGTGACGGGAGCGGTCACGCCGCGCTCGGTATCGCGCGCAACGAACATCGCGTGCCGATCCTTGCCGAGGCCTCGCGCGCACTCGCGATCAAGTGGTTCGAGGCGGGCAACGATGCGCCGTTGCTGCTAAAGTCGAATCTTATCTCGACCGTACACCGTGCCGTGCCGCTCGACCTCGTCGTCGTGCCGGTGATGGAGGGCGCGACGGTCGCCGGGCTCTCGATCTATAGTGGGCTGTGGACCAGTGCTGCGCTGGCCGCGATGCCGCGTGACGTGCCGGTATTGCGCACGCGACTTGCCGCGATGAAGGCGAAGTTCGGCTTCGATCCGCGCGGTCATGCCGGCAAGGCGTTGACGCATGCTTTCACCGCGCTGCCGCACGACCTGGTGATCGCGTTCGCGCCTGACGCGCTGGAGGATCTGGCGCTGACCGCGATGAGCATCGCGGATCGGCCCCGGCCGGCGCTCGTGCTGGTCGAGTCCGCGCTGGGCCGTCATTTGTTCGGGTTCGTCTGGCTGCCGCGCGACGACGTCACCACCAGCCGCCGCGTCGCGATCGGCGACATGCTGGCGGAAGCGGCGAATGCGAGCATCCTGAACTGGTCGATCGCGCTGGAGGACGGCGAGGTCGCGATGATCCGCTACACGCTCGATCTGCGCGGCGATGGTCGGATGCCCGACGTCGCACCGCTCGCGCTCCGGCTGCAGCGGATGGTCCGCGGCTGGGTGTCGGACGTCGAGGCGGCCCTGGTCGAGACGTTGCCGCCGCCACGTGCCGCACGTCTGGCGCTCAAATGGGCCGCCGCATTCCCGCAGAATTATCGCAACCTCAGCACGCCTGCGGAGGCCGCCGAGGATATCCAGCGCATCGCCGCGCTCGGCGATGCGGATGCGCGTGGCGTGCGTCTCGTACCGGGTGAAGCCGGCGCCGATCCGCAGCTGAAGATATACAAGCTGGGTGGCGCCCTCCCCCTGTCGGACGCCGTACCGGTGCTGGAGAATTTCGGCTTTCGTGTGATCGGCGAGCTGCCGACGCGGTTGCGCGACGACAGCGTACCGTTCGTGCATGATTTCGTGCTGGAGGCGAACGATGCGGCGCAGCAGAGCGACGCACCCGTGCTGGAAGGCGCGATCGCGGCGGTGCTCGAAGGCGCAGCCGAGAACGACGCGTTCAACCGGCTGATCGTCGAACTCGGCATGCGTCCCGAGGCGATCGTGCTGTTCCGTGCGTGGTTCCGGTATCTGCGCCAGGCCGGACTTCCGTATGGCCTGACCACCGTGGTCGACGCGCTGCGGCGTGCACCGAAGGTCGCCGCCGCCCTGATCGCGCGCTTTACGGCAGTTCACCATCCGGATCATCCCGGCAACGCGATCGAGGCGGATCAGGCAATCGAAGCCGGGCTCGATGCGGTCACGGCGATCGACGACGACCGTATCCTGCGTGCCTATCGCAACCTGATCGCGGCGACGCTGCGTACCAATGCGTTCACGCCGGCCGCGTCGGAAGCGCTCGCGTTCAAGCTCGACAGCCATCTGATCCCCGGCCTCCCGGCTCCCGTGCCGTGGCGCGAAGTGTGGGTCTATTCGCCGCGCGTCGAGGGTATCCACCTCCGTGCCGGTCCGGTCGCACGTGGTGGCCTGCGCTGGTCCGATCGTCGCGACGATTTCCGCACCGAGATCCTCGGGCTGATGAAGGCGCAGCGCGTCAAGAACGCGGTAATCGTGCCGACCGGCGCGAAGGGCGGCTTCTATCCCAAGCAACTTCCCGCCCCGTCGAACCGCGACGCGTGGCTGGCCGAGGGCACCGAGAGCTACCGGATCTTCATTCGCACCTTGCTGTCGATCACCGACAACATCGTCGAGGGCAAGGTCGTGCATCCGGACGGCGTAACGATCCTCGACGGCGAGGACCCGTATTTCGTGGTCGCCGCGGACAAGGGCACCGCGACGTTCAGCGACGTGGCGAACGCGCTCGCGCTCGAACGCGGCTATTGGCTGGGCGACGCGTTCGCATCCGGTGGCTCGGTCGGCTACGATCACAAGGCGATGGGGATCACCGCCAAGGGCGCATGGCTGAGCGTCCAGCGGCACTTCGCCGAACGCGGGCTCGACGTGCAGAGCGAGAGCATCACCGTCGTTGGCTGCGGCGACATGTCGGGTGACGTGTTCGGCAACGGCATGCTGCTGTCGAAGACGCTGAAGGTCATCGCGGCGTTCGATCATCGCCATATCTTCCTCGATCCCGATCCCGATCCGGCGGCCAGCTGGGAGGAGCGCAACCGGATGTTCGCGCTGCCGCGGTCGAGCTGGGCGGATTACGACGCCAGCCTGATCTCGAAGGGCGGCGGCGTGTTCGCGCGCACCGACAAGATCGTGAAGCTGTCGCTCCAGGTGCAGGCAGCACTGGGTGTGACTGCGAGCGAGATGGAGCCGGGCGCGCTGATCTCGGCGATCCTCAAGGCGCCGGCCGACCTGCTCTGGTTCGGCGGCATCGGTACCTATGTGAAGGCCGCGTCCGAGGCGAACGTCGCTGTCGGCGATCCGGCCAACGACCGCCTGCGCGTCAATGCCGAGGATCTGCGCGTGATCGCGATCGGCGAAGGCGCGAACCTCGGCGTCACGCAGGCTGCACGCATCGCGTTCTCGGCACGCGGCGGGCGGATCAACACCGACTTCATCGACAATTCGGCGGGCGTCGACTGCTCGGACAACGAGGTCAACATCAAGATCGCGCTCAACCGCGAGATGATCGAAGGGCGCCTCGGCTACGAGGACCGCAACACGCTGCTCGCCAGCATGACCGACGACGTCGCTCACCTGGTGCTGGAGGACAACCGCCTCCAGACGCTGGCGCTGTCGATCGCCGAGGCGGACGGCGCCGTGGCGATGCCGAGCTATGTTCGCGTCATCGAGATCTTCGAGGGCAGCGGGCGGCTCGATCGTGCGGTCGAGGGGCTCGCGTCGAACGATATCCTGCTCCGTCGTGGTCAGGATGGGCTGGGGCTCACGCGTCCCGAGCTCGCCGTGCTGCTTGCGACCGCCAAGCTCGGGTTGCAGGATGCGATCGAGCATGGCGACATCGCCAAGGACGATGCGCTGAAGCCCGACCTCCACGCCGCCTTCCCCGCAGCGATGCGCGAGCGCTTTGCGACCGCGATCGACGAGCACCGGCTGCGGCCCGAGATCGTCGCGACCAAGCTCGCCAACCGGATCGTCAACCGATTGGGCATTCTCTATCCGTTCGAGCTGGCGGAAGAGGAAGGCGCGGCGATGGGCGATATCGCGGCGATGTTCGTCGTCGCCGAGCGCCTGTTCGACCTGCCCGCCTTGTGGGCGGAGATCGAAACGGCCGTCATGCCAGAGGCCGCACGGATCGCGCTGTTCGACGAGGTGGCGGTGGCGACCCGCTCGCAGATCGCCGACCTGTTGCGCGTGTCGGCACCGGGAACGGCACCGGGCGACGTGCTCGCACGGCTGGCGAAGGGCATTACGCAGCTCGACAGCCAGACCGCGGCGTTGCTGCTCGAAGAGGCGAGTGCGCAGAGCAGCCGCATCGCCAGCCAGCTTGAAGCGGTTGGTGCGCCGGGTGACCTAGTGCGCAAGGTAGTCCGCCTGTTCGAGATGGACGGCGCGGTTGGTCTCGCCGATCTCGGCGAGCGGATGACGCTCGACGAAGCGGTCCTCACGCGCGCGTTCACGCATCTCGGGCAGGCGCTGGGGCTCGACTGGGCACAGGCGAATGCCGCGCGGATCAGCCCGACCGATCCGTGGGAGCGGTTGTTGATCGCCGGTCTCGCGCGCGATTTCCAGCAGTTGCGGCTGGAGTTCCTGGCGCGGCGTGGGGCGCAGGACCCGCAAGGTGCGGTCGAGGCCTGGCTGGCGGCAAACGCCACGCGGGTGGCGCAGTTCAAGGCGGTCATCGACCGCGCGCGCCATGCGGCGGTCCCGAATGCGGCGATGCTCGCACAGATTGCCGGGCAAGCGCGGGTGCTGCTGGGACGGTAACTAAACCCCCTCTCCCCACCGGGGAGAGGGAGGGGCCCGCACGCGCTTGCGTGTGGGAGGGTGAGGGGCATGAGGCTCGGGATGCTGATCCCAACAGCCCCTCACCCTCCCGTCCCAAGAGCTCCTCCTTCCCTCTCCCAGCGAGGCGAGGGAAAGCTTACGCCGCGCGCCGTGCCGCCAGCTCAGCCTTCCAGCCACGCGCGCGCCACCACATGATCACGCCGGTCACCGCCAGCACCGCCGGCAATATCCCCCCGAGGAAGATGATCACCTGCCACAGCGCGCCCATGTCGGTGCCGTCATGGATCCGCCGCATCCACCGACCCACACCGCCCTGAGGCCGTGCAGGCGCCGCGGTCGCGCCACCGGTATCGTCGGCGATCTTCACCCCCACCGGCGTCCCTCCGCGCGCGAACGTCACGGTCCAGTCCGCGCTGAGATCGGTCGGCCACGCGACGCTGCGCAAGGGCGCGCCCCCCGCCAACGCGCGCGCCTTGCCGATCGCCACGTCGAGCGGCTGTGCGGGCTTTGCCAGCGGTTTCGCGCGCATCATCGCCCCGCGATCGGGACCCCCTCGCGGCCGCGAAGCCTCACCCGTTATCTTGCCGAAGAACTGCGGGAACGAGATCCACGCGCCCGTCAGCGACAGCACGAACAGCGGCAGCGCGATCCAGAAGCCGAACAGGTGATGCAGGTTGGTATCGACATTACGATGCCGCCGATACCGCAACCCGCGCGTCCACTTGCCGATCGTCGGCCACCACAGCCACAGCCCGGTAAAGCACGACACCATCATCGCCACGCCGATCCAGCCGACGATCGAGCGCCCGACACCCGGCAGTTGCAGGCTCCCGTGCAGGACGTGCAAGAACCGCACGAGCCCACCATTCGAGGGCGAAACCTCCAGCACGCGCGCGGTCGGCGGATCGAGATACACCATCGTGCGCTGCGGCGGCCCCGGCCGCTTGGGCGCGCTTCCAGCGGCAGCGGCGGCGATCACGACCGGGCCTCCATCCTCAGGCATCGTCAGCTGCGCGATCCGCTCGCCGTGCGTGAGCCGGGCTGCCGCCGCAGCGACATAGGCGTCCGGGCTGAGCATTGTCGTTCCCGACACCGCATAGCGGCTCGGATCGACGATCCGGTCGAGCGCATCATGCCACACCAGCGCCGCGCCGCTCAGCGACAGCGGAATGATCAGGATCGCGAGGATCAGCCCGATCCACTTGTGGACCTGAAACCAGGCCCGTCGCATCGCCAGTTTACTCATCGAATATTCCCCCGTTCGTGGAGCGTGGCATGGCGGGCGTAGCCAAGTCCATCCATCCCCTTTCCGTCATGCGTGCTCAAACATCCGCCCAGCGGCGCAGCAGATTATGATACACCCCCGTCAGCCGCACCGTCGCCGGATCGCCCTGCCCCTGCGCGGCCGCGACCGCCTGCACGCCTTGATCGAGGTCGAACAGGATCCGCCGTGCGCCATCGTCGCGGACCATCGACTGCAACCAGAAGAACGAAGCGACGCGCACGCCGCGCGTCACCGGCGCGACGCGGTGCAGGCTGGAGGCGGGATACACCACCATGTGGCCGGCGGGCAGCTTGACCGATTGCGGGCCGAACTGGTCCTCGATCACGAGTTCGCCGCCGTCGTAGCTCTCGGGATCGGCCAGAAAGAGCGTCGCCGAAAGGTCGCTGCGGATGCGGAAGTCGGAGCCGCGCTTGATCCGGATGGCATTGTCGACGTGCAGCCCGAAATCCTGGCCACCGGCATATCGGTTGAACAGCGGCGGGAAGACTTTCAGCGGCAGCGCGGCGGCAACGAACAGCGCGGACCGGCCGAGCGCGTCGAGGATGATCCCGCCGGCCTCGCGCGCGGCAGCCGAGTCCTCTGGCAGTTGCTCGTTGCGCTTGGCCAATGCCGATTGCGGCCCCGAGGTCGCGTTGCCGTCGATCCATTCGGCCGCATCGATCAGCGCTCGGACGCGTGTGACCTCGGCCGGGTCGAGCACGTCTGGAACCGCAATCAGCATGCCGCCCCCTCGCGCAATGCGGCCACGCCGGACGTCCGGAACGCCGAGATGTCGCTCGCCGCCAGCCACGCTTCGGCCTTGGCGAGGAACGCCGCGTTCCCGCGTGCGCCCGCCTGTTTCAGCCACGGCAATGCCATCTCGATCTCCCCCGCCGCGCCGAGCATTCGCGCGTGATTGAAACACCCACGAAAATCGCCGCCTTCCGCCGCACGCGCATAGCATGCCGCGGCGTGCGTCAGGTCGCGCTCGCAAGCCCAACCGTCTTCCGCGAAACTGCCGACGAAGTTGATCGCCTTCGCACTGGCGAGCCCCGAGTCCATCGCAGCGACCTTCTCCAGCAACGCCAGCGCAGCCGGCTTGTCCTCGGCAACGCCCTCGCCCAGCGCAAGCAACGTCGCATAATTATACATCGCCCAGTCGAGCCCGCGCTCCGCCGCGATCCGGTAGCATTCGGCCGCGCGCGCCTTGTCGACGCGCGTGCCCCAGCCGAGATCGTAGCAACGCCCGACCATGTTGAGCGCCATCACGTGATGCTGCGCCGCGGCCTTCGTGAACCACCCGAGCGCCGCTTGTCGGTCGGCAGCGACGGCGGTGCCGTCGAGAAGCATCTGCCCGTACACCGCCTGCGCCTCCGCCACGCCCGCATCCGCCGCCTCGCGCACGAACGCCGCGCGCTCCTCCGGACTTCCGGAGAGGCGCGCGGCGATGGCGGCGGGCGTGAGGGTATCGATCGCCGTCATGGCCTCAGAACCGCAGGTTTACCGTACCGAAGATCGTCCGGCCCGCGGCGATCGCGGCATAGTGGCTGGTGAAGGTCTGCGAGAAATAGGTCTTGTTGGTCACGTTCTGCGCGTTGACGCTGAGGTCGACATTGTCGGTCAGCTTGTAGCTCGCGCGCGCATCGAAGCGCCAGTAATCGGGAATGCTGCGCGTCAGCACCTTGGTCGCAGCGTTGACCGTGACCACCCCCGCAGCATTCTGCGTCGCAGTGCGGTTGTCCGCATAGCCGCCAATCTGCACGTCCATGTACAGCGCGGTGCCACCGATCTGAAGCCGCTTGGTCACGTTGACGTTGGTCGTCGCGGTGAAGCTGTTCTTCGCAGTCTGCGGAACCTGCTTGCCGGTGTTGACCGACACGACGCCGATCGTCCGGGCTGGCTGGATCACCGTGGTAACGCCGTTTGCAGTCGTCGTAATCGCCGCGGCGGTCAGCGTCGTGAAACCGCCATCGATGATCTTAGGATCGAGATGCGTGAAGCCGCCGAACACCGTCCAGCCGGGCAGGATCGTCCCGCTGACGTTGAATTCGAAGCCGCGAATCCGCGTCTCGCCGATGAACGACGCGGTGTTGGTGTCATCAAGCACGCGCGCGTTCGAGATTTCGGTCTGGAATACCGCCGCACCGAGTTGGAGCTTCTCGCCGAACAGACTGGCCTTGGCGCCGACCTCGTACGACTTGGTTTTTTGCGGCTTCAGCAGGCTGAGCGTCGCGACGGTGATCGAATTATCCTCGCGGCCTTCGCCGAGCAGGCTGTTGGGCGGCGTCGCGGCGGTCGCATAGCTGGCATACAGGCTCGTTTCCGACGTCGGCTTGAACACCAGGCCGGCCTGCCAGTTGAACAGATTGTCGACGCGCTTGACCTTGGTCTGGGTCGCGCCCGGCAGCGTGATGGTGGATTCGAACCGGTCGTAACGCGCGCCCAGATTCAGGATCAGCGACGGCATGAGCGTGATCGAATCGAATGCGTAGACCGCCTTGGTATTCGCGTCGTTCTGCGTCTCGGTCGAGGTCGCGCCTTTCACGATCGGTGTCGCGGTGGTCGACGTGTCGCTCGTGTAATTGACCCACGGCGCATACGGGTTCGGGTCGAACAGGCTCACGCAATAGGAGCGCGCGATCGTGACCGTGTCGCAGCGCGGGCTGATCGTCGAGCCGTTGGCCGACACGAACGTACCGCGCCGCGTCTTCTCCCACGAGATTTCGGTGCCGAGCGAGAAGCTGTGTTCGATGCCGCCGGTGTTGAACTTGCCGTACAGATCGGTCTGGTCGACGATGCTCTCGCTATAGCCGTAGCGCGTGTTGCCGCGCGTCCAGACATAGCCGCCGCCCGTTACCTTGGTACCGCCGGTGACCGCATTGACCCCGCTGGTCGTCGTGGCGGTGGTGCCATAGACATTGCCCTGGCTGTCGTCGGGCAGCGTGAAGATATAGCTCTGGTCGCTGTGCGTGTAGCGCGCGGTGTTGCGCAGCGTGATGCCGCCGAAATCATGCTCGACGCGGAGCGTTGCCTGGTTGGTGGTCGCATCGCGGAAATCGCGCGCGGCCAGCCCGTAGAAGTTCTTCCGCGAGACGTAGCCGGTCTGGCCGCTGGCGGTCGTCACAGTGCCGAGCGCAGGCTGCGTCGTGACGTTGCCGGTGCCAGGATGGTTGGCGATCGTATAGAGATACGGAATGCCGCTGTCGGGCAGTTCGCTGCTCTCCATGTGATAGAAGCTGGCGGTCAGCCGGGTCGGCGTGCCGAGCCCGACCGCGAACGATGGCGCGATGCCCCAGCGCTTCTGCCAGATCGCATCGCGGCCGGCGACGTCCTGGTCGTGCCACATCCCCTCGATGCGGAACGCGGCGGTGTCCGAGACCTTGAGGTTCACGTCGCCGGTAATCCGCTTGTAGTCCGCCTCGCCGTAGCTGGCGCTGAGCGATCCGAAATTATCGAGCTGCGGCAGGCGCGACAGGATGTTGATCGTGCCGCCCGCCGAGCCGCGCCCGCCGAGCGTCGAATCCGAGCCGCGGACGATCTGGACCGAATCGACCGCGAACACTTCACGCGTCTGCGCGGCGAGATCGCGGACGCCGTCGACATAGATGCTGCCTTGGCTATCGAAACCGCGAATGAACGGGCGGTCGCCGATCGGATTGCCACCCTCCGCTGCGCCGAAGGTGATCCCGGGCACGGTACGCAGCGCGTCGGCGAGACTGTTCGACCCGGTCTGCTCGATCACTTCCTTCGGCAGGACGATCACCGAACGCGGCGTGTTGACCAGCGGCGCGACCTGTTTGGGACCTTCGTCGTGCAGGCGCTGGCCGTTGACGAGGACCTCCTCGCGCTGCTGCGCATCGGTCACCGGCGCGGCCGACTTGTCCGCATCCGCGGCATAGGCCGGCGCAGTCGCGAAGGCGCCGACGCACGACAAAGCGAGAAAGGCCGGCACGGTGGACGAACGCGGCAACGATGCACGCGGCGAAGGTAGCGACATAGACAAACCCCTTTGTTCTGCGGGGCTCGCTATTGAGAGTCGTTCGCACTGTCAACGCTAATGCGAGTAGTTCTCAACCTGGGTTATCGAACAGCCATGTTCTCAACGCGCTAGCGAGGTTCGGCGGATTATCCGCAACGATGCGAATTGCGTCGATTTCGGCGACGAGCGCGGACAACGGCAGGGCGAGACGCGCGGCCGCGGCTTCGAGCGCCTGCCAGAAGACGGGTTCGAGGCTGATCGAAGTCTGGTGGCCGGCGATCGTGATCGAGCGCTTGACGGGCCCGTGGAACCCG
>Ga0308169_10006128_pt1 | contig 10697 bp, 12 predicted proteins | sample PhyBR1_2_FD_202139 | JGI IMG/M metagenome (GOLD analysis project Ga0308169, IMG submission 202139) | Phyllosphere microbial communities from UC Gill Tract Community Farm, Albany, California, United States - DLSLSB.R1 | ecosystem: Host-associated > Plants > Phyllosphere > Unclassified | place... | reverse complement strand
CTGCGCAAGGCGAACGAGATCCTGCGCCTGGCGAGTGCGTTTTTCGCCCAGGCGGAGCTCGGCCGCCACTTCAAGCCGTGAGGGCTTTCATCGACCGGTACCGCCATGCCTACGGTGTCGAGCCGATCTGCAAGGTGATGCAGGTCGCGCCGTCGGGCTACTGGCGCCACGCTGCGCAGCAACGCAACCCGGCACTGCGCTGTGCCCGTGTTCAGCGCGACGACGCGCTGAGCGTCGACATCGAACGTGTCTGGCAGGCGAACCTGCAGGTCTACGGCGCCGACAAGGTGTGGCGCCAACTGCAGCGTGAGGGAACGGACGTAGCCCGCTGCACGGTCGAGCGCCTGATGCGCAAAGCCGGGCTGCGTGGCGTCATGCGCGGCAAGGTCGTGCGCACGACGGTAGCCGATGCGAGGGCGCCATGTCCGCTCGACCGGGTCAACCGCCAGTTCAAGGCGCAGCGGCCGAACCAACTGCGGGTCTCCGACTTCACGTACGTCTCGACCTGGCAGGGTTTCGTCTATGTCGCCTTCGTCATCGACGTCTTTGCCCGGCGGATCGTCGGCTGGCGCGTCAGCAGTTCGATGCGGACCGACTTCGTGCTCGACGCACTGGAGCAGGCGCTGTACGCGCGACAGCCCGAACGGAACGAGCTGGTCCATCATGGCGACAGGGGATCGCAATATGTATCGATAAAGTACAGCGAGCGCCTGGCAGAAGCCGGCATCGAGCCGTCTGTGGGCAGCAAAGGCGACAGTTACGATAATGCCCTGGCCGAGACGATCAATGGGCTCTACAAGGCTGAACTGATCCACCGCCGCGCTCCCTGGAAAACGCGTGAGGCTGTCGAACTGGCTACGCTGGAATGGGTGTCTTGGTTTAATCACCACCGCCTGCTAGAACCGCTCGGCTATATACCGCCGGCCGAAGCTGAGGCAAACTATTACAAGCAGTTGAGCAGTCAAGCCATCGCGGCCTGACTCACACTAACCGGCCTCCACGAAAGCCGGGGCGATTCATTCCGTTCCGTTGATGCAGTGACATTGCGCTTTCTCCGTGAGGTTAAGTAGCACCTGCTCCCGTACAAAACTTGTACAAAAAATTTGTACAAAACGCGTACAAAAGCAGTATTGCTGAGGTCCGGAGGATGTAGTAAGGCAACAGTGGGATCAACAGTTTTGTGACCGTTCGACAGCTTCTTTTTACGTAGGGGAGGAGGGACACAACAGCACCTAAGCAGCCTCGTGCCATAGGAGGAGCGCCCCTGTCGACGCCAAGGGTCTGCGTAGTAACGAGCCAGTCCACATAGGGTAAGAAGAACTTTATTTTCGCGGCGCTTGACCCCATCTGGGAGCCAACGAGCAACCATCCGGGAGCACACTGTGGAATACAAGGACTACTACCAGACCCTTGGCGTCGACAGGGGCGCGACTGCGGACGACATCAAGAAGGCGTACCGGAAAATGGTGCGCAAGTATCACCCCGATGTCAGCAAGCATGAGGACGCGGACGCGAAAACAAAAGAGATCAACGAAGCCTGGGAGGTGCTGGGCAACGCCGAGAAGCGCGCCGCCTACGACGCGCTCGGGCGCGGCCACCATGCAGGCGAGCAGTTCCAACCGCCGCCGGACTGGAGCGAGCACTTCGATTTCGCGGGCGCCGGCGCCGACGATTTCTTCGCCGACCTGTTCGCCCAGGCCGGACGCTCGCGGCGCGGCGGCGGTTTCCAGATGCGCGGCGACGACATCCACGCCGCCATCACCATCGACCTGGCCGACGCCTACCGCGGCGCCACCCGTACCGTGAGCCTGCGGGTGCCGAAAGCGGAAGGCCCGGGGCGCGCCACGATGCAGGAAAAAACGCTGAGCGTGAACATCCCGCGCGGGGTGACGCCGGGCCAGCAACTGCGCCTGGCCGGGCAGGGCCACGAGGGCCATGGCGGCGCCGGGCCCGGCGACCTCTACCTGGAAATCGGTTTTTCTCCCGATCCGCGCTACCGCATCGAGGGTTCGCACGTCTACGAGAACGTGCCGGTCACGCCCTGGGAGGCGGCGCTGGGCGGCAATGTCGCGGTGCCGACGCCGTCGGGCACGGTCGAGGTGACGATCCCGGCGGGCTCCCAAAGCGGCCGCAAGCTGCGCCTGAAAGGGAAGGGGATTCCGGCCAGCGTGCCGGGCGACCTGTATTTGATCCTGGACGTCGTGCTGCCGCCCGCCAACAACGACAAGGCGCGCGCACTGTACCAGGCGATGGCGCGCGACCTGGCTTTCAATCCACGACAGAATGCCTGAAGAGGAGAGGACGATGTTTGCGAACCAGACTGTGACCGGGGTATTGATCGACGAGGCCGCCCTGGACCTGATCGAACTGGCGCGTGCCTGCCGGGTCGAGCCCGACTGGGTGGTGCGCCATGTCGAGGCCGGCGTGCTCGGCGCCGAGGCAATGCAGGCGGCCCAGCTGCGCTTTCGGAGCAGCGACCTCGCGCGTGCGCGCCGCCTGCTCGAACTGGAGCGGCAATTCGACGCCAACGAGGAGCTGGCCGCCCTCGTGATCGACCTGGCCGACGAAGTGCGCCGCCTGCGCGCCCGCCTGCATGCGCTCGGCATGAAGGACACCTGAAGCGCGCGCCGTGCACGCTGGCGTCCTCCTAGAATTGTGTCAGATGAATCACCAACAATTGATTGAGGAGGTCATATGGATCAGGTAGAGGTACAAGCGCCGGAGAACGACAAGGCGGGCCGCGGGGAGCTGGACGGTAAACGCGTTGCGGTCCTGATGACGGATGGCGTCGAACAGGTCGAGTACACGGGTCCGCGCACCTTCCTGGAGCAGCACGGCGCCAGGGTGATCCTGATTTCGCCCAAACGCGTGGGCGAGTCGGTGCAGGGCATGAACCATGACGCCAAGGGCGATACCTTCCCGGTCGAGATGAACGTGAAAGACGCCAAACCCGGCGACTTCGACGCGTTGCTGCTGCCGGGCGGCGAAAAGAATCCGCTCGAATTGCGCAAGAGCGCCGAGTCGATCGCCTTCATCCGCGACTTCTATGCCGAGGACAAGCCGATCGCGGCGATTTGCCACGCGCCCTGGACCCTGATCGACGCCGGCATCGCGGAATCGAAGAACCTGACCAGCTGGCCGGAGATCCAGGACGATCTGAAAAAGGCCGGCGCCGAGTGGATCGACCAGGAAGTGGTGATCGACGAGAAGCTGATTACCAGCCGCAAGCCGGACGATATTCCGGCGTTTAACGATGCCTTGCTGAAGGCGATGATGATTTCGCCCGACATGGCGGACATGGGCGCATCGTCCTGATGGAATGAAACTCGCGCCGCAGGCCTGTGCTCCGGCCCGCGGCGCATCCCTGCGGTTCTGCGGGCGCTAAACCGCGCCTATCTCGCGCTGCAACTTTTTCGTCAACTTCCCGAACACCAGCTCGTACGACCTGCGCAGCAACTGCGCCGCCTCCTCGTCGCCCAGCGCCTTCGCATCCTCCACATACACCCACTTCGCCCGCGCCAGGTAGGGCGCCGGAATGATCCCCGGACGATCCGTCAGCTCGAGAAAGCGCTCATCCTCGACCTTGAAGCTCATCCCGCTGGCTTCACCGAGGTTGGTGACGGCAAACATCTTCTCGCCGACCGAGAAGACCAGGTCATTGCCCCATTTGGTGTCTTCGGCGACGCCGGGGAAGCTGCGGCAGAGGGTTTTGGCGGATTCGAAGTTCATTTTTCGGTATCCCGAGGTGGAGGAAAGCTGATTTTATAGCGGCCAGGAAATCAGTCCAGTCCCGGCAGCGTGCCGGGATCCAGTGCGAGGAACCGGTCGAGCTCGGTCGGCGTGCCCAGCACGTGCACGTCCTCCGGCGCCAGGTCGCTGATGGCGATCTTGCGGCCTTCGGCGATCAGTTGCCGGTACAAGGGCGCGATGTAACGCTCGCCACGCACGAGGTTGCTCGCTTCGGCGAAGAAGCGCTCATAGGCCTGTTCGTAGTCCCTGGCGCGCGAAAACCAGTACAGGCCGATCGATGCGAACGCCGAAATGCGCTGCTTTTCCGCCAGGTCGACGGCCCACTGGTCGTCGCCCAGCTTCACGAAGCTCCAATGCTCGCCCGGCACCTGGAAGCACGGCACCCAGCCCTCGGCGCCGGCACGGATGTCGCCGGGTGCGAGTGCGTCCGGATTCACATAGGTATCGATGTTATAGACCAGCAACGGCGCCTCGGGGTGCCACAGGTCGCGCGACACGTAGGCGCTGGTTGCCTGGCCATCCGTGACTTCATCGAGCTCGACAATGTGCACGTCGCGCAGCCCGAGGGCCTCGCTTTGCTGCCGCACGTAGGCGGCGGAATTATTTTCCTTCAGGCAGACGAAGATCACGCGCGTGTCCGGCGCCAGGAAGTTGCGCAGCGACAGCATCGACCACTGGAACAGGCTGCGTCCGTGCGCCATGATTTCGTATTTCGGTACCGTGTAGCCGGCTTCATAAAAGCGCGAGCCCCGGCCTGCCATCGTAATGACGATGTTGAGCGACATGTCAGCCTCCTATTCCTGGCCCAGCATTTTGTGGATTTCCTCTTCGCTCATGCTGAGGAATTCGTCCGGCCGCACGGTGCGGTCGTCGATATAAAAGCCCTTTTTTCGGGGCCAGGGTTTGCCGAACAGGATTTCGTCATACGGCACGTCCCATTTGGCGAGCCATTCGAGCAGTACCGGCGCCGTGTGCTTGTTGATCAGCCCGAGGTTGTTCTTGTGGGTCTGCATATTACGCGCAGTGAACAACAAGACGCGATAGCCCTTGGCCTGGTATTCGCGCAGCTTGTCCAGCATGGCCTGCTTCGGCACCAGGTCGGCATAGGATTCGCCGGCGGCCTTGATGCCGCACAGCGTGCCGTCGATATCGACGACCAGCACGCCGTCGACTTCTTCAAATTCCTTATTCACCTTCAACCTCGTCGAGTAGTTGGCGGGCTTTCAGCATGAAAGCGATCACCTTGTTTGGATAATCAATGTGGAGCGGCAGCATCGACAGGAACAGCGAGGCCTCGCCCAGGCGCACGGCGCGCAGGTCGTGGCCCATGGCCTTTACCTGCTGCACGAACACGGGCTTGAGCGCCGCCTGGTTCGTCTGCGTCAACTGCAGCACCAGGTTGTTGTCATCGGTGAAGCCGACCTTGTAGAGGCCATTGTTGATGAAGTCGTAGTCGCCGAGCGCGCTGTGCGAGATCTTGCACAGGTCGTAAAGCGGATGGGTCCACAATTGCGCCGGCGTCACCGCGCCCTTCGGATCGATCAGCTTGAGCAGGTAGCGCTGCTGGTCGTACAGGATGTTGGAGAAGCAGGGGTCGCCATGGCCCACGACCTGGTAGTCGAAGGCAAACCCTTTCTCCAGGCGCCGGTACAGCGCGAGGTAGCGCGCGAGCTGCCGCGTCAGGTCGAGGGCCGGGGTGGCGCTGGCGGCCAGCTGGTTGATGCGCTGGCCTTCCGCCGTCGCGAGGAACTGGCTGATGCGTGCTTCGACCTTGTCGACGAACAGTTCGCGCGCCAGGGCCGCGGACTGCTCCCTGCTGCATGCCTGGCGTGGCCGCTCCGCGACGAAGAACAGCAGGCGTTCGACGAAGGGCCCGAAGGTATCGGCCTCGAAGGCGCCGTGGACCCATTGCAGCGCGGCGTCGGCGAGGTAATAGCGGAGCATCTTGTACGAGGCGCGCTCGCCTTCTTCCTGGAAGTCGAAGGGCTGGATCAGCCAGGGCCGCATGCGTTCGGGCACCAGCCCATAGAACGAATATTCCGCGAGCATCTTGTTCTTGTCGCTGGAGCGCTTGGTGTAGTAATAGGCATCGATCTGCACCTCGTTGAAGTGGCGCGTCGCCGTGGATCCGCTCGTAAACGAGAGGAAATCCCGGATCTTCGACAGGTCCAGCGGGATGACCGACTCCAGGCGCTGGCTGCCCTCCCAGGCCTGCTCCCAGGTGTGCAGGGGCGCGGCGGCGAAGGCCGGCCATTGCCTGACCAGGGCGTGTGCGTTGCGCAGGAACACGAAGCGCGGCTTGTACAGGCTGTCGGTGAAGTCTTCCTCGGCATACGGAAGGCGCTCGATCAACTGGCACAGGCGCTCGGGCTGGGCAAAGCCGGCGCGCCCGGCGATCACGCAGGCGGAGGTGCCTTCGCCGCAGGCCTCGAGCGTGGCGCGCAGGGCAGGGAGGTCCTCGTCGCTGCGCAAGTGAACCAGGCGCGCGCGCGCCCAGGCGGGCAAGGCGGCACGGAAATGTTGGGACAGCGGATTGCGCTTGAAGATGATGTCGCCGAAGCGGCGGTGGCCAACGAGCGAGCGCACCTCGCCGGCGGCGAATTCGCGGTCGTCGAAGATGAGCAGGAGTTTGGCGTGCTGGTCAGACATTTCGAGTCCTCGGAGAGTGCAGGCGGGCAGCCAGCCAGACGGCGAGCAGGAACACCAGGGTCAGGACGACCATGGCAAGCGACTGGTACAGGCCGAAGGCGCCCGCGCCGGCCGCGCCGCCGGGCAGGCTGGCGAGCAGGCCGGACGCGAACAGCGCGGCGAAATTCGGCTCGTCGATGGCCATCTGCTTGACGAACAGCGACAAGGCCAGGATTTCGACGGACCAGACCAGGATCGACAGCAGCAGGAAGCCCGACACGCGGCCCTCGACCGATTTGTACATCCCGGCTTCGATGCCGCGCAGTGCATGGCTGGCCCGCAGCAGGGCCAGGCCGCGCGGGGTGTGGCTTGCCAGCACCAGGTGGCGGTTCAGGTACACGAAGACCTTCGCCACCGCGAACAATCCCAGCAGCCCGAACACGCTGGCGAGCACGAACAGCACGAAGATGGTGCGCATCGCCGGCGGCACGCTGATATTGAACAGGTACAGGCCGAGGATGAAGGCGGTGATCACCAGCATGTCGCCGAAGCGCTCGGCCAGCCAGACGGCGAGCGCCTTCTGGCGCCGCTCGTAGACGTGGAAGAAGGCCGCCAGGCGCAGGACCTCGCCCAGCTTGAAGGGCAGGAAACTGCTCGGGAAGGCCGTCAGCGTATGCGCCGCGATCAGGGGAAAGACTTTCGTGCGCTCATCGAGCGTCAGCAGCGCCAGGCGCAGCATGCGCAGGATGTGCGAACACAGGTAGAGCGCCGTGATGCCGGCCAGGCTGGTCCAGTGCGCATGGCGGGCGAAGCCGGCGATCGCCGGCGCACGGTAGTACAGCCAGCCGATCACGACCGTCAGCAGGAGCAGCAGGTAGAGACGCAGGCGCTTGTTCATGGCCGTTCCTCAGGCCGCCGGTCCCTGGCGATGCCTGACCTGCCCCGTGTAGGAGGCAAAGGCTTTGGCTCGCAATTCGGCGGCGAGGAAGGCGCCGCGGCGCAGGCCGTATCCCGCCAGCAGTCCCAGCACCTTGAAGGCCTGCTGGAACAGCTTCACGTTCGACCGCTGGTCTTCCTCGCGCCAGGAAATCGGGAAGAAGCGCACCCGCTGCTTGCGGTAATAGCTTCCCAGTAGCATGACGTAATTGAAGGTGAGGTCGTCGGGGAAGGTCTTGTAATAGAAGTCGCGGTAGGCGGCCAGGCGGTAGACGTTCAGGCCCGACCCGAGGTCGTGGATCGCACGCATCGCCACCAGCGAGAACAGGCTGTTGTACACGCGGTTGCCGAAGGTGCGGAAGCGGGAATAACCCTTCAGGCGGCTGCCGCGCATGAAGCGCGCACCCAGCAGGCAATCGACGTCCAGGTGCGCGCCGGCTTCCAGTTGCGGAATCAGGTCGCGAATATCGGCCTGGTCGTCGCCGTGCAGCACCACCAGGTGGTCGAAGCCGTGTTCGACCGCGTAGCGGAAGGCGGCCTTGTGCGATCCGCCGAGGCCATAATTGTCGTCGTTGCGCCAGGCGATGAAATTGCAGTGATTCAGTACCGCCTTGCCGCGCTCGATGGCCGCCTCCAGGGTGTTGTCCGGCGACTGGTTATCCACCACCATCACCGTATCGACCCAGGCCTGGACCCGGGCATCGAATTGCTCGATGACCCGTGTGATCTGCGATGCGCAGCGATAGGCGGGGATAAATACGAGGATTTTCTGTTTCATTTTAGGACTTGCCCATGAGATTTAGCTTTCATGAACTTCGTAAGGAAGGACATGAAGATGAAATTGGTCAGCAGATTTGGCGGGGTGAGCACGATCTTTGCGACCACCGCGACCGGCACGCCGGATAGCCGTGCGATCCATGCATTCAGGTCGAGCGCGACGGCGGCGGCAATCAGCAGCGAATAGCAGGAAATGGAGACGAACTGGTAACCCCAGTACACCGGCAGGAACAGCGATTTGCCGAATTCGCCCTTATCGAAAACCCGGTTGAGCGCCACCATCCAGACATAGGTCACCCCGACCATCGATGAGATGACATTCGTGTAAGCCGGCGCCAGGCCGGCAAGCTGGGTCAGTGCCGTATAGGACAGGAAGTCGAGTACCCACCCCGTACCGGATACCAATACAAACCGTAAAAATACCTTCATCGTTCTTTCCCCGTTGGCTGGCGCCGGTTGCGACGGATCCTTAATGGACCCATCGAGGTTGCTGCGCTCGAACCAGGGCGGGCGAGGCCGCCGGATGCAATTGCACCTTGTCGAGGACGAAGCTGCCGCGTCCACCGAACCAGGTCCTGATTTCGAAATCCGGGATGGTGTTCGCGGTCTCGAACAGGAAGGTGATTTCGCCGTGTCCTACCGGCAGGTCGGCGCCGGCAAGCCGGAGCGGATGTTTCGGGTCCTTGAAGCGGCCGGCGTCCCAGCGGTTGCCCGCCGCGGTTGCCGTGTAGGTCAGGGTTACCTGGTAGCGTCCGGCGGGAACGGTGACGTAAGGGCCGTACGACAGGTAGCCCGTCTTGCCGCCGGCGGCATCGGCAACCCGTGACAGGCCCTGGATGTTCCCGACTTCGCCCGGCAGCTCGCGCGCATCGGCCTGGATATTGCGCTGCAGGCCTTCCTTGGTCAGGAAAAAGTCGGACCTGGCCTTGATGGCCGCGTCGAGCTCCTGGTTCGCGTACAGCCAGAGCTCGGAGTCGCTGTTTTCGCAGCTGACGATGCGCGTCGGGCGCGGAAGGTGGCGGCCGATGGTCTCGGGCGTGACCTCGAACTGTGCCTGGGTGCCGGAGCGCCGCACAATGGCGAAATTATAGGTGTCGAATCCATAGCGGCTCGGGTACATGAGCGGGCCCAGCGACATCATGTGGAAAAACGGCATCGCATCGTTCGTCACTGGCAGGATGTACAGCGGTTTCGCGGTCGTGTACGTCACGGCGCGGGCGTTCCAGAAATCGCCGATGCCCGCCCCGAAAACGAAACCTTTTTCCGCCTCGCGGTCGAGACAGGCGCCGATCGGCTCGCCCGGGCCCCATGTTCCCTTGCGCAGCGCCTCGGCATAGCTGGTCCGGCCGGACTGGGCCAGCAAGCGCTTCGAGGTCGCGACGCCCAGCACGGCGAGCGCCGCGAACAGCGCCAGCACGGCGGGCCTGGACCAGCGCCGCTGGAATACCGACCTGGCGTCGAGCAGCACGACCCAGAGCAGGACGCCCAGCACGATCGGGAAGGCGAAATAGCGGTAGCCGTAATTGTCGACAAAGCCGCCCGACAGGACCGATCCCAGTACGTCGACCGGGAAGGCCACCAGCAGGAACACGAGGCTCAAACGGTGGGCCCAGTTGTCGTCCGAAACCTTGAGCCACAGCCCGGGCGCCGCGCCCGGCTGCGTGTCGAACGAAGGGGCCAGGCGCAGCAGCCAGTCGAGCAGCACCCATGCGCTGGCCAGCACGACGAACACGACCAGGGAGAAGGTGTAGATATTGTCGCGGGCAAAGGTCACATCGCTGGCCGCGATAAACGCGTTCACCGACCGCAATGCGTAATCGATCGTGAGCGGCGCGCGTCCCGTCAGCGAGTCATGGGCAATGAGGAAGCCGTTTGCCAGCGTGGCGAGCAAATGCCCCGCGACGACGAGGATGGCGACCTGGAGCGCCGACCAGCGCCACCGCCGGTACGAACGGAAAAGCACGAGGCAGCCGAGGCTCAGGATCAGCGCGGGCAGGGTGAAGGCCAGGATGAAGACCGATGTCGATGCCGTCCCGAGCGCGACGCAGGCGAGGATCAGCAGGCCTTTGGCCACGGTCCTTTTTTCCAGGAACGCGATGATGCCGGCCAGGCAAAGCAAGGGAAAGAACAGCGCGGCGAAATGATTGTTGGTGCTGTTATAGAAAAGCCACATCGACGAATTGGCCGCCACCAGCACGACTGCCGATACCAGCAGCAGGATGAAGACCTTGGCCTCGGTGGAAAGCGAAGGCCTGACGGCGCGCGCGAAGCGCAGGCTGCTCCAGGCCAGCAGCAGCGCCTGCACGACGCAGACGAACGTGACCCGTTGCGCGGGTGTCGGAAAGATAAAGTAGCCGATTGCATAGGCCAGCATGTCGGGAACGAAGGCGGGCGCCGGCGTGAGCTTCCAGTCGGCCCATGCCCCGCCATGCCTGAACAGGTCGGCCATGAGGCTGTCGAGGAACAGCAGGTCGCTATGCAGGTTCGTCTTGAATATGAGCAGGATCGACATGGCCGCCAAAGTAAGCCATGCAAGGGATAAACGGGTCATATGTAAAGAGTCGGGCGACGGGCCATGTGATCAGCAGCAGGGGAAAATAGTCAGT
>Ga0308169_10006127_pt1 | contig 10697 bp, 16 predicted proteins | sample PhyBR1_2_FD_202139 | JGI IMG/M metagenome (GOLD analysis project Ga0308169, IMG submission 202139) | Phyllosphere microbial communities from UC Gill Tract Community Farm, Albany, California, United States - DLSLSB.R1 | ecosystem: Host-associated > Plants > Phyllosphere > Unclassified | place... | reverse complement strand
ATCTCCCTCAATACAACACGGGAGCGGATGAGACTTGGCTCAGGCGCTAGTGGAAAGATACTCAGATGAATCAAGGCGGGAAAGGAGCGGTCGGAGGGTCACAGAAGGACGTTCGAAGCGATTCAATCGAGAAGAGCCCATCCGTCATTCGTTATTTCGATGAAGTTCAGGACACTCGTGGAAAAGCTCTACAGTGCTAGACGCTATGTAGCACGAGAACAGGACCCACTCACTCGAAGGGTCGCATCCCGCCTCGGATCGCGGGAAAAAGTCTTGGTGTTATCCAGAAGAAGGAACTCGACCATTTACGACTCTGCGAGGTCAAGAGCTCGACAGGAGATCGCAGGATGTGTATTGAGATAGAAGGGCTGAATCAACCGCAGAACGAGCGAGGTCTGGAAACTTGAAACTAACGATGTCGACTTCTTCCCTTCGTTTCGCAGAACCAGCACCATCATCAACCGGTGCTCCAGCGCCAGACATCGCACCGGCAACTCAGATCGTTCCGACAGTCGGTCTCGATGGAAAGCCTATCTCAGTAGGAGCGAATACCTCGAACGACGGACCAGCAGAATTTCCGGCAGCAGCGATCGCAATCATCTCAATCGTTTGCGGTCTGATTGCATTGTTCGTCGCATACAGGCTGTATGTGTGGTCGTATGGATGGTTCAGGCATCAGAGAGATGAGGAGGATGCGTTACCTGAAACGAGGGCATTAGCAGGAGGAGGGATTTCGCCGGGAGGATTCGCAACTCTGCCGAGTCAGGCTAGTTTCGCACCACCTATTGGAGCAGGGTCGATGGCTGGGAGGAAATCGCCAAGTGGGTTTGGATCGTACGGAAGGACGAGAGAGCACAGTTGGGGAGGGGAAAGTTGGGGTGGAATCAACGAAAAGGGCGATCTATCACCATCCTCACCTTACGCTACTACACCGACTGGAGCGGGATCAGACATCAGTCGAGGAGGATCGCCCAACTCTGACGGACGCTCCCAATTATCCCCTTCACCTTTCCCTCAATCATCGACTCGGGGTTCTCTCGCTCCTTCTTACCCTCGCCGATCCTACGCTCACGGCTCTCAACCTCTCCTCATTCACTCTCGAACCGCTTCCTCCTTCTCCTCCGGTCAAATCATGCCTTCCGGAAACCGAATCTCTGGAGCGCCTCACAATCCTCACTCTCGAATCGAAGTCGTTCCTCCAGCTCCTCTCGCTCCTCCTCCTGGTACCATCGTCCAGACCGACAAGGCGACTCTCGATTTCGCGCCGAGTGCAGGGATCGGTCGACGTGGAGATGAGAACACGGCAGAAGAATGGTTGAACCTCGCTTCACCTACGAATGAGCAACAAGAAACCCTCGCGAATCCTCACCAGTACGATCCGAATTATTATGGATCACAGTCGAGTCCTAGACAGCACGCCTTCCCTCCTTCATCGAGCGGACCTTCCTCCTCCGGTTCTTCTTCCTCTCAGCAACAACACCAAAATCGAATGAGAGGACGACCTTCCCTTCCTCATCTCCGCCCGTCCCCTTCTTCTGGAGTCCCTTCTCTCAACTCTCCTCGAAATCAATCAGCTTCGACCTCCGGATCAGGTTCAGGTTCGGGAGGTAGACCTTCAGCCAATTCATCAGATTCCTCCCTTTCTTTCGGCGCATCCCGTGCTGGACCTCCGCCGCCTCCCCTCAAGATTGTCACTCCTGGTCACTCGGCGACAAATTCGATCAACGTCAGTGATGAGAGTCAGGGAGAGAGAAGTCCGCTCGATAAGTTGCAGAGACGGATGGAGAGGGAAGCGAGGGGATTGAGTATGCTCGGTGCACCTGAAGGATCAGAACGAATCAAGGATAGACAGTAGGGGAAGAATCGCACTACGAAACTCTGGCTCCTTTGTGAGTCAATGATCTTCTGTCGAATCTGCGTTGACAGCAGGAAACTGATTCGACGATTCCATTTACCCGCAGACTACTCCCTCCCACTCTCAACAGACACTTTCCCCATCATACTAATGTTGTACATCTACTCTCCTCAACCTCGCTCGCTCCTCTTTCGTCGACTCGCAAACCTTTTCGTCAACTCCCTTTCCTCCCTTTTCCTTCTTCGACACTATATCCTGTCTCGACTACCCTTCCCGTCTTCTCTCTCCTTATCCTACTCTCTCTCTATCTCGCACATCGTATTCCCCCTTCGCTTCACGTCATTTGAAAGAAGGTTGCATATTCTTCAGATTTACTATCCCCTATCTCCCTCTCTTTTTCCTCCCTCTCCATCTCTGATCATACTTTCGCCTTTCTCTCTCTTTATCCTCTTATGCCGTATCCCTTGTCCTCATAGATTGTGTTTGTTTGTCTCGACTGAATCGTCTGAATGTCAATATCCTTTGTCTTTTTTTTGGCACACTCTTGCTTCGTTCGCTGGCTCTCGCTCACTCTACCTCTGCTTTGCTAGTTTGCTCTCGCTAGTAATTCGCGCTCGAACGATGATTTCGCTAGTTGGAGACTTTTGCCCTTCGATGCTCAAAATAGCCGTTTGAACTCTCCAACTTCTCGTTTCTCTCTCTTCTCTTCCTCCTCTTTTCTCCTTCACTTCGCTTTTCAGTGCTTCTTCTCGACTCAATCGATCTCAGCCCGGTGCTAGATCGCCCTTCCAATCCTTCACTCACCCAATTAAAACTTCGCTTTTCTTTTTCCCATCCTCTTCACTTCAACCTTGCCGCCATCTCTCCCTTTCTTTCTCCCCTATCTCGCCGGTCGAGATCTACTCCTCAACTGATATGCTCAAGCTGTTCCTCATCCTCTCCTCTCTCGCCACTTTACTCGGTGCAAGTCACTTCGATGGCTTTGCAACTCATCACCTCGCTCATGGGAAACGTTCGACACACTTCTTGAATGGCGTGGATATCGTACATCTTGAGAATAGACAGGTCTTGGGCGAGAACAGTGAGTCTTTTGATCATTCTACAAGTTGGAACAGGACTGAACTTGCGAATTCTTATTGACGAAAACCTTTCTGTCTACTTTCACAGGCTCAGTGGTTCGCCGACAGAACGGTAATGGGAACAATGGAGGCGGAGGAAACAACAATGATAGCAACAACGGAGGAGGAAACGATCGAGGAGGCAATGATCAAGGAGGAAACAACGACGGAGCAGGAGGAGGAGGGAACAACAACAACGACGGTTTCGATTCTGATCCTCAAGAGAGCTTGTGCCTCGTCGAGAATCAGGTATCGGAAGGCTCGAAACAAGACGGTCAAGGTGTTCAAGAACCGAGTGAGCTCGACTTTCACTCTTTTCGAAAATTGAATTTTCGTCGAAATAGACTGACCCTTTTCGCTTCTCTCGGGTAGATCAAGTCGCTTCCGCTACGAGTGGAAACAACTTTATCAACTTCTGCTTGACTCGTTCTGATCTGTAAGGTGTCATCTTCCCTCTTCTCGCTCAAAAACCGAAACTGACCGGTTACTTCTCTCAATCAGACCCTTGACAAGTGGTGCACAAGTCAAGACTGGATCTTGCAATGGTATTCCTATGGGAGTGATTGGAGCTCAATCGAAGATGCCCAGTTCAAAGTTCACGAGTCCTGCAAATTTGGATGTGATTCCTCCCAATGAAGATTTCACGATTCGAATGAAGATCAATAACGTGAGTCGCCGATTGTAGTGAGCTTCCCTAGTAGGAAGAGCTCATACTGGGCTTCGTACCCTATCCACAGCTGGTTACTGGTAATTTCGTCAACGCTCAAGTAAGCTTTCCGTTTTTCTATCGGTCCATGGTTGTCAAGCTGACTCAGAACTGCCTCACCTCTCTCGCAGAAGAACTACTTCTCCGCACCTCAGAACACCGATCCATCTGGAATCATCATCGGCAAGTTCACCTTTCCCTCTCTTCGTTCTCGGCAATAGACTGACTCTGTCCTCTCTCTCTCTTCTCCGATGCAGGTCATTCTCACGTCGTGATCGAAGAGATTGGCTCCTTGACTTCTACCGACGTGACAGATCCTCAAGTATTTGCATTCTTCAAAGGTTTGAACGCTCCCGCTACGAATGGAGTTCTTTCGACAGATGTTGTCGGTGGTTTGCCAGCTGGAGTTTACAAGGTTAGCGGACTACCTTTTCAGGCATCGAGTATAAGTCCGGACTGATCCAGTTTGACGACTGTTCACAGATGTCTTCGATCAATAGCGCTGCGAATCATCAACCTGTTCTCCTTGGAGTCGCTCAACATGGTAGCTTAGATGACGCTGTTTACTTTGTACGTCTGGAACCATCAGCTCCTTTCCTCGAATCACTTGCTAAAGCTTCCCCTCGTACAGACGGTCTCTGATAACGTCGATAACGGGAATGGAGGAAACGGAGGCAACGATGGGGGAGGTAACGATAATCAAGGTCAGCTTCTCTCTCCTTCCCCGCTTCTCTGGTAGAAGTCTTCATGACTGACTACTTCTGCGCTCGCTAGTCGCCGAATCGAATGAATCGTCTTCTTCATCTTTCTCTTCCTCCTCAAGCTCGAGTTCAAGCGGTTCCTCTTCTTCCTCGTTCCGTAGCTCGAGTTCGTCGAGCGGTAGAGGTCAGTCAGATCTCTTCCGTCTGTTTCATCGCAGACGTGCTGATGGCTTGACATCGTTTGACTGAAGGTGGTCGAAACCAACGATCTCTCGAGGAAGACGAAAGTTCTCCGATCGTCGAAAGAGAGACGACCTCAGCTTTCCCTTCGTTGTTGGAAGAACGTCTAGAGAGCATGTCTGAGCAGGAGAAAGATTTATGAGTCGGGAGCAAAGGAGGGAGAGGGTTTTCGTTTTTCTCGTAGCGACCTTAGATTTGCTTGATTCTTGATAGCTTTCTGCAATCATTGCAGCCACTTTCGCCAGTACAAGTTGCACTGGCGCAAATACTTGAGAAGACGAGCGTCGAACCGAGGACGGAAGCAGACGAGGTCAAAGAGCCGCCTCGCGAGATCTGAGTCTTGCCTTACGCCTACACCTCCGAGTCTCTCTCGGGCTGGATGACCTCGAAGCAATGTGCCACAAAGATACTTTGCACACTGTACTGTTTTGACTGCTACTTAATGAAGGAAAACGTCCAGTCTCGTAAGTTGAGAATAAGTTTCGCTCGTCAACCTGTATCTCAACTGTAGTAATCGCCCCTCGACTGATCAGCATCGCACTTCGATTCCTACCGCGAATTTGCAAAGAGAGTGAAGACGTACCATTCCAGCAAACATGATTAAACTCCTCCCTTTCGATCTCAACTCCAACATTTTCTCCTGTCTCGATTGATCTGCTCCATACGCGGACTCTTTCAATTGCTGGTGAAGTTTGTAGAGGATCGTCATGGTCGTCAAGAGGATGATGTCTAGGTTTCGAAGGATCGAATCTGGGAGGTTCTTGAGTTCTTCCGAGGCTCGAATGATGGTTACTAAATCTGAAGAGAGGGGGATGAGGGAAGTCGATTCGATCGTCTATACTCACTCAAACTCATCGTCAGCGACATCACACCAAAGGAAGAAAAAAGAGAAAGAAAGGGAAAGTAATTTACCTGTAAAGCTTGTTCGTATCTCGATTGTTCATAAAACTTCATCCCTTCCTTCAACCTCATCAAGACCAAACAAGTTTCCCTATTCTTCCTCGTCACTTTCCCACTCATCCCAGAACTCCTCTCGTAATGTTCCAAGATACTTTGAGCGACACTAGTGATATCTTGATTTCCACTCGTCATACCTCCCATCGTTTGACTCCCTTCCGCGAAATAACGGTTCCCGTCCAAAGAGTGACCGGTTTTCGACGTGATCGATGAAGAAGGTGCAGAGAGGGAATTTGAGAGTTCAATGTTGACGACGGAAATTACTGAATCGTATTCTTCTGCCAAGTTGTAGAGTAAGATGGCTTCACTGAACCTTTGTTCCGAGTTTGCACGTTGAGCGGCAGATTTGACGATGGATAATAAATACGTCTTGGAATCGGGTAATTGAAGTAACTTTAAATCTTTCTCGATTTGACCAGCCTAATCAAACCCCCCCTCCCCATCAGCAACAATCTCTCACATTGAAAGAAAGAGAGAGAGAGAAAGAGAGAGACTCACGATCTTGGTACCATCATTCCTAACGTCTCCCAACAACGAACTGTATTGTCTAGTATCCATAACTAATTCCCTTACCAACTCATGCGCGACCTCTACCTCTTTCTTTCCTCTGTTTCCACCCGGTAGGTCCCCGTTCAAACAGATCAAATAAAGGTATTGAAGTGCTTCGAGTGGGTCGGAATGAACGAATGATCGAGTGTAACGGTGGATTAGGCGAGAGAACGCGATTGAGGGCGAATCGGATTCGGGATCGGAAACTACAACGAAGGGGTCAGTAGGGAAGAGGAGAGAGGAGAGCGAGACAGCGTACGGAGTGAGTTTTGACTGGAGGAGGAGGAAGAGGGAGTGGATCGGAGGAGTCCGTAGTAGGTCAGAGCGATCGCGAAGTGAACGGCATCTACTTGGTATTGTTGTTGTTCGTACAAGAATGCAACAGCCTGTAAGTTGGTGCATCTTGTCTATCAGTCCCGATCACCAGAGATAAAAGAGAGACAGAGAGAGAGAGAGAGAGAGAGAAGACGCACCAATTCGAATTGACCAGACAAAAGCAACACCTGGAAATAAAGCAGCGGTCTCTTTCCCCCCGGGCTGAAATGACCCTCCCCAAACCTCCTCAACACTTTACCCAATTCTTTCAACCCATACTTCTCATGACCTGCCACCTCGTCCTCCTCTTCCTCCTCTCTCAACAAACTCAATTGGAACCAAATCCAATCCTCGGTCGTTTGGGTTACGCCAGGAACGTTTCTCTTGGAGAGGTCTACTCGACCTAGGAGTTTGTACAAGGCGAATTTGTAAGGATCTGATGAAGGGGAAGTGTAACGGAGGCGTTGGTTGTATTCAGATAAGAAACGATCTCGAAGTAATTTAGGTAATCTGCGTGTGCGAAAAGGGGCAGTCAGTGAGGAGGTGGGAGAAGAGGAGGAAGAAAGTGGAATAAGGAAGAACGTACCGGCGAGAAGCGGGGTCAGTAGAAGAATCAATCCAACTCTTGTAGTAAGCGACGAAAGATTTCTCGAGTTTGTTAAGTTCGGATTGGTTCTCGATTGCGAAAGATAAGGATTCTTGAGCATGTCCAGATCGGAGGAGGTAATAGATTCGAGCCCAGATCGGAGTGTTGTTTGCGATCTAAACCCAAAACTCAACTTGTCAATGAGGATTGCTTGTAGAACAGTAGAGATGAGACGTTACCTCGAGTGATGAGTTGGACCATTCAGGGGCATCTTTTGTGGAGTTGGACTTCTTGTATTTGACTTCTAGGAACGCTCTGATCTTGTTTTGAATCGATGGTACTCCTCCCAAATTTGCCGAAGAAAGTTTAGAGGCCAACGTTTTCTCAATATACTGCATGAACCTATTCAGACACTCCCCCGACTCAATCAGCTTCTCTCCGAAGGGAAAAGTAGAGAAGAGAAGAGAGAGAGAGGGAAAATGTGAAGCGTACTGTCCTTCGAGGTATTCTTTCCCACCTCTAGTCAACATTCTCCTCAATTCCTTCTTTTCCCCCGTCTCCCCTTCCGCAAGATACGCGTTTCCAAACTCTCTCTCCCCCAAAGCTTTCCTCTGAAACTCTCCATTCAACACATCTTTTTCACCTACCAAACTCGCCAATAACCTCCAAGTCTCAGTTACTTGATCCGCTCCTGATGAGGTAGTAGAAGGGGAGATGGAAGCTTCGAGGAGGGAAGAGATTAAAGCGAAGGAATAGGATTCGATTCGAAACTTGTTGAGTCGAGAGATGGTCAAGTCGTATCTCATCATTTTTGAATGCATTTGTAACGATCCTGACTGGTTGACATTCGTACGAGATGTCGAGGGTCCGTTTGAGTTGGACGATGAAGAGACCTGTACGACTCGCTCCTCTCAGTCACTCGAACAACACGAGAGGTTTGAAATGGAACGTACATTCTTCTTTTCACCATTTGAACCCTTCTCACCCCCGTTGTTGATTCCATGTCTTCCTAATTCCTCCCACAAACTCTCTTTTTGTTTCTCCCAGTTCCTCCTGTTACCCAATTCCAACCTTTCATAAAACTGTTTCTGAGTACTTCTCCTCCCTTCCTCGATCGCACTTATAATGACTTGTTCATGACTATGTTTAACGAATCCTTCCAAATCAGTCTCTGATAAGGGTAAGAGTGGTTCGAAAGTTGTCGTGGGATTGAGCGAGTTTAGGGTTTGGTTTAATTGGGAAGGGTTTAAACCGGCTCTGGACAAGAGGTAGGTTGAATCTGAAGTTGGGTGAGTTGATCGGGATGCGATTCGTCGTGATTGTGATTCTATAGTTGATAGATCGAGAGCGAGGGAAGGAAGTTGAGTCGAAATGGAAGAAGAAGAAGCGAGGTAGTGGGATTGATCCAGTCGTTGAGATTGCTCTAATAAGGATGCTAACGAGGCCATTCTTGAGCCTGTATTTGCCTAGCTACTCGGTGGAAGTGTAGCGTCAGGAGACAAACCCGCTCTCACTTAACTTCTCTTGTTTACCTCCTCCCATTCGCTCTTTATAAAATGCTTCGTCGTATCTTTGGCAGCTCTTCCTCTAGTCCAGCACGCTCAGTAGCTCCCTATTCAGCCTCGAACCCTCCTACATACGTCTACAAGATCTATCCCTCTGCTCGATCAAACCCAAGGTAACCTCATCTCTCTTCTCTCTCTGTTTTGTATGCTGACAGTTCCAAGTTCGTAGGTATGCATTTCAAGTACCCGTTCCAGCTTCTCATCAATTCGTACTCGATCCACTAGACGCCAAAGTATCCTTCCTCTCTCTTCTCCCTCCCTCTCCTCCCACTCATTCCCTCTCCCTCTTTTTTCAACAGGATGGCTTCGTACACCTTTCTACGGCCCCTCAACTCCTCCCCGTCCTCTCTCGGTTCTTCACAAACGAAGAATCGATCGTTTTAGTCAAAATCGATTATGCGAGATTGAGTGGATTCAAAGTGGTTAAATGGGAGAGGGATGGTGCGAGTGTCGATGGAGAGGGACAAGGAATGGAATATCCTCATTTGTATAGGTACCTCGAAGGGGAGTATGTCGATTCGACAAAGGAGATCAAGAGGGCCGAAGGGGAGGAAGGAGAGAAAGGGGGTTGGGAGAAAGCGTTGAGAGAGGAAGAGGAAGGTGGTTGGTTGGAGTGCTAAGTCGACGAGTGATTCACTGTTTATCGGTCTCTCCAAACTTGCCTTGAACTTTCTTCTCTGTATCACTCTCTTATTACCTTGTCTACCACTCACCTCTCATTCGTACACGATCTTTCGAACACACTTGTAACGAAACAAATACATGATATTTACACTTTCATCGTCCATTGATATTGACCCAAGTTTCTTTGCGAGGGAGGAGGGTGGGGGTCTATTCCCGGACCCATTCTACTTCGAATTCCTCTTCTCTTCTTCCTCTCGTTTCATCATCAATCCTCTTCTCATCCCGTAGACAGCTCGAGCGTCCTGCAAGAAGAAGAAAAACGATCGACATGAGTACGGTTGAAAAGATCTCGAAAGACCTCCTTCTCTCGCCACCCTTCGCCAAAAGATCCACCAGATTCGCTCGGGATCCACGCGTAGAGAGAAGTACACTTTGATAAGAGAGTGAGAGAGTGAAAATACTCACCTTTAAAACCTCGAGATCCATATCGATTAAAACCATTTCCTCCTTTTCCGAGCTCTGTACGTCGATTCACCGAGAGCTCGATCAGTCCCCGATTCCTTCCTGGGTGATCCCAAATAAGAGAGTAAGAAACGTACTGTGCCCCCTATTCTTCCCTTGAAAGGTAAGCAAACCGCACTACACCCAATCCTTTCCTCCTCATTCTTCTCCCCCTCTTCACTAGACGCACCAACATTCACAAACTACTCCGGTCCCTCCCTTAGTTCTCATCAGTTTCTTCTCACACACACTCGGAAGGAAGCTTGGAAGAGAAGGCTCACGATAATAGCGCATTCATTTTCGAACGCCCTCGAAACGATTAAACTCTCCAACCATTTCTTTTCTGAATCCGAATCCCACTTCTTCGCTTCGGGACCTCCATCAGAATTGGTCCAGTAGGTCGGACAGATTATTAGGTCGACGGATTGGGAGAGGAGGGGGAGGAAGGATGAAGTATGTGCGAGATCCCAACCTACTCGAGCGGACTGTTAGCAGAGAAAGAGAGGTAGAGTATAGAGAGAGGGGGGAAGGGAGGGAAGGGAGGGACGAACAGATCAGGAATGAAGTACGACCGAATCGAGTTTGGAAGACTTTATGCTCGTCGTCGGATTCAGCGCTGTGGAGGTAGTCGCGTTCAGGCCACCTATCACCGTCCACCCCTGATCAGTATCTCTCTATAAATCGTTCGATGAGACGCACCAAAGGTTCCTCTTCACGTATCTCCCCTGAATCTCTCCATTCCAATCGACGTAATAAGCCACATTATTAAGCACCATTCTCTTTTCCCCCTCTCCGCCCTCAACCATCACTTCCAACCCAGTATCTCGATCAACTTGTCGTTCGACGATAGTTCCCACCGCAATATCCACCCTGAGTTCTTTCGCGAGACTTTGAAAAGTCGATAACCAATGAGTTGTGGTCGATGGAGGTGAATCGTAGATATTTGGATGGTTGTCGTGTAGGTGAGAATGAGTAGATGG
>Ga0308169_10006126_pt1 | contig 10700 bp, 18 predicted proteins | sample PhyBR1_2_FD_202139 | JGI IMG/M metagenome (GOLD analysis project Ga0308169, IMG submission 202139) | Phyllosphere microbial communities from UC Gill Tract Community Farm, Albany, California, United States - DLSLSB.R1 | ecosystem: Host-associated > Plants > Phyllosphere > Unclassified | place... | reverse complement strand
GCCCAGCCGCATCAAAGTCGTCGGCTCCCTTTGCTCTTTCAACGGTCCCCGCAAGTCTGCTCTTCTGCTTCTGCGCCCGCCCATGATCCGTCAAGGCATCCGCATCAGTCAAAGGCATGACGAGGCCGCATCTGGCTTGTCCCGCACCTGCGAGACCTTCTGATTCCAGTCGCTGGTCTTCATATCTGGGGGTGTTTGGTGTGAGTACAGGCCTTGCGGGGACGGCTGCTATCAAGTGTTAATCGTGTCAGTCGGTCGACTCGGTGGCCAAGACACTCAGCTCATCGAGCTAGTTGTGCCGGCAATTGTCGGAGTGAGGTTGCCGAAGACCGGCAGAGCCAGTCATGACTGCAATATGTTCATGGAGGTGCCCTGCAGAAGCATGCTATAATCAACAGGGCGCCGCAACGAGGTTGAGCATCGAGAGGGAGCGACGTCGAGTTGCCACACGAACGCGAAAACCCGCGTTGGTTTTAGATCAGGTGCGCGTCCAACGGGAAATAGACTAAAAGTCTCAGGGTCGCCGGGCACTGGATCAAGGCGGGGCCCGCGTCAGAGGTGCAGGGGGGTTGCGGGGAGAGCGATGCGGCAACGTCCCCCCCTCTGGTTGGGCTGCAGTCGTAACCGGTCGCAGCTGTCAGACAAGGGGGTTTGCATCCAGGCAGGTGATATAAAGTCGCAACCCCTTTTCCCTGCTTCTCCCCCAACCAATATACATCGTCCCAGCTTCAGCTTCACCAAAAGTTCATCATCACCACTTGCTCCATTACCACCCCACGTCACTGACAGGCACATCCTTTATCGCTCCACGACGATCGCTTGCCCCACGGCACGTCGCCTTCCCACCCCATTATCGTCCATCCCCATCGACACCACTTTTACGACTGTTCCAACTGCATCAAATCATCCGTTGACAGCATCCGACATCCGTCGTAGCGAGGCCACCTAACGCACCACCCCATGAGCACCCCCATCCCCATCAATCCGCACACATCCCCCCACTCGAACACGCTGGCCAACAAGCAAAGCACGACCCCTCCCCGAGCTTCTTTGCACCCCGGCGGCGGGATGACCTCCAACTCTCCTTCTTCCGCCATCTCCATCTCACCCCAGACGCCGTTCTTCCCCCCGCCCGTCAACGCGCAAAGCCTCGGCGCCGCATCACCACCCTCAGCCAACGCAGGCTTCTTCAAGTGGGCTCAAGCCGCCGCAACGCTCGGCAAGTCCCCACCTGCTGCCTCGGCCGACCACGCGCAGCCTCAGAGGGGCTTCGATATTCCCCAGGCATCACACGACCACGATGACCACGAGAACCACGACTCGTTCGAGTTTGGCGATTTCGACGATTTGAAGTCCCGCAGCTGGACCAAGACACGCAGGGCGGTGTCGATGTCTGCTGGGCCAGGTCAGGGCGCTTCTGGCATTTCGGCCATGTTGTCAGGCTTCGGAGCCGGCGCGGCATCCCCACCCAGAGTGGCCGCGCCCATCAAGGAGGGCACAGCGGTCGGAGCGATGTCGATGCCGGGAAGTGGGTTGCTGGCGGATAAGGCGGCGAAGGGGCAGGGCGTGCTACGAAGGCTGAGCATGTCGGGCAGCAGCTTCAGGGGGGTCAGTCGACGTCAAAGGCATCCGAAGCTATTGTGCTGACCTGCAGAACGGCTTCTTGTCGCCCGGGGGTGGATTTTCGGCATCGCTCCCCTCGCCCCCTGAGCCGGCTACCGCGGTGCAACCCTCCTTCCCGGTCCCACCGGCGTCAACCGACCCTCCCAAGCCCGATGTGGGCGTGCAGCGGGCGGCGACGGTCTCGGGCACAACGGGCAGGGGAAGGAGATACTCTGACAGCGGAGGAAAGAAGCGAGGCGTGAGCCCGGTGAGTCGTGGTGTCGACTGAATGAGGCTGCTGCTTACGGCAGATGGGCGAGCGGATTCTCCGCGACCACGGGGGGTTCTGAGTGCGGCGTCTGGTTACGTACCGCTCAGACTGAGTCTGCGGAAGCGAATTTAACCATCGACGGCTCCGTCACAGAGCGTGCAGAGGCTTGCTCGTGGGCGGCGCGACCGAGCAAGACTGATTCGCGCCATGTCTGACCACTGTGTAATAGTATCGAGCGCGAATCAAATATCATGACCTCATGCAGCAAGATCGGTTGTAACGCCGGGCTGCCCGTCCTCAGCTGATGCTCACCCACCTGTTTCATCCCCTCACCGACACACCTATCGATTTATCAGCAATCGGGGTCTTGGCCCACTTGATGAACTGCCTGACGCCCTCGTCCCAGATCCCAACACGTCTCGACCTCATCTCTGCAGCAAGATCGACCAATCTCTGCCTGATTGTCCGCCCTTCCTCCCCCTTGATCCTCGCCAAGGCCGTCCTGACTTCCTCCCGGATCGACTCCGGGTCCCCCTTCAGGATCTCCCCGTTCCGATGCGCGATTGGCCGGCCCACGCCGCCTCCCTCCCGATGTTGAACTAGCTCGATCCCGATCCCTCTCGCCCCGACCTGCGACGAATTGGTAATCTGATCCCATTGACGCCCCCAGGCCTGCGCATGAGCTCATCGCGCTCCTTGTCTACAGGTCGCTTCAGGCTCGGAGCGCTCCAGTCTCCACTCACCAAGATCGGCACCGCAGCATGCAACGCCTCGACGATGGAATTCGCGCCGCAATGCGAGACAAAGCACAGGATGGACTGCGGATCAGCGACTTCCGCCACCCAAAGCGCCGTACCGGATGCGCCAGGGCGCTGCGCAGAACAGGCCAGTCGGGAGCGACGGCTTTGCCATCGGCTTTCGCCTGGTCGAGCAGAGTCTTGGTACTCGCTGGAAGCGCGGCCAGCTGCTTGCCAGCAGCAAAAACGAATGGCGTCCGACTAGAAGCGAGCTCCTCAAGCAAGATGTTCACCCCGGTGCCCACGTCCACGAGCGTGCCAAAGCTGACGAGCACAACAGAGCCCGGTGGATGCTTGTCAAGAAACGCCTTGACCTCGCGGTCATCGTCGGTGAGGCCGTCGGTCAGGGGGACATCGTACGGACCTGCGATGAAAACCGGCTTCTCACCGTCGCTCCCGATGTATGGATCCTTCCTAGCAGCTTCTAAAGAGCCCGGCTCAACGACATCCGAAGGGAACCACGAAATCCAAGCTTGAACCGCCGTCGTAATGGTCGGGACGCCGGCGATGTTCTGCAGTATACCTTCGGATAAGGCCTTGGACAGAGCGCACTCGCGAGACCAATACTCGTACATGTCTTGCGAGTTAGCACTGGCGATGCACGTCCCGCGATCGGGGCTTACGAAATGGTGGAACGCCGGGGATGGCGCACAATCGATCGCTGCCGAAGCAGACCTGGTGGTCAGTGGCGCTACAAGGAACAACGCGCCTCAAGGCTCACCTCGCGGTAGATATCTTCCCGCCCTACGGTTTGTTCGATGACCGCCATGCGCCTCTCATATTCGTTCTCATCCCCACCCAGAAGCGTCTAAAGAACTCGTCAGTATGTTTTGCTCGTGCGCTGACCGAAAGTGACACACATCTTGCAAAAGATCAATGCCCCTCTCTCTGACAGCATCGACCACCCATCGAGTGGACCCGTTCTGCGCCGAACCGATCAGGCTACGGTCAGATCTGAGGCGCGAGTGACCTCTCACTAGATCATGTCTGAGATGGGCACGGGACTGTATCCCACCAGGCGTGCTGGCCTGAGGTGTGGAAACTTTGCTTCTACGGCGGTCTTGCACTGGACGTGCCAAAATGCGGTGATGTCAAAGAGATACACAGACGGGGGAGCCCAAGTCGTGTCCTACCCGTCAATGGCGCAACGGACTTGATGCAGCCGTCAGACCACGCTCACCTGTAAGATCTGCTCATACATCCGTCCCGACTTGAAGACCATCTCCTTGTACGCTCTTGCATGGTCCTTGAGCGCCCCCTTTCCTCCGACAGTCCACAGCCTGATCCTTTCCCTGGCGTGTGGCACGGAGGCCATAATCTTCTCGGCGGCCGGTGTGTTGTTGGCGTGGATGATGATGGAGACGCGGATAGATGGGTCGAGCGAGACGAGTCCGACGGACATCCTGACGGCGGCGGGCGCGTGAGAGTACGGCGCCGAGGTCGCAAAGACATAGTGGCTATGCTCGAGCGTAACGGTCATTGTCGTCGCGCATTGGAGCAGGTGGACAGGGAGGTCCCTAGCCTATTATACTTTGTACAGAGAGCGACGAGGCTCGCCACAAGCACGTCGATGTCATGCTTGTCGATCTGTCAGACAATTCACCCGAGCAGCCGTCTTTTGTGGTCATCACTCAATCTCCTGCAATCCGCGGTGGTGCTCGGCTGGTCGACAGAGACACGGGGGATGACAAGGGTTCGACCCAGCTTACGCGCCTGACAGGCTTTATCCGCTGACTTGGATGATCAACGGCCTGCGGCAGTCAGCACGGCAGCAGGGAGAGGTCCATGCGATTCACGAGGGGATGTAACGGGATCAGATAAAACAGGCCCCAGGAAGGAGTTATGTAATTCATGATGGCACAGCGCGGACCGCAGCAGGATCACATGCAGATCGCTTGTTGGAACGCTTACGTGCCTGCGTGCCTGGTGACATGATCGAATGATTCTTCAAGGTTCTTTGCAAGTTCCTCGAAACATAAGCTTCTTCAAACATAAGCTGTCCGCCGGGATCAGCTCGGGTCTACGCAGCGACGGGCGACAGCGCAGTCCAGGGGAATAAGCGTGGGTACGGCCCGACGCAGGCACGTGGTCATCATTGCCCGGCGTTCTCTACAACGGGCCGGCAGAACATTCCCGGCACCAACGGGCTCCAGCTTTGCTGTCGGGGTGGAGTGATACAGTTGCGTCACTGGATGTGCCGCTCACTTGCGTCTCGTCAGCGCTGGGATATGTCTTGTCAGCGTTCTTGATGTCCTGCTCGCCATCGAGCTGACTGGGGCTTCGCAAAGGGTCCAGTTGGAGGCGCGTCTTCGAGTCGCCGGTCGAAAGCAGGAATTGAAGCGGGTTTGTACAGGAGTGGCTACAGGTGGACCTGACCTGGACTGCCGAGGGGGCGGATGCTAAGCTCAAGAAATACAGCCACGACGAAGGGGTTTGCGCTAAGCTTACCTCAACCCCCCTGTCCCCTTCTGCACAATGCAGGGTCTCCCTGTCACCAGAACGCAGCGCCTCGTCTCCTTCTGTATGCCGTTCTACGGCTTCTTGTACCCGTGCTCGATAGCAGACGGAGTGAGCCATAGGTCAAGGGGAAGGCTACGAGAGTCCGGAAGATGCGGAGTGGAGATTCGCCTTCCAGACGTGCACCCGTAAGATGGCATGGCACAAAGCTATGAAGATCGTTAGTCCCTCTACAAACCGCTGTCTGTGTGTTATACTGGTCCAAGATCTCATTCGAACTTTGGCAAACTACTCCCTATCTCTCGGGCCGTTGCCGCCGGGACCGCTTCTTGCCCCTTTCGGGCTTGTCTCTGTGTCTCATCGTTCCCTCCCCTTTCTCGGCCTCGTCCAGATGGGCCTCTGGGGTGCAGCATCCACAGAACCGTGATGGGCAGTTCTGTTTCAATATCCACCTCGATATCCGTCCGTCCGGAGCCCCGAGCTCGATTAGCGTCGAGAGCAATGTGAACAGGAATGCAAAGACGATCACTGCTGTCAGCTCGTCCGTGTCCAGGGATCATCGTGCACTCACGGACCACTCCAGCCCCAACCACACTTGTCAACCCCTCACTCCCTCTGTAGCTGTTCGCCTTGACGATCACGTCGATGAGAAGACTCGGAACCAGTATGACATTGACGACCAGAAAGACCCGCGTGGCGCGGTACACGTACCGCTTGAACCCGTCAAGAGGCTTGTCCGAAGCGTTATCGGGCGTCTTGGTGAATATCCGGAAGGCCGTAAACAGAAGGACGTATATCGCAAGCCACAGAGCCGAGAGGGCGGCAAGCCCGAGCGTGAGGAATATGTCTGGAAGAGAGAATGCGCTCGAGTCGCTCGAGTCCGCTGTGCCCCCACCGCCCATCCAGGGGTCGCAGGCCCCGCCCGCGCATTTCCCTACATTCAGCACTGACGGACCCCTGAGAGGCAGAAGCCGACTCACTCAAGACCCCGACGTACTCCCCCTGCGCGTTCTTCAGCACCGCAGCAGCGCCTGACATCTGATCTGGACTTGCAAAGACCAAAGCGCCAAGAAAGGAGAAGACGAGTAGGTCGGAGATGACCAGTATGGCGCCCACGAACGTCCGTTGCGGTCCGTAAGTGTAGTTTGCGAGGGTCTTGTCGTCTGACTTGGGTTGTCCGGAAGCCTCGTCGGCGGGGGTTGGCGTGAGGGCATGTGGCGAGCCATCGTTCGTGTCATTGACCCTCGCCCTCTTGCGTCGTAATGGCTTCTTGTACTTTGGCGGCAGATCATCGATTGGTACGTCCGCCATCGAGCCAGGTTGAGCCACTTGGGCCGTGTTGATAAAGGTTCGATCGCGGGTGCACTCCTCGTAGTTGCCAGCGCCTTGATGTCGCTCTTCGAGGGAGACCGAGCCCGAGTCCCAGCAGCGCCGGGATCAAGAAGCGATGTGAACAAAGTAAGCGATCCAGCTTACACAGGACAAGTCAACATCGAACACAGCGGGACATTCCCCATCCACTACAAGCACAAAGTCCGTCAAACCAGCGGCTGAGACGCGTGTGAGCTCTGATACGGTAAGGGTGCCACAAAGGACCATGGAGCCGGTGACCAAAGGATGAGCAAAAGAAACCCGGGGAAAGCGGGTGAAGCCGCGTAGCAACGCACCTTCGTCATCGCCTTTTTCGCAACCACTGATGGGAGGTATTGTCAATGAGGCGGTTCGATGTAGAGCTTCGCATACGGGAACTCGTTCTACAAGTCTTTGGCACGTGTAAATCCCTGTTGTTCTATACTTCTTTCTCCGTCCCGATCCGCTACACCAGCCGCCTCTGACCTTCCCGGACCGACTGCGTCCATTCGTCCGGCTGAGCCGGCTCCGCCTGTACCGGTACAACTTCCTCCCTCGCGGGTTCTATCGCCCTGCCCTCCGGCTGTCGTGATCCTGCTTCGATCGCAGCAACGATAGCTTGCTCCAGCTGATTGCCCACCTGCTCCGACACAGTCCTCGTCCCCTCCGATCCCTCCTCCGCACCCATCAGGTTGTCCCTGGGCGCCGTCGGCTTGATGATCGCCGCCTCGGCCTCCTTGACCAGTCGACTGAGATCCTCCTTCTCGTTCAGCTCCCGGAGCAAGTCGCCCAGACCCTGCGCCTCCTTCTTCAGCGCCTCGCTCTCGCGCTCCAGTCGCTGCTCGTTCCAGCCCATCTCGTTACCGGACCATTCCGAGCCGATCTGGCTCTTCCATGAGTGCCCCTTGAGCTCAGTCGAAATTTCATCCTTAAGCAGGCGAGCGGTGCCCACGCCCCGGTAGCCGAACAGCGTGTAGACCTGGACCAAGGATGCGCCGGCTTTGGCCATGTTGACGGCGTCTGAGCCGGAGGAGATGCCGCCACAGCCGATAATGGGAGTGGAAGGCGGAAGGAGAGGTCGAAGGGTGCGGAGGGCATTCAGGGCATAAGGGAAGAGGGGGGTGCCGGACAGACCGCCAACCTGATCTTGGTTCTCTGAAGGATCAGCACGAATGAGCCTTCGGAGACGCAGAAGCTCACCAGACAGCAAGCCAAGACCTTTCCGTCTAATAGTCGTGTTGCTGACAATCACACCATCCACCCCGCTTTGCCTGACGGCAGCAGCCACATCGCCCAACTCCTCCTCGGTCAGATCGCACGCGACTTTCACCGCGATCTTCGGCAAGCCCTCCACGCTCTTGATCTTCTCCTTCTCAGCCACAACCTCACCCAGCAGCTTGGCGAGGATCTCCCTGCCCTGCAGGGCTCGGAGACCCGGCGTGTTCGGGCTCGACACGTTAATGACTACCACATCGGCATATGGCCCCAGTGTTCGCACGCCCTTGACGTAGTCCTCGTTCGAGTCCGCAGGCGAAACCTTGTTCTTGCCCAAGTTCACAGCGAGGATATGGCCCGGTCGGAGTGATCGGGGCAACGACGACGGAGGGAGAGGATTAGGTGACAATGGCGATGGGAACAGTTCTGGGTTGGACTGGGCGAGAGCGTGTATTCGCGCTCGTAGACGCCCAAGAGTCTGTCCGTGACCTAGCGAGTTGAAACCGTATCGGTTGATACAAGCTTTGTCCTCCTCGAGCCTGAAGAATCGGGGTTGCGGATTGCCGGGCTGCGGTCAGGAGAGCTCAATCCAGTCTCTGCTCCACTCACCTGCGGCTCTGGAGTGACACTGCCGATCTCGACGTAGCCGAATCCGAGGTCAAACAAACCGTCTATCGCTTCTCCATCTTTGTCGAAGCCAGCAGCGAGTCCAACGGGGTTATCCACCGGCAGACCAAAAAGCTGTACCTCAGCAAAGGTTTCGTGACGAGCCTTAGACTCACCTCTGCCCGAAGCTCCTTCCCGTCGACGTAGCGATCCTTCGGTCGGAGCCACCATGGTCCACCGAGCAACCTCACAGCGAGCTTGTGTCCCGTCTCTGGGTCTGCCAGTCGCATGATCGGCATCGACACATGTTCGTGCAGGAGCGACTTCGAGTCGTAGTAGTATGCGACGAGAGCGACCGAACCTCCGATGAGGATTGTAGTGGACAGGAAGCGTCTAGGTGCTGACTGTCCTGACGAGGCGAATCGCCGAGATATCGAAGGAGCTGCCGTCTTTGTTGCGCCTCTCACGAGCGTCCTCGGTATCGAGTTCAATAGTCTCATGATGCGGGTCAGGTGCAACAAGCCATATCTTTGAGATTTCCGAAGTCTACAGGGGGATAGATGGGAGGGGAGGGCTTACGTAAACCGGCTGAAACGCGTGCTGTGGGGGAGGGTCGAATAAGGATATGCGCGATGTGGCTTGGGCTGCGTTTGAGGCCTACGGGCGTGCATCGCGCGTTGAGCGAGGATCACCCGTGTCAAAGTAGAACGCACACACTACCCCTCATACCTCTGTTGTCTCTTCCTCTTTCCTTGACCTTCGACGAACAATACACCGCAAGCCGAGTCTCTGCACCCTCCACAGAGCCCTGTTGGCCGGAGCGAAGGACGGACCCAACCATCACTCGCTACGACAGCACTCCGTTGCACATTCACGGATCACTCAACCCCGCACGGCCCCCGTCAACACCCACTCAACGATGTCGAGAGTCTCTCGAGGTCGCAAACAAGCGAAGAAAGGTGTCCAGCTCACCTTGATGGTGGTTGGTGAGTGCGACGATGCCTCCTGCCATGCATGCTGACGCCCAGGTGCATCCGGTACAGGCCGAACGACATTCGTCAACACCCTCGTCGAGCACGCCCTGTTGACGCACCGCTCTCAAAGTCTTCTTGTCGACCCCACCAACCCGCAAAGCCAAATCGACTCAAACCTTGTGCAAGAGGCTGCGCGATCGGCGCACGTCGAGGAGCCGATCCGGATCAAGCCGGTCAATGTCGAGCTTGAGGAGGATGGGGTGAGGATCGCACTGACCATCGTCGACACGCCCGGGTTCGGCGATAGCATTGACAACGAGTACTGGTGAGGGCCCAGCCACCGTGAGTGGCCACCCCTGACCGCAGCTTTGGCGAGATCGCATCGTATCTCGAGAGGCAGTATGACGACATCCTCGCGGAAGAGTCGAGGATCAAACGTAACCCGCGATTCCGGGACAACCGTGTCCACGCATTGCTGTACTTCATCCCTCCTACCGGCCATGCGTGAGTGCTTCCGGCCAATGATGTGCTCTCGAGTGCTCACGCCAGCCTGCGGGAGCTCGACATCGAGCTCATGCGACGCCTCTCGCCCCGTGTCAACGTCATTCCCGTTATTGGCAAGGCCGACTCGCTCACCCCGACCGAGCTGCGCGCGTTCAAACGACGAGTAGGCCGGGATCCAGAAGCGGTAACAGCCCCCAGTACTGACTCCAGGTGATGGAGGATATCGAGCACTACGGTATCCCTGTCTACAACTTCCCGTACGACGTCGAGGAGGATGACGAGGAGACCATTGCAGACAACTCTGAACTTCGGGCCATGCTGCCGTTCGCTATAGTTGGATCTGAGGAGGAGATTATGATTAATGGTCAACCGGTTCGAGGCAGGCGATACCCATGGGGTGTGGTCGAGGTGGACAACCCGCAACATTCCGACTTTTCCAGGCTGAGGAGTGCTTTGCTCCTGTGAGTCTGATCTGTGATCGAGAGCGCAGTGCTGACTCCAGATCGCACTTGACCGACTTGAAGGAGATCACCCACGACTTCTTGTACGAGAACTACCGTACCGAGAAGCTCTCCCGATCTGTCGGCGGTGACCCGTAAGCTACCGGAGACATATTGGCCGCTGAAGCTCACGACAGCGACTCGTCCATCCTCCCCGAGGACATGGCGAACCAATCCGTCCGTCTCAAGGAGGAGCAGCTCCGACGGGAAGAGGAGAAGCTTCGAGAGATTGAACTCAAGGTGCAGCGTGAGATCCAGGTCAAGCGCCAGGAGCTCTTGGCGAAGGAGGACTCGCTCAAGGTGCTCGAGGCGAGGCTCGGTGCGTTACTTTGGCTCACAATCGTTCAGAGCTAACACCAGCCCAACAAAACACCGGCACGGCGTGATGACCCTGTGCACACCTCTGCTCATGTCCACTTTCCTT
>Ga0308169_10006125_pt1 | contig 10700 bp, 10 predicted proteins | sample PhyBR1_2_FD_202139 | JGI IMG/M metagenome (GOLD analysis project Ga0308169, IMG submission 202139) | Phyllosphere microbial communities from UC Gill Tract Community Farm, Albany, California, United States - DLSLSB.R1 | ecosystem: Host-associated > Plants > Phyllosphere > Unclassified | place... | reverse complement strand
GTCTTGTTGATCGTGTCGCCAATGGTCATGCGCCCCATGTCGGCACCGGTAGCAGCAGGCTGCTGGTACATGTGCTGCAATTGGTCAGAGCTCATATTGGCGTTGTCACGGAATCCGACAGGACTTCCGGGCTTGGTCCCCCAAGCCTCTGATTGGCTGTTGGAACCAAAAATCGGGTTGCTCAACGTCATTCCCCCATAGGTTGCGATTGTGCAGCTCGCGGCTCGCGAGAGTTCGTTGCTGTCAATCCTATTGAGCATGCCTGTGAATTCACTCAGTCGGAAGGATGATATTGGCCGATTTTCCGGGGAAATACTACTCTCTGAGCGATATTCTTGAAAGTTTTACCAAGCATGGGGTGGCAATGGCTGTCTTTGGCCCCGCGACGCGGCGCCGCCAGCAAAAAGCTAGGCCCCTGCTCCCCGGCAATCGGGACAGCAGGAGCCTGAATATTGGTACCCCCAGTGGGACTCGAACCCACAAGCCTTGCGGCAGCTGATTTTAAGTCAGCCGTGTATGCCAATTCCACCATGGGGGCAAGACTCTCAAATCTTACGTGATCGTGAAAGCAAATAAAAAATCCGCTCTACGCAAGTGTGCGAGGGGCTGATTAGCTCAGCCCCTCGCTACTTAGTCGATCACCTAAGCCTTGCGCCTACTTCTTTGGCTTTGCCGACTCTTCGAAAGCAGTGCGTGGTGCTTCGAGGTTGTTCAGCTGCAGTGCATCGCGCTTGAAGAACAGCGCAACCAGCCAGTCGCCGACAACGCGGAACTTGCGCTCGAAGGTTGGCATGGCCATACCGTGGTAACCGCGGTGTGCCATCCATGCTGGCCAGCCCTTGAGCTTGATGCCAACAACCTTGGCGACACCCTTGTTGCGGCCGAAGCCGGCAACTGCGCCGAGGTTTGCGTGCTTGTATTCCTTGATCGTGCCAACACCGTAGCGGGCAGCGTAAAGGTTCTTTGCCAACAGCTTTGCCTGGCGCACAGCGTGCTGGGCGTTTGGAACGCAGGTACCGTCTGGCAAGCCACCGGTAACGTCCTTGACGGCCGAGATATCGCCGGCAGCCCAAGCGCCTTCCAGCGGTTCGCCGTTGGCATCCTTGATGCGCAGGTCGGTGCGGGTTTCGATACGGCCGCGCTGCTCGATTGGGAAATCGGTGGAGCGAACCATTGGGTTAGCCATCACACCGGCACACCAGATCAAGGTGTCTGCGCCGAACTCGCCTGCTGAGGACTTGTCAGCCATGTTAATCAGCTCGAGGTTGCCATCCACTGCGCTATTGAGCGAGGTGTTCAGCAGAACCTCTACGCCGCGGCTGCGCAGGTGGTCAACGACCCACTCGGCCTGCTGCTCGGTAACTTCTGGCATGATGCGGCCCATGGCTTCAACAAGAACGAAGCGGGCTTCCTTCTCATCGATGCGGTCGTTGAGCTTGATCAGGTGGCGAGCCATGTCTTCAAGCTCGGCAATGGTTTCGATGCCGGCGAAGCCGCCACCGACAACCACGAAGGTCAGTGCGCGCTTGCGAGCTACTGGATCGGTCATATTCGAAGCGGACTCGATGCGCTCGGCAACCTTGTTGCGCAGGGCGACAGCCTCTTCGATGGTCTTCAGGCCAATGCCGGTTTCAGCCAGGCCGGTGATTGGGAAGGTACGGGTGATCGCACCAGCCGACATGACAATGTCGGTGTATTCCAGCTCGAACTGCTCGCCGTTCTCCGGAGCGACGACAGCCTTCTTGTTGGCGTGGTCGATGCTCAGCACGCGGCCGTTAACCAGTTCGGAGTGCTTCAGGTGCTGGCGGTGGGAAACCACTACGTGGCGTGGTTCAATCTGGCCACCTGCAACTTCTGGCAGGAATGGCTGGTAAGTCATGTATGGGTTCGGGTCGACAACGGTGACGATGCCGCCGTGTGCCTTGACCTTCTTCTGCAACTTCATCGCGACGTACAGGCCAACATAGCCACCGCCAACGATAAGAATGCGCGGACGCTTCTGGGAGGATTCAATGATCGACATACTCTTGATTCTACGCGGATTTTCCGAGTTAGTGAAAACATTCACTAACTATTTACGTCAGATGTGTCACGTGGAGCTAACCGGCCGGTTTTCGGGTGTGAATACGGGCTAAGAGCGCATTGCTTCGCGATTGGCGGGCACAACAAAAACTGGGGCGAAACCCGTAGGTTTCGCCCCAGCCTGGAGATGAATTATCTGTCTTCTTCGGGAATGTCATCGAAGAGATCATGTTTGCCCGCGGCCTTGCCGACCTTCAGCGAACTCAACGATGCCGACGCCACGCTCTGCGTCAGCCGCTCGCGCCGGCGGCGCATCAGGGTCTGGGCGCTTCCAGCAGCAATGACCAAAAGCAATAGCACCCCGGCCCCGATGACCAGCAGCGGCTGCAGTGCCGGAGTCGACTGATCAGGCTGGATGGGTTCAGGAGCTGCGACCTGCTTGAGGTCCGATTTTTCCATCGAGACACCCGGAGCCGGGGCCTCGGTGGATTTCACATTGTTCCGGCGGTGCACCCGAATCCATTCTTCGATGGTTCCCAGCGGGTTTTCGGAGACCGATGGCACGTTGTTGTTCACTGCGGCATTGGCATTGATGATTCCGTAGCCATAGAGGTTGTCAACTCCGGCAGCACCGGTGTCGCGTGCAGTCTTGAGGATCCGGTTGATGACATCGGGAGCCTTCATATCCGGGTACTTGGATCGAATCAGTGCAGCCACGCCGGCAACCAATGGCGCTGCTCCCGAAGTTCCGGACCAGCGCGCGTAGCCGTTATCCGGCAGCCCGCCAACGAGCTGTTCGGCTGGCGCGGCAACGCCGATGGAAATGCCCTCGGTGGACGAGTCCTGCGAGGCCTTGCCGCTTTCGTCAACACCTGCCACGGTGAGCACGCCCGGGATGGTGGCCGGGGCACCGACCTGGCTCATGCCACCGGAACGGTTGCCGGCGGCAGCCACGATTACGACATCATGATTTTCCGCGTACTTGAATGCGTCGTCCCAGCTTTCAGGCCATGCAGGGCTGGTGGAGCCCAGGGACATGTTGATCACCTTGGCACCGGAATCCACGGCCCACTTCACGGCGCGGGGAATCTGTTCTTCCACTGGGATGTTGGCTGGATTGCCTTCGCCCATCCACAGCGAGACCGACAGCAGCTGCGCGGCCGGTGCTACGCCGAGCACTCCGTCGCTGCCAGCGGAAAGCTTGGGGACATCCTCGTATTCAGGTTCCTTGGGGACTTCAACGTCCTTGTCGTCGTCCTTCTGCTTTTCGTTTTCTTCCTCGGCTTCAGACTTGGCCTTTTCCCACGCGGCCTTGAGCCGTTCGTTTTCGGATTTAACCCGATTGATCTCGCCCTTGTTGTTGCCGCGTCCAGCCAGCAGGGTAGCCACCAAAGTGCCGTGTTCGCTCATGACGCCAATGGGCTTATTGCCGCCGGCTTCGCCGGCTCCGGACATGTCCGCACCGCCAACAACGGCGCCTTTCAGGTCAGGGTGCGAGGTATCAATGCCGGTATCAATGATCGCGACTTTGACGCCTTCGCCCTTGGTGCTCTGGTGCGCCTGGGTTATTCCCAATGAATCCAGCCAGTACTCCGACTCGCGCATGTTGTCAGCATGCGCCGGGGTGACCACGCTGAGCATAGCCAGCGCGAGGATCGCAACGACAAGCATTGAGCCGTACTGTTTCAGGCCCATCGCTTTCTTAGCGCGCAGAGCTGTGCTCAAGAGTGATCTCCTTGGTCGGTTCCGAATCAACGGACTAGGCGTTGGCGGCTGCCGTAGCAGCGATTCCGTCGAGAATATCGTGTTCCGATGCAATTAGCCGCATCGGGCGCTGGCCGCTTGCCGACTCCAGATAATGGAGAATGCGCTGGACGATCGCTGCGCCGGCGCGAATGACATCAACCCGGCCAGGGTGCATGAAGCCCAATGCCGCCCGCTCTTCACGCGAGTAGGAGAGCATGGCGCTGGTAGCTTCGCGCATCTGGTCGAAGCTCAACTGCGCGCCGTGGATCTTCTCGGACTCGTATTTCTCCAAGCCCAGCGCCTGTGCCGTGAGCGTGGTGAAGGTTCCTGCCACCAGGATCACCGCATCAACTTCCGAAACGTCAACGGCGCCATCCAAGGACTGCAACGTGCTGTCCATGAACGCAACGGCTTCCGGCGATTCCAGGCCCTGCTGCTCGAAGCGCTCGGTGACGCGCACGCAGCCCATGTCAAGGCTCTTGGCGGCCACCGGCCCTGAATTATCGCCCAGGACAAACTCCGTGGAGCCGCCGCCCAGATCGATGACCAAGCTGCGGCCGGGCTGTCCGGCACGCACCGAAGCGGCACCGTTGAAGGACAGCGATGCTTCCTCGTCACCACTGATGACTTCGGGTGCAACACCGATGATCTTGGTGATTTCTTCGGCAAAAACCTCGCGGTTGGATACGTCGCGGGCCGCTGAGGTGGCCACGAAGCGGATGGCCTCTACCTGATGCTCGTCGCACAGTGCCCGGTACTCGCGGGCGGCCGCAAAGGTGCGCTCCAGCGCTTCCGGAGCAAAGGCACCGGTTGCATCAACGCCCTGTCCCAGGCGAACGACGCGCATGGTGCGCAGGACATCAACAAGCCGAGCCCCGTTCCCATCCTGTTGCACATCAGCGATCAACAGGCGAATGGAGTTCGTTCCGCAGTCAATTCCGGCGACGCGCATTAGGCATCATCCTGGGCGGCTCGTTCTTGGGCTTCACGGGCTGCGCGCTTGGCTGCACGCTCGGCTCGCTTGGCCGCGGGGTCCTGCAGTTCCTGGGTCTTCACGTGGCGTGAACGGTCGCGGCTAGGAGCTTCCGATTCCGTATCCCAAGCCCCTGCGCAGTAGCACTTGTCCTTGGTCCACCACTCGGCAATTGCTTCCAAAGCCTCATCGCCCAACGGGTTCACGCCTTCACCGGCAGCCAGCGAATGGCCGACCAGCACGTGCAGGCATTTCACGCGGGTTGGCATGCCGCCAGCGGACACGCCATCAATTTCAGGCACCGCCCCGGTGCCTGAACGCGCGCCGATGGCATCGCGGTTGGCGAGGTACGACTCGTGGGCCGCCACGTAGGCCCGGGCCAAAACGGAATCGCCACCCAGGCGTTCGTTCATCTCGTTCATCATCCCGGCCGCTTCAAGGCGCGAGACAGCGGCGGTGATCACCGGGTGGGACAGGTAGTACGTGGTCGGGAATGGAATTCCCGAGGAAAGCCGTGGCGCGGTGGTGGCAACCAGCGGGTTTCCGCAGACGCAGCGTGCACCGATTTCCACCACATCGCGCACTGGTCGGTTCAGCTGGCGGGACAGGGTGTCAAGGTCGGCTTCGCTTGGTACTCGTCCGGCAGCGTCAAGGGCTTCGCGGATTGGCTGTTCAGTCACGGGTATTGGTTCTCTTCATGTTCAAAGTGGTTAGTCAGTGGCGGAACGCCGGACCGAGTCAAGCAATGCATCGACCCATGGAAGCTCTTGGCGCACCTCGAAGGTGCTGCCATTGGCTTCGGTGTCCGTCTCGTTTTCTTTCGGCCGGTCGCCGACGACCATGTATAGCTTTTCGCCAGGCATGACCAAGTTTATCCGCTCGCGCGCTTGCTGCTTGATGTACAGCGGGTCATCCCAGCGGGCAATCTCGGCCTTCAAATCGTCGCGCTGCGCTTCCAGGGAATCGATGGAGGCGTGGAGCTCGTTGAGCTCGGCCATCTGGGTCCGGTAGTAATTCACCGTTGGCACCAGCATCACGGCGAAGAATGCGAGCACCACGATCAGCGCGGCAATGCGGCCGGAAAAACGGTGTGCGGCTACCGGTTCGCCCTCGGGCGTCGGCTTGCTCTCAACCGGTTTTTCCCCTGGCTTGCGGCGTACGGCAGCGGAGAATTTCATCCGGTCATCACGGCGCCGCTCGCTCTGCTTCTCCTTGGCCCGCTCGCGCAGCGGCACCTTGGGCTTGGCAGCATAATTGCCCGCAAATTTTTTTGACTCACGTGACGAATCTGACGCTCGGCGTGCCTGCGCCCAGGGTCCCGGCGCGGTGCGCGGCGCGGTTTTCTGCGCGCTGCCGGCAGGCTTGGGGCGCGGCACTGAAGGAGCCTTCTTGGCTGGGGGTTGCGGTGCCACTACGTGCAAAGCGTCGGTGGGCGGATCTGCAATTGTTCCTGGATCGGTATATTCGGACTGGTCAACAGGGTTATTCTGAGACAGTTCTTCCGGATCCGGAGTATTACGCCGAGGCATGCGTGGTGGTCGCTGTGCCATACTCCCCCAATTCCCCATAAAGCTCTACGCGCTGTGCTGCCGTGGAAACGGCGCATATGTCCATTAAATAACGAAAAGCTCGCCGGTATCCACTACCGACGAGCTTATTCGCTACAACTGGTAATTAGCTGTTGAAACGCGGGAAAGCGTCGCGACCAGCGTAAACCGCCGAAGCGCCCAGGTCTTCCTCGATGCGCAGCAGCTGGTTGTACTTGGCTACGCGCTCGGAGCGAGCTGGAGCACCGGTCTTGATCTGGCCAGCGTTGGTTGCCACACAGATGTCGGCAATGGTGACATCCTCGGTTTCACCCGAACGGTGCGAGGTGATGGTGGTGTAGCCAGCGCGCTGGGCCATGGTCACAGCGTCGATGGTCTCGGTCAGCGAACCGATCTGGTTGACCTTCACCAGCAGCGAGTTGGCGGTGCCCTTGGCGATGCCGTCGGCCAGGCGCTCCGGGTTGGTCACAAACAGGTCGTCGCCGACCAGCTGGACCTTGTCGCCGATGGCGTCGGTCAGGGTCTTCCAGCCATCCCAGTCGTTCTCGTCCAGTGGATCCTCGATGGAGACCAGCGGGAAGTCGGCAACCAGGGCAGCGTAGTAGTCGCTCATTTCCTGGGCGGACAGTGCCTTGCCTTCGAACTGGTATGCGCCGTTCTCGAAGAATTCAGAGGAAGCAACGTCCAGAGCCAGTGCGATGTCTTCACCCGGGGTGTAGCCAGCGCGCTTGATGGCTTCGGTGATCAGTTCCAGTGCTGCACGGTTGCTCGGCAGGTTTGGAGCGAAGCCGCCCTCGTCGCCCAGGCCGGTGGACAGGCCCTTTTCCTTCAGCACGGACTTGAGGTTGTGGTACACCTCAACGCCCCAGCGCAGGCCCTCGGAGAAGGTCTCGGCGCCCAGTGGCACGATCATGAATTCCTGGATGTCGACATCCGAGTCGGCGTGCGAGCCGCCGTTGAGGATGTTCATCAGCGGCACTGGCAGCACGTGGGCGTTCGGGCCGCCCAGGTACTTGTACAGCGGCAGGTTGGAGCTCACTGCTGCGGCGTTGGCCACGGCCAGCGAAACACCGAGGATGGCGTTTGCGCCCAGCTTGGACTTGTTGCTGGTGCCGTCCAGGTCAAGCATGGCCTGGTCGATAGCGCGCTGGTCGGTGGCGTCCAGGCCTTCGAGCTCGTCGGCGATCTCGTCGATCACGGACTCCACTGCTCCAAGCACACCCTTGCCAAGGTAACGGTCCTTGTCGCCGTCGCGACGCTCAACTGCTTCGAACTGGCCGGTGGAAGCACCGGATGGAACTGCTGCACGGCCGTGCGATCCGTCAGATAGCAGGACCTCAACCTCAACGGTTGGGTTACCGCGGGAATCAAGAATTTCGCGCGCGTGAATGGCGTCAATCAATGCCATGAGTATGGACTCCTTGTAGAAAGGGGTGGTCTAGGGGAAGGTCCGCCAGCGGTGCTGAAAAGACCGTCGGCGCCTTTGCCAGTCTCTAGCCTAGCGCTTCGAAGGTGATTTAGGCGATATCGTTGCAGTGAATTCCGAGCCGTACTGTTTCGACAAGGTTGCGCGCAAAACAGATTCTGCATCTAATCCCAGCTCTTCTGCCCGTGCAGAGACCTCCAAGAGGGCAGCAGCCAAGCTCTGTTCATCGGTAATTTTCGCACGGGTTGCCTCGGAAACTTGATGGCCCCCGGCCTTATCAGAGCCGGCCCTGGTGTGGCGGTCCAGCAGCTTCTGGGCCAAGGCCAGGGCCGGCAGGCCTGCAGGCAGCCCTGCATTTTTGCGTGGCTGCGGCTTGCCTTGGCGCTCGGCCTGCTTGGCCGCATCCCAGACCCGGATAATTTCCTCAACGTCCGTGATGATCTCTTCGCGCACCACGCCGTCTTCGTCAAAAATGTGCCGGTTTCGCCTCAGCAGCTTTTCATTCAGCGCCTGCGAAACGTCGTCAAGATCGAAGTGCCCCTGCTCGGCTGCAATCAGCGCGTGCAGCAGGATTTGGAAGTACAGGTCCCCGAGTTCCTCCTTGAGCAGCTGGGGATTCTGTTCGGAGATCGCGTCCAGAACCTCATAGCTTTCCTCGATCAGGTAGGTCCGCAGGGATTCATGGGTCAGGGCCTGGGTCCAGGCGCATTTATCACGCAGGATCCTCACCGTAGTGATCAGCTGCTGGGTCTGCGTTGGGTTCTGCACCATGCTCCCATGCTAGCGAAGGCGGAGCCAGCCTCGGCGCAAACGCAGCTGAAGGCCGGTTCCCCTTGGGGAACCGGCCTTCAGCTGCTTGCAGCTTTGCTGCGCGGAGAACTAGTCGGCGACGTTTTCGTATTCGTCTTCTTCGTAGTCCTCGTCGTCGTCATCGTCGAGCAGGTTGTCGTAGTAGTCGTTGATGTATTCAACGAGCAGCTCGCGCATTTCCAGCGGAACGAAAGCGGCTTCAGCCGCGTTCAGCGTTAGGTCCAGCAGGTCCTCCAGGTCATAGTCGAAAGCTTCGACCAGCAGCTCGAATTCCTCGGACAGGCTGGTGCCGGACATCAGCCGATTATCTGGCGAAATGGTGACGTTGAATCCGGTCTGGACCAGCAGGTCAATCGGGTGATTGCGGATGCCTTCGCCAAATTTGGCGGTGGCACCGGTCTGCAGGTTGGAGGACGGGCAGACTTCCAGCGGGATGCCGCGTTCGCGCACCCAGTTGGCCACGGGGCCCAGGGAAACCAAGCCGGTGTCGTCGCTGAGTTCTTCACCGTTTTCGTCGATGGCGCCGAACTCGATCTCGATATCCTCGGCAACACGCACGCCGTGGCCCAGGCGCTGGGCACGGCCAACCAGGATTGCGTCCTTGATCGATGCCAGTCCAGCGGCCTCGCCGGCGTGGACAGTTGTCGGAAAGAGATTCTCGGCCAGCAGGTCGAAGGCTTCCTTCATATTCGATGGCGGGAAGCCATCTTCCGGACCGGCAATGTCGAAAGCTACGACGCCGTGGCCGCGGTGGCGCAATGCCAGCTTGGCGATTTCCACGCCCTGATCGGATTGGCGCATGGCGCTGAGCACCTGGCCGACCTGCATTGGATGGCCTTCGCTGTTCAGCTGCTCGCAGGCCTGGTCCAGGCCTTCCTGGACTGCATCAACGACGTCGTCCAGGCTCAAGCCTTCGCGGCGATGCTGTTCCGGGGCGTAGCGGACTTCACCGTAGATCACACCGTCTTCAGCGAGGTCCTCGACAAATTCGCGGGCAACACGGATCAGCGCTTCGCGGGTTTGCATCACCGCGAGGGTGTGCTCAAAAGTTTCCAGGTAGCGTGGCAATGAGCCTGAATCTGCAGATTCACGGAACCAGTCGCCCAAAGCTTCGGCTTCGGTCTCGGGCAGCTCGTGGCCAATTTCGGCTGCCAGGTCGATGATCGTTTGAGGGCGCAGTCCACCGTCAAGGTGGTCATGTAGCGAAACTTTAGGCAGATCCCGGAAGTCGAACTCGGGATCGTAGTCAGGATGAATCAATTCTTCAGTCACACCACTGAGCCTAGTCGCAATCCCTCGGAACTGACAGCTCCAGGAGGTAAAGATCTGCGAGCCACAATGTGACCCTGCTCAATACCGCAGGTTAACTCTCGTCGGTGCTTGGCGGCACCGTCTCGCGTGCTTCCTGCGCTGCGCGTTGCGCGGCCTTCTCAACGCGCAGGTGGTAGCGATTCAGCGCCCAGCTGACGATTCGGTCAATGATGAACCCGAGCACCACGGCGATCACAATCGACAGCCCGATGCCCAGCAGCTTGTTGTCATGCATCCAGTTGCCGGCCAAAGCGCCGATGCTCACCGAATAGGCGGCCCACGTCAGCACTCCGATGGTGTCGAAGAGCGTGAAGCGCTTGTGGCTGAATCCGGTGGCGCCAGCGGTGAGGTTCACCGCGACGCGGCCGATCGGAATGTAGCGCGCGGTGAAAATCAGCAGCGCGCCGGAGGTTTCAAGCTTCTTTTCTGCGTAGTGCAGTACTCGTTGCGCCCGCTTGCCACGCATCCACTTGAATCCGTGCGAACCGATGCTCCGGCCAATGGCGTAGGTGATCTGGTCCCCCAGCAGCGCTCCGGCGGCACCGAGGGCGCCGACCAGGAAGAGGTTCGGCGATCCTGAATGGATGCCTACTGCGGCGAGTGAAACCAGGAAGGATTCGCTGGGCACGATCGGGAAAAATGCGTCAATCAGGCAAAACAGGAACAAGAGAGGCAGCACCCACCATGCGCTGGCTGCCTGCGTAATGGCCTCGTTAACTAGTTCCATGTGGACTTGCATCTTCTTTCCCCAAAGCGCGTAGCGCGCTGCCTGTCCAACCATTTTCGCTCGAGCAGCTGCAGGGGCGCATCCTACTGATGTGGCAATGTGGACTTCTTTCTACCCCGACCTAGGTAGGAGCTAATC
>Ga0308169_10006124_pt1 | contig 10701 bp, 15 predicted proteins | sample PhyBR1_2_FD_202139 | JGI IMG/M metagenome (GOLD analysis project Ga0308169, IMG submission 202139) | Phyllosphere microbial communities from UC Gill Tract Community Farm, Albany, California, United States - DLSLSB.R1 | ecosystem: Host-associated > Plants > Phyllosphere > Unclassified | place... | reverse complement strand
GCGACGTGGCGAGGTCGAAGATGCATCCGTTCATTGAAGCAAAATGTGCCAAGTCGTCCGAAAGCTCACGCGCTGCTGGACATTTCACGATCTGTCGCCCTGGCGTTGACAAGCTGTGCCTTGGCATGCGTATGACGCGAGGCAGGAACGATGCAGCTGGTCACTCGCAGTCGATTCCAGCCTTTCAGCGTCTCGTCATTGCATGCATTCCGGTGCGAGGGCGGGGGGGGGGAAAAGAGAGAGTACATGCGAAACACGAATGAAGCGGTTGATCCATGACGTACCGACGCCACGCTCAGGTTCACCCACCTACCTCACCTTGTCATCTATCTCATCCCCTCCCCTCCCCCACCTTTCACCGAATGAGCATGCCACCCACGCCAATCATTCCACCTTCACCTTGACACCCTTTGCGCAGCCATAAAATCCACGCATACACCCCATGCCAAGCATTCTTTCTCGCTTCAGACGCTCGCCATCACGCTCCTCGCAAGACGACAAGGAAGACAACCAAGATCGTCATCGCCGAGAATCATCCGCTTCCTCGCACACCTCTGAAGGACGCGACACCCCTCCCTCTCCATCGGCATCGAAGAATCCTCAGTCAGGTCTCACTCCCTCCGGCAGTGTATTCGTCGAAGATCTAGGCAAACCCGTGGAGCCCGATCATCAAGGCGGAGGACATTCCCCGGCGAAAGCGAGATTCGTCAGTACACCGAATAGCGCAAGCACGCGAGCGCAACCCCCTGCTCCGCTCTCGGTGCCTCGGTCTGCACTCCAGCCAGGGACACCAAAGCTGGTGGTGACGGAGGAAGGATCAAACAGCCCTCACAGCTTCACCAGCGACGCGGCACTGGGATCGAGTCCCACTCCTGCTTCGGCTACGCAAGGATCGGCGCTAGGTTTGGGTCTGGGTGATATAGAATCTCAAGTGCGTTCAGTCAGTCAGCCAAGCTCATCGCAGAACGGACTCGACGTCGAGACGCCCACTCCTGACGGCCATTTCAACATTCCCAACATGGCTTCGAACGGCAACTCTGATGGCCTGCACGCCGGGATCGCATCAGACGACCCTCGTCGGCGGTCGGGGTCCATGAACTCGGCGAATGGAACCCGTCACAGCCGGTCTGGGTCCATCGTCAGTCGGCTTGCGGGCAAGTCCACCTCGCCCGCCACTGCGCATGCAGTTCTCGAGCCGTCCAAGTCCAGGCGGAGCAGTATCAGCAAGAAGGAGAAGAAGAAGAGGGGCAAGCGGGGCAAGAAAGAACGGTCCAAATCGACCTCGTCCGGAATCTCTGGCCACGCGTCGATTGCTGCAGCGCTGGCCAAGTCGGGGACGTTTATCGCTTCGTCGGGCGACCCCGACCTGCCGTCATCGGCGCAAACGGCATCGAGTAAGAAGAGCTCGAACAGAAGCCCTTGGCTTGTCAGGGGCAAGGAGGCGACCGATGATGACTCGGTCGCGCGTCCCGAGGGGGATGATGATGCGTTTTTGGATGATGACGATTTTGACGAGGACGAAGATGAGTCGGACAGTGATCTGGATGATCACCTACCCGTGACGGGCTTTGCGGTCGCGAGCAACCGGAGGCAAGCGGATTTCCATGCGCAATTCCCCGCCGTGGACGAGGGGGACTACTTGATCGAAGGTGAGTCGCAAGTCACACACGTAGCTCATGCCAGACTACGGATGTGCGCTATCAAAGGATATCCTTGTGCAGGGGCGGCTATACGTCTCGGAGAACCACCTCTGCTTCCACGCCAACATTTTTGGCTGGGTCACGGATGTGAGTTGCGTCGAGAATGCATTGCTCACGCCAGCTCGTCATCCCGTTCACCGATATTCGCACAATTGAGAAGAAGATGACGGCGTTGGTCATCCCAAACGCGATTGGAGTCTCGACCGGTGACGCCAAGGTTGGTTCGATCAGTGCAACACAGTTCTGACCCCGCAGTACACCTTTGCCTCGCTCATTTCTCGAGATTCGACCTACGACGTGATGATGAACATCTGGCGTTTGTGCAACCCCAACGCAGTCATGTCGACGACATCGTTTGCCCCCGGCGGCCACTCCCGACCTGCCTCCATCGCCGAGGAGTCGGGCAACACGGCGGGCACGGCGGGCACGGCGGACTCGAGCGGTAAATTGCCGACAAGAGGCCACGGCAAGACGCAGTGTCAGTGCGGCAAGGACGGCAAGCATTATTCCGAGGTGGCTATGGATGCGACATTCCATAGCACTCCCGAAAAGGTGTACAACCTCATGTTCAACAGCGAGTGGTTCAAGACGTTCTTGTGCGATAATCAAAAGCTTCGAGGTGAGTCGGAATCATGACCATCACTGATGCCAGACGTCGAGATGTCGGATTGGCGTCCATCGCCCGAGACAAAGAACCTGAGCCGGTCCATCTCGTACATCAAGCCGCTGAACGGGTCGATCGGTCCCAAGCAGACAAAGTGCCACATCACGGACGAACACGAGCACAAGGACTTTGATCAGTACATCTCAATGTTGACGACAACGAAGACGCCCGATGTGCCGAGTGGAGGGGTCTTTAGCGTCAAGACCAAGACGTGCTTCATGTGGGCAGGGCCAAACTCGACCAAGGTCGTAGTCACGACAACGGTGGAATGGACTGGCAAGTCGTGGGTCAAGGGTGAGTCGTTGTGTACCTGGATCCGTCTGACACTCAGGCATCATCGAAAAGTCTGCGATCGACGGGCAAAAGACCTACCACACCGACCTCGAGACAGCCATGAAGGAGTATATCAAGGAGCACGCGACAGAGTTTGCGGGCGCAGACGGTGTTACCGCCGACGACGACGAGGAAGAGGTCCAGGCAGAAAAGGCGGAGAAGGCACCCACCGAAGCGGCCGCGTACGCGGCGCAGCAACGCAAAGAGCGACAGGACCGCGATTTCTGGTCGATGCAGGGCGGGCTCGACAGCGTGGTCTCGGGCGTCAAGTCGGTTGGATCAGGCTTCAAAGCCGTCTTTGAAGCACTGTCCGATATCATGTCCGACGGCCCGGGGGGCAAACAGACCCTGATCGGTGGCATCATCCTTTTACTGGTGCTGAGCAACGTGTACACGTATTACAGGTCAACCGGGGAGGGTGTGGATGCGAGACGCGCGAGACGGCTGAGCGGGTATGAGCGAGGCGGTGTCGCAAGCAACGACGTGGAAGAGGCCGTGAGGAGGATCCTGCAGGAGCGATCGAAAAGTCCAGTAGAACAAGCCAGGGAGCTGGAGAAGACGCTGGATGGAGTCGAGGAGAGGGTCAGGCATCTCCGTGCGCTGCTCAGCGGGGTACCAACTGGAGAGAAGAACACGTTGAATGATCTCGATTAGGTTTGTTGTTGATGGTACGCATGGATAACGTTGTCGTATACATACTTCTAACAGAGCAATTCGGGCAGACTATCCAAATATACAACGGCTCTTACAACGCAACTTTCCGTCGTTCAAGCCGTCATCTCTACCGGCCCCTTGCCGCTGAGCTCGCGGTTGACTTTGCCGAGTCGCTGCTCCCATTCGCCCACATCCTTGCCGAGGATGCCCTCTAGTTGCTGGATCTCCATGTCGATCTCCAGCTGTTCTTCGTGTGTAGCCGACGCCAGGGTGGTCAGCTGCCATCCGTGCATGGCGAGCCGCGAGGGCACGCGCGGGATCGACGTGAACGAGCCGTGAGATGCGATCAGAGGCGATGTCGACGCGAGGGGTGACGAGGGCGTGGTGGCCGGGGCCGCAGCGTCACCCAATCGCAGGTGTCGGTTGTGGTACTTGAGCAGCGATGGGCGGTGTCTCGATTTAGCACAGCTCTGGAATGGCAGTGATCGCTCACGAGATGGTCACCAAGGTGATGCCCAACTCTTTGGCGTGCTCGTACATCAGTCCCTCGACGTCGGAAGACACGGCCGAGGTGCATTCGTCCAAGAATGCGTAAGATGGGCGGTGGTAGCTGGGCGTCAGCGATGTCGCTCGCGCGGTTGCGTGACATACAAAAGTCTCGCCATGCCCATCTGCCTCGTCAGCAGATCAGTAAAAGAGACACGTACCCGTTGCTTCTCGCCGCCGCTGGAGGTCAGTATCGGGCCATCGCAAATAGCCTTGCGCTTACGACAAGACATCTTTCCACTCCTTCCTGGTCTCCCAGCCACCTTCACGGGAGGGCAGGTACGCCAAGTGTACATGCTCGAGAATGTCCAAGAGTTCCTTTTCGGTCCTGCCTCGACTCTTCATCTCGGCGTAGGTGTGCGGGCTTCCGTTAGTACAAGTCGGGGACTCTTGCGCGAGCTCACTAGATCACCCTGCGTGTCAGTCCTGTTGTGACAACCACTCACTGATCCCGCAGGCTACCGATGCTGAGATACGGCCTCTGCGGCAGGAAGAAGATGCCTCCTTCGCCATGGACCGGTCGCTCCAGCAACCCAGACCACGCAGGCCATAGCTGGGCCACGATCCTCGCGATGGACGTCTTGCCAACGCCGCTGAGGGTCAGCCTTGCTCACTGCGATGGATTTTTGGACCCACTTTGGCCCTGTGATCAAGGTGTGCTCGCCTTTCTCCACCCTGAGGTCCAAGCTTTTGAGCAGCTCCTCTCCACCTCGCTCTGCGCCGGCTGCGCCGCCTGCCGGCGCCACGATCGGCACTCGCTTGATCAGCAAGTGATCCGGACCAATGATGACATTGCCATGGACGTCGGCCATGTCGTAGAATGCCTGCGGGTCAGGAGGAGTGGGCATGGCCATACCCACCTGGTCTGCCGGCAGGGACTCTGGTCGCGGGTTTTCCGGGTAGATGTTGTTGTCGAGCGAGTGGAGCGAGGCCAAGAGCGAGTAAACTCGGCTGGTGTAGCCCGACAGCTCGGCAAGGTCCTTGCCCGAGTACATGAGGCGTCCACCAGCGTCGGCAAGCGAGAGCAAGAGTCGCCTGTTTGAGACGTAGCCTAAAGGTTAGGCGCACTCGGCATCGCACGACTCACTTTCGGTTCGGCTGGCCACTTGATGGTGGACCTCGCCTTGAACCGCCTTGATGGCCTCCTTGGCCGCTGGGAACAAGATCGGGATCGACATGAGCGAATACCCGCAGGCCGACCAAAAGTACTTGATAACAAAGTCTTCTGTCATTCTGCGGCGTCAGGGTTACTTTCTGTAGGGTTCGACCTACGCACCCATACGGGATCCGGACCTTGAAGACGGTATGAACGTGCTTTGCCAGTCGCTCGTAAGCCGCCCACAAGATCGTCTTCTCCCTCTTCCCGCCGTTGTAAAAGCTGCAGTCAGTTTGACCAGAGCCCGTGCAAGTCAGTTTGACCAAAAGTCCAACCCACGCGACCTCTTCGCCATCACGTCCGATCCGGGACAGACCCGCACGATAGTCTCCCTCGAGTCGTGCCTCGGCCGCTGCCATCCGTCCAAAGGCTGGTGTTGCGCTGCGCAAAACCCAAGCGGTGAAACCGTAATTGGCAAATAGACCGATGGTACCCAGAGGGCCGAGCGACGCGGCGAGTTGCGACGTGAAGATGACGAGGTCGAGGGCAGGCTTGCCGATGTTTCCGCTGCGCCGTGAGCGGTCCGTCGACGTGCCGACTCACTATAACGCCGCCAGGCTCTCGCAGAATCGAGCCAGATCCGTCGTGATGAACCTGCCTGTGAGCTCCACGGGCTGGTACAACGCACTGATCCGCTGTGCCCGCCGACGCCTCGGCTGCTCCACCTGCACCTTTCCTCCTTGCCCCGTTCGGCGGACCAGACATCGCTCCGAGACCCAGCCCAAACTTGTAGTAGTTGAGATTCTCGTTCCTGATTGTCAGGGCGCGCAGCGATGGCCAGCTCACAAGTATAGGTCGTGGATGTATCGAGTCAGATTTGTTCTGAATGCGAGAGCGAGCTTTCGCTCCAAAAATCGAATCTGGAGTGGGCGATGAGCCTCCGCATGAGTCGGCTTACCATAGAGTTGGTGTATGTGCTCGGTATCGCAAGGGCGAACCACCAGCCTAGTCCACGGATGAAGCCTTTGCCGTTGGCCGAGACCTTGTGATTGAGCATGCCTCACAGACACGGCACTCACCAGGTCCCGTACGATGCGCCCGTCTAGACGCGCCACCATCACGCTGAGCACCGTTCTGGCGACAAGGAAGAACGTATGAAGCACGAGCAAGAATGCCTCGTTGCCCGTCTTGCTGGATTGTCAGCGCGTGCGCACGGCCAGTCCTTGGCATCAGCCACTCACGTCGGGAAAGCCACGCGTAGAACAGCAAACAACATCTTCCAGAACCGTTTGTTCACGCCAAGCTTCTCCCCCGGCTTCAACGGTGGAAACAGCTTCAGATGCGAGTCGTACAGCTCCTGAGGCGTGGGTCGGATCTGCACCTGTGACAAGCGGCCTCGGTTGGGCACCAGCAGCGTCCTCGAGCCATCCGGCTGCGGTATGTACTGTCGTCAGACCCTGCCCCCTGGAATTTACCCCGTACCAAGTCGACCATCTTCTTCTCCAACATGGGCGTGTTTCTGCGGTCAGACGGCGCGTAGAGTCGTCACCCACAAGGGCGCAGAGACGTCACGCACAAGGGCGTTTCCAAGTCCCTCCGCCTGCGCTCGTCGCGCACTCTTCGCCGGGCATCGCGCCACGCTTTGAGGGTGAGCCGGTCGATCCCGGGGATGCGATCGAACGGGGCGGAGCGGGAGATGGCAAGGGCTATTAACAGGGTGAGCAACGCCTGCCGGCGTCGTTGCTTCAGGCGGTCCTGGATGCCGGCCAGGCGAGACGATAGCATGGGGTTGTGTGTGTTAGTGTGTCTCTGTGTGCTGTCCGGAGCGATGATACGACAATGACGAGCCTCTTTTGTACGCTGAGACCGGGTAACCGGGTAGCCGACAGGAGGACGAGTGTGGCACGTCCGAAACACGTGTGGCGGCGTGGCATCCCTCTCGCTCTCGCGGAATCGCCCCTTTCCTGCTTGACCGTCCCTACGTCTATGCACAGACCAACGCGTAACGACCCACGCCGAGGCCTCTGAGAGCTCACGGCAGGCCCGCTGACGTCGAGAGTGAACGTTCGGGTGGCGCGCATCTCCGCCCAGCTGCACCTCTTCGTCGGCCGCCACTGTGATCCCGTCGTGGTGTCACGGCCGCACGCCTTGTCGACTACTTTGCCCATAGCGACGGTGCACGTGTGCTGTGCATTCTCCCCACCGTTCCCCGCCGTTCCCACACCGTTTCCCTCGACTTGACCGTCAAAAAATCTCACCCCCCCCCCCCGCCAGAGGCCAAAATGAGTGGGACGAGATTCGAACTCGCGCGCGCGTTAGCACAGTGGATTGCGATCCTTTTCAGGACAAGTCTAACTTGAGGCCACCCCAGTAACCACTTTGGTACCCACCCTTCCAACGGTGTAGAATTAGCTATCCGAGTGACAACTAAGTACTGGCCCCATGGTCCCGGGAATAGGAGAACACCTGCAGTCAGCGCTGTCTGACTCTGCCTTCACTCACCGTGTCCCAATTCAACTCGGACCTTCAGTTGCGGGACATAGAAATCAAAAACCTTCAAAACCGTTGTTCAACTCAAATATACTGAGCGATGCGTAGGCGAAAGGGTCATCCTGAGGGTCGGTATGGCATTTGTCTGATACACCGGTCTTGCTGGCTAGTGTTGAGTTGAACCCAAGTGTATATTCGTTGGGCAACTCCTTCCATCGTGCATCAGAGGCCATCGTTCACTCTTCAACTGGTTGACACTGTCCCTTCAGTCCCGTCCCATCAACCATCATGCCTTTCCAAATCACTCACATATCCGATCGTTCCACCGCAACAGGATCAAGGTGCTTTAATGAATTGCGGATCTTGTGCTAGTGGTCGCCTGCAGCCCGACAGTACGCCCATACTGATGCGAGTTGCTGCTCGGTCATTGACGGTGATCCGGTCTCCAATGAAAGGGTCGGGTAACAAGAGTATTTCTTCCAGGTAGCTTGGTGGACACATGAGTCCTGGCCACGGTGCTTGTCGTGGATGGGAAGTATTCCTTCGGCAGGGCCGAATTAATGTTGAACGATGCCGAACCAGGGCAGACAGGACAGGGTTGAACAAGGGTAGTGTCTCTGACTGGGCAATAAGGTGGCTAGACTGGGCAAGGTAGACAAGAGTACCACTGTTGATACATCACTGGGGTGATTCTATGGAAGAGTGCTGTCCTTATATACCTTGTAGAGTCCCTCATCTGAGGGACTTGCCCTCATCCTCATGTGAGGTGAGGCTTGGGTGATGTGAGGTGAGAATCAGGGTCCTCAGCTGGTGTCGGGTGAGGTCCAGGGTGAGCTCAATAGATGTTGAACAGAGAAACTAGAGCTTGAACAAGACAAAGTGCCGTGAACAAGGCGAACTGTGGCGAATAGGGTTCATGAACTTTGGGTTCATGACACTTGCCTAGCCACCTTATTGTCCAATCAGTGTTATGATCCGGTCTACACCACCCTCAGTCATCACGTGACCACCGCCACACCGGCTCATAACATGACACCCTGGGTACCACTGCCACCCCAATCACCCTCAACACCACGTGACATGACTCAACATCACCTGCGGCTACCCTCACCCTCATGTGATGCCACCTGAGGACCCCCTTTTCCAGCTCAAAGCCATCCGAGGACCCTGTTGACAACAAGTGAGGTCACACCAAGGCTCACTTGATAAAGGAGTGAGGGCGCACCCTCACCCGAGGGGACTCTGGATGGTATTTAAAGAGGAGGGTTGGACTGCAATCCCCCAAGAAACCAACTATCTGCACTCTGTACTCTGCACTCTGTACTCTGTACTCTCACAGTAGTTCCCTAGTAGCTCTCCCAGCTAGTCTAGTCTTTGCATATCTTAGCTTGCCACCGCTGGTGGATTCTTCCAAGCTACCTCTGTTCGCCACTTCGCTCGTCACGCTCGACACTTCGCTCACCTCGCTCAACCAAGTTACCGATCGACACTGGTCTAGTGGTTGTAGGCTATCTCCTGCAACCCAAGCCCGAAACAGTACGACCTTATCCGACACCCTCCTTACCCTCGGGTTCGGGTCGTAACACTCGCAGCCACCGCTGTTGAGCTCGTCCTCCTCCAGAAAGCAACCCTTGTGCATCGATCAGCAACCGATCCACTGCCGTGGTGCCTGATTGATCTCATCGGCGAACATCCTCGTTCCGGGCACAGGGTCAGAACGCAGATTCGAGCCGATCCGCTCCCACCCTCGTCCCGCTGAGCAGAAGCCTCAAATTCATTCTGATTCCTCATCAGCAAGTGTAGCAGCTCATCGCTACGCGTCACGTGTCTGACGGGGCTGCATGGAGGGTTGAAGCAACAATCTGATCTCTCAGGGGTACAGGGTAGTCGAATGATCGAGGGGGCCAAAGGACCTTAACAGTCCAAGGTCAGCGCGCGATGGTACCTTGATCGTACCTTTTTGGTCTCAAAATTTCCGCCCATCAAGTCCAGGTCATCGTCGTAGTCCCCCCGGCGGGAAGTGATCAGTGCGTCCAGGTTCAGGATGCCCGCCGACAGACTCACCTCGCTTCCATCTGTCCACCCTTGCCCCACCGTGGCGAGGTCCCCGCTTAGCCCCCAGCAAAATGAATCTTCCTCAAGATCGCGTCAAGGACGGATCCGGCCACGTTCCCACCCTGGCAGCTGCTACCATCGCGACCCTGCGCTTTGATCAGGCGCATACAGGCTTGGGAACGACAACAAAGACCAGTTCGTCGCCCTGGTGGGCGGTAAAACATCTTCCTCACCAGGCGCTTCCCGCCTTACCGCCCAAGCACCTCAGGCCGCAACATCTACACCTCCACCGGCAGCAAATCCATCAACCACAGCAACACCCACAACAGTACCACCGGTCTGGCCTGCACCTGCTCCCCCATGCCGACTCGCAATTCCACCTATACGGACAAGGGACGCATCACCAGCCACACAACCAGCCCTCCCACCCTTCACAGCCGCCCCATGGCTATGATCGGCCCACGCAGTACCACGCACAGGATTTTCCCGTTCCACGTGTATGGACGCTCCCTGCCCGACATCTGTTCCTCCCTCAGTTTCTCCGTTTCCACCTCGTGCCGTGGCTGTTCCCCGAGCTCTGCTCAGCAGTCCTGTGCGCCCTGAGGGTGAGTCCCACCCGTACCTGCTGTTACCAAGACGATGGATATTAGCCACCGAACCCTGTCTGACCTCAGGAATCCGGCGGAAGCGTTGTTGATGATCCAAACGACGCTCAACTGATCATCATAAACCCGTCCCGCGCCAACCGCCACCGCATACCCCCTCTGAACGCTCTACGGTCCGTACGGAACGGGACAACCCGAATCGTGCCCTACGACTGGTTCTTCCGCTCGTACTATGCGCACGCCTCGTCCGATATTGAGCGGTCGCTATTGTTTGTCGATGAACGGCAGGAACCTTTGCTCATTGCTTTTGCGAAGGGATTGCAGTCGGATGGGTCCAGTACGCGGATGCAGCTGGTGACGCTCATTCAGGTACGTACCGTGTTTGGCTCATCCCCTCCTGAGCTGTATCAGCGGGCCCCGTTGGGCGGGACCCGTCATCGTCTGACGCGCAGGACAACGGCGGAATCGTGGTCACGCCACAGTCGTGCCAGATCTATATCGTCGACAACCCCGAATCGGAGCAAGCCGTCGAGAGTGCGAAGAGGGAGAGTTGTCGCG
>Ga0308169_10006123_pt1 | contig 10705 bp, 20 predicted proteins | sample PhyBR1_2_FD_202139 | JGI IMG/M metagenome (GOLD analysis project Ga0308169, IMG submission 202139) | Phyllosphere microbial communities from UC Gill Tract Community Farm, Albany, California, United States - DLSLSB.R1 | ecosystem: Host-associated > Plants > Phyllosphere > Unclassified | place... | reverse complement strand
GAAAAGAAGGAGGCGGGGGTGAAGCTGGACAGTGAGGTGGACGCCCACTCCGGGACGAGCGGGAGCCACGTCATGCGGACCTGGTACAGGTATGCCGCGGACGCGATGAACAAGCAGAGGCTGAACCATGACTGCCGTCGCTCGCGAGCGGTCGCGCCGGAAGAGGTTCTGGGCGCCATGATTGTAGAGCTGCGTTGATGATGTAAGGATGAGCAAGACTCTGCTTCGACTCCTCTATGCATAATAAGCCGGATGGTCGTACGCCTCGGGTCGGTCAGAAAGTTCTTGGGCCGGGGGGTGAGTACCTCGACGGTCAGGTGGACGTTGCCAAGACCAGTCCAGTCAGTGCCCGTTGCTAGCTCATGTCACGAAGCACGCTGGTCGAGCGGCTGGCTCGCTGTACCCCAGCTCCCTCCGCTGGCCACAAGCAGGAGATGATGACACGGATGCCAAGGTGATCAGAGGTGTTGTCAAAATGTTAGATTCCGATGCGACAACAAGATGACGTAGTCGCGCGTTGAAGGACGTCAGCAACATTGTTCATCATCTTTGTTGTTCACAACTATCGCACCGTTCCACATCCACCATGTCGTGGCTAGACGATCCTGCAGCGATAGCTTCGTCACCGTGGTCGCCAGAGCAGGAGAGAGTTCGTATCACTAGCTCTCCTTCACCTGTACCCTGCTGACCTCAGACCCTGCTCGAGCCATACACGTATGTGACCGACTCGGGAGGCAAGGAGATCCGAACACGCCTCATAGACGCCTTCAACCTCTGGCTCAAAGTGCCGGAGCGCGATTTGGACGTTATACGGAGAGTGGTGCGGATGCTGCATAACGCCTCGCTGCTGTGAGTCGCGACGGGGTGAGCTGGACTGCGCTGACGGCAGGATGGACGACGTGGAGGACAACTCGGAACTGCGCAGGGGCATACCCGTCTCGCATCTCGTATACGGCGTGCCGCAGACGATCAACACGGCCAACTATGTCTACTTTTTGGCGGTGCAGGAGCTGTTGGCGCTGGATAGTAACAAGGGGGGCGAGCTGCTGCGGACGGTGACGGGTGGGTCGCGCGTTTTCCGAGTCTCACAGACGGAGGACGAGCGGTCCTAGACGAGGTGTCGAAGGTGGACTGACGGCAGAGGAGCTGCTCAATCTGCATCGGGGCCAAGGGATGGACCTGTTCTGGAGGGATAGCTTGACGTGTCCGACGGAGGAGGAGTATGTGCAGATGGTTCTGGGCAGTGAGTTTTGCGACTCCCTATTTCTTCGCTTTGTCGGGCCCGTCGAATCCGAGCTGACGGTCAGAAACGGGCGGTCTGTTCCGTATAGCAGTCAAGCTTATGATGGCCCGCTCCAGCTCGGACGTGTGAGTCGCCTCGTCTCGTCCGCATTTCTGTCGCCCTCTCGATACACGCCCCGACCCCGCCCACTCCCGCTGACCCTCAGTGACTACGTCCCGCTCGTCAACCTCATATCCATCTACTTCCAGATCCGGGACGACTACATGAACCTCCAGTCGACAGAGTACGCCGACAACAAGGGGTTCTGCGAGGATCTCACCGAGGGGAAGTTTAGCTTTCCCGTGGTGCATGGTGTGCGGGCGGACCCGTCGAATCGGCAGATCCTGAGTGAGTGGGGCAGGGCCGAGCCGCGGCGTCGTGCCAAGGTCGCTTACCGCAGATGTGCTGCAAAAGCGGACAACGTCGACGTCGCTCAAGAAGCACACGGTGGACTACCTCCGGAACCACACCAAATCGTTCGAGTACACCCGGGAGGTGTTGATCAATCTGAAGGGGAAGCTCGAGGCGGAACTGGCCCGGTTGGGCGGGAACAAGGCGTTGGACATGATCGTGGATGTGCTGGGCATACCGTCGTCGTAGGAGGTACCGGGCGATACGGCGAAGTACCGCCAAGGAGTACGCTTCGAGACGGCGTAGCTTTGAGGCCAGACTGGACGCGTGAGCACTCGAGGGATTGGGACCGAGACAGAGACAAGCGGGGGACATTCATCCTGGGGCTGCAGGGAGTAATGTTGTACATTTACGGCCTTCCCACCCGATTTACAAGGGTTCATCATGGCATATCATACATTTGCACCACATACTCTGATGTACTTGAACGGACTTTGAAGTTTTGAGCAGATGAGAATGTGCGCCTCTTGGGGCGAGCAGTGGTCTGAGCACCGGGGCTGCATCACTGCATCGTTGGCGCGACGAATGGGACGCTACGATCCTGCCTGGACATTTCCAGTGAGTCGAGAGGGCAAGGCAAGCGGCACGGCACTGTACACCGGCCGGTCGTATCGGAGGCAGCGGGCGTTCTGGCCACACTTGATGGTTGTTGGTCGTCCGAGTCCGAGCTCGGCCCGCTGGCGAAGAGGCCTGCGGGTGTGATGACAGCGTCAAGGGCAACCGCCGATTTGTCGTCTCACCGTCTACCCCTCACCCAGCTGTGCCAGCGCAGTCTGTTGACCTGAGCGGCACCCCACGCCTCGGTTCATCCGCCGGGATCAGAACATCCCCTTGGGCACCTGCGGCAGCCCCCTCCCCACCTCGCGCGCCTTGACACTCTGCTCCCGCCTCTTGATCTCATTCTTGCGCATATCGAAGATCTGCCGGTGCAACGCGAACTTGCGGTGCGTGGCGGGCGGGGACGAGACGGGTATGGGCGACGCCGGGGACGGTGAGGGTATCGTCGTCGCCTTGGCGGCTTTGCCGTCCTTCCCTTCGTCGTCCTTCTTGTCCTTCTCATCCTTCGCGTCCGCCTTGTCCCCTTTAGCCGCCTTGGCCGCCTCGGTCTTCTTCGCCTCGCGCACGTGATAGTCCGCAATGACCTTTTTGATGTCCTCCGCGGAGGGGCCGGGCTGGGCCGTGGCCGGGATGAGCGCCGCGCTGTCGTCAGCACTCGTCTACGAGCCCGAAAGGGCGTCGGCCGCGCGGCCGCGTGGGCAACTCACAACCCGCTGTCGTCAGCTCGTTCTACCCCCGAACCGTGTCCAAGGAGGAAAACGCGCGCGACGTACGTATCGCCCAGATGGCTCTCGCAGGTGTACAAAAAGTCCTCGGTCTTGATCGTGCTCAGCACAGTCTCCGTCGGGCGTTTGCAAATGTAGCACGGCTTGGCCGTCGCGACTTTCTGGCCGTCAGCGCTGGCGTCCATGACGGATCCTAAGTACATATCTCCCGGCAGCGGACGGCACAGGCGGGCCGAAGGTTCAGGTTCATCCGCCAGGACCGGCGACAGTGACTTACCCGTTCATAGTAGATGTTAGCGAAGCTCATGTCGGCTGGATTTACACCGTTTGCGCGAGCGTTCCGAGTCCGAAAGACGAGACACCAGTGCAACACGTACGCGTTGGAGACGGACAGTCGGAGGCGCTTTTGTTCAATGGTGGACTGAAGGATAGAGCTGGAACTGACCGCCGTACGCTACGTCAACCGACCGAGCCGGTAGCAAGGCCGAGGGCGGCCTCCACCGCCAGACTCCACCCGTGGCACTGCAGGCGACTTGGTGTGTCGTTCGGCCGTCGTGCCAATGCCGTGGTGACCAGCTCAGGACAGGGTCAACAACATCGACCAGCCATGCCCGCGCATGCAGCCAACACACATCGGCTACATCTCGCGCCAAGTGCGTACTGGTATATCCAGCATTGCCCGTAAATGGGCATTACATGAAGCTGTTCGCCTCCTACAGTCCTCCTGACCTGTCTGCCCCTCGTCCTCGGCCGGTGGGCACCTCGCCTTGACGGCCAGAGCATCCAGTTCATCTGGCTGCGCCGAATACATGGCCTCACCGCATGAGCGCCGGATCAACCACCCCATCCCCACCCCCAAACGCCTCCTCAAACACCATCGGCAAGCCAAACTCCCCTCCAACAGTGAACCAAGCCAACGGGTCGAATCCCATCGGGAGCGGGGCATTGCCCCAATTCATCGCGCCCATCCCTCCGATGTCCCCTCCCAACCCACCGTCCATCAATCCCCTCTGTCCGCCCACCTCCGCCACGCCCGGAGGTATGTCCGTCTTGGGGGGCATGGCCACTTCTACCCCGAGTACCGCCGCGGCGCGAACAAACGAGTCGACCATGGTGCGTGCGTACGTATCGCGCGAAAGGAAGCCGACCAGCAGCTCCCATAGGCGCTGGGCCTCGCGGTGGTGCAGTTCCCCCTGGGCCGATATGAGGATCAGGAGATGGCCGACGGTGGACAGTTGGCGGTGTTGCGGCCACGAGGCGCGGTAGTGCCCAATCGCATCGGCTTCGATGTATGTGTGTAGGATCTGGGATATGGCGCGGGCGACATGGGGCGAAGAATGGGGGAGGTTGGGGGCGTGTAGGAGCAGGCGGAGCCTGAGGTCAGTGGGCGCCAGTGGGCAAAATGCGCGACAGGGAAGACGCTAGCCGAGAGGAAGGAGGGTAGAGGGGTAAGGCGAGAGAGGGGCTTGGGACTGGGACTGGGCGACGCTGGCTACCTGCACACTCACCAGCCATAACGCAGTTCCGCCCAGGTCCGCCTGGGCTGAGGTGCCTCCACGTTGCCCATCCTGATGTCCCTGAGCGCTTCCGCCCATTCGGCCTCCCTGGCGCAGACATACTCTGGCGCCCTGACGTCGACGTCCGGGTCTGCTAGGTCGCGCAAGAGGTCCGACTCGTGATGCACGGTGCGGACGAGGCATTCAGTGTAGATGGACGGCAGGATGATGGGCCGTATGTCGATCTCGGCGAAGGGAAGACATGGCGGGTGCTCGAGCAGTCCCGCCATCATACTGTCGTCAGCGCGGGGCTGCAAGGTGGTCATACGAATGAGAACACGGCTCACGTGTCCATGTACGTCAACGCCGAGAGCAGCACGCCGACCATGTCCTTTGAGCCGTACATCGATGCTGTCTCCTGACGGTGCAGGCCCAGCTCGCGCACATGCCACGCCATCTGCTCGATCAGACGGCGGGTCTCGGCCGGTCCGCCGAACGCTGCCGAGTACGAGATCAGGCAGAACAGCGCCCCTGTATCACGGTCAGCTTCGATTCTTTCTCCGTGACCGAGCTCAACCATGGTCTACTCACAAGCGGCGTATATCGACGGCCGGCTCCACTTGAGCAGCTCATCACATGCCATCGTAAAGTACGTGACGTCCTCTAGCGGTCCATCCCGGACGCCCTGCTCTGTACTTTGGATATACCGCGCCACGCACAGCGCGGCGTAGACCAAAGCGCGCTGGTCCTCCGTGATCGAGTTGGGCACGGCGCGGTAGCGGGAGTAAAGTGAGACGAGTTGGGGCTTGTCCATATGCTCGACGGTGTAAAACTCGGACGTGGCTACGAAGGCGTGGATGAGGTCGTCCTCGAATTCCCGGCCGGGCGGGATAGGCGGCGCGAAGGTGTTGAGGATGCGCAGCCGGTCGTCCTCGACGAAGAGGAGGGACGAGATGGGAATATGTGGGTGGGGGAGCAGCCACTGGGCGAGCGCGAGCTCTATACCCGCGATGGGGAGGCTGAGCGGATCTGGCGGGGGCCGGGGCGGCTGGATCTTGGCTGACAGCGCGCTGCGATCAGCATCTGACAGCGGCCGAGCGGCATTCTGGCGGTTCGTCCGGCCAAGGATGAGAGATGGGGACGCACACTCACCGCTGAGGCCTTGCTTTCACCCGCACATGACACGTCGTCGCGATTCCATTCGCGATGCACGCCTCGCAGGGGACAGTGCCGCTACACCGTGTACGCCTCACCCGACAGCTCTCGCACGCTTTGCTACTTCGTTTGGCGCGGGTTCTATTTGCATCGGACTCCAATGTGGAGGCGCGGGCCGTGGCCGAGTAGGGCGGGTCCGGCGGTGACGCTGACGATCCGATCGAGGTCATGCTGCCTGGTCGGGGCTGGTGGTGAGCTCGATGGTGTGGGTGCAGATAGGATGGGATAGGAAGATGGGGGGATATACGGTGGGAATAGGAGCATCAATATCAGTTGACCTCGGTTGATTGCGGGCATTGCGTTGTGCGGCCATCGCCGCTCAGGCGGATCCCGGCCCGATCCCTTCACTCATATCCCTCCTGGTCCCACCGCCATGCCGGGCGAATGAGGCACGATGTCGATGAAATGGTCGGCTTCTGGGCTTCTGAACGCTGCTTGCAGGTCTGATTCGCCAAGAGCACGGCGAAGAGTCACTGTGTAGACGAGGCCTCGCGCAACAACCGGCGATTGCCGCCGGCTGGTCCGGCGACCGCATAGCCGCTCTCGCTTCGGACGCGTTTCATCCCAGGCGTGGGGACGTCAACTTTCTTCGAACCATGCACATCGTGTTTCAGTCTTCTTTGCTTGCATTGCAATGCAATCTGTCATCGCTATCGCGCCCCGCTGACACATTGCCGAAGTGTCAGACCCGGATCCCGAGAATGACGGAGCGCAAGGGATAAGCCGCCGACGTGGACATGGTCAGTGCGCCGATGTCCGAGACGGGCGCTGGTCAGTGCGGATGCACGGGAAGAGCAGGGTCACTCAGTCGGCAGCCTCGACCCCATCTCTGGGATACCTTCGGTCGAATGGTCCTGCCTACGCTGCAGATGGTCGCATGGGACAAGACGATCAATGCAGATCCCGCCGGAGGGAGACTGACCTCTCATCGATGCGGTGGTCATGACCGAGGAAAACAGTCCAGGTTCTTCCTTCCCTCCCCGCGGCATCCAGTTCACCGTGACACTTGACGTCACTGGCAACACCCGTAAGCCAAGTGAGTGTGGACGGTCTGGCCTGGTCCGACTGATTCTTGCTGATGGCAGAAGCGATCATTCACCCCTCCCGATGCACCATCACCCGTGGCTTCACCTGCACTCAAACCTAGCTCCACCCGTTTCATCCCCATCACTTATCATGATCTCCCCTCCGAACGTATCAACTAGCCTTTTCCTCTCACCAAGCAACGACACCGCATTCTCAAACATCTGCCGTCATGCATGAATGTCCTAGCTCGTTCGACGGCGGGACGCCATCCCGCGAGGTCCGAGGAAAGCGCCTTGAACGACTCATCAATACTCGCCCCTGGCTGGCAGGAGCCTTGGCGCTGTTACAAGTATATTCGGTATTCAGCACAGCGATTCCTAACGTTGAGGGCTCGCTCCTTGGCTGCTTCACACCCCCGATCCAATCTCGAACCTCCCCTCCCGTTCCTTTCGCTTGAGGTCTGAAGCAGCTCGGCCCGTCCTTGGACGGATCCTGGACGACCATCAGCGCCAAGGTCCCATGCTACCGCTTGCGACTGGCTTCCTGTCCGAGAATCCCGGGAGACAATGCATCGAGAAGCAAGGACATCTTATCCTCCGATGGAACGGGGTTTCGACGTTCAACATGTTAAAAGCCAAGATGCACCCCTTTGACAGGTCCCCCATCGTCCCCCAACCTACCTCTTCCTGTCCATCCTTCCCTCTCCGCGTCCCCATCGGCCCAACGCATACTCGTATCCTCATCTTCTCTGCCGCACCTGTGACGTACTGATCCTCTCTCTCTCTCGATAACTGACACTCGCTTCCTCGCACCCATCCTCCCCATCGCCCGCCCGGCTCATCCGCCACGATGCTGTCCACAACGGCCTTCACGCTCCTCCTCTCCCTCTCCACCCTCCTCGTCCCCGAGGCGTCGGCAACATACCTAGGCAGGACGAACTGGGGCTGCTCCAACTCGCTCCGCGTTAAAGCGCCGCAAGTCGAGAAGGACTTCTGCTCCGGCCCCGGATCGTTCTTCACCGAATTCCTCGGCAAGGCGATCTGCTGCTCTGACAAGACCCGCACGCCGTGAGTCTGGGCCCAAATTTGTGCTGACGGCGGCGGTTCATGGTGGAGGCGGCGCTCATCACAGGCCGCGCGACATCACCTGCCCCAGGGGATGGTCAGTGCACAAGCAGTACAAGATCTGTATTCCGCCCACCGAGGTCGAGGACTGCGAGTGCGGCGAAGGTGGGTGATGACGGTCCACTCTGCGCAGCGACGTCCTGATGCGCAGGCTTTGGCTGGCTCGGCAACAAGAAGCAATGCAAGAAAAACGAGAACAAGAAGTGCAAGAAGGATCAATGGTGAGTGTGGCGTCACCGCGGGTCGGCTCAAAGCAGGTACCACGACCGCAGCGACTCGTGTTGCGATGACTCGTGGGAGCACAACCCGCCGAAGGGCGACTGCGACAAGGGCAAGTCGTGTCCCAAGGGTGAGTACTCGACACGGCTGTTGCCAAGCCTGGGCTGAGCTGTATCCGACGCTGATGGCAGGCTGGTTCTGGCACAAGGTAGATAGCTCGGGCGGGATACTAGCGGTTACAGGACTGACGAGCAGCACCTGAAGAGGTGCAAGCCGCAAACGCCGCATGCGCCTTCGCCGGACTGTGGGGACTGGGACCACGCGAACCGTGAGTAGACGAGACCTTTACATGGCGACACTGCACGTCACCGCGCATCGTGCCGTCTCCTCCCATTCCGCCGCGACGTCGGTTGTGCCCCGCTGACCCATAGAATGCTGTGGCGGTCACGGTCCCGAGCCTTCCAAGAAGCCCACACCGCCTAACCCGGGTCACCCGGGCCACGGCGGTGGACACGGCGGACACGGCGGGCACAGAGGCAAGCGCGACTTTGTCGGCAGGCAGCAAGAGGTCATTGCGCCAAGCAAGCCTCTCAGCGATCTCGACAAGCTTTACTGCCCCGCTGGTCTGCACGCCTGGTATGTGCTGCTCTTCCCATCATTGCTACGCGGCGTGTGCGAGGTATGACCAGGGTTGACGGCAGCTCTGTCACGGGTCTGGCGAGCAGCGAATGGGCGTACGAATGCATCGACTTTGCGACGGAGCTCGAGTCGTGTGGTGGATGTGCGTCCTCTGGCGATGGACAGGACTGCTCTGCGATCCCCAACGCCATCTCGGTCGGGTGTGAGGCGGGAGTCTGTGCCGGTGAGTCGGCTGGGACGGCCTCTGCACTGCTGGAGGACGGTGAGGGGATTGACTGGTGCTGATTTCAGTGTACTCGTGCCGCGAGGGGTACGCGGTCAACGGCACGAGCTGTGTGAGCGTGTAAGGCCATTCACCGCGAGATCTTGCGCCTTTGGGGTACGCCCTGCATGGCGGTGACTGTGGTGTCGGAGTCATAATGGACACTCTGGACCCGACAATGTTTCGGCTCTACAGCATCATCAATATAAAACCAAAAGGACATTCCGTAGGGCACAAGCACAATGAGATCCGTGAGGCAGAGGATGAATTGAATGATGTCTGCGGTTTTCGAGCATGCGCTGCATTGCTCGTCTGAGCCGGGTGGACGTACCAACTGACCTACACCCTTCCCGCACAAGCCGCCCCACCACACTGGTTCCCCTCAAGCACGCAAGTCCTGTGTGCCCTCTAGCATTCCAGCCGCTCCCCTAGAAATCCACCTCCTCGAGCACCTTCCCTCCCTCCTTATCTCCCACCGTCACAGCTCCCGCACTGACCAGCACGCTGACCCACCTGGCGCCCTCGGGGCCTGCCTCCCACGCATGCAACGTCCCCCGCTGCACGACAATATCGCCCTTGCCCACCTGCGTGCGCTTCTCCCCTCCATCCGGCGTCGGCGTGATCAACACCGCCGTCCCCTCCAGGATGATATTATAGTCGACCGAGGATGTCCGGTGATACGGTACCGTGAAACCGGGAGCCAGGTCTGTGTAGTTCAGGTTGACCCCGTCGGGGCGCACCACCCCCTTGACCTCGTGGGCCTGTTCGTCGATGATGCGCGGGGTGATGGTGTGTGTGTTGGCCACGCCGGCGGGGTGAGAGTACAGGGATGATATGCATGCCCCGCCGTCGAGCACGGAGGTGAGAGGGACCGAGTCGTCGAAGATCGAGACGTCGTTGCCGTCGGTGTCGGTCGGGGTGTGGGAGGTGATTATCCGGCGGACGGGCGCGACCGGTTGCGTACGTTTCTCATCCCACGACATTGCGGCGATGGTGTGTGGTCTTCGGGGCGGTGTGCGGGTGGTTGACCAGTGTCGATAGCTGAGCGAGGGTCTTGGTCGAACGTGAAGGTCAAGTGATGTTGTGCGCTGTGATAGCGCGAGCGTGCGTCGGATCGGGTGAGCGAGCGGTCCGAGGGCGAAGGCCAATCTCCAGGTCAATCGCTGTCAGCGGTCTTCGAATGATATGTTTGTGCGAGGATCCTAAACACGCTGCAGTTGGCGATGATGCTCTGATGCTGAGACGCGACGAAGCAGGCCGTATGTATCGTATAGGCGGGTTCCGCGCTGGCCATGCTTGGATCCACAATAACGGGTTGTCGGGACGACTTCACTCCGGCCGGTTTAGCCGGAGGATCAACCTCCCGAACTCGCCCATGAAGAGAGCGCAGTGTTGATCTCGCGTGCATTTGCGTCTGTGCCTGGTAAGGTGCAGCACCCGGCAGGCTTTATAGCATGCGTTGGGAATGCCGAGACGAGCACCAGGCCGTGGAGGTGCGCATGCATTGCAAGGTCATGAGGCGCCATCACATTCTGGCCCGTCGGACAAAAATCGTCGGTCCGCGGTCCAGCGGTCGGTCCAGAACGGATTCACCAAGAGAACCCCACAACACAGTCACCTTCATTCGCCTCTATTATACATGCATAGCCAACACAGCAGGCAGATGGCAAACGACCGCCTCCTCGTCTGGGCGAATAGCCAACGATTCATGGCGGATAGCCAAGGATGCATGGCGATAGCCAACGATT
>Ga0308169_10006122_pt1 | contig 10706 bp, 5 predicted proteins | sample PhyBR1_2_FD_202139 | JGI IMG/M metagenome (GOLD analysis project Ga0308169, IMG submission 202139) | Phyllosphere microbial communities from UC Gill Tract Community Farm, Albany, California, United States - DLSLSB.R1 | ecosystem: Host-associated > Plants > Phyllosphere > Unclassified | place... | reverse complement strand
GGCAGGTCGACTCGATACGCGTTCGGACCAATACCTCGAATCAGCCGCAGATCCTCGATGTGAAGCATCACAACAGGCTCAAGGCATCATTTCCAATGGCACGGGATACACATGATCCCGTTGGTCGCTGTCTTTGGCCAACGCCACCCAGCGATCCACATCCGCGTTGTACAACTGATAGTGCTTTAACTTGACGTTCAAGTTGCGGATGAACTTCTCTTGCGCCAGACCATCCATGCTCTTCCAGGTTTCCTCATCCAGGTTAAGCACTTCACTTTGGTACGGCAGGCCTTCGAGGTATTCCGCGACGAAGCCCATTTCGGACAGTTTCTTATCCGACTGCTTGAGCTGATTGGGGTCGGCCCCCATGGTGGCCGCAACCGCCCGCAACTGATTGAACATATCAGCGGGCGATATCAGACCTTGATTGGCGGCGTCCACAATCTTACGCATGACGTCGTTCAAGTCGCTTAACTGGCCTTTCGTCAGCAAGACCCGAACGTCGGTCGTTGGGACGTTTTGTTTAATCAGATCGCGGTCGCTGATCCACGCCTGGAATACCGGAGGAACGCGGGCCCCGATTTTCTCGCCAAGATAAGCCAATTTCATCGCGTTGCCGACGAGCTCTGCCTCGTCTTTCATTTTCTCGTCTGCGTTCACCGGCTTACGGCCCGGATCGCTGGCGTTGGCGGCGCTGCCCACTGCGTCTTCACCCATATAGGCTGACTTGACCTGCATCGTGATGGCGCTGGCCAGCATGTCTACCTTCTTGCCGAACTCGTCCACATCGCCAGCGTTCACGGGGTAATAGAGCGAGACGTTCGTGCCGCCATATGTAGACAGGTTGCGGTATTGCGCCTCTGCGTGCGCATGGTTCTTTACGCCTGCCGGCGTTTTCAGGTGCAACGTGTAGATCGCCACGCCTGGCTTGGAGGCTTCAAGTCGAACCTGACTGGCATCCAGGCCGGTGGAGGACAGCTTGTTGTCGGCTTCGATCGCTCCGGCGTCCGTTATCAGGACGACATATCGCGCACCAAAATTTCGCCAATCTACGCTGTTGATGGCGTCCATGACGCCCGCGTACGCGTCTTCATCAAACAGGCTGCTGGACACCTTGGCTTGTGTCAGCCCTGATACCTTGTTCAGAAAGTCCGCACCGCTTTGGACCTTGTTGGGGTCCGCATAGACCTTGCTGACGTACTCAAGCCCCGGGACGGCCTTCACGTTCGATCGAAAGGCCACCAAGCCAAATTTGACGCGATCGCCCAGCTTTTCATGATCGATCTGTGCGTAGACTCGCTTTACGGCTTCCCGCGTCCGATCAATGTAGGGGTTCATCGAAATGCTGGAATCCACGACAAAGACCACCGCCGCGGAAAACTCCTTGATTTGATTCACTCGCTGCTCGGCAGTCGAAGCCTCCCCTGCAACCGGGGCGGCGGCGGGCGCGGCCATGCTGACCGATGCAACATTCAGGACCCGGGTGCGGAAGCCCTGCTCCGTCATAACCTCTTCGCCGCTCAGAATTGGCAAAAGATAGAAGTTCTTTTGCATATCCACGAACAGCTCTGGCTCCTGTGCCACGATGCCGTCCGCCTTGCCGTTGAGCTTCAACTGGTGCCTTGCCGGTGCAATCTTGTCGACAGGGTCAATCGCGTTCAGGACAGCGTCCAGGCCGCTCCGATCTTTGAAAAACAGCGTACGCTCACGCCCTGCCGGATTGGTGAAGGCCAATGACAGCTGCATGTTCCAATCCACGGTGCACGACTTTTCAACCCACCCAGCGGTCTTGCCGTACGAGTCCGGCCCAACGTTGAGCCATTTGACGTTGGCAACGTCCTGCACGGCGTAGACATAGAAACGGGTGAACGCAGGCTGTAAATTGCCCGATGCCGCCCCAGGGCTTGCACGCAATTGACAGCCCGGCGTCGTAAGGACGCGCTGATACAACGTCTTTTTCCCTTCTTGTAGCAAGGGTGCGGCCGCCATCGCGACGGACGTGGCGCCCAGTAGTGCGCATCCGAGCGACAAGGCAGCGAATAGTTGTTTAACAGGGGTGGGCAGCGTAGGCATCTGGCGACTCGTCATACGGAACACGTATCAGTTGGGCAAGGATTGCAGGCTGGCAAGCGCCCCGGCTTGTTTCGGATCGCGCTCCAATACGGCTTCATACCAATATCGCGCAGTGGCCGCTTCGGCCTTGAAACAAGTGTTCTTGGATGATGCCGGGTCATATTCGGCGGCGTACGCCAGCGCGATGGTGATATCGCCAGCGTTCGCGCGATTCGCATACAGCCGTTGCGCAATCTCGCACTGTCCCGAATCGCGCGCTGCCCGAATTACCTTAAGCAACGCCTCGGAATCCTTGACGTCGCGCACGCACGCCTGCACAAAACCCATCTTGTCCGCGCTTGCATCGGCCAGCGACGCAACGGTACAACCCGCAGGCGGCAAGGCCGCAGGAGCGGATGCCGATGACGGTTGCGGATCGGCGTCAACGGACCTGTCCTTCCAAAGGAAATAGTAGGCGGCGATACCTGCAGCCACCAGCAATCCGGCCAGACCCAGTGCAAGCGCCAATGTGCGACGTCCCTGCCCGGACGCATGCCTGGAATTGATTTCCGGGGCTGGCTCCGGCTTCGGCTCCTGCTCGATGGCGGCTTGCGGTTCGACGGGTTCCTGAACAGCGGCAGCGGCCAGCTGGCTGCTGCTGCCCACGGTGGGCGCCGCCCCGGCGGCGGCGCCAGGCAGTACATCCGGTTCAATTCGAAATGCGTACTGAACGGCCGCCCCACCTGCCACACGCAGGAACCCGCGGCAACGCGGCCCTTGGGTGCCCGCCAGCAACGGGTCGACGAATTCGGGTCCCACTGGCATGACCAGCGTCTGCGCACGCAGGCTCGCACCTTGCAAGCGGATCCACTGCTCGTCGCCGACCCATTGCCGATTGACGACGTCAAGGTGCGCCGCCCCTTCGCTGCGTCGTACCGACAGTTCGACATGCTCGGCGCCCTGCTCCCAAGGAGTGACATGCAGTTCAGCGCGCCCGGGCGATACCGCCTTCAGAAGAATAATTGTCATGGAATTGCACTACGCCTGTCGGACGTTGGCAAGAATGCGTGCCAACGCCTGGTTCTGTTCAAGATTGATTTCGCTACCCGCCGTATGGCCTGCGTTATGCAGCACAACGTCTTGCAGACCGGTTAACCAATAACCAACGTAATCCGCGTTGGTATCGAGCGGTACTTCGTGCAAGTCCGGCAGGCCGGCTGAGTCTAGGCTCGTAGTGCGGGCGAAGAGCTTGTGCTTGTTGACGATGCTGACAGGTCTTTTCTCGAACTCGACATTCAAAAATCCCAACCAGGCAACAAAGTCGTTAAGACCCAGCTGCGCGCGCAGCACTTGCCGCATCACCAAGTGCTCGCGCTTGGAGCTGCTGTCCTGACGCGCGGTCAGGCGCCCTTCGATCATTGCTTGCAAATTGACGCGGTTGGCGGTGGTAATCAATTCATCCACCAAGATCTGCGCCACTTCCCGTTTGACGCCCATGGCGTCAAGCAGGCGTTTTCGCTCAGGCAGATCACGCAGGTGCGCCACCCAGCGTTGAAAAACCGCCTCGGCGTACAAATGATCGGCCGTCCTCAGCGTCAATTTGATAGAAGAGTTGGCCCCCGACTCCGCTTGCGTAACGGTGTCTGGCTTCGCAAATGGGTTGTGCTCGGCGGTATCTTCGAATGCAAATGGGTTGACTTCTTCCGCGTCGTCACACGCCTGCGAATCTTGCGCCGTCGGCTTGGGCGCTTGCGCGTGCAAACCGTTCAAATAGAGTTCACGCAGGTCTTCCTGCGATAGTTCCATGGCTTGCATCAGAATCGGGATCCATCGACGGCTGGCGTAGAGCGCCTGCGCCAATTGCTGACCTAGTTTCCGCTTCTTTTCGACGTCGTCCCCGTCGATGTCCTGGTGATAGCTGGCCAGCCGCGCCAAGGCGCTGCCCCTGCCCTCAAGTTCATCATGCAATTGCTGGCGCAAGCGCCCCAATTTGAATTCCAGATCGGCGATCCCTTTGATCCCCGCCGCCAGCCGGTTCATGCCGCCGTCGTTCTCCGTCATGACCGCGTCCCAGGCCAGCCTGGGGTCTGCGATACGGCGTCGAATGTCCGGGTGATCGCAAAAGCTCTCGCCCAGTCGTTCCAAGGCCTGGCGCTTATCCGGATCGATCTGCTCTTTTCCCTTGCCCAGCTTTTTGACAAAGGAGCTGTCCATGCCGGGCTTGCGCACGAGGTAGACGTTATTGAACTGCACGCCACCGGACCAATCCTTCATGAACGGCAGATTGCCAAAGCGCTCTTCCATTGCGCCGCGCAGCATGCCCGCCCACCCCTCGTCAATCTGGGAACCCCCTTCGTGGGTCAGCATCGCCTGGAGGCGCATGTCGAACATGGTCAGGGCCCAGAACAGGCCGCAGGCCCGTTCGCTTCGCGATTGCGCGGTCTCGCCTTGGGTACATTCCACCCAGCGCTCAAGTACTTGCGCGGTTTCGCTGACCTCGCCCTGCTTGTACGAGCAAACCACGAGGCCGTTCATGGCCTGCGTGATGGTGTAGTTCTCAAACAAATAGGCAACCTTCCCGCGCAGCAGCATTTGGCCGACAGGGTTGCCTTCAGAGGAGATCTCCGATAATTCGCGCGCCTTGTATCGCCCGCGGTAACCCGGAAAGTCCAATAGGTCGACCGATGACACTCGTGGCTCGGACTCCGTTTCGACCAGCGGGAAAATAAGCTCCACGGTCAATACGGCCAGATGCGATATCAGGAGTTCTGTCGGGGCGCCCAGCTTTCCATCTACGACGGGACGGACAGCGAGGTTTTTGTCCCGTTCCGAGCCTTGCCGCAACAGGACGTCCACCGACATGATGCTGTCGCGGCCATACTGAAGCTCGTCTCCTTCCCGAGTTGCCAGCGCCGACAGCGGCAAGTAGGCCGTCTCTGCATTTTTCAGTTTGCCCAAGCTGGCCGCGACGGCCGCATACATCTGCGTGAATTCAGGCAGTTCTCCCCACAACACGGAAAACAATTGAGCGCGCTCGTCCGGTGAGAGATGCGGCGCCAGCTTCATTGCGTGCTGCCAGTACCCATTCTCCAATAGCCGCAGCGGCTTTGCGAAGGACGCGCGTGCGTAATCCCATAGCGACACCACGTCGTCGGCATTGACGCCGCGTTGTATCGCCCCGCCGTCCCTTCCGTGGAACCGGGCCAGCATCTGTTCTATACGGGCTTCATCGAGCCGATATTCCACGCGGTGCTGGTCGAAATCGTTGAACCAGGAATTGCTCAGGATCTTGGCAAGGTCAATCTCGCGAAACAGGCGCACTTCAACCGGATACGCATCATCTTCCGAAGGCTGCGCATTGCGGGTAAAGCGCGTCACCAAGCCCGTCGCCTCCTTGCCCGTTCCGGGGGGATTGATGTGCGTGATGAAGTTGACCAGTTGGCCGCCGTAGTCGGCTTCGAATTGACCACGCTGATCGGCACCAAGCGCAGATATCAAGTACGACTTTCCCGCCTGGGACTCACCGAAAAATCCGATGGTCATGGGCGACTGCGCCGCGCGCATAAGGTCGCGGCTTTTATTGCGTAATTGGCGCAACTGATGGACCAGGCTATCCGCCTCGCTGTTCAACTGCTTGGAGTTGCCACGTACCTGGTCGACCCAATCGATGGCGGCGCCGGCTCCCTCCAAAAGGGCGTTCCACTGGCGGGCGAGTTCGTTTTGCTGTTGTGTCATGGTGTCAGATCTTCACGCTGCCGCTATCGAGCCAATACGAGTCCTGCCCCAAGCCGGCGTGCAGAAGCGTATTCATCTCAAAGCGGATATGGCTCTTTTGAATCTGGACGGCGTCCGCTCCCTCTACCCGTTCGATGCCCAATTCATCACTGATCAGGCCTTGCCGGCGATCGCGCTCCGAAGGCTGCTGCACGGTGAAGTACACGTGAGCCCGGGCGTCAGGCACGCTAGCGTCGCGCTCCTGGCTTTCGCGGAATTTCTTCTGCCAGGCAGGCTGAAATCCCAACAGGTAAATCGGCGCGGCGGGCCAACGTTCGCAAGCCAATTGCCGATACCCCAGGCGTGTGTCCGCGTTCAGCAAATACGGTTTTGCATCGCCGGAACCATCCCGGGGCAGCTCAATGCAGCCATCTTCCGGAGGCAAGCCGTCGGGCGTGCGAGTCTTGATGTCCGAATAAAGGACGTCCGCCTGCTTGATCAGGTTATTGCCGTCGATCCGGCCAAAGTAGCGGATCAGGGGCAAGGGTCGAATCCTGGAAGGACTGAAGTAGAAATTTGCCAGGCGGCGATTTTCAGTAAGCCAACACACCATGGCACCGACCGCCGCCGTCGTCTTGGGATCGCCGATCAGACCGCCCTTGTGAAACGGGAACCAGGTGCCGCTGCGGTAGTTCTGCATTGGCAGCACGCGGCCAGAGGGCAACGCGGCAAGCTGGCGGATCAGCGTCTGCACGCCGGGCAGGCACGACGGGCGCCCGGTCAACAACAGTACATCGCAGTCGTAATGCGCAACGACTTCGCTGAGCGAGGTCAGCGTCTTGCAGATGTTCAGGCCGTCCGTCAGGAAATGCTTGTGCAGGACCGCCGGATCGAACGTCAACTCGATCCCGCCCAGATCAAGAATGGTCGGCACGCCCAGATCACTGCTGAGGTTTTTGGACACGAAATCGCGTACCGGCGCGCTGATGCGGTTGTCTGTTCCGAGCCAATGCGCCCATGTTGCTGTCCGCTTGCGGCTGCCTTGTTCCAGATCGAAGCGTTCGTATTCAGCCAATAGGGCCAGTGCCAGCGGATAGAACGCCTGCAACGTCAGTTGTTGACGCAGCACCATGTCGCCAGCGCCGAGGCTGCGAGCGCCACAAATCCGATCCGCAAGGTCGCCCGGATGTTGGGCGCCCTTCTCTTTCAGCGCCGCTTCAAACGAGGGCAAAATGAAATGCCGTATGACGTCCAGAACGATGTCGTCACCGGCAACCTTGAAGCCGTCACGGAACCGCTGTACGGGCGTGATCGGCGCGTTGCTGCCGCTGCCCGCCGCGTCGCGCTGCATTACATATTCATTGATAACAAGGTCCGTCGTGCCCCCGCCGATGTCGATAGAGGCGACGGTGATCGATTCATGATCTTGTTTTCCGGGTCTTGCAATGGTCTCGAAGAACTCCTCCGGATGTCCGCCGAAGTTCTCGCCGATCTCGGTATACAGGTAGACCAGCTGCGCGCACGTCGCCTCGTCCCACTTCACCACCACCTTGGGCAAGGGAACATGCAGGCGGTTCTCGTCGCCGGCATCGTCATGCGGGTCGTCGTTATAGTCGGCGGCATGCCAGCCCATGCTCTTCCAAAGCAGGCCGAGCGCGTCGCGTACACGATTGCGGAACTTGGTGCGCTCAACTTGCGGCGTGCTGGGCGGTACCGTCAGGATGACGGTTCGCAACCAGCGCGAGGTCGCCGCATTTTCTTTATCTTTGCGATACAGAATGCTATTGATCTGGGCTACCGCTTGGGTAAACACCTCGTTGAGCATGAGCGTCATTAATGAAGACCGCGAATACTTGGTCTCAAAAACGGATTCCACGCCTTTAGTCACATACAGCGCCCGCCCTTCGTCATCAATCAGGTCGGCTAATGGCTTCAGGGTGGCCATGGGCTCCTGTTGCCCTTTCAAGCTGCTTGTATTCAAACGCCAAACTTGGTCGTAGGGGCGAGAATCCCATAAATAGCGCTTTGGGCTGGACAGGCCCGTGGACCCTTCCGTGCCTTCGCGCAACGCGGCCAGCTTTGATGCCTCTGTCCCCACTCGCGTCATGCTGCCCCACGCGAACGCATCGTGCCGCCCGCTTTGCATTGACCACTGATCCAAGCCCAGATTGATCTTCGCGAATTCCACGCGCGATTCAAACGGATGGTCGTAGATCTGCTCAGGCGCGCTCATGTCACGCAGCACCAGGTGAGTGTTGCCATGCAATCCGCGATTATTCTGCTCAGGATCTTCGACCAAAATGCCGCAAGTACGGGAATTACCCACGTCCAGAACCAGGTCCACGGCGATGGGTTTACCCGCACCGACCGCGTTGCGCAGTTTTACCTTCACCGTCGGAACCGCCACCTGCGCTTCTCTATTGGGATAGGTGGTGGGCGCAGGTCCCCGCAATAGGCTCAGCAGGTTCAGGTAATGCGCGATGTGGCGCTTTTGGGCCAACTCGCTCTGAATGTCCTCAAGCTCGCGCTTGGCGGCCACACATTTGTCCTTGAAGACCTCGGCCAACCACTCTTTCACCCAGATCAGGTCCAGGAACCAGCGCATCTCGCTAAGATGCACTGCCAAGCGAAATGCCTGCCCGTTGCGCAGATCTTCGTCGTTGGGCGCGAGATAGGCCACGCCCTCGCGTTTGGGCATGATGCGGGTATCGAACGCGAGCGTCAGCCGATGGGTATGACCGTGTTCATCAGGCGTGGCGAGCCTGACGATACGTAAACGGCTCCAGTTGTTCGGCCCCTGGTCAAAACGGGTCGGCGAGAGGTATCGAAAAAACGGCACCGGCAGCCAAAGCCCGTCAAGGATATCCAGGCTTTCTTTCATGCTCACATCATCCAGACCCGGAGCGGGGTGCCCCCGGTCCATTTTCTCGGCTTCGGATTCAAAACACAGTGTGCCGTCGTTGGCCTCGAAAAGACGCGCCAGCAGGCCATTGCCCAACAAGGCAAACTGACCCGCCGGCTCGCGGCGCAGGTCGAGCGTTACCGCAAGATCGAGAAACTGGATGCCGGTGTCTCCAAAGAGATCGACCGTTTGGATTTCGGTATAGGTGTCGACTTTAGGCAGCATGACGGTATGAGTCGCTTCAGGACTACGGCTGGCGCATGGTCAGCGGGAATTGTTCGGAGCCGTAGTTGCCCGAGCAGGCGGCAACATGGGAGGCGTTCGGTTCGCAACGGATAGCGGGCATTTCATAGGTCGAGCCGTCGTTACATGAGGCCTGCGCGCCGGTGCTGATCAGCAATGCACCACTGGCTACCACCGCGCTTACCGGCGCTTGGCATTTCGAGCCATTCCGCCTGTCCAGCGTGACATGGCCCTTGCCTTTTTCGAACTGATATTGCAGGCGGAGGGGCTCGCCGGTATTGCGGTCCTGAATTCCAGCCCGCACGCGCCAGTCCCCATTCAGAAAAGCCGCGGTGCCGTCCGCCAGTGCGGGAGGCAATACCAATGGATTGCCATCGGGGCCTCGGCCCGCCACTGGCGCGCTGGCATCGCCCATAGGCGGTGCAGTCTGGGCGCGCGCGTCTCCCGTCGCCACGCCGCCGTCGCCAATTCCATGGGAAACATCGGGCTTGAGCGCCTGGACGTCGTTCGCGGCCGTGCCTTCCGCTGCCGCCTGTATTCCGTTCGTGCCGCCGGCGGAAGCTGTCTGCGAGCCAACAAGCGCTGCGGTCGGCGCAAGGCCTGCGATGGACGATTCCGCATGGGGCATGTCCGCCCGCGTCCGATCGACCGGCGGCGTCTGTACGAGGGACGCCGAGCGATCGTCAACCGGAGGCGCCGATATCTGCGCTGCGCCGATCAGTGGCAGCCCTGCCAGGACAGGCACTGAAGGCGCGCAAGCGCGAAGGGTGAAGAGCAACAGCGCCGCCAACAACAGCGGCAATAGCAGCCACCACCACCGGCTGCGCCACCACGGCGCGGCTGCGGTCAGCGGCGCGCTCACGGGCGCCACTGGCGCCGCGACAGCGGGGGGCAAAGCCGTTCGGTACGGTGCAGGCGAAAGCAACGAATGCAAAGGAGCTACCGAACGGTCTGCCCCGGCATTCAAGAAGCCCCAAAATGTGATGACAGGTTTGCCGTTGACCAGATACACATGGCTGGGATCTGGATGGTGAAGGACCCATTTCAGCAACGAGCCGAACAGCGATTCGGAGTTGGCCGTCAAGTCGGCGCGCAACGCTTCGACCTCCTGACGGACGGTCGCAAGCTGCGTGGAAGCGATGGATTTTTCGTCTTCGGTGGCTGCGGTCCAGGGCACGACCGGACCGGCGCTAGGCGCATACCAATCAACCAGACTGCCATCCGCGCTGGCCTGGGGAATCGCAAAATGTTCTGCCAGGTCCCCCCGCCGTCGCTTGAGCGTAGAGAGAATTTGCGACGCGGCCATATAAACCGGCTGGCCACGCTCGCCTAATGCGTCGTACTGATCGATTCTTTCGCTACGAAGCTTTACTCCGGACATGCCGTGGCCACCACATCAAAAATATGGCCCCTAAAATTAGGGGCCAGAAGAAGGATGACAACAAATTTAACATAAATTTAGTAATATTTTTAACAAATTAACTTCTGCTATTACATACAGCACCATTCATTCAGATAAATCGCCTTCTAAACCGCGATTCGACCTGTCAAAAGCGGGCGGCCGGTGTGGCGCGACAGAATCGCGCCCGCAAACCCGCAAGTAATTGTTACTCAATCCGCCCAATCGTCGCCCCGGCCGCCACCGACTTACCCGGCGCTGCTTCCTGTTTGAGCACGCCGTCCCGATGCGCCAGCACCTGCATTTCCATCTTCATGGCTTCCATCGTGGCGATCAGTTCGCCTTGTTTGACGGTGGCGCCGTCTTCCACCTTCCAGGCTTGGATGGTGCCCGCGA
>Ga0308169_10006121_pt1 | contig 10706 bp, 20 predicted proteins | sample PhyBR1_2_FD_202139 | JGI IMG/M metagenome (GOLD analysis project Ga0308169, IMG submission 202139) | Phyllosphere microbial communities from UC Gill Tract Community Farm, Albany, California, United States - DLSLSB.R1 | ecosystem: Host-associated > Plants > Phyllosphere > Unclassified | place... | reverse complement strand
CAGAGGTTTGTAGAGAGGAAAAAGGAGGAACGTACGCAATCAGAGGGAAAAGCTTTTCCTTCGAACAAAATCTTGTGTCGTTTCTCGGTCGGTCGGTAGAAGGAGGTTAGGAGAGTGTGTAGGTTACCAGTCAAGGAGCCCATACATGCCACTTCAGAAGGTTTCGCACCTGTGTACAAGAGCTTCACCCGATGAGCTGTTTTGCGGACGATCGAGAAGAGAAGGAAAGCACACCGACTATCTCAGCGAGGATAGGAGTGACTGTTTCATCGATCTTCACCCATGGTCTATCGTAAGCGTGATCTACATGTCCCAGCACTCCTCTGTGAGAGAGAACAGAAAGAACAAACGAAGAAAGAATGAGCAAGTTTTCTCAGTTTGCACAACAAACGCTATCTGACTCACGTTGCAGCCCATACGCTCAGTTCCTCCTGAATCAATCTCGGTGTATCTTTAGGCATCAATCCCAAACTGTTCCCTGCGAAATACACGGCAGGTCTCCCCTCTTCCTCTCCGTCCACATCTCCCCTCTCCTCCCTCTCCTTTGCATACGGTTCAGTCCAGACAGTCTTTCGTTTCGGGAATGAGAATTGGGATCGTAAGGGAGCTAATTGGTCTAGTTGATCGAGGTAGGATGAGAATTGAGGGGAAGAGGGAGAGGAAGCGCCCGAGGAAGAGAGGAGTCTTGCTAGGCGAGTAGAGACGGGGGCGTTCTTGTCACTCTTCTGCATGGGGAGCTGGATCGAGTTGGAGTAGAAGTCGACTGAGACGAGAGAGATCAAGGAATGTCGGGAAACGTCTCTTGAACAGCTACACCTCACTACGATCGATCAAAACCTCGCTGATCAGCTCTAGGGTATCTCAAGATAGCTAGTCATGCTTCACTGTGCTGGATCGAGTCCGCTTGGGCCTTGTTCCCATCTTCCTCATCTTCTTCTCATCCTTCAATCCTTCTCGCTCGCTTAGGATCCTTGTCACCTGACTGCCAGCTCCGGTTAAACTATAACTCCTGGAATCACTAGCAGTGCGCCTGTTATCTTCTCGCTCTCTTCCCTCGCTGACTTCGTCCCTCTCCTTCCCGAACTTGAAATGCAGTCTCCCATCTCTCCTTCCTCAACACTGCCCCTAACCTCAACCCCCACTTTCACCGTTACTCGATACTCATCCCTCCACCCTCTAATTGCAACCCTTCATTTCCTCCTTACCTTTCTCTCCCTCCTTATCTCGCTCCCATTCCACCTCGTCACTCATTACATCCTCTTCCGCTCCCATTCACCCTCCATTCAGATAGGTCGGCACCCCGTAGCGTTCGTTGTACATCGTCTAATCAGGTGGAGTTTTGGAGAATCATATTTGGAAAGTACTAGGTGGATTTATACGATACAGCCTTTCCCGAGTTTATGGAGGGATGAGTGGATTGAGGGAGTCGAGATGGAGAGTGGAGTCAAGGGGGTGTGGATTCGAAATCCGGGGACCGAGAGACGAGAGGATGAGTTGGTTTTATACTGGATTCACGGTGAGTCTACTCGATTCGGATCTATCGTTGTTCTGCAAGGCGCTGATAGAGTGGGTTGAGCATCTCAGGTGGAGCTTTTACGTCAGTCCCCATCACTTCGCGCGGATCGATACCAAGACCTGACCTTCGGAATGAGAGGAGATCAGGTACAACACCATTAATTCCACTTTACTCTTCTACCGCACGCTCTGCTCCGAGCTCAACCGCTCCACTCCCTCCCACCCTTCATCACAATTCAGTATGTTCCTCCTCGACTATCGTCCGTCCTTTTTCTCTCACGATCCCTACTCTTCTAATTCGCTAATCTCGAAATTTCTCTAGCTCTCGCACCATCTCACCCTTACCCGACCCAGCTTATCTCTCTCGAATCGGGTTATCGCTACCTCACTCAAGAACTAGGAATCAGGGCGGATCACGTCTGTTTAGGTGGTGATTCAGCAGGTGGTACTTTAGTAATCAGTTTCCTGCTCCATCTTGCTCGTTCAAATCCCCTCCTGCCCTCTCCGATCGATCTCGAAAAACCTGGTGTACGTTCCTTGCTTTTGCTCATGACAAGACTCGAGATTGATCGTGAGAAACAGGCATGATTCTACAGTCCACACTCCTAATCTCACCCTTCGTCTCCCTCCTCCCCCTCTCTTCCCGTCCCTCCCGTTCCTCCCCCCTACACAACACAATAGATTACATTCACTCTACCAACCTCACTCAAAACTCCTATCACTACCTCTCCCTCATTCATCACTCAGCTCTCAAACCCTCTTGGAACCCACTCAACTGGTTCGGGATAATCTCGAATCCAATCCTTGAGGGAGTGAGAGTAAGGGAGTTGGAAGAGGGGAAATGGAGAGATCCGTTTGTGAATCCGGATCCCGAGGTTTTGGGTAAAGAGAATTCGATTTGGTATAGGGAAGCGTTTCCGGAGGGAGAGAACTGTTGTATTGCATATGGTTCGCTCGTTGTTTCTCTCTCACACTCTTATGTCCGTGCTCATTGTCGGAAGCATGGCGTCGCAACAGGTGGAATGGAGATTTTCAGAGATGATATCTCTTCGCTCCTCGACGCATTACGAACCGTAGGTCGATTCTCACCCGAACGAGCTCTCAGGTCATCTCTTCTGAAAGTTCTGGGTGATGCGTGAGCTACAGGTTGGAGTGAATCCCGTTACAATCTATGAACCCCTGAAAACTCACGACTGGCCAATATTCGACTTTGTACGTCTCTCTTTTCTCTTCTCTCTTCCCTGTGTTCTGCAGAAACATAGGAATTTGATAACTGATGAGAGAGAGTCGGGGTGAGTGAGTAGATGTTACCGTTTGCGAGTCGGATCAAAGGGGGAGGTGAAGCTAGCAAGAGTGATTATGGGTCGAAGAAAGTTGCGGAGTTCTTGAGGGATGTTGCGAGAGGCGGACAGGTGCGGGAGAAGGGAAATGTAAGTGTAGAAGGACAGAAGGAGTAGCCTGTAGAAGGACATTTGAACAACGAAGAAATTGTATGTAGAACACCCGAGTTTGCACCGCAGAACTCGACTTCTTTCGCTTACTAGTGCTCTGATCACATCGAGGTACGACACGCCTCGAAAGTTGAACACAGTCCTGGACCGCGTCGAATCGTCTCACACATCAGACTTCATCAGTTGAACGAAACCAGGTGCAGCGAGATCTATATGAAAGTATCTTGGGTATTTCTGTGAGTACTGCTGTGAGTCGGACAGATCAGAGAGCAACCGAGAAATTGAAGTGAAGTGGAGAGAAGAGAGAAAGAGAGGGATTTCGTCAATTTTTCGCTTGTTCGCGAGTGCTTCGAAACCAGTATGACGATCTCTCGTTTCGCATCAGCTATCTCACAGGCGAAGAATAGTATCAAAGAGGGGTGTGATAGTTACTTTTCCGGTTACCGTTACACAGCTGAGCGAGCGAGAGGGAAGAGGGGGAATATTGGCAAAATAGGGCGGAAGAGAGAACGACGTATTGGATAGAGGGAGGTGAAATAGTCTAGGTGAAATAGCGTAATGAAAGGGAAGGTCTCTTTTTTACAGGAGTTGGAGTTTGGCCCATGACCACCCAGCAGCTCCGACGGTCAATAATCCAGAGGTGATTACCATTGGTTTAATACCAGCTGTACAAACCGATTACCCTGACGAGATCAGTCATCAGACTATGGGCTAGGAAAGGGAGAGGGTGCGTACCAGTTGATCGCCAAATCATTCCGGTCGCAGCAGCGGCAGCCATTGAACCGTACACGTCGTGAACGCCTCCACGGTAAAGATCGATTGTCGAGTTGATACCATTGTAGATAAGTGCTGTAGAATCGATACAACGACAGTGTCAGCGACGAAAGACCGACTTCAAAAGAGCAAAAGAGTAGATAGAATTCTCACCTAAAACCCCGGCCGAATTTCCAGTAGAAGTCCCTCGTCTCGTAACCTGATTCAAAACGTTGTTCCATCTCAACCTCGCTGAAACCTTCGCCGCCGTCTGACTACTACCTTGACCAGTTGCACCGACTGCTTCTTTCGCTCCTTTCGTGATTTCGCTCGCGGCTTGTTTAGCAAATGCTGTCGCTTGTTGTCCGACTGCCGAAGCTTTAGGTGCGGTCGATTGAGGTGCAGCAGCTCCTTCGGCAGTAGTAGTAGTAGCTGCGGCATTCGCTAAGGGAGCGGTAGATTGTGAGGGTCGTGCAACGGGTCGTCGGAAACCTTCTGTGAATCCCCATGCACCTCCAATCGCGAGACCTGTGAGACGCATACGATGTCGGGATCAGTATCGTGCAGAGATAACGATCAAGTAGACTCATTGCGCATACTCACCAGCCAAATAAGTTGAACCAGTTCCATAACAAAGTTCATCACCCCAACCTCTCGAAGGAAGTACAGTCTTTCCCCCAGCGACCGTACTCAACTGATCATCTTCCAATAACAAATAATCCAGTTCTTTGTTGCCTACCAAACCTGCGAGAGGGTGAAGTGCGGAAGGGTCTAGTTGACTAGTCGAAGAGAAGATCGAGTCGGCGGTTGGGGCTTGAACGGGGGAGGAAGATTGACCGGCGGGAGTGAAGCGGTGGGAACCTAGAATGTCGTTGGAGTTTGGTGCGGACATTGTTTTGAAAGAGTGGAAAGGGAAATGGGAGAAAGGGAGAGAAGAGCTGGAAGGGACGACGAGAGGTGGCGTCAGTACAGTGGGCTTTAGACGATAGAGAAGACTTGTTGAGTAATACAGGAGTAGCCTGGCAGCATTTAGTGAGGTTGGATATGAAGAGTAGAGTGAGATGGACAAAAGTTAATGATGAGAAAGATTCTGAGAGCAGTCACCGCAGCACTCGGCATGTAAAACGAGCTAACGAAGAGTAAGGATAGTAGATAGATGGAGCGGTCTTACTTATGTCGGCTTGTGTGCAGGTGGGATGAGGTAAAGAACAAGATGGAAAAAGATTTCCTCGCCTCTCTCTAGATCTCTCTCTCTTCCTTTCCTTCCATTCACTCCTACTCTTCCCGAACAGCTCTTGCATCAGAGGAGACTCTCGCAAAATGGCTTCTGCCATAGCCTCGACTTCAACTTATATCTTTCCAACTTCCTCCTCTTCTCGCTTCTCTCAACCGACTTCTATCCCTCAACACACTCAACTCGATCAGGGAAGCGAAGAAGAAGACAGCGAAGAAGATAGTCAAGCAGAGGAGGTCACGGAGAAGGGGATCATGCCTGATGAAGAAGGACTTTCGGAAGAAGAAGAACGAGATTTGAAACAGTCAAACTCGACAAAGAGGAAAGGCAAGAACTGGATATGCGAGTACCAAGGGTGTGGAAAGACTTACTCTCGACGATCTCGATTAGAAGAACACGAGAGAACTCATACTGGAGAAGTGAGTCGGTCCCCAATCTATCTCCTCTCGTTCACTTTCGTATGCTTATATCTCTCTTTCTCCATGCTCAATTCAATCAGCGTCCCTTTCAATGCTCAGAGTGCTCCTCTAGTTTCACAAGGGATTCACACCTCAAAGCACACTTGAGATCTCATTCGAGCGATTCGGAAAAGAAATACGATTGTCAAGAAGCTGGATGTGACAAGAAGTTTTGGACGAATCAACACCTCAAGAAACATATAGAGGTGGCTCATCGTGGCAAGACATACGATGTACGTTCAATCTCAACCCTTCTTCAGGAATTCGAGAAGAACGAGAACGAGAGCTGATCTTCTTTTTGAGATTGGGGTTTTTCGAGTATAGTGCACTCAATGCGATGAAAAGTTCAGGAAACATCATCAATTGCGATCACATTTCGCTCAAGTTCATTGTACTCCCGGAACGAAACCTTTCTTGTGCGAACATCCCGGTTGCGATCGAAGTTTCGCACAAAAAGTTCATTTGAAAGCTCATATCAAAACTCACGATCGTATGCTCTCCACTTTTTGCTCTTCTTATCCTCTTCCCAAACTGACTCCGGTCACACTAAAAATGCGTTTTTGCAGCCTCTCGATACGTTTGTCTTCATCCCGATTGCGCTTCACTCCCACTCGCTTCACGTCAATTCCCCGTCTGGTCCAACCTTCAAAAGCACACGAAAGTTGCTCACCCCCCGAAATGTCCTTATCCAATCTGTCAAGGAAAGACGTTCACGACTCAAAGAGGACTCAAGAATCATTTACAGATTCACGAGAGAGAAGAAGCGAAGGGGAGTGAAGGGAAAGATTTCGCCGATCCGAAACAGAGGAGTAATGTCAAGAGGAAGAGAAGTGAACGAAGGAACTTGAGTCAACAGAAACAAGAGGATGTTCCAGAAGAAGAGGAAGAAGAAGCAGGGAAAACGCTCAAGATTGGGGACGTTTTGGTTGAGGGTTTCGAAGAAGATACGAGTGATTGGGAGGAGATACAAGAGAATGAGAGAGATGATAGGATGAGGGAAGATTTCAGGATCGGGGGGAAAAAGAAGAGGAAAGTTTATGAGGATTCGAATGGGTTGAGCACTGCTCAAGGAGGAGGTCCTTCGCCTGTATTCGCCGATTACCCTCTACCAAACCCTTACACTTTACCATTAGCGTTCGATCAAGATCCTCTTTCATCTACTCTCCTACCTTTCCCTCCTCCTCACGATTCTTTCGATCCCGATATCAATCCATTCTCACTTCCCGAACCACCTCTCTCTACTACTCAATTCAACTCGACCTCTTCCTCCTCTTCCCAATACATCGACCTACTTACCGGTTCAAACTACCATCATGACTCCTCGACCTCTCATCACACTCAATCTCGACTCTCACGTAAATACAAGTGTCCCTTTCCCTCCATTCTCGCTTTACCATTCCACCCGACTCTCCCATCTTCGAACAACGCTTCAACCGGCTCTGGCTCGGAAGGACAGGAGGAGGAGGAGGAGGATGGGGAAGGTATTTGTGCGTATTGGTTCAAGAGGATCTACGATTTGGAGAGACACTTGAAGAGTCGTCATGGGGTTGAAATGGTAGGTGGGAAAGAAACGTTGAGGATATGGTTTGAAGCGGGAACGGGGGGAGAGGTTTGAGGTGAGAGAGGGGGGCGAAAAGAAGAGGAGGAGGGGGGAGATTCGAGGGATGAAGAAGAGGGGCGTGGGTTGGAGAATTTTAGTTATGACGTGCGGCAGATGAGGATTGTAGGAGGCAAGAAATTTGGGGGGAGATGGACGCGAGGTAGCGAAGAGCTTGCTTGCGAAACTTGAGAACTTACCGCTTGCTTATTCACGTTTCCGAGAGATCTCGTCTCGTCTTCTATTACTCGAATGGAGAGTGCCTCCTTTAGCTCTCGAGCTACGTTGTGAGCCAGTGCGGTCGAGTCGAATCAAGCGCTTGGGTAGGCGAAATGCGAAGCGAAAGAATGAACCTCTTCTTCCTTCGACACTTCACGCTCGCCGCAGCTACCTCGCTTGCACGACTCTCACGACTCTGCAGTCACACTTCGTCATCTTTGAGAGCGTGCAGCATGCCGCCTTCGACTCCTCGACTTCCTCTCTTACTTCAACTCAGAATTCTCAATCACCTCTACGTAGACAACGTTCTCTACGGTGGTGCGGACTATATCTCCAAGATGAAGCCGCTACTACGGCTAGCGAACGTCTGCAAGACCTGGCGAGAACACAGCAAGCCTCACAAATACTCTTTCGCAACTTTGCCCTTTCAGTGGTTCTCAAACTCGGAGAAGGAGTATCGACTCGATTTCGAACCGAATGAATATATCCTACAGCTCTACGAGAATGCAGACGTCGTACCAATGTTGTTGAGAATGGATTTCGACGCTCCGAATGGTCAAGCTCTCAGTGAAAGGGACGCTCCGTTCAGGAAACAGGTTGAACGAAGCTTGGAGGTCTTTCATGAAGTACCACACCTGCAACTCGAGATGCGAGCCTTGGAAAGCGGTTCTTATTCGGATTTAGTATGGAGGTTCATTCGTAAGTTTCGCTCCTAAGTCTTCCTCCTTCCTTGCGAACTCCCGCAGTGGATCCTTACACTCCTCTATATAATAGGTCTCAAGAAGCTAACGCTCTCTTCCCGAGTTGCCGAACCCGATTACGCCCACCTCTCCTTTCCGCCGAAACCCTCGATGTCACCTCTACCTTCGACTCTCGTGCGTCTTGACCTCGTCGGCCTCGTCCTTGACGACTGGAAGATCAGTACCCCTTCAGTCAAAGTCCTCACCCTCGACCACGTCAAGTTTGGATCTCTCAAGGCTACGAACGAACAAACTTCGAACTGTTGTCGAAACTTTTTCGATTCCTTTCCTTCTCTCGACGCAATCGCTTTCAACAAGCTAGGACGACTCGCACCCGATGCGCTCTCTCGACTCAAAGTGTACGGTATCACGCAACTCAGACTCGGCCCTTGCTCTTTCCGATGCATCTGTGAACATGGACCTACCGATCCTCCTTCCGCAATTCTCCCTCCGTTCAGCCACTCTCTCGCTAGATACTTCCGATGCAAAATCAAGTATTTCACTCTACCCTCGATCCAGAAAGCCGCTCTCCTGGAGGAAGTCCTCTCAAGCCGACCAGATCAACCTTATCCTCCCTACCTCGCCAAGCTACACACTGTATCCCTTCATTCTTCGCCTTTCGTCGACAACGACAGGCCATTCTTCGAGATTCGGAAGAAGTATCAATTCGAGACTGCACGGAAACTGCTCGACGAAGCAGGGTTGAAGGAGTTAGAGCTGAATTGGATTCACCAAGACCAGGTCGAAGTGGTGGACTGGGAGCCGAGAAGCTATACTTTGAGGTAGAGCGTCGAGTGGAGAGCGCTGGAACAAGCGAAAGAAGTTTCGAAGTCTTCTGTTCCCGTCCGAAGACTCGTCTCGAGCATGAGTGCGAGAGAGACGGAGGTCGTCCGTGTCGAATGATGCGGTGCAATACCTCGACAATGGAAAACCCCAATCTCGGTTCAAGTTGCAGGAATCGAAACTTTGGATCCGGAGTCGAGTACGAATGAGACGAAGATTGAAAAAGATGGGAGTCGCTCTCTTTGTCTTCTCCAGAGGGGACGAGACAAGGGTTGATTGCAAGGTTGTCGCGCAGTTTTGTGCTCTCAACACGGAATCAAGCAGAAAGAGGAAGGAGCGAGAGGAAGAGAGGGGGTTAAATGTTGACGGCGAGATTGCGATCCTCAATTGTGAGTCAAACCTTGTCAAAGTTTGTCATACGCTAGGGAAGAGGAAGGTGTCGGGACAGGTTGTGGACCGGGTCAATTCAAGGAGATTCGATGTCTTGAAAGCTCGAATGAGGAAATCTTTCGATTAACCCTTTCCCCTTGATCGGGTTTCCCTCGCAATCTTCTTCTCTAGAGAGTGACTCCTTCGCACCACGCAGATTCGAAAAGTGCGCTAGTGCGCTTCTCAATGAAAAGAACATCGTGAGCTCCAACTGGTTTCTTTCGATACAGTAGATTCGAAAGATCGTCGAAGCTCACTTTCAGCTTTTGACTTTCGCTTCGATGGTCGACGGCGAGGATGACGGGAACGTCGTCGTTTCCTCGTGTCGTGTATCCGGCACTTCGAATCGATAGGCTGTGGAGTTGGGGGGACAGCGTCGGAAAAGAAAAAAATAGAAAAAATAGAGTTCGGTCTCTCGTCTTTGCCTGCATCAATTTCCGGCATCATTGAATGCCCTTCTCTCGCTTCCGATAGCCTTGGGATGCTCGATTGTGTCCTCCTTTGTCGTACGTACTCTCCGGATGATTTCACTGCCCCTCGAATCAAGAGACGAGTTGAAAAGAAGGAAGGTTTGACTCGACGACCTCTTTCCGTCGTACCTTAAAAAACGCGGGAGCATCATAAACCACGCCATCGAAAGTTTCCGGTGATCTACAATCGTGCCTGTGAACTCACTCCTTTTTTCTTTTGATTTCATTTGTTCCGTTCGTTCCTTGATTTTGCTCATACTCTTTTTTGTCGACCCCCCGACTTTCTCCCTTGCTCTCTTCGACTCCACTTTCATCACTGTTCTTGCCGGATTCGCCCACCCTTGATCCGAATCGTTCAGCGTTCGTTCGCAACCCTCGACCTTCGACAGAGATTCAACCAGAATCTATCACTCCTAATCAGCAAACTCCCCCTCGTCCCCTCCTGTACGCCTGACGTCTAATCCGACCCCGAGCGATCCTACAACCGATTGCTGAACAGTATCTTCCGTGTTCGCTGCGAAAGTCTTCCGTCGCAAGAGGTTCGTCGAATTTTCCCATTCTTCTTTCGTAAGGGTCTTTCCAGTTGGCTTGGACCTCTACTCAGTTGACGCCGAAATACGTTCGTCGCTGATCCGATACTTGTCCCTCCTGTAGAAAAGTGCCGAAAACATCATTGAACAGAGCAGAAGACCCTTTCTTTCGACCTTGTCCACGCACTCGAATCTCAGCAATGTCGACTCGAGACTCGATGGAACCACCAGATACGACAGATACAGCTTCTCGGAGGGAGGCTCGGTCCAGAGAAGCAACGCCTCCTCCTGCTCCAGTACACACCGAAGAAGCGGTTTCATCTTCAGCCGCTCCGATCCCTTCTACTTCTTCCACTACCTCTCGAGCTACATCACGAAGTCAAGACTCGACCAAGCAAAGGAGATCCTCGAGGAGAGCTTCACTGGGTCCTTATCCCGCTCAAAGAGAGGGTTCGCCAGAATCGTCGCGACGGGCGGGACCGAGTAGAACCGAAGTAGTACCAGAAGAGGGCGAAGAGAGAAGCAAA
>Ga0308169_10006118_pt1 | contig 10709 bp, 11 predicted proteins | sample PhyBR1_2_FD_202139 | JGI IMG/M metagenome (GOLD analysis project Ga0308169, IMG submission 202139) | Phyllosphere microbial communities from UC Gill Tract Community Farm, Albany, California, United States - DLSLSB.R1 | ecosystem: Host-associated > Plants > Phyllosphere > Unclassified | place... | reverse complement strand
TCCATCTCGATGCCCTGCTCGCCGAACTCCGGGAGGGAAACCTCCAGTTGGCAGTGGTGCTCGATGAATACGGCGGAACCGCCGGCATCGCCACCCTGGAGGACCTGGTGGAGGAAATCGTGGGCGAGGTGGCGGACGAACATGACAAGGTCCGCCCCGGCCTGCTGCAAAGCGCTTCCGGCGACTGGTACTTCCCGGGCCTCCTCCGGCCTGACGAGCTGTCCGAACAGATCCCGGGGCTCAGCGTCCCCGACGAAGCTGCGTACGAAACCGTGGGCGGCTACGTCATGAGCCAGCTGGGCAGGATCGCGGCCGTAGGCGACACCGTCCCCGTGAACGGCGGAACGCTGAGCGTGACCAGGATGGACGGGCGCAGGATCGACCGCATCTGCTTCCGGCCGGCAAGGGAAACGCCGGCACAGGACGTCCACGAAAGGCGGGCGCCGTGAGTGACTGGGCCGGAATAATGTGGCTGGGCGTCCTCCTGCTGGGCAACGCCTTCTTCGTGGCTGCTGAGTTCGCCATCATGTCGGCGCGCCGCAGCCAGATCGAACCGCTCGCTGACGCGGGTTCAAAGCGGGCGCAGACTACCCTGCGCGCCATGGAGAGCGTCTCGTTGATGCTCGCGTGCGCGCAGCTGGGAATCACCGTCTGTTCACTGCTGATCCTTTTGGTGGCCGAGCCTGCGATCCACCACCTGCTCGCCGTCCCGATCGAGACGGTGGGCCTGCCGGCGGAGGTGGCGGACGTGGCCGCCTTCGCTGTAGCGCTGATGCTCGTGACGTTCCTGCATGTCACGTTCGGCGAGATGGTGCCGAAGAACATCTCGGTGTCCGTTGCGGACAAGGCCGCCCTGTTCCTGGCCCCGCCGCTATTGTTCGTTGCGCGGCTGGTCCACCCCGTCATCTCTGTCCTTAACTGGTCGGCCAACCACATTCTCAAAGCGATGCGGATTGAGCCCAAGGATGAGGTGACATCCTCCTTCACCCTGGAGGAGGTGCAGTCGATCGTGCAGGAGTCCACCCGGCACGGCCTGGTGGACGACGATGCGGGGCTTATCACCGGTGCACTGGAATTCTCGGAGCATACGGCGGAGGACATCATGGTGCCGCTGGAAAAGCTCGTCATGCTGCCGGCATCCACCACGCCAGTGGAGTTTGAAAAGGCTGTCAGCCGCACCGGGTTCTCCCGGTTCCCGATGCTGGACGACGATGACATGCTCTACGGCTACCTGCATGTCAAGGACGTGCTCTCCATTCCGGAGTCCGCCTACGGGCTGCCGATTGCCGAGAGCCGTATCCGCTCCCTGGCCAACCTGGCGCTGGGGGACGAGATCGAGAAGGCGATGTCCGTCATGCAGCGCACGGGTTCCCACCTGGCGCGTGTGATCGGCCCTGACGGGAATACCCGCGGCGTCCTCTTCCTTGAAGACGTTATTGAACAGCTCGTCGGTGAAATCCGGGACGCCACCCAGGCAACCGGAATCCGCCGCCTGGGGCAGCCGAACGGCAGCTGACTCCGGCGGGCACTCCTTTCGCTGGAAAGAGAGTGCCCGCCGGCGGCAGACCGGGCGCCCAGAAGCATCTAAATAGGAATCATTCGCATTTAGGTATAGGCTTGCCACGTTGTCCTCCCCAAACTGCGTGAACCGAGGTTATCCGTGCGCCGTCCCGCTGCCCGCCCGTTCCTAGCCGCCCTTGCAGGCCTTGGCCTGCTGCTCACCGGATGCGGCTCCCAGCAGTCGCAGGCCCCGGCGCCGGGGCAGGGGATCAATGTCGTGGCGTCGACGAACGTCTACGGTGACATTGCCCGGACCATCGGCGGGGACAAGGTCAAGGTCACTTCCATCATCAACAACGCCGGCCAGGATCCGCACTCCTATGAGGCGACCGCCCAGGACAGGCTGGCCGTGTCCAAGGCCCAGCTTGTGATTGAAAACGGCGGCGGCTACGACGACTTCATCCACACGCTCGTGGAGGGCAGCAAGCTCGACGGCGCCTCGGTACTGACCGCCGTCGAAATCTCCGGCCTTGCCCACCCGGAGGAGGAAACGCACCCCGCCGGTGAATCCACCGAGCCGGCCACGGGTGCCGCGGACGGCCACGACCACGGCGCGCTCAACGAGCACGTCTGGTACAGCCTGCCCGCCATGGAGCGGGTGGCGGACGGCATCGCTGACAAGCTTGCTGCCCTGGACCCCGCCTCGGCACCCACCTTTACCGCCAACGCCGGTGCCTTCAAGTCCTCCCTCTCGGACCTGCACTCCAGGCTGGCCGCCTTGAAAGGGCCCGCAGCCGGCGGCAAGGTTGCGGTCACCGAGCCGGTTCCGCTGTACCTGCTGGAGGACGCCGGCCTGGTCAACGCCACTCCCGAGGAATACACCGCCGCCATCGAAGAAGGCAGCGATGTTCCGCCCGCCGCGCTGAAGGAGGCCACGGACCTGGCCGGTTCCCGGGCTGTCCGCATGCTGGCGTACAACGACCAGACCGAGGGTCCGCAGACGGAAGCGCTGAAGAAGGCAGCGCAAACCGCCGGCGTCCCCGTGGTCGACTTCACCGAAACCCTGCCCGAGGGCAAGACCTACCTGGCCTGGATGACGGACAATGTGAACAACATCAGCAAGGTTCTGGAGACAAACAGGTGAAATCCGTCGTCAACCTCAAAGGGGCGCGCCTTAAGTTCGGCCAGCGCACTCTGTGGGAGGACCTTGACCTGGACATCAGACCCGGCGAGTTCTTCGCCGTGCTGGGTCCCAACGGCAGCGGCAAGACCAGCTTCCTCAAGGTCCTGCTCGGACTGCAAAAGCTGCAGGCCGGAGAGGCGACGCTGGGTGGCCGCCCCGTGGAGCGTGGCAGCAGCCTGATCGGCTACATTCCGCAACAAAAGTCCTTTCCACCGGACACGCCCATGCGGGCCCGCGACCTGGTGGCCCTGGGCGTGGACGGACACCGATGGGGCGTCCGGCTGTCCACGGGCAAGACCAACAGACGGGTGGACCAGCTCCTGGAACTGGTGGGGGCCTCCGACTACGCCAAGGTTCCGGTGGGCCAGCTCTCCGGCGGTGAGCAGCAACGCCTTCGCGTGGCGCAGGCCCTGGCAACGGACCCCCAGGTCCTGCTCTGCGACGAGCCGCTGCTGTCCCTTGACCTGCACCACCAGCAGGCGGTCAGCGCCCTGATCGACAAGCAGCGTCGCGAACACGACACCGCAGTTGTCTTCGTCACGCACGAAATCAACCCGGTCATCGACTACGTGGACCGGGTCCTGTACCTGGCCGGCGGCCGTTTCCGGGTGGGGACGCCGGAGGAGGTCATGACCACGGAAGTGCTCTCGGACCTCTACGGCAGCAACGTGGAGGTGATCCACGCCAACGGCAGGATCGTCGTCGTCGGCCTGCCCGACGCCACCACGCACCACCACTCCCACGCCGAGGCGCTGGCAGGGGAGGTGGCGTAATGGACGCAGACAGCATCCTGGGTGCCATCTTCAACTTCGATAACTACGGCGAACTGCTGGTCCTGGTCCAGAACTCCATTTGGGCCGGCGCCATCCTTGGGCTCCTTGGCGGGCTGGTTGGCACGTTCGTCATGAAGCGCGACCTCGCCTTCGCCGTCCACGGCATCTCCGAACTATCCTTCGCGGGCGCCGCCTTTGCCCTGCTGGTCGGCGCGGACGTGGTGTTCGGCTCGCTCACCGGCTCGGTGGCGGCAGCCCTGCTGCTTGGCCTGATGGGCGTCCGCGCCAGGGACAAGAACTCCATCATCGGCGTCATCATGCCATTCGGCCTGGGGCTGGGCATCCTGTTCCTGTCCCTGTACCAGGGCCGCGCGGCCAACAAGTTCGGATTGCTGACCGGTCAAATCGTCTCCGTGGACACCGTCCAGCTGCAGGCGCTGGCCGGGACCGCCGTCGTGGTGGTACTGGTGCTGCTGGCCATCTGGCGGCCCCTCAACTTCGCCAGCGTGGATCCCGAGCTCGCCGAGGCGCGCGGCGTTCCCGTCCGCACCCTCGCCGTGGTCTTCATGATTGTCCTGGGCGTCAGCGTGGCCCTGTCCATCCAAGTGGTCGGCGCCCTCCTGGTGCTGGCCCTGCTGATCACTCCGGCGGCGGCGGCGCTGCGGGTCACGTCCTCACCGGTGGCGGCAGTGGTGTTGAGCATCGTCTTCGCGGTCGCCGCGACGGTGGGCGGAATCCTCCTGGCCCTGGGCGGACGGATCCCCATCAGCCCCTACGTCACCACGTTGTCGTTCCTGATTTACGTGGTGTGCCGCATCATCGGGTCCGTGCGGGCTTCGCGGGGCATCAACGGCCGCGTGCTTACAGCTTCCCGGCAGCCTTAAGCGCAGTGCAGTCCGGGCACAGGCCAAAAATTTCCACCGTGTGGTCCACCTCAGTGAACCCGTGTTCCGCAGCCGTGCGCACAGCCCACGTTTCGACGGCGGGTGCCTCCACTTCCACCGCCTTCCCGCAGTTCCTGCACAGCAGGTGATGGTGGTGCGCCGTGACGGCGCAGCGGCGGTACACCGCCTCGCCCTCACCATTGCGCAGCACGTCCACGAGGCCTTCATCGGCGAGAGACTGCAGGATCCGGTACGCCGTGGCCAGCGAGACAGAGACGCCCTGGTTCTGCAGGATCCGGTACAGCTCCTGCGTGCTGACAAAGTCGTCAAGATCGTCCAGGGCCGCACTGACGGCCCTGCGCTGCTTCGTAACGCGCTGTTCCTTGCCGCCTCCCGCCGGGGACGGGACGGCGGAATCAGCCTTGACGCCGGTCGGCATGGACGAACTCGCTTCCGTGGGGGGCAAACATCAAGATTACCAGCCGGAGCGTCGTGGACAGCGTTCCGGAGCGGACCCTAGGCTGGCGCTATGAAGCTGACCAAATACACGCATGCCTGTGTCCGGCTCGAGAAGGAAGGCGGGGTCCTGGTCCTCGATCCCGGCACCTTCTCGGAATCAGCGGAAGCACTGGCCGGGGCGCACGCCGTCCTGGTGACCCACGAACACCCCGACCACCTCGATACCAAGGCCGTGGTGGATGCCCTCGACGGCAACCAGGACCTGGAACTCCACGCTCCGGCGGGGGTGGCGGGCCAGTTGAGGGCGGAAGCTCCAGGTGCCGCCGGCCGGATCCACACCGTGGAACCGGGCCAGGCCTTCCAGGCCGCGGGCTTCGACATCCGCAGCTTTGGCGGCCAGCACGCGCTGATCCACCCCCAAATCCCATTGGTGGCCAACATCGGATTCCTGGTGGACGGAAACGTGTACCACCCGGGGGATTCGTTCATCATTCCGGACGGCCTTGAGGTCCAGACACTCCTGGTGCCGCTGCACGCGCCGTGGAGCAAGTCCGCCGAGGTGGTGGACTTCGTGATTGGTGTTCGGGCGCCCCGCGCATTCCAGATCCACGACGGGCTCCTCAATGACAACGGCCTGGGCATCGTGGAAGGCCACGTTAAGCGGATCGGCGCCAAGTACGGCACCGAATACCGGCACCTGGCTCCGCGGGAGTCCGTGGAGGTCTAGGCCGGCCTCCGCGGGCCTAGCCTGCAGCCCCGGTCCATTCCCCGGTGTCCAGGAAGCGGGATATCACTGCCTCGTACGGTGCCGGGTCCAGCCCCTGGGAAGCCAGCCAGTCCTGGTTCCAGTAGTTGCCCGCGTACCGTTCGCCGCCGTCGCACATCAACGAAACGATGCTGCCCCGGCAGCCATCCGACAGCATCCCCGCAATGGTCTGCCAGACACCCCACAGATTGGTGCCGGTGGAAGGGCCGGCGTGCAGGCCTGCGAAGGAGTCCAGGTGCCGCATGGCAGCCACCGACGCGGCATCCGGCACCTGGACCATCCGGTCGATCACCGTGGGAATGAAGCTCGGCTCCATCCGGGCCCGCCCGATGCCCTCGATCCTGGACGGCCGGCCGGTGGGCCGGCCCCCGGATTCGCCCAGCCAGCCCGGGTAGAACGCTGAATTCTCCGGGTCCACCACCAGCAGCCTGGTGGGATGGCTGTGGTAGCGCAGGTAGCGGCCGATGGTGGCGCTGGTTCCGCCAGTGCCGGCGCCCACCACGATCCAGTCCGGCACGGGGTGCTGCTCCAGGCTGAGCTGGCCGAAGATGGATTCGGCGATGTTGTTGTTGCCGCGCCAGTCGGTGGCCCGTTCGGCATAGGTGAACTGGTCCATGTAGTGGCCGTTGCAGGTGGCAGCGACGTCTTCGGCCGCAGCGTAGACCTCCGAGGCGTTCTCCACCAGCAGGCAGGAGCCGCCGAACTGTTCGATCAGTGCGATCTTTTCCGGACTGGTGGTGCGCGCCATCACGGCGACAAAGGGCAGCCCCAGCAGTTGGGCGAAGTAAGCCTCCGACACCGCAGTGCTGCCGCTGGACGCTTCGACAATGGTGGTGTCCCGCCGGATCCACCCGTTGACCAGGCCGAACAGGAACAGGGACCGGGCCAGCCGGTGCTTCAGGCTGCCGGAGCGGTGCGTCGACTCGTCTTTCAGGTACAGCTGGATGCCCCAGTGCTCCGGCAGCGGCACCGAGTAGAGATGGGTGTCAGCCGAGCGGTTGTTTTCCGCCTTGATGGTGCGGATGGCCTGGTCGGCCCAGTCGCGGTCCGCCCTGTTGTTCCCGGCGCTGCCCTTGGTCATCACCAATCCAGCCTACCTGCGGGCCGGCCCCGTCTAGAGTAGGAGCCGTTGGTTGCAGGAACCTGGAAGGAGAGCAATGGAGCCGTTGATGGACGTTACCGGCCTTGAGGCCAGGCTCGCGGCCGGGCACCGGACGGTGCTGCTGGATGTGCGCTGGGTGCTGGGCGACCCGCACGGCCACGAACACTACCTCGCGGAGCACCTGCCCGGCGCAGTGTTCGTGGACCTGGCCACTGAGCTCTCCGATCCGGCAGTCCCGGACCGCGGCCGCCACCCGCTGCCATCCGCGGCGCAGTTCCAGGAGTCGGCCCGGCGGTGGGGCATCAGGAACGGTGACGTCGTGGTGGCCTATGACGACAGCGCCAACATGGCTGCGGCAAGGTTGTGGTGGATGCTGCGCGACGCCGGCCTCACCGGGGCCTGCCTGCTCGACGGCGGCCTGGCCGCCTGGCGTGCCGCCGGCCTGCCGCTGGAATCGGGTGCCGTCAATCCCGCCGCCGGCGACGTGGAGCTCGGCAGTGGGCAGATGGCCGTTGTTGACGCCGCCGCCACCGCCACCTGGCCCCGTGCCGGCCTGCTGCTCGATGCGAGGGCGGGGGAGAGGTACCGGGGAGAGGTTGAGCCGGTCGATCCCCGTGCCGGCCACATCCCTGGAGCCGTCAGTGCCCCCACCACCGGGAACGTGGACAGCGCCGGGCACTTCCTGCCGCCCGCAGAGCTGCGCCGCAGGTTCGAATCCCTGGGTGTACGACCCGGGCAGCCCGTTGCCGTGTACTGCGGGTCAGGCGTCACCGCGGCGCACGAGGTGGCAGCGCTGGAGCTCGCCGGCATCCCGGCCGCGCTCTACCCTGGTTCCTTCTCGGAGTGGTCCAACCGTCCCGGCCTTCCAGTGGCCACAGGCCCGGAACCCGGCGAGACCGCCACCCCGGCTGGAAACTCCGCAGGAAGCGGGGGTAGCGTCGCACTATGACACCAGGACGCCCCGTACCGCCGCCCCTTGCCAAACCCATTGCCCCCGCCGCTGATCCCGCACCCGCCCCGCCCGTGGCGGGCCAAGGCGTGCTTGCCGCAGGCATGGGCGCTGCGTCCGGCGACAGCGGGCTGGTACCGCTGACCTTGGCGCGCCGCGCCCCCAAACCCGACGATGTTGAAATCGCCATCGCCTTCTGCGGGCTCTGCCACTCCGACGTGCACGCCACACGCGGTGAGTGGGGCGGCCAGGTGTACCCCCTGGTTCCCGGCCACGAAATCGTGGGGACGGTCAGCAGGACCGGTTCGAACGTTACGGAGTTCGCAGTGGGAGACCGGGTGGGCGTTGGCTGCATGGTGGACTCCTGCCGCGAGTGCGAAAGCTGCCTGGACGGCCTTGAGCAGTACTGCGAGAACGGGATGACCGGCACGTACGGCGCGAAGGACCGGCGGAACGGCGACGCCATCACCCAGGGCGGGTATTCGTCGTCCATCGTGGTGGACCGCCGCTATGTCCTGCGGGTTCCGGAGGCACTGGACCCTGCCGCGGCAGCGCCGCTGCTGTGTGCCGGCGTCACCACGTACTCACCCCTGCGTCATTTTGACGTCGAGGAAGGCGATGTGGTGGGCGTCGTGGGCCTGGGTGGACTGGGCCACATGGCCGTGAAGCTGGCCAAGGCCATGGGGGCGAAGGTGGTGGTGTTTACCACCTCGGAGTCGAAGGTGGCGGCCGCGCTGGAGCTGGGGGCGGACGAGGTTGTCCTGTCCCGCGATGAGGCGGCCATGGCTGCCGCAAACCGCACCGTCGACCTCATCATCGATACCGTCGCCGCGCCGCACGACCTGAATCCCTTCTTCCGCACCCTGCGCGTGGACGGGGCACTGTTCCAGCTGGGACTGCCGTCCGGGCCCATGCCGCCGGTCAACCCCGGTGCCCTGATCCGGCGCCGGATCGCCTACGCGGGATCGCTGATCGGGGGTATCGCCGAGACCCAGGAGATGCTGGACTTCTGCGCGGAGCACGGCGTGGTTGCCGACATTGAAGTGATCGACGCCGGACAACTGAACGAAGCCTATGACCGGATGGTCGCTGGAGACGTCAAATACCGGTTCGTGCTGGACACCAGCACGCTGCAGGCAGCAGCCAAGGAGGCAGACGCATGAGCACCCTGTTCACCAGGATCCTGAAGGGCGAGATCCCAGGCCGCTTCGTGTGGCGCGAGGACGACGTTTCGGCGTTCCTGACCACCGGGCCCCTGGCCGACGGCCACACCCTCGTAGTCCCCACCGAGGAAGTGGACCGCTGGACGGATGCCCGGCCGGAAACCCTCGCCAAGGTCATGGATGTTGCGCGCCGCATCGGCGCCGTCCAGGTGGACATCTTCGGTGCCCGCCGGGCCGGCCTGATCGTGGCGGGCTACGAGGTCAACCACCTGCACGTCCACGTTTGGCCGTCGCGCAGCATGGCCGATTTCGACTTTGGCTCTGCTGACCAGAACCCTGATCCGGCAGTCCTGGACGCCAACGCGGAGAAACTGCGCGAGGGCCTGCGCGCTGCCGGATACGCGGAATTTGTGCCCGCGTCCTAGCTGGCCGGCGTAACCGCCCGCCGCCGCAGCGGCGGGCGGATACGTATCAGTCCCTGCGGGGCGTCATCGCCACCATGCCGGCGTAGGTGAAACCGCCGCCGAAACCGAACAGCAGGGCGGGGACGTCCGACGGGATGTTGCCTGCATGCCACCATTTGCTCAGGCCGAGCGGAACGCTGGCGGCGGACGTGTTCCCGGATTCCGTGACATCGGTGATGACGATCCTGTCCGTCATGCCCAGGGCATCGGCCAGCGGCTCAATGATGCGGAGGTTGGCCTGGTGCGCCGCGAGGACCTGGATGTCGTCCAGCGTCAGGCCGGCGCGGGCCACCACCTCGCGGGCACGCTCGGGAGCCTTGGTCAGGGCCCAGCGCAGGATTTCCCGCCCATTTTGCGAGAACCTGCCTGTGGGCGGGGAAATCCTGACGGCGTCCGCCATGCCGCCCTCGGACCCCCAGACCACCGGGCCAATGCGGGGCGTGGCGGAGGGACGGACGACGGCGGCGCCGGCACCGTCGGCGGTCAGGACCGCGGTGGCGCGGTCCGTCCAGTCCGTCACCGCGGAAAGGGTTTCAGCCCCCACGACGATCGCTTGGTTGGCGCTTCCGGTACGGATAGCCTGGTCTGCCACGCCCAGTGCGTATTCGAAGCCGGAGCAGGCGGTATTGACGTCCATGATCGCCGGCCCCCGGCCGTCGCGGCCCAGCCCAAGTGCCTCGGCGACACGGCCGGCAGTGTTGGGGGAACGCTCTGCTGCCGTGGTGGTTGCCACCACCACGAGGTCGATGTCAGCGGCGGAAGCACCAGCATCGGCAAGGGCCATGCGCGCGGCCGGGACAGCGAGGTCCACCACGGTTTCACCGTCGGCAATGATCCGCCGCGTGACGATGCCGGTGCGCTGGCGGATCCACTCGTCGCTGGTGTCCATCATCCCTTCGAGCTCGTGGTTGTCCATCACTCGCTCGGGCTGGGCGTGGCCAAGCCCGGCAATCTCTGTCCCGGCCGGGCCGTGGGCAAGCGTGAGCTTCATTCGATTCCTCTCGTTGGGCCGCTGCTAGGCGGGGGCGAGTGCCTTGTTGAGTACTGTGCGGATGCGTTTCTCGGACACGGAGTAGGCGGTTCCGAGCTCGACGGCGAACAGGCTCACCCTGAGCTCCTCGATCATCCAGCGCACCTGGGTTAACTCCCGCCCGGCCCGCCGCCCGGGCTGCAACGCCGAGACGGCATCGTCGTAGTCATCCTCAAGCCGCTGGACCATGGCCATGTTCAGCGCATCCCGCTGGACGTTCCCGGGCAGGCGTTCGAGCCGTTTCTCGATCGCCGCGAGGTACCTGGGCAGCTGGCTGAGCTGGGCGTAGCCCGTCTGTGCCACAAAACTCGGATACACGAGCTGTCCCAGCTGGCTCTTGATGTCGTTCAAGGCGCTGATCAGGGCCAGGCTGGTGGTGCCCTTGAGCTGCTTTTCGATCCGCCGGGTACTGGAAAGGATGCGCTCCACGGTTGCC
>Ga0308169_10006117_pt1 | contig 10711 bp, 3 predicted proteins | sample PhyBR1_2_FD_202139 | JGI IMG/M metagenome (GOLD analysis project Ga0308169, IMG submission 202139) | Phyllosphere microbial communities from UC Gill Tract Community Farm, Albany, California, United States - DLSLSB.R1 | ecosystem: Host-associated > Plants > Phyllosphere > Unclassified | place... | reverse complement strand
TTGGCGATCTGCAGCTTGCCCTTGTAGGTGTTGGACACCTCGTCGAGGATCGGGGCGATCATCTTGCAGGGGCCGCACCACTCGGCCCAGTAGTCCACCAGCACGGGCTGGCCGGACTTGAGCACGTCGGCTTCGAAAGAGGAGTCGGAGATGTGTTTGATGAGTTCGCTGGCCATGGTGTCAGTCCTTGAAGCGCTGGAGGTACGGACCCGCACGGGTACCGCTAAAGTGCGGTTCATTGTGACAGAAAGGTCCCGACCGGCGCACGTCGCAAGGCACTGCTGCGACTATGGGCGCCATGGAGGGAACCGGGCTGGAAATGCCGGGGTCCGCCCCCAGATGGCCGCCCGGATCCGGGTGCCATCGCCGTCCTTCCACGCAGACCCGCCACCCGGATCCCCGCCCTCCGACCCATGACTCCCACTTCCCCCGTCCATCCCGTGCAGGCGCTCTGGTCCGACCCCGAACGGGGTCTGGTGACGCGCATCGAAGCGATCATGGAGCGCCATGGCGCGCGGCCCGCGCGCTGCGTCGTGCTGGTGCCGTACGCGCAGCTCATCGGCGTGGCCGGCGCGATGTGGGCGGGCTGCGCGACCACCGGGGCGCCGCCGCGCTTCGAGACCACGCGCAACTGGGCCCGCGCCGCTGGCGACTTCACGCCGGCGCCGCACGATCTGGTCTTCGACATGGCGCGCGACCTGGTCGCCGCGCAGGCGCTGCTGGCGCAGACGAGCTTCGGCGCCGACAAGCAGATGCTCGCCGGCAGCCTGGTCGAGCTGGCCTACCAGCTCGCGCCGCTCGCCGCCGCGCGCCACCCCGATGCGCGCACCGCCTGGATGCTGGAGCTGCAGTCGGCATTGCGCATCGAAGGCGACGCCGAATGGTTCAAGACCGAGGGCGCGCTGAATGCCATCGCGCTGGCCTGGGTGGCCAACACGGCCTATCCCACCGACGTACTGCTGCGCGGCCCCGGGGCCACGCATGTCGACCTGCTGATCGTGCTGGAGGGCCTGCAGGCCGATCCGCTGGCGCTCGCCCTGTGCGAGCTGTGGGGCGAGGCCGCCGAGCGCATCCCGTTCCCGACCTGCGAGGCGCCGGGCGGGCCCGCCGCGCTGCATGCCGCAGCCGATCCGCAGGACGAGGCCGAGCGCGCGGCGGCCTGCGTGATGCGCTGGCTGGCCGAGGGCCACGCGGCCGTCGCGCTGGTCGCCACCGACCGCGTGCTGACGCGCCGGATCGCCGCGCAGCTGCAGTCCCTGGGCGTGCCCACGCACGACGAGACCGGCTGGAAGCTCTCCACCACCCGCGCCGCGGCGACGCTGATGGGCGCCTTGCGGGCCTGCGCGCGCGAGGCCTCGAGCGACGAGGTGCTCGACTGGCTCAAGAGCACCGGCGATCTGCCGGCCGGCGAGGTCGACGCGCTGGAGACGCGCCTGCGCCGCGAGGGCCTGCGCGAGTGGCGGCGCTGGTCGCGTGCCATCGGCGCGGGCACGCGGGACGAGGACGAGCCGCTGCGCCGCCTGACGCTCGCCATCGACGCGCGCCGCGCCGGGCTGTCGAAGGCGCGCTCGCTCGACGACTGGCTGCGCGACCTGCGCCGGCTGCTGGAGGCGACGGCGGCCTGGGACGCGCTGGCCGCCGACGCGGCCGGCGCCGGCGTCGTGACGGCGCTGTGGCTGGACGCCGATGCCGAAGCCGAGCCGGAGCCCGGCGCGACGGCCGCCGGGGGCGCGGACGGTCCGGCCGCCGGCGCCGTCCACCGGCTCTCCGAGGGCCGCTTCACCCTGGGCGAGTTCACCGGCTGGGTGCGTGACGTGCTCGAGGCCGGCAGCTTCGTGCCGCCGGCCGGCGGGGCCGCGTCGCATGTCATCGTGCTGCCGATGCAGCAGCTCCTCGGGCGCGCCTTCGATGCCGTGGTGATGCCCGGCTGCGACGAACGTCGCCTGCCGGCCGCGCCCGAGCCGTCCGGTGCCTGGACCGCGGCGCAGCGCCTGGCGCTGGGCCTGCCGTCGCGCGACGCGCTCGAGGCCGCGCAGCGCGCCGCCTGGGCCATGGCGCTGTGCCAGCCGCGCTGCGACCTGCTCTGGCGCCGCGCGGACGCGACCGGCGAGCCGATGCGGCCGAGCGCGCTGCTGCAGGCCTTGCGACTGGATGGTGGCGCGATCGACGGCGCCGACCCCCGGGTCGCCGATGCCATCGCCGTGCGCCCGACGATGCGCCCGGCGCCCAGCGGCGCCGACCTGCCGCTGGCCACCATCTCCACCAGCGTCTACGAGGACCTGCGCCGCTGCCCCTATCGCTTCTTCGCGTTGCGCCAGCTCGGCCTGCGCAACGCCGACGAGATCGACTCCCAGGTCGACAAGCGCGACTTCGGCAACTGGCTGCATGCCGTGCTCGGCCACTTCCACGAGGCCCTGCGCCAGGCGACCGGCCTCGACCGGAGCGGGCGCCTGGGCCTGATGGAGGACGCGGCGGCGCGCGCGACGCGCGAGGCGGGACTGGGCGCGGCCGAGTTCCTGCCGTTCGCCGCCGCCTGGCCGGCGGTGCGCGACGGCTACCTCGACTGGCTGCGCGCGCACGAGGCCACCGGGGCCGAATTCGTCGAGTCCGAGCCATGGATGAGCCAGCCGCTGGGACCGCTCCGACTGGTCGGCCGCCTCGACCGCATCGACCGCACCAGCGATGGCCGGGCCTTCGTCATCGACTACAAGACCGAAGCCCCCAAGACCACCGACGACCGCGTCAAGGACCCGGCCGAGGACACCCAGCTCGCGTTCTATGCCGCCCTGATGGCCGACGACACCCTGCGCGCGGCCTATGTCAACGTCGGCGAGCGGGCGCCGGGGACGAAGACGGTCGAGCAGCTCGACGTCGTCGCCGCGCGCGATGCGCTGGTGACCGGGCTGATGGACGACTTCGCCCGCATCGCCGATGGCGCCCCGCTGCCGCCGCTCGGCGAGGGCGCGGTCTGCGAGCACTGCGATGCCCGCGGGCTGTGCCGCCGCGATTCCTGGAGCGACGAGGCCGTCGCCACGGCGCCGCAGGGCCCGGGCGGCCTGGCGGTGGCGGAGGCGATCGCGCCGGTCGATCCGGTCGCCGCGGCGCAGCCCGCGGCACCCGAGGACCTGCCGGTGGCGGCCGCGCCGGCCTACGAGCACAACGGCGCTCCGGTGGCGCGCGAGGCCTTCTACCGCATCGCCTGCGACCCGCGCCGCAATGTGGCGGTGGAGGCCTGCGCCGGCGCCGGCAAGACCTGGATGCTGGTCTCGCGCATCATCCGTGCGCTGCTGGAGGAGGGCGAGGGCGCCTGCGAACCGCACGAGATCCTGGCCATCACCTTCACCCGCAAGGCCGCCGGCGAGATGGGCGCGCGGCTCGACCAGTGGCTCGCGCAGTTCGCCGGCCAGACGCCCGAGGCGCTCGCGGTCGAGCTGGTGCTGCGCGGCATGGCGCCGGCCGCCGCCGCCGCCGCCGCGCCCCGCCTGAAGGGGCTGTACCGCCGGCTGCTCGACGGCGGGCGACCGGTGCAGTTCCGCACCTTCCACGCCTGGTTCGCCGGACTGGTGCGCAATGCGCCGATCGCCGCCCTGACGGCGCTCGGCCTGCCGGCGCACTACGAGCTGCTGGAGGACGACGCCGAGGCGCGCGGCCATGCCTGGCGACCGTTCTTCGAGGCCGTGGCCGCCGATGCCGACGCGCTCGCCGACTATCGCGCCCTGGTCGCCACGCATGGGCGCTCGCAGATCGCCAAGGCGCTCGGCGAGGCCCTGACGCGGCGCGTGGAGTTCGGTCTGTCCGATCCGGCCACGGCGGTGCAGCCCTTCGGCGTGCTGCATCCGTCGCTCGACGGCCTGCGCGAGCCGGTCGACGCGCTGGCCACCGAGGCCGCGCGGCGCGAGTGGCTGGCCCGCGCCGCCGCGCTCGGGCGCGAAGCCAACAAGACGCCGCAGAAGGCGGCCGAGGCGATCGTCGAGGTCTTCGGCGACGGCGTGCCCGCCCGCGAGGCCGGCGCGGGCGTGCTGGCGCGGCTGCGCAAGGCCTTCTTCGTCGCCACCGAGGACCGGCTGACCAACCACCTGCGCAAGTACGAGGCCGCCCAGGCCGCCGAGGCCGAACTGCAGGTGCTGTGCGCGGCCCAGGCCCAGCACGCCGCCTGGTGCTACCAGCAGCGCATGACGCGGCTCACGCGGCTGCTGATCGAGGCCTTCTCCGAAGTCAAGCGCCGGCACGGCTGGATCGACATGAACGACATCGAGCAGGCCGCGCAGCTGCTGCTGGGCCAGTCGGCGCTGTCGGGCTGGGTGCAGGAGCGGCTCGACGCGCGCGTCGCGCACCTGCTGATCGACGAGTTCCAGGACACCAATCCGCTGCAGTGGCAGGCGCTGCATGCCTGGCTGAGCGGCTACAGCGGGGCCGGGGCGCGGCCGCCGGGCGTGTTCATCGTCGGCGATCCCAAGCAGAGCATCTATCGCTTCCGGCGCGCCGAGCCGCAGGTGTTCATCGCCGCCAAGCATTTCGTGCGCGCCGGACTCGGCGGCGAGCTGCTCAGCTGCGACCACACGCACCGCAACGCGCGGCGCGTCGTCGGCCTGGTCAACCATGCGATGCGGGCGGCGCAGGAGCGCGAGGAGTTCGAGGGCTTCCGCGACCACAGCACGCAGCGCGACGATGCCGGCGCCGTGCAGAAGCTGCCGGCCATCGCCCGCGATGCCGTGACGGCGCCTGACGAGCCCGATGGCGGCGACGACGACGGCGCCGGCGGACTGCGCTGGCGCGACAGCCTCACCACGCCGCGCGTGCTGCCCGAGACGCGACTGCTGCAGCTCGAGTGCGAGCAGGCCGCGCGCTGGATCGCCGCGCGCATCGCCGAGGGCGTGGCGCCGGCGGAGATCATGGTGCTGGCGCGCCGGCGCAGTCGCCTGGCCGCCATGCAGGAGGCCCTGCGGGCCCGGCGCATCGCCACCGAGCAACCCGAGAAGAACGACCTGCACGACGCGCCGGAGATCCAGGACCTGATCGCGCTGGTCGATGCGCTGGTGTCGCCATCGCACGACCTGTCGCTGGCGCGGGCCCTGAAGTCGCCGCTGTTCGGCCTCGACGACGCGATGCTGGTGGCGCTGGCGTTGCGCCAGCGCGCCCGGCCGGGTGCCAGCTGGTCGGCACTGCTGGGGCTGGAGGAGCCGATGGCGGGCGATGTGGCCGGCGGTGCGTCCGGGCCCGCCGTGCCCGCCGTGCCCGCCGAGCATGCCGGGGGTGTGGCGGCCGATGGCGACGACCGGCCCGGTTCCGGGTCCGGCATGGGTCCCGGCGCCGACGACATGCCCGACTTCAGCGACCGGCCCGATTTCGTCGAGCCCTTCGACACCGCCGAGCGCGAGGAGGCCGTCATCGATTTCGATTTCGACGACGCGGCGCAGGACGAGCAGGATGTCGATCGGAGGCTCCCGGATGTTCCCGGCGCCGCCATGGCACCGGCCGATCCGGCGCTGCCGCCGCTGCCGCCCGCGCTCGCCGCCGTCGCGCCGGTGCTGCTGCGCTGGCGCGGCTGGCTGCGCGCGCTGCCGCCGCACGATGCCCTCAGCGCCATCTACGAGGACGGCGACGTGCTGGCGCGCTTCGGCGCCGCCGCGCCGCCGACCCTGCGCGAGGGCACGCTGGCCAACCTGCGCAGCCTGCTGGGTGCCGCGCTGGACATCGAGGGCGGACGTTTCGCCACGCCCTATGCGCTGGTGCGGGCGTTGCGCGCGGGTGGCGTGCGCGCCCCGGCGGTGTCGGGCCCGGAGGCGGTGCGACTGCTGACCGTGCACGGCGCCAAGGGGCTCGAAGCCGATCACGTGCTGATGCTCGACTGCGACGCCGCCGCGCCACGGGCCCAGACCATGGGCGTGCTGATCGAGTGGAAGGGCGACCAGGCGCGTCCCGGCCGCTTCGTCTTCGTGGCCAGCGAGAAGACCCCGCCGGCCTGCGCAGCGACCCTGCTGCGCGACGAGCAGGCCGCGCGCCTGCGCGAGGAGCTCAACGGGCTCTATGTCGCCACCACGCGGGCACGCGACCGGCTGGTGCTGTCGTCGGTGCAGCCGGCGCGGGCCGCCGAGGGCAGCTGGTGGCTGCGCCTGCAGGACCAGTGCGAGCCCGTGGCCGCGCCGGAGCCGCCGCGCGCGCTCATGCCTGGTGCCGCCGGCGCCGCCGGTGCGGCCGGCGAGGACGATGGCGGCACCGCCACTTTCATGTTGAAGCGCCCGCCGCGCCGTCTGGCGTCGGCGCGCTCGATGACGATCCCGGCCGGAGGACCCGCATCCGCGCCGGTTCCCGCCGGATCGGACGAACCCTTGATCCCCGAATGAACGAAGCTCCCCTCCCTCCCGTGACTCCCTCGATTTCCGTCCCTGCGGTCCCTTCCATCTCTCCCGCTCCCGCCGTGCCGGCCTCCGGGCCCGCTCCCGTGGTGGTGGTCGGTGGCGGCCCCGCCGGCCTGATGGCCGCCGAGGTCCTGAGCGCCGCCGGCGTGCCGGTGCACCTGTACGACGCCATGCCCTCGGTGGGCCGCAAGTTCCTGCTGGCCGGGCGCGGCGGGCTCAACCTGACCCACTCCGAGGCCTTCGAGGACTTCGCCGGCCGCTTCGGCGAGCGGCGCGCCGATGTCGAGCCGATGCTGCGCGACTTCGACCCCGACGCGCTGCGCGCCTGGGCCGCCGGGCTGGGCGTCGAGACCTTCGTGGGCAGTTCCGGGCGGGTGTTCCCGGTCGGCATGAAGGCGGCGCCGCTGCTGCGGGCCTGGCTGCATCGCCTGCGCGCCGCCGGCGTGCAGTTCCACATGCGGCATCGCTGGACCGGCGGCCTGCGGACCGGCGCCGATGCGGCCCTGGCCGGAAGCGCCACCGCGCCGCTGCGGCTGGACTTCGACGCCCCCCAGGGTCCCGTGCGGGTCGAGGCGCGGGCCGTGGTGCTGGCGCTCGGCGGCGCCAGCTGGCCCCGGCTGGGATCGGATGGCGCCTGGGTGCCCTGGCTGCGCGGGCAGGGCGTGGGTGTCGAGCCACTGGTGCCGGCGAACTGCGGCTTCGACATCGGCTGGAGCGAGCATTTCTCCGGCCGTTTCGCCGGCCAGCCGCTGAAGTCGGTGGCCATCGAGGTCGCGGACGCGCGGGGCCGGACCCTCCGGCGCAAGGGCGAATTCGTCGTCACCGCCACCGGCATCGAGGGCAGCCTGGTGTATGCCGTCTCCGCGCTGCTGCGCGATGCGATCGCCGCGGACGGCCATGCCCGGCTGATGCTCGACCTGCTGCCCGACCGCAGCGCGGAACAGGTGCGCGCCGCCGTGCTCCATCCACGCGGCTCGCGCTCGCTCGCCAGCCACCTGAAGAGCCGCCTCGGCCTGGAGGGCGTGAAGGCCGGCCTGCTGCACGAGGTGCTGCCGCGCGAGGCGATGCTCGATCCGGCGCGACTGGCCGCGACCATCAAGGCGCTGCCATTGCGCCTGACGGCGGCGCGGCCGGTGGCCGAGGCCATCAGCAGCGCCGGCGGCGTGCGCTTCGATGCCCTGGCCGACGGCCTGCAGGCCGCCGCGCTGCCGGGCGTCTTCTGCGCCGGCGAGATGCTCGACTGGGAGGCGCCGACCGGTGGCTACCTGCTCAACGCGAGCATGGCCAGCGGCCTGGCGGCGGCACGCGGCGTGCTGCGCGGATGGGCTCCGGGCCCGTCGGTTCCCGGCGTCGAGTAAGCCATCCGGCTAATAGGCAGACCCGATGCGACATCGGACAATGACGGGCTCTGACAAAGGCCCGGCATGTACCCGCAAGTCGACATCGTGAAGATCGCCGAAGGCGACTACAACTACAGCGTGAGCATCGCGGACGCCGACAAGCGTCATGTGCGCGAAGGCCTGGTGTCGCTGGCCGAGTGCCTGCACGATGCCGCCACGGCGCTCGCCGGCCACTTCGACGTGGCGACGCTCAGCTACGCGGGCCAGCCGCTGGGGGCCTACCATGTCGCCGCGATGGAGCACCAGACGCTGGCCCTGGCCGAGACCCTGAGGGTGCGGCTGGCGGCCCGTACGGGCTAGGGTCACCGCGCCGGGCGGAGCGCCCCGGGATGGGGCGAAACCTATAATCGACGGGCATTCCAGCCCCTCGAATCCAGCGGCCGACGGGTCGGTTCCGACCCGCGGCGCGAGCACTTCCACATCCCATGAGCCAGCCCACCTTCACGGTCGCGGACATCCGCAAGACCTTCCTCGATTTCTTCGCCTCGAAGGGCCACACGATCGTGGCGTCGAGCCCGCTGGTGCCGGGCAACGACCCGACGCTCATGTTCACGAACTCCGGCATGGTCCAGTTCAAGGACGTGTTCCTGGGCGAGGACAAGCGGCCCTATGTGCGCGCCACCTCGGTCCAGGCCTGCCTGCGCGCCGGCGGCAAGCACAACGACCTGGAGAACGTGGGCTACACCGCGCGCCACCACACCTTCTTCGAGATGCTGGGCAACTGGAGCTTCGGCGACTACTTCAAGCGCGAGTCGCTGCAGTGGGCCTGGGAACTGCTCACGCAGGTCTACAAGCTGCCGCCCGAGCGCCTGCTCGCCACCGTCTACGCCGAGGACGACGAGGCCTACGACATCTGGACCAAGGACATCGGCCTGCCGCCCGAGCGCGTGATCCGCATCGGCGACAACAAGGGCGGGCGCTACAAGTCCGACAACTTCTGGATGATGGCCGACACCGGCCCGTGCGGTCCGTGCAGCGAGATCTTCTACGACCACGGTCCCGGCATCCCCGGCGGCCCGCCGGGCAGCCCCGACGAGGACGGCGACCGCTTCATCGAGATCTGGAACAACGTGTTCATGCAGTTCGACATGGCCGCCGATGGCAGCGTCACGCGCCTGCCGGCGCCCTGCGTCGACACCGGCATGGGCCTGGAGCGGCTGGCCGCCATCCTGCAGCACGTCCACAGCAACTACGAGATCGACCTGTTCGACGCCCTGATCCGCGCCGCCGCGCGCGAGACCGGCGAGCAGGACCTGGGGCACAACAGCCTGCGCGTCATCGCCGACCACATCCGCGCCACCGCCTTCCTGGTGACCGACGGCGTCATCCCCTCCAACGAGGGCCGCGGCTACGTGCAGCGCCGCATCGTGCGCCGCGCGATCCGCCATGGCTACAAGCTCGGCCAGAAGAAGCCGTTCTTCCACCGCCTGGTGCCCGACCTGGTGGCGCTGATGGGCGACGCCTATCCCAAGCTGGTGGCCGACGAGCAGCGCATCGTCGAGGTGCTCAAGGCCGAGGAGGAGCGCTTCTTCGAGACCCTGGCCAACGGCATGGAGATCCTCGACGCCGCGCTGGGCGAGGGCGCGACCGCATTGCCGGGCGACGTCGCCTTCAAGCTGCACGACACCTTCGGCTTCCCGCTCGACCTGACCCAGGACGTCTGCCGTGAACGCGACGTCGGCGTGGATGTCGCCGGCTTCGATGCCGCGATGCAGCGCCAGAAGGCGGCCGGCCGCGCCGCCGGCAAGTTCCGCATGGACCGCGCGGTGGAATACGCCGGCGCCGGCAACGTCTTCACGGGCTACGAGCACCTCGAGGAGGACGCGCGCGTGGTCGCGCTCTACGTCGACGGCACCGCGGTCGGCGAACTCGTGGAAGGCCAGCCCGGCATCGTGGTGCTCGACACCACGCCGTTCTATTCGGAGAGCGGCGGCCAGGTCGGCGACCAGGGCTTCATCGGCGCCGAGGGCGTGCAGTTCGGCGTCGAGGACACGCAGAAGATCAAGGCCGACGTCTTCGGCCACCATGGCGTGCAGACCCAGGGCACGCTGCGCGTGGGCGACGCGGTCAAGGCGGCGGTCGATGGCGCGCGCCGCGCGGCCACGCAGCGCAACCACAGCGTCACCCACCTGATGCACAAGGCCCTGCGCGACGTGCTGGGCACCCACGTGCAGCAGAAGGGCTCGCTGGTCGACCCCGACAAGACGCGCTTCGACTTCGCCCACAACGCGCCCGTCACATCGGCTCAGATTCTGGAGATCGAGCAGCGCGTCAATGCCGAGATCCTGCAGAACGAGGCCAACGTGATCCGCGTCATGCCGATCGAGGAGGCCCAGAAGAGCGGCGCGATGATGCTGTTCGGCGAGAAGTATGGCGAGACCGTGCGCGTGATCGACATCGGCAGCAGCCGCGAACTGTGCGGCGGCACCCACGTGCGGCGCACCGGCGACATCGGCCTGTTCAAGGTGACGAGCGAGGGCGGCGTCGCCGCCGGCGTGCGCCGCATCGAGGCCGTCACGGGCGCCAATGCGCTGCACTACCTGCAGGACCTGGAATCGACCGTGCAGAGCGTGGCCTCGACCCTGCGCGCGCCGACCGCCGAGCTGCAGGCGCGGCTCGGCCAGGTGCTCGACCAGATGAAGGGCCTGGAGCGCGAGATCGGCGCGCTCAAGGGCAAGCTCGCGGCCTCCAAGGGCGACGAGCTGGTGTCGCAGGCCATCGACCTCGGCGGCGTCCAGCTGCTGGTGGCCCGGCTCGACGGCGGCGACGCCCGGACCCTGCGCGACACCATGGACAAGCTCAAGGACAAGCTGAAGTCGGCCGTGGTGGTGCTGGCCCTGGTCGAAGGCGCCAAGGTGCAGCTGGCCGCGGGCGCGACCGGCGCCGCGCTGGGCAGGGTGAAGGCGGGCGAGCTCGTCAACTTCGTCGCTCAGCAGGTCGGCGGCAAGGGCG
>Ga0308169_10006115_pt1 | contig 10712 bp, 5 predicted proteins | sample PhyBR1_2_FD_202139 | JGI IMG/M metagenome (GOLD analysis project Ga0308169, IMG submission 202139) | Phyllosphere microbial communities from UC Gill Tract Community Farm, Albany, California, United States - DLSLSB.R1 | ecosystem: Host-associated > Plants > Phyllosphere > Unclassified | place... | reverse complement strand
CAGCTTGCGCTCGATGTAGAAGCACTCGGGCGCCTTGATGTCTTCCAGGTTGACGCCGCCAAACGTCGGCTCGAGCGCCGCAATCACCTCGACCAGCTTGTCCGGGTCGGTTTCGTTGATCTCGATATCGAACACGTCGATGCCGGCGAACTTCTTGAACAGTACGCCCTTGCCTTCCATGACCGGCTTGGAAGCCAGCGGACCGATATTGCCGAGGCCGAGCACCGCGGTGCCGTTGGAGATCACGGCGACCAGGTTGCCGCGCGCCGTGTATTTATAGGCGCTGGCCGGGTCCTTGACGATCTCTTCGCAGGGCGCGGCGACGCCGGGCGAATAGGCCAGCGCCAGGTCGCGCTGGTTCAGCAGTTGCTTGGTCGGGGTAACGGCGATCTTGCCGGGGCGTGGAATCTGGTGATATTCGAGCGCTGCAGCACGCAGTTGTTGACGTAATTCTTCTTTTTTATCGATTGACGAATCCATGCTTTGCAGCCTCACTCTACTAAACCGGGACCTACGATTCTAGCAGAACGGCGTGGTCAAGGCGGCTACGTATTTTTACCAACATCCGCCGGATCTCCTTGCTGATCCCGGCTGGCCAATGTGTTTCGCACAACAAACTCGCTACAATCGCGCCATGCTTTCCGAATTCGACCTCATCAAACAGTACTTCACGCGCCGGCGCGCGCAACGCCCTACGACCGTGCTCGGCATCGGCGACGACTGCGCGCTGCTCGCGCCCTCGCCCGGCAAGCAGCTGGCCATCTCGTCCGACATGCTGGTCGAGGGCCGCCATTTCTTTGCCGGCGCCGATCCCGTCTCGCTCGGCCACAAATGCCTGGCGGTGAACCTGTCCGACCTGGCCGCCATGGGCGCCGCGCCGCTCGGCTTCACGCTGGCGCTGGCCCTGCCCGCCGCCGATCCGGCCTGGCTGGAGGGCTTTTCGCGCGGCCTGTTCGCGCTGGCCGACGCCTTCGACTGCGAGCTGGTCGGCGGCGACACGACCAAGGGCCCGCTCAACATCTGCATCACCATCTTCGGCGAACTCGCGCCGGGCCAGGCGCTGCGGCGCGATGCCGCCCGCGCGGGCGACGACATCTGGATCTCGGGGACGCTGGGCGATGCGCGGCTGGCGCTGGCCGCTTATCTCAACGAGCTGAACGAACTCGTCCTGGCCCCCGACGCGCTGGCGCACGCGGGTACGCGCATGCACGCGCCCACGCCGCGCGTCGCGCTGGGACGCCTGCTGGCCGAGGGCGCGCTCGCGCATGCGGCGCTCGATATCTCGGACGGGCTGGTGGGCGATCTCGGGCACATCCTGGCCGCCTCCCGCGTCGGCGCCACGCTCGACCTCGACGCGCTGCCGGCCGGACCGGTGCTGGCGCAGCAGCCGCTCGACCTGCGCCGGCGCTTCACGGCGGCGGGAGGCGACGATTACGAGTTGTGCTTCACGGCGCCGGCCGGCAGCCGCGAGGCGATCCTGGCGGCCGGTGCGGCGTGCGGCACGCCCGTCACCCGCGTGGGCCGGATCGAAGCGCTGCCCGGGCTACGCTTCGTGGACGGCGCGGGCGCAGCGCTGCACCTCGACCTGAAAGCCTGGGACCACTTTTCCTGATCACGCCACCGCCTCATCCCGGGGCGTCTTGCGGTCATCGAACGGGCCGTGCGTCAGCCAGTACTGCCGGAACGCCAGCCGCACGTTGTCGCGCAGCTCGTTGTCGTTCCACGGCTTGGTATAGAAACGGTACACCGCGCCGCGGTTGATCGAATCGAGCACGGTCTCGACCCTGGTGTAGCCGGACAGGATGATGCGGATGGTGTCCGGGTACATCTCCTTCACGCGGCTCAGGAATTCGATCCCGTTCATCGCAGGCATGCGCTGGTCGCACAGGATCACCTGCACGCGGTACAGGGCCAGCAGCTCGAACCCTTCGGCCGGCGAGGCCGCGGTCAGCACCCGGTAGTTCTCGCGCCGGAACAGGCGGTGCAGCGAGGCCAGCACATTCACGTCGTCGTCGACCACCAGGATGGTCTGCACGTTGCGGTCGTCCGCGCTCGGGCGGCTCGGCTGGGCATGGTTCTCCTGGACCAGCTTGCCCAGTTCGTCCGGCGGCAGCGCGCGCGAAAAGTGGAAGCCCTGGATCTCGTCGCAGAAGTGGCGCCGCAGGAGCGCCATCTGGGCGCGCGACTCCACGCCCTCGGCGATCACCTGCATGTGCAGGCTGTGCGCCATGCTGATGATGGCCAGCGCAATGGCCGCGTCGTCCGGATTGGTGGTGATGTCACGGACAAACGCGATGTCGATCTTCAGCTTGTCGATCGGGAAGCGCTTCAGGTAAGCCAGGCTCGAGTAGCCGGTGCCGAAATCGTCGATCGCGATGCGGATGCCGAGCGCCTTCAGGCTGTCCAGCACCTCGATGGTGTGCTCGAAGTTCGACATCAGCGCGCTCTCGGTCAGCTCCAGCTCCAGCAGGCCCGGGTCGATCCCGTGCCGGGCCACCGCGGCGCGGATGTCGCCTTCGAGGTCGCCTTCGACGAACTGGCGGCTCGACACGTTCACCGCCACGTTCACGTCGCGCACGCCGACCTCAGCCCAGGCGGCGATCTGGCGGCAGGCCTCGTCGATGATCCAGGAGCCCGCGCGCACCACCATCCCGGTCTCTTCCAGCACTGGCACGAACTCGGCCGGGTAGACCAGGCCGTGTCCCGGACGGCGCCAGCGCAGCAGCGCCTCGGCCCCCGTGACGCGGCCGGTGTTCAGGTCGAGCTTGGGCTGGTAGTGCAGCTCGAACTGGTTGCCGTCGTCGATGGCGCTGCGCAGCGCCAGTTCGAGGTCCAGGCGCGCCAGCACCGACACGTTCATGCCGGCCGTGAAGAAGCGGTAGCCGTCGCGGCCCGCCTCCTTGGCGCGCACCATCGCCACGTCCGCATACTTGACCAGGGTGCCGGGATCCAGCGCATCGTCCGGATACATCGCGATGCCGATGCTGGTGGTCAGCACGGCCTGCTGGCCGTTCAGGTCGAAGGGCGTACGCAGCGCCTCGCGCACCTCGTTGGCGACGGCGACCGCTTCCTCTTCCTTCTGCTCGCGCGCCATGGTGAGGATCAGCGCGAACTCGTCGCCGCCGAGACGCCCGACGGTGTCGCGCAGGCGCACGCAGCGCACCAGCCGGGTGCTGAACTGGCGCAGCAGCTCGTCGCCCAGCGCGGGGCCGAGCGAATCGTTGACGATCTTGAAGCGGTCCAGCGTGATGAACAGCACGGCGATGCGCCAGTTCTTGTCCTGGGCCAGCTCGATCGCGTCGCGCAGGGTCTGGAAGAACAGCGTGCGGTTCGGCAGGCCGGTCAGGCTGTCGTAGTTCGACATGTGCTTCAGGCGCTGCTGCGCGTGGATGCGCTCGCTGATGTCGCGCGCCACCGCGATCAGCATGCGCAGCTCGCCCAGCTGCTGCAGCTGCCAGCCGATTTCCACCGGCACCGAACCTTGCCCGTCGGCGCGCAGCAGCTCGGTCTCGACGATGTCGTGCTCGCGCGGCGCCGAAGCGGGGTCGGTGTAGCGTTCGAGCTGGGCGCGCTCGGCCAGGCCCAGCGCCACCGGATCGATGCGCAGCAGCGCTTCGCGCGAAAAGCCGAGCATGCGGCAGGCGCCGTCGCTGACGTCGATCATCGACATGTTGCGCGCGTCGACCAGGAAGATGCCGTCGGCGGTGGCGTCCATCGCGCCGCGGAAGCGCTGCAGCTCGGCGGTACGCTCCCTCACCTTGCGTTCCATGCGCGCGCCGTGCTCGCGCGACTCCTGGTGCAGCAGGCGCACCTCGAGCAGGTTGCGGATGCGGGTCAGCACCTCGACCGTGTCGAAGGGCTTGCCGATGAAGTCGCGCGCGCCGGCTTCGAGCGCGGCCAGTTTCTTGTCAGGCTCGGCGGTGACCACCAGCACCGGCAGCCAGGATTCGCGCTCCATGGGCTTCAGGGCTTCCATCACCTGGAAGCCGTCCATGTGCGGCATCTGCAGGTCGAGGATGATCAGGTCGAAGCGGTACTGCAGGTGCAGCGCCGCCACCTGGCGCGGATCGCTGGTGCTCTGGACTTGCTCGTAGCCGCTCGTCTTGAGCAGGAATTCGAGCAGCTGCACGTTCACCGGCTCGTCGTCGACGACCAGGATGCGCGCGCGGCGGATGTCGGTTTGCGAGATCATTTCACTGTCCTTTCTGCTGCACTCGCTGCAACTGCGGGCTGGGCCAGCACGCCGTCGATGGCCTCATTGAATTTGTCGATGTCGATCGGCTTTGTCAGATAGTGCGCAAAGCCCGCCGCCAGGCCCCGCTCGATATCGTGCGGCATCGCGTTGGCGGTCAGCGCGATCACCGGGATCGAGGCCGTGTCCGGGTGGCGGCGCAGCGCCGCCAGCACCTCGAGCCCGCTCATGCCGGGCAGGTTCAGGTCCGTCAGGATGACGTCGGGGCGCCGGCTGTGCGCCAGCGACAGGCCGAAGTGGCCGTCCGGCGCCGACAGCAGGCGCAGGTCGGGACGGAAGGCCACGATCTCCTGCACCAGCTTGAGGTTGGCCGGATTGTCCTCGATGTACAGCACCAGGCGCGGCGCGGCGGGCGTCCCGGGCGCGCCATCGGCCAGGCTGCCGGCCGCCACGTTCCCCGCCAGCGCCGCCGGCGCCGGCGCGCTGGCCGGCGTCCCGGCCAAGGCCAGCTCGATATAAAACGTGCTGCCCACGCCCGGGCTGCTGGTCACGCCGATGGTCCCTTTCATCAGTTCGACCAGGCGGCGCGTCACCACCAGGCCGATGCCGGTGCCTTCCTGGGCGCCGCCTTCCTGGCCCAGGCGGTTGAAAGGCTGGAACAGCGCGGCGATCTGCTCGGACCCCAAGCCCATGCCGGTGTCGCGCACCGACACGCGCAGGCTTCCGGGCCCGCACGGCGTGCACTCGACCGTCACCACGCCGCCGTCGCGGTTGTACTTGACGGCGTTGGACAGCAAATTCAAGAGCACCTGCTTCAGACGCGTGCGGTCGGCCTGCACCACCGCCGTGACGCCCTCCGGAAACTGCACCCGGATGCCGCGCGCCGCCGCCAGCGGCCCGGTCATGGTGTAGCACTCGGCCAGGATCTCGCCCAGATCGACCGGCTCCATCGACAGCGCCACCGCCCCCGCCTCGACCTTGGCCAGGTCGAGGATCTCGTTGATCAGCGTGAGCAGGTGGCGGCCCGACTTGACGATGTGGCCGGCAAATTCGCTCTTCTGTTCGGGCGTGGTCGGCATGCTGCTGCTTGCCAGGATCTGGGCGAAGCCGAGGATGGCGTTGAGCGGGGTGCGCAGCTCGTGGCTCATGGACGACAGGAAGGCCGACTTGGCGCTGTTGGCTTCGCGCGCCTCCTCGATCGCCAGTTCCAGCTCGCCGTTGGCCAGCTCGAGCTGCATGGTGCGCTCCTGCACGCGCCTTTCCAGCTGTTCGTTCAGGCGCATCACTTCCTGCTGGGCGCGGGCGCGCTCCAGCGCCTCGCGGGCTATTTTCTGGTTCGAGTCCTCCAGCGCGCGCGTGCGCTGCTCGATCTCGCTCAGCATCGCGTTGAAGGAATCGACCAGGGCCGCCGCTTCGTCCTCGCTGATGCGCGGCGCGCGCCGCGAATAGTCGCGCCGCGCCACCACTTCGCGCGCGATGTTGGTGATCGCGTCGATCGGCGTGGTGATCGTGTGCCCGAGGCGTGCCACCAGCAGGTAGGCGATCAGCATGGCCAGCAGGGTCACGCCGGCGGCGACCAGCAGGTAGTCGCGGATGCGCTCCATCAGCAGGTTATGCGAGCGCAGGTACACTGTGCCGAGGCGATCCTTGTTCTCGGTGATGGGCTTGAACAGGATCAGATCGTCGCCGTCGCGCACATAGCCTTCCTTGCCCGGATGGCTCGGGAACACCACGTTCTCTCCCGGCGCCTGGTAAGACGCGAACAGGGCGCCAGTGTCGTCGTAGATCGCGGCCGCGCGCACCGAGGGCCGTGAGCTCAGCAGGGCAAGGTTCTCGCGCGCCAGGCGCGGGTCGTCAAAGGCCAGCGCGGCCGAGGTCATGTGCCCGACCAGCTCGGCCTGGGTCGACAGGTCGTTCAGCAATGTGGCCTGGTAGCTGCGCAGGTCATAGGCGACCACGATACCGACCGACACCAGCAGCGCCACCAGCGTGGTCGACATCACGATCGCGACCAGCTTCTTGCGGATCGAGCGCAGCTGGATCATGACGCCACCACGGGCGGGAAGGAGCGGCGCGCGACGACGGATACCATCACAGGCGTGACAGCCCCAGGTGGTCATGCGCGAAACGATCGAACGGCATGTCAGTCCTACATCAGAAAAAAGCGGGATCAACCCGGCAGGAGAGCAGGATAGCCCAGGGGTTCAGTAAATGTCGCACGGAACACATTAAACTTGCCCATGTGTAAACGCCAACATCGGATATCGACGCGTTGAGCATGGCTTTTCGTTAAGTTTCAAGCGCCGCAGCGGACCAAGGCGCGCTAGAATGCAAGCCAGCGCAAGCCGATCGGCGCTGCCCGCCAGCCACCAGAACAGATAGAGGAGCGACACGTGACGAACGATATTCTTGACCTGGCCACCAAAGTCGGACGGGCACTGGAGGCCAAGGGCCTGCTGCTGGTGACCGCCGAATCCTGCACCGGCGGTGGCGTCGCCCAGGCGATCACCGAGATCCCCGGCTCGACCGGCTGGTTCGATTGCGGCTTCGTGACCTATTCGAACGCCTCCAAGACCGAGATGCTGGACGTCCCCGCCGCGCTGATCGCGCAATTCGGCTCGGTCAGCGTGGAAGTCGCCGGCGCGATGGCCGAAAACGCGATCGCGAACAGCAACGCCAACGTTGCCGTCTCGACCACCGGCATCGCCGGCCCGACCGGCGCCGTGCCGGGCAAGCCGGTCGGCACGGTCTGCTTCGGCTGGTCGCGCGGCGCCACCACTTACACCGAGCGCCTGGTGTTTTCGGGCGACCGCCACGCGGTGCGCGAGCAGACCGTGGCGCACGCGCTGGCAGGCCTGCTGCGTATCCTCGAGTAGGAGGATGCGCCGCCTGCCGGCTGCCGTCCTGCTCGCTACCGCGACCTGCGCTGCGGCCCATGCCGCGCCTCCGGATGTCCCCACGGGCGGCGTGACCGTCTACGCCGTGGGCGACATCGCGCGCTGCGCCTATCCCGACCCCAGATACTCGGCCGCGGCCGGCACCGCCGCGACCGTCGCCGCCGGCTTGGCAAGCGACCCGCAGGCGGTGGTGCTGACGCTGGGCGACAATACCTATCCGGTCGGCGCAATGAAGGAATTCACCCACTGCTACGACCCGACCTGGGGCCGTTTCAAGGACCGCACCTGGCCGTCTCCGGGCAACCACGAGTACTACACGCGCGGCGCCATCCCCTACTTCCGCTATTTCGGCGAGCGTGCCGGACGCGGCTACTACAGCATCGAGATCGGCAGCTGGCATGTGGTGTCGCTCGACAGCAACCTCGGCCCGGCGGCGCAAGCGGCCCAGATCGACTGGCTGCGCAAGGACCTGGCCAGCCATCCGGCGCGCTGCACGCTGGCCTTCTGGCATCATCCGCTGTACAGCTCGGGCGGCCATGGCAGCATTCTGCAGATGCACGATGCCTGGGAACTGCTGTATCGCGCCGGCGCCGAGCTGGTGCTGTCGGGGCACGACCACGACTACGAGCGCTTCGCGCCGCAGGACGCCGACGGCCAGCTGGACCGCGAGCACGGCATCCGCCAGTTCGTGGTCGGCACCGGCGGCGCCTACCCGACGCCCTTCCTGCTCACCGTGAAGCACAGCGAGGTCCGCGACGCCAGCCGCACCGGCGTGCTGCGCCTGCGCCTGCGCGAAGGCGGCTACGACTGGGAATTCATCGAATCGAGCCGGGTCACCACCCTGGGCGTGGCTCCGCCCGACCGCGGCAGCGGAGTTTGCCATTGAGGTTCCCGAACGGAGTGCATGATATGAGATCGCCCCTGCTGCCTGTCCTTGCCCTGATTTCAATCCTGGCCCCGCAGCCCGCGCTGGCCCAGGACGCGGCCAGCCTGCCGCAGGTGGCCTTTGAGAAGACCACGCTGCCCAACGGCCTCGACGTGATCCTGGTCGAGGACCACCGCCTGCCCATCGTCGCGGTCAACATCTGGTACCACGTCGGCCCGGCCAACGAGGCGCCGGGCCTGACCGGCTTCGCCCACCTGTTCGAGCACATGATGTTCGCCGGCAGCCGGCATTTGCCGCGCGGCCTGGCCGACCGCCTGCTGGAAGGCGCCGGCGCCACCGACAGCAACGGCAGCACCGACTACGACCGCACCAACTACTACGACACCGTGCCCTCGAACCAGCTCGAGCTGGCGCTGTGGGTGCACGCCGACCGCATGGGCTACCTGCTCGACGTGCTCGACCAGGCCGCGCTGTCGAACCAGCAGGACGTGGTGCGCAACGAGCGCCGCCAGAGCGTCGAGAACCGGCCCTACGGCATCGTCGAGGAGGCGATGAACCATGCGCTGTTCCCGAAGACGCACCCGTATTACGCCTCGGTGATCGGCTCGCACGCCGACATCCAGGCTGCCCGCCTGACCAACGTGCGCGACTTCTTCAAGCGCTACTACGGCCCGAACAACGCCAGCATCGTGATCGCAGGCGACATCGACAAGGCCAGGACGCGCGCCCTGGTCGCCAGGTACTTCGGCAGCTTCAAGAAGAGCCCGCCTGTCGCGCACCCGAAGGTCAGCACGCCCCCGCTCACGCGCGAGCAGCGCATCGTCGTGCACGACCGCGTCGAACTGCCGCGCGTCTACATGGCCTGGCTGACGCCGCCCGCCTACCAGCCGGGAGACGCCGAGCTGGCGGTGGCGGCCCAGATCATCGCGGGCGGCAAGTCGAGCCGGCTGTACAAGAACCTGGTGTACGAGCGCCAGATCGCACAGGAGGCGGCGGCCGCGCAGAATTCCGAGGCCTTGACCTCGACCTTCATGATCGACGCCACCGCGCGGCCGGGCAGCGACCTGGCCGAGATCGAGGCCGCGATCGACGCGGAGCTCAAGCAGCTGCGCGACACCGGTCCCTCCAGCGCCGAGGTCGAGCGGGCCCGCAACACCATCGAGACGGCGATGCTGACCTCGATCGAAAAGCTGGGCGGCAACGGCCTCGCGAACCAGATCAACCAGTACAACCAGTACACCGGCGACCCGGGCTACCTGCCCAAGGACATCGAGCGCCTGCGCCGCGTCACCGCGGCCGACGTGCAGCGCGTGGCCCAGGCCTGGCTGCGTCCGGACGCGCGCGTGGTGGTCGAAGGCGTGCCGGGCAAGCCGGACCTCGGCCCGGACGTCCCGGCGCCGGCGCCGAAGCCGTCCAGGGCGAACGCCAGCGCCAGGACCGCCGGCATCAACCGCGAAGAAGCCTGGCGCGACAAGCCGCCAAAGGCCGGCCCGGCGCCGCGCTTCACGCTGCCGCAAGGGACAAGCTTCACGCTGCCCAACGGCCTGACCGTGGTCCACTACCACAACCCGGCCCTGCCGCTGGTCGCGGCCGAGCTGGTGGTGAAGAGCGGATCGGACGCCAACCCCGAGGACCACCCCGGCCTGGCCGGCTACACCGCCGGCATGCTGGAAGAAGGCACGGCCACGCGCAGCGCCCCGCGCATCGCCGACGAGATCGCGCAGCTCGGGGCTTTTCTCGGCAGCGCCAGCACGGTGGACGCGTCGACGGTGTCGCTGCTGTCGCTGCGCTCGACCTTCGCGCAGGCGCTGGACGTGATGGCCGACGTGGTCCAGCATCCCGCCTTCCCGACCGCCGAAGTCGAACGCCAGCGCGCCGCGCGCATCGGCGAGCTCGCCCAGCAGCGCGACGACCCGGCCCTGGTCGCGGCGCTCGCCGGCAACGCCGCCCTGTACGGCAAGCACCACCCCTACGGCTACGGCCAGCTCGGCACCGAACAGGCGATCCGCGCCACCACGCGCGACGATCTGCACCAATTCTGGCGCCGCCATTACGCGCCGTCCAACGCCGCCCTGATCGTCTCCGGCGACATAGACGACGGCGAGCTGCGCAGCCTCGCCACGGCGCGCTTCGGCGACTGGCCCCGCAACGAAGCGGCGATCACCGCGCTGGACGAACCGGCGCCCTCGCGCGCGCGCCTGGTCGTGGTCGACAAGCCCGGCGCGCCGCAGACCGCGCTGCGCGTATCCAGCGTCGCCGCCGCGCGCAAGACCCCGGACTACCCGGCCATGCAGGTGATGAACGCGGCCCTGGGCGGCCTGTTCTCGAGCCGCATCAACCTCGATCTGCGCGAAGAGAAGGGCTACAGCTACGGCGTGTTCTCCAGCTTCCGCTACAACCGCGCACCCGGCCCCTTCATCATCGCAGGGAGCGTACGCACCGACGTCACCGGCCCGTCGGTGTCGGAGATCTTCAAGCAGGTGCGCGGCATGCGCGACCGGCCCCTGCCCGCCCAGGAGCTGGCGGGCGCGCGCGACTCGCAGGTGTATTCGCTGCCGGGCCAGTTCGAGTCCAACAGCGGCATCGGCGCCAGCCTGGCCGAAACGTATGTCTACGGCCTGCCGCAGGATTACTGGCGCAGCTTGCCCGACCAGTTCCGCCGCGTGACCGCCGGCCAGGTGCAGGCGGTGGCGAAGAAGTACCTGGACCCGGGACAGATGAAGGTGATCGCGGTCGG
>Ga0308169_10006114_pt1 | contig 10714 bp, 7 predicted proteins | sample PhyBR1_2_FD_202139 | JGI IMG/M metagenome (GOLD analysis project Ga0308169, IMG submission 202139) | Phyllosphere microbial communities from UC Gill Tract Community Farm, Albany, California, United States - DLSLSB.R1 | ecosystem: Host-associated > Plants > Phyllosphere > Unclassified | place... | reverse complement strand
TCTGCTTCAATCCATCTCTGCCCAGTCCCTTATTGGTGAGCTACCTTTCCTCTCTCTTCTGCCAGAGCCAGTGCTGATCCTCTGTCCTGAATATCATTAGATTTTGTTCGACTCCCGATCTGCTCTCGCGTCTATCTTTCGTCTCTAGTCATCCCTTTATCCCTTTATTGTTGTAGTTCATCTAGTGTGTAATGAGAATAACTTACTATCTCTGTACTTGTGCGAGCATCGAGCGAGCGAGCGAGCAACCGAAATAGAGGAGGAACCCAGTGCGAAGCCCGTGAGAATCGAGCTGGAACTCGCATGGAACTCATAAGAGCTTCCGAGAGCTATAAGCGGACTAAGAAGAGCATTGCGAGTCGGGTTCCATCTCAAGGGCGGAGGATGACATGACGCGGAATCAGGATGGAACCGGACGGAATCTTGGAAGAACTCCCGCCTGACGAATGCGCGGAACTCGAGGGAACTGGAATCGAACTCAGATGGAATTTTGGCAATTACGTTTTCACAGAGTCGATCAACCGAGCTGTTGATTTATAGGAGCACTCACTAGTTTGACTCTCTCGCTGACTTGTGCAATCGGTTTCACTGCTTGAATTATATTTCCATCTTGTTCTATACTTCACTGTTTCTGACTCAAATCCGGCAGTACTTCACTCTTGGGTATTCCATCCGAGTTCTCCTGCTGCCCCTCTTTCTCCCGCTGTAATCGCTCTTCCTCCGAAATGAACACTTCTTTCGTCGCTTGAAACAACTCGTAAAGTTGTCCAATTTGATCCGCCGAAAGCTGTAACCTCATAACCTCTGCTCTTCAGCGATCCCATCTCGAAGATGGACTGATGAGAGGATGTGAACTTACCGATTCCAATATCGAAGGATCCATTGATTGACCTTGAGTACTGAAAGTTGTATGTTGACCCTCTGGTAACGCTTCGTGATGATCCAAATACTTCTTCCACTCTGACAAGAATCCTACAATATGCAAAGGATTATCTGTAGATCTCGTTCTCCTGAATTCAGCCTGCATTGAAGAATGAAGATTCGGAGAAAGTCAGCGAAAAAAGTTGTGGCGATCCAGTTAAGAGGACAGCACGATATTAAGCTCACCTTTACATAATCATCTCCCATGACCCTCAACTCTGCAGGTAACACTTTGCGATGAACTCTCAGCAATCGGCGATAGAGGGGAAGAGGTGGTAATAACTCTTTGGCGATTTGTGCAGTTGCGTTCGAAGGGATCGAGTGAATACCGGTTTGTGCTAATCGTTGTAAGGTGGGCTTGAAGGACATCTTGAGCGGTGGTGAATGGGAGGAAACCGAAAGCAAGATGAAGTGTTCATTCATCGACTCTTCACTATCGACCACTCTTATTACGCTTGTGAGCTCTGCATAGGCTACAGGCAATGCTCTACTACTACCTCGAAGCTTAGGCAGTTCCCCTTCGCCCAACGAGACAGTTTCGATCTTTTCAGGCGAATCGGACCAACCTCTATCTCCAAACGGCTACAGGCAGGCCAGGAGTATCATGCCCAGGCGTAGATAGACCTACTCGAGCTGTTGACGGTTTCGGCGTCGCGGGATTACCGAGTTCGAACGCTCGCATCGTCGGAAACTGCACACTTTCGCTCGATTTCCCTCTCGCAAGTCTCCAGGTCTCCAATCTACGCTGAACTCAACTCACTCGCCCCTCCGATGCCGAGACCCGAAATCCAACCCGCTCAAACAAAGACATTGAATCTCGATCGAAGGAGGAAAAGTTAGAAACGGTATGATTTGTTAGAGAAAGCAAGGGAGTACGTTGGAATGATGAAGGAGGAAGAAGGATTCGAGGGGAGATTAGGGGAGAGGGAGGGAGGATGGGGAGAGGAATGGAAGGAATGGATGAGAGAGGCGAGGGAGAAAGAGAAAAGGGAACAGGAGAGGAATAACGTGAGTCGAGGATTCGGGTACACTATTGATCAACAGAGCTGACGGTGTACACGAAATCCCTGTCGTCGCAGTTGCGTATCCCTCCGAAACTACAAGTCAGAGCGAGGAGAATCTGGAGGAAGGAGGAAACGAAGAAGCAATCTTAGACGATACCTTCAACTGCGTATATCAGTCAGAGCACGGCCTCGTCGACGAAAGCACTCTCTCTCGACGATTGGCCGCAGTCGTCGGCGTCTCGGACGAACAAAAGAAACGAGATTCTTCGTTTCCTGCGATTCTTCGCCTCGACACCTTCGACTTCTCCCAACCTCCTTTCATTCGACGATTTCTACGACGACGACATCATCACCGACACTCACGAGTCACTTCCGACATTTAAACTCTTTCTCTCCTCTACCTTTTCCCTTTCTCTCTTCTCCTTCCTCTCTCTTTCCCCTGTCTTTTGCGGATTGCCGTTGGAGGGGTCCCACTTTCTCCCCTCTCTCCCCCTCCCCTCTTCTCTCCTTTCCTCCTCTCCCTCTCCTCCTCGTCAACCAAGCAGAAGAATGCTTCGAACACCTTTTCGAGTCTTGCAATCAGCGACTCGTACCTCCTCAATTCGAATCATCTCCCCTCGGTCAAGTATCTCAAAAAGGTCTCATCGTTCAATCGCGAACAAAGACTATATCGGAAAGAGGCTACTGAGTAGTACAAGAATAGTGCAAGGACAAGTGAAGGAGTTCAAATTGGCAGATATTGGAGAAGGAATCACTGAATGTGAAATCGTGAAATGGTGAGTTCAACCTGCTCTCTCGTCTGATCGAACTCTGATGGAGACAGAGGATGTGAAAAACTCGAGCGAGATGGTAACGAGAGAGGTGAGGCTTCAAACAAAAAATACTGACTTTTTTCGAATTCTTTCGTTGTTTTGCAGGCTCGTGAAACCGGGAGACATGATTATGGAATTCGACGCAGTGGCCGAAGTACAGTGAGTCTAACATCATCATAGTCAAGTTAGAGCTCGACTGACTCTCTTCACCTTCACCAACTCCCCCTTCTCTCGTTCTTCGCAACTTCGCCAGGTCCGATAAAGCTTCAGTCGAAATCACATCACCTTACTCAGGACGTATCAAGTCAGTCGCTGGAGAAGTTGGAGATATGCTGAAAGTTGGCGCCACGCTTTGTCAGGTAGAAACGGAGGGAGAGAATGAGGGAGAGGAAGTTACTCCAGAGTCGAATCAAGCGAGCTCGGAAGTTCCCACATCCTCGTCAACGTCAGCGATTTCGGAGAAGCGAACAAGTGTACAGCAATTCAAGCTTGCCGATATTGGAGAGGGAATCACAGAATGCGAAGTCGTCCAGTGGTGAGTCTCGCACTGTGCTGTTTAATCGAATCGTTAGCCAGCGGACTGACGCGGTCTCCCAATCTGTAGGCTCGTTAAACCTGGAGATAAGATCGAGGAGTTCGATCCGGTTGTCGAAGTCACGTGAGTTTCCTCTCTTTCTCCTCACGAGACCTATTTCGAGCTAGACTAAGCTGTTCTCGAAACTTTCTAGATCTGACAAAGCGACAGTCGAAATCACTTCTCCCTTCTCGGGTACGATAAAGAGACAAGCTGGAGGAGTGGGAGAAATGCTCAAAGTTGGATCGACACTTTGCGAAATCGAGGTCGTGAATTCAGTCGAAGAAACCTCTCCTTCTCCATCTTCCTCTTCCGCTACCGCCGAGTCATCATCAACAAAGTCGGAAGATAAGGTACCGCATCCAGTTCGACCTGATCCAAGTCAAGGTTCAGCCTCAGTTCTCGCAACTCCAGCAACGAGAAGATTCGCTCGAGAACTCAAAGTCGATCTCACTCAAGTCAAACCTACTGGTCGAGATGGAAGAGTGACGAAAGGTGATGTGCTCGAACACTCGAAGAAGAAACAAGGAGACAATCAACCTTTCATCCCTTTCGAACGACCTCCAACAGATTCCCCTTCTCGTCAAACACAATCTCCTCCCGCGCCTTCCTCTTCCTTGTCTCCAGCTTCAACCTCATCTCACACTATCCCTCTATCTTCAACCCGTCGAGCAATGTTCAAAGCAATGTCGGCTTCTCTTCAGATCCCTCATTTCGCCTATTCAGACACGATCGACGTGACACTCCTCGAACGACTTCGCCTCTCCCTCAACTCGAAGGTACCTCTACGATATCGCAAGACACTCAATCCAAAGGATGAGCTGAGTCTCGCAAGGAGTGAACAATGGGGAACGAATGAACAATCTCAGCGAGTCGAAGAAACTGCTAGATTCGATCGAATTACTCTCCTCCCTCTACTCGTTAAAGCTCTCTCGACCGCAATGCACGAACATCCTCTCTTCTCATGCACTCTATCGCCCAACTCCTCTCAATCTTCAGAACCTTCCCTCCTTCGCCGACCATCTCACGACATCTCAGTCGCCGTCTCTTCCCCTTCTCCCTCAGGAGGACTCTACACTCCCGCCCTTCGCTCTATCGATTCTCTCTCCGTCTTCTCAGTCGCATCAAACCTCACTCACCTCCAATCTTTCCTCACTCCTACCTCAACGATTCCCAAATTCCCTTCACAATATCAAGGAGCCGGATCGATCACGCTCAGTAACATAGGAGCGATAGGAGGAAAGACGACACATCCCGTGATTCCTCCAACGGGTCAATTATCGATTGGAGCGATGGGAAGAGTGAGAGTTGAACCGAGATTCACGAAAGGGCCTGAGGAGGAGAGAGCGAAACGAGTAGCGAGAGGAGAAGAAGTTAGTGAGGTAGGAGGAGAGTGGAAGATTGAACCGAGGATGGTCATGGTGAGTCACTCTCTCGCTCTCTCTATAAATCGAGCGATTTAATTCCTCGACTGACTCTCGATTCGAACTCATAGGATGTGAGCTTCTCGGCTGATCATCGAGTGGTGGAAGGAGTCGAATTGGCTCGATTGGTCGAGACTTGGAAGAACATCATTGAGGATCCGACGAGGTTGATAGTCCAGTAGAGAGAGAGGGAGGGTGCAACATAGAAGACTCTCAACGTCTCTCGTAGTGAGAATGTAGAGACAAAAGAGGATCTCGAGAAGAAGTATCTCAGTTACAGCAAAAGATTTGAGAGATTACAAGTGTCCGTTTCGAAAAGTGTCTATCAGGTCTCCTCTTCAGAAGATGAATTGCTGAGGGTTGTTCTGAGGGTTTGAAAGGTCACCTTGACCGAGGTATTCACATTTAGTCAGGTTGAGAGGTTGATCGAAATCCGTGAAAGTTGCGCAAAGTCCAAGGTTGGTCGATTCGAATCGACAACGTCCTTCAGGATGAGCGTCAAACGAGGCACAGTCCGTGCATCTGATCTTCCACTATAGTAGATTCGACAAAGCGTGAGTGAAAGGGGGTCAGGAAACAGAGCCATAGAGAGAAAGAGAACTTACGGCAGCGGCTGAATCCGAGCAATCGACTCCCCAAATCTCGTTGTCGTGAGCTGCCAAGCATACGTTAACCCCCGCGTGCTCGCCAACTCTGCAGAGAAGCAAAGATGATGAGTATAAACGTGAGTCGAAAAGGGAAGGGAGGGCAAGGTGTGAATGGACTGACCCAATTCGGTATTGATCCGTCGCTCCATCCTTCTGATAGATGGTCATAACCGTACCATAGGGAAGAATTCCTCCGTTGCTAGTTTCAGTCTGAATCCATCACAAGCAAGTGTCAGCATTCGTCTCGACAAAATCAATCGAAGAAGAGATTTGTAAACTCACGACGATGGTAGTGTCGGGACCCTTTTCGCCTGAGAGCCAAGTCCAGTGAGCGCGAGTGTTGAAGTTTGGACTGATCGTGGTCGAAAGAGTTCCGTTGATACAAGGAGAACAGTCTTGCCCAGCGCCTTCCGAACGAGGTCGAAGAGGAGCTGCTGAAGCAGAGAGGGAGAAGAGGGAGGTAGCGATGGCGAGGATAGTTGAAGAGAACATGATTGTGAGAGTGTGAGAAGTGTGTGGAGTGAAGTGATGGTAAGGAAGAAGAGAAGAGAAAAGGAAAGCGAAATCATCGAGTTTTTTGAGCTGTCGGATTCCGGAAGTTCCGCTCCTTGAAGGTGAGCTGACGAAATAGGTTGCTATCTTTGATCTAGTAAGGTTCAAGGGTGATTTCGATATTACTGTAAATAGCTCCTAGACTCGGGGGTTCAAGGGGTCGACCGAAAATGAAGTCATTTTCTCCCGTCGAGGCAGTGAAGTATAGTAACTTCTTCTGACCACGAGGTCTATGTACTCCTAGGTGATAGTATTCTGGAGAAGTGTGATCGAATTGGAAGGCTCAAGGGGTCGAGTTGGGTGAAAGTGATCGAGGATTCGTACTTCGAAATGAGAAAACGAAGCGAGGGAAGACGAAGACCTCGAGGACAGCTTGTCAGGGCGTGACAGCCTCACTTTCGTCATCAGGGAATCTCCAGTGCGAGTCCTGCGAGAACCGACCGTGAGATCTACTCGAAATTGCGAAGTTCTCAAAACTTATGCGATCTTTTCGAAACTGGATGTCTGAAATGAAGGAGTCAGTCGACACTCCTCACGCAGGTTCTCATGGCGACCGGTGAACACCTCGATGACTATGCACGAGAACCGGATGAGTAGTCAGGCGAGATTGTAGAGAAGATTCAGGACTCGAGAACCGAACGAACGAATGTAACACGCTTTCAAGCAGATACCGACGACTACCCATGTTCTCTAGCCCTCCATATCTATCGCCTTATTGTCTCTAGAGTATCTCCCTGTTGTCTGAGCTGTGTAGAACGATGACTGGAATGAGAGGAATAGAAAAGGAAGACGTGAAGTTGAATCTCGCTAAATCGAGGGGAGGCTGAGGGTGGAGCTGCTTGCTTTTGTTTGTGTAGGTTCCTATGATCTCTATCGGCGTTCCTCTTGTATCAAAGTGGGTGGTAGAAGTGAGCAAAATTGACAGCAAAAGATTCTTGATCTCTAACGCTTCGCTTTATCTCGCCAACTCGCTCTACGCCTACATTTGAGGTCTCAAGCTAGTTCTATACTCTTGGAATATCCATGCAAATAGCTCCGATCAACTCCTACAGCCTACAGCTCGTTCTCGAACTCTTCTCCCTCGACAACAATTAGTGGGTCTCCTCAATCCCCGACTTTAGATTGGACAGGCTAGAGAGCAGGGCTTGAATCGAGGATGACAAGCACAGCTCACGCTTCGGTAGTGAAGACGGGAGGGATTAGAGGGAGATAGGATTCATCGGAAGAAGATGATGAAAGAGCTCCATAGTCGTTACAAGGACGAGATCAGAGTGATAAAACCGAGTGATGGAAAGGGCGGCAGGCTCGTACAGCTCGCCAGTAGACTTCAACCCGTTCATCTCTTTTCGACTTACTCTTCTCCTCCCTCGACTCGACGACCCACTTTGCTCGCCGCCGGTGACCCACTCTCACCTGACCCCCTTCTGGCTTTGGACCGGTCCGCAGCCTGAACCGGAAACTCCGTTCGTCTTTTACCGCTCAGGAGTGGTTTTCTCCTCTCTGTTTCCTCTTTCTTGCCTCTTTCGTTTCTGGCCCTGTTCGTGAGGGATAATACGATAAGCCTACAGCTCAGGACTCCACGGGAACTTCTCAGACGCTCAGAATGGATCACATCATGGACCCGGTCAGCGAAAGAGCAAAGTTCGACGAGTTCTCCGGGCTCTGGTCCTGCGGAGTATGTGGTCTAAAGTGGGGTCATAGACGTGTGAGTCTTTTATTCTAATCAACTGCCTGCTTTTATGATGACTGAGGACGTTCATACTTGTACAGTCAGTCGCTCGACACTGGAATTCTGTTCACACCTCGTTTCCAGCCAATTCGTGCGGTTTCTGCAACTTGGTCTGCTTAACATGGGATGTGAGTGATGGTCTTTTGCACAACTTTGCCAATCGGTCTCAGCTTTGCTCAACATTCCCTACACAGGAACTCGAAAAACATGCAACTGCTATGCATACCAATCGTGACGGCAATTGCGGGTACTCTCCTTGTCTCGAATGCTTTCAGGCATGGCCTAGAGTGTAAGCCTCCCCATCAAACAATACCGGAAGGACTTGGCTGATGCTTCGAGGAATTTTGTCAGAAATGAGACGGGATGGCACACGCACGATTGTCCGATGCCTCGCGGAGCCCATGAAGCGCCGCGGGAAGGTTGGTATTGGGATCATGTACAGAAAGGCCCAAGGAGAATAGTGAGCTTCTGGGTCGCTCTCAATCTGTTCACGGCTGACAGCCTAGTCCGTGTTCAGCCTATACCTCCAGCAATTGTCAATAATCAACCGAGTGCAGGCTCTCCTCCTGTACCAACGCGTCAATCCGCCCCACGCATACTCACTCTGGATCGCAATATGAACATGATCAGTGATAAAACATACTTGGCTCGTCAATCTTCAACTTCGCAACGCTCTCTCAACAAAGCTCGAATACCTCTCACTCATCGACAAGCCCTACGTTATACAGATCTCCTTCTATAACGCTTTTGCCGTAGCTCGGTAATCTTCCTAGCTTTCGCGTTTTCCTCCTCGACTCAAGTAGGTTGTCGATGATTTCTTGTTCCGGCTGTCCAATGTTACTTCCTTTCTTTCGTTGAACCAGTGCAGCATTGTTCTTGTGCGCTACGAATCGATCGCTCGAGAGGGAGCAATAGATTACAGCTTGATTCTCTTTAGCCGATGAAATTCTCTGAACGTTGCGCACCATCTCTCGTCTATTCACCATCGAAAGCTAGCGCACTCTGAAGCGAATCAGAAGTACATCGGAAAAGACAGAGGTACAGATTGCATCGACAGCGAGACAGAAAGACTAGGTACAAACGATTCAAGCGAATTCCGATTCAAAGCTATGTTGAGAGTCAGATCTTGGAACCAGTACGTTTGGCTTGAGCGTGAGTAGTGGCTATCAATCCAATCTCTGTCAGTCACTCCTGAACAGAAGGGAAAGGGGAACAAAGTGTTGACTTACTCGAATCGAAGAATTGACCTTCTTTGATGATCTTGTCAGTTCCAGGTTCGAACTCGAGGAACACGGCAGATTCGTTCTCGACGTCGTTGTTACTTGCGTCTTTAGTCTACGAGCGTGAAAGGGAAGTTAGTGACTTGCATTGAGAAGGAGAGAAAGAGAAAAGCTCACCTTTTGATTCATGCGAAGTGCGAGTTTGTTCTCTGATTGAGTAATATTCTTCTGAACCTTCTCAGACTGGAGAAGAGAGATGATAGATCAGTAAAGTGAGAGAGACTAAGCTCATTCTAGGGAGACTCACTTGAACGTCGTTGAGGAGTTTTTCTTTCATTTGACGGAACAAATCGACGATTTCTCCTCTTTCATAATCGAGACCAGCTTTCGTGAATACTTCAGGGTAGAGAGAGAGAGGACGAATACTCCAGCTGAAGAGAGGGTCTTGAAAAAGGAAAGAATCGAGTTGAGAGAAGTGAGAATTCGAGATGCGAGAGAAGAGTGAATCGACAGTAGAGAGTTGTTGCTCGAGGAGTGATTTGATATTTCCGTTGTTGTTGTTCTCATGAGTCGAGAGCTGTTTCGAGGAGGAGGAGGAGGAGGAAGCAGCTTCTTTTGAGAGAGGAACGCCGCCAGCTGTTTGACTTTGTTGTTCTTGCTGAGGTTGAGCAGGAGATTGAGACTGAGTGGTAGACATTCTTGATTACGGTTGGAAGGGGAAAGTGAGAGGAAGGAGAGAAAGAGAGGAAAAGAGGAGGACCTTCGACAAAAGTTCGATTTTCAGAATTTCGCAACTTTCGAGAGAGTTCCGTCGCACTCAACTTCTTCCCTCTCTCTGACTCCTCCGAGCTCAATCATGCCGTACTTTGAGCGTAGAGAGAGTAGAGGCACGATCAGCCTAGAGGACCGAGAAGAGCCTCCGTCGAGAAGCGCAGAGAGAGACGGCTCGATTTCGCTATCTACCGATACTTCTCTCTTTTCACGACTGATTCTGTAGAATCAGAGTCGATGGTTCAAAAGGTGAGCAAAGTAAGAAAGTAAGATTGTGAACAGGATAACGGCAGACACGACAAAAATATCGAGGGTTTAAGGGAGTAGCTGCTCATCCTCCGACACGTCGCTGACCGCTACCGTCCCAGAGTCCTCACCGGATTCTGCCCATTCCCACGGATCCTCTTCCGTCTCCTGTTCGAATAGACCAGTGGGAGTCAATTCATGGCGCCGGAATCGACGTTGGACGAAAGAGGCAAGCTTACAACACTCAAGCTCCAATCGAGAGCGCGTAACCGGGACTCGACACCAACGTGTCCGTCAAACGGACATGACCTCTGCTCTGCCCTACCATTTCTCTGACCGTGACCTGACTGATCTAGATACCAACCACGAAGACCGTTGTGCGCATCCCGCACGTCCCACTCGGCAGTCCAATCCCCAAAGTAATGGTAGCCATCGATCAAGGTTCCCGACAGCTGTACACCTCTATAAGCTGACGCGTAGATGAGATCCTCAAGGTCTTCGAGTGGTAGATGGTCGAAAGCGAGAGAAGGAGGGTGCCATTGCTCTTCACGAAGATCAGGAGCTTCGTTGTTGAGGTAGTCATCGAGGTGGAATCGAACTCTTGCCGGGTCTCCCCGGAGGTAGGGGGACTCGGGGAGACAATCGAGGATGATTTGTTCGAGGCCGGAAGATTCGGTGTCCTTTGTTTCGTAGAGATACTCGATGATTCCGTGCTCTCCTTGGCCCAAGTGTAGCTTGCGTAGCGTCGGATGATCTCGAAGGACGGAGGTGATATGGTGACTGTAGAAGGTGTCGCCGAGGTGAAGCGATTCGA
>Ga0308169_10006112_pt1 | contig 10716 bp, 6 predicted proteins | sample PhyBR1_2_FD_202139 | JGI IMG/M metagenome (GOLD analysis project Ga0308169, IMG submission 202139) | Phyllosphere microbial communities from UC Gill Tract Community Farm, Albany, California, United States - DLSLSB.R1 | ecosystem: Host-associated > Plants > Phyllosphere > Unclassified | place... | reverse complement strand
TCAAGCGCATCGGCACCAACAAGAAGGCCCAGGACCGCAACCGCGCGGTCAAGAGCGAGCTCAAGACCGCCGTCCGCGCGACGCGCGAGGCGATCACCGCCGGCGACAAGGACAAGGCCACCTCGGCTCTCCTCGTCGCGTCGAAGAAGCTCGACAAGGCCGCCAGCAAGGGTGTCATCCACCAGAACCAGGCCGCGAACCGCAAGTCGTCGATCGCGAAGCAGGTCGGCGCTCTCTGAGTCGCTCCCCCGTACGAAGGCCCCGTCTCGATCGAGACGGGGCCTTCGTCGTTCCCCGGGGGCCGCACCGCCGCCGAGGCGGGGCCGAGTCAGCGGGGCCGGGTCAGCGGGGGCGATCGCCCCGCATCGAGATGACCGTGACCATGCGCTCCAGCGCGTAGACGGCGTCGCGTTCGGCGCCCTTGACGGCCGCATCGGTCTCGGCGACGACCTCGATGCAGCGCCCGAGGCCGTCCTCGCTCCAGCCCCGCACCTCCCGCTGGGCCCGCTCGACCTGCCACGGCGCCATGCCGAGTCGCGACGCGAGCTGACCCGACGGGCCGTAGGCCCCGTGCACCTTGGCCATGCCGCGGATCTTCATCGCGAAGGCCGCGACGACGGGCACCGGGTCGGCGCCCGACGCGAGCGCGTGGCGCAGCAGCACGAGGGCCTCGCCCTGCCTCCCGGCGACGGCCATGTCGGCGACCTTGAACGAGTTCGTCTCGACGCGCCCCTCGTAGTACTTCTCGACGGTGGCCTCGGTGATCTCCTCCGCCGCGTCCGAGATGAGCTGCTGGCAGGCGCTGGCCAGCTCGGCGAGATCGTCGGAGAACGCCGTGACGAGCGCCCGCAGCGCCCCCGAGGTGACGCGTCGACGTTCGGCCGCGAACTCGGCGGCGGCGAAGTCGAGCTTCTCGGTGTCCTTCTTCAGCTCGGCGCAGACGACCTCGAGCCCCTGGCCGGTGCCGCCGCGGATCGTGTCGAGCAGCTTCTTGCCGCGCACTCCCCCGCCGTGCCGCAGCACGAGGTAGGTGTCGTCGGCCGGCGACTCGAGGTACCGCAGGGTCTCGGTGAGGAACGCGTCGGTGCACTTCTCGACGTTGGCCACGCGGATGAGGCGAGGCTCGGCGAACAGCGACGGGCTCGCGAGGGTGATCAGCTCGCCCGGCTGGTAGTGATCGGCCTCGAGGTCGTTGACCTCGAGACTGGGGTCTTCGGCGGTGAGCTGGTCGCGCAGCTGCCGCACGGCGCGATCGGCCAGGAACTGCTCGGGGCCGCTGACGAGGATCACGGCGGCGGGCCGGATCCTGTCCCATCCGACCTGATCGATGGCGACACCGGTCTTCTTCGCCGGCTTGGCACTCGCTCGCGCGGCCACGGTCCTCCTCCGGCGACCGGATGCGGAACGGACGCCGCGACCAGCGTAGACGAGGCCTCCGACGAGGAGGCGCGCTCACGCCACAGACGGAGCCCGCCGTCGTCGACCACCACCGCCGTCGAGCCGTCCAGGTCGGATCGGGCCACGGCGGACGCGGTCTCGTCGAGCACGGCGAGCAGCGAGTCGGTCGGATGCCCGTAGGTGTTGTCGGCCCCCACCCCGACGAGCGCCACGGACGCGCCGAGCGACCGATAGAGAGCGGGGTCCTGATCGGCCGAACCGTGATGGGCCACCTTCACGACGTCGACCCGCCCGGACAGCCCACCGGTCGCGGACAACCGACGTTGAGCCTCCGCCCCGAGATCGCCGAGGGCCACGAGATCGAGGCACCCCGCGCGGCAGCCCGCCGTCGGACGGAAGCGCGTGACGAGACTCGCGTCGTTGCCCGGCGGCGGCGAGGCGCCCTCGAGGGGCGGCCACAGCACCTCCCAGCTCGACTCGCCCAGCACGCCCGAGGTGCCCGCCCGGGTGTCGACGACCTCGACCCCGGCGGCGACGAGCCGCTCGACGACGCGCTCGTCGGCGCTCCGCCCGGTCGGGCCGACGAGCGCGGCGTCGACGCGGCGCTCGACGGCCGCGAGGGCCCCCACGTGGTCGGTGTCGAAGTGGGTGAGCACGAGCAGGTCGACGCGGTCGACGCCGAACTGGTCGAGGCAGCGGTCGAGGGCCGCCTCGTCGTCGCCCGTGTCGATCAGTGCGACGCTCGCCGCACTGCGGACGAGCACGGCGTCCCCCTGCCCGACATCGCACTGCGCGACGGTCCAGTCGTCGGGGATGCTGCCGCGGGAGCCGATCCCCGATCCCAGCACCGCGCCTCCGGCGATCACCACGACGCCGACCAGCCCCGCGGCCGCGACCCGGCGCGCCCTGCTCCGCCGCCCCGCGAGCACGAGCACGACGACGAGCCCGGTCAGGGTCGCGAGCAGCCCGACGGCCACGACCCCCTGCCCCCACTCCACCCGCGCCGCCGGCCAGTCCGCGACGGAGCGGGCGACCGCCGCGACCCACGAGGCCGGCGCCCAGGCCACCCCGGCCACGAGACCCGCCGCCCCCGGCGCCCACCCCGCCAGCACGCAGACCAGCAGCCCGAGGACGGTCGCCACCGGAGCGGCGGGCTCGGCGAGCACGTTCGCCGCCACGCCGTGCAGAGGCAGCCCGGGGTCGAGGAGGAGCAGCACCGGGCCGCAGGCGAGCTGAGCCGCGATCGGCACGGCCAGCACGAGGGCGAGCGGTTCGGGCATCACCCGGGCGAGCAGACGGGCCAGCGGCGCCGCGAGCACGACCAGACCCGCCGTCGCGAGCACCGACAGCGCGAACCCGATGTCGCGGGAGATCCACGGGTCGGCCATCAGCATGCCCGTCACCGCGACGGCGACGACCGGAAGCCCCGAGACGGGCCTCGACCCGGCCAGGTGCCCGAGCACGACGAGGGCCATCACCGTGGCCCGGACGATGCTCGCATCGGGGGTCACCAGCACGAGGAACGCCAGCAGCACGACCGACGCCGCGACGACCCGCACCGCCCGAGGCACCCCGAGCGCGCCGCCGACCAGCATGGTCAGCGCCACGAGCACGGCGCAGTTCGAACCCGACACCGCCGTCAGGTGCGACAGCGACGACGTGCGCATCGCGTCTCGCAGGTCGTCGGGCACGGCCGAGGTGTCGCCGATCGTCAGGCCGGGCAGCAGCGCACCGCCGTCGCCCGGCAGATCCGCCGCGACGGCTCGGAAGGAGGCGCGCATCGCCTCCGCCCGCCCTGCCGCTCCCGAGGCGGGCGCGCCGGGTCGCAGCTCGCCGCGCGCCGCGACCACGAACGCGGCGTCGCCACCCGGCTCGACGGGCAGCACCGTCGCCCGGAGTCCGACCCGCTGGCCCACCTCGACGGCGCCGGAGACCCGAGGCCCCAGCACCAGCATCGAGACGCGCCCCTGCCACACCCGCTCGCCGCTCGTCACCGTGCGGACGTCGAGGGACGCGACCTGCGAGGCGTCCGTCAGACGCTCGGACGCCGTGGCGTCGAGCTCGACCGTGTGTCCGACGAGGGCGGCGAGCTCGGGCGGGTACCGGACGTCGTGACGGACGGCGGCGCCGGCGAGCAGGAGGCCGGCCAGGCCGACGCTCACGGCCACGGCGGTCGCGGCACCCACCGCCCGCGAGGAGGACGACCGCCCGCTGCGCGACCACGTGCGGGCCGCCACGAGCGCCGCGAGCGAGACGGCCCCCGCCACCGCGGCCGCGAGACCGAGCCGGTCGGGGCTCGGCAGCAGGACGACCAGCGCGATCCACCCGACGGCGGCGGGCAGCGCCCAGCGCACGTCGAGCACGGGCCTGTCGTCGATCACACCGTCACCTGCGGACGCAGCTTCTCAAGGGTCTTCTCGCCGATGCCGGGGACGCCGAGCAGATCGTCGACGGAACGGAAGGCGCCGTTCTGCTCCCGCCAGTCGAGGATCGCCGCGGCCGTGGCCGGCCCCACCCCCGGCAGGGTCTGCAGCGCGGCGTCGTCGGCGAGGTTGAGGTCGACGGCCCCGTCCCCACCGGCACCCGCCCCGCCCGCACCCGACCCGCCGGCGCCCGCTCCGCCCGCGGCCCCGCCGGCACCCGCCGCTCCCCCGCCGCCGTCCCCCACGTCCGCCGCGACCTCTCCCACCGCCGGCACCCGCAGCTGCTCGCCGTCGACGAGCGGCCGCGCCAGGTTGACCCCCGCCTGGTCGGCGCCGTCGGCGAACCCGCCGGCCGCGGCCACGACGTCGACGACCCTCGCCCCCGCCGCCAGCTCGTAGAGACCGGGCGAGACGACGGCGCCGTGCACGTGCACGAACAGCGCGCCGTCCGCGTCGCCGGCCGACGACCCTGCCCCGCTGGGCGCACCCGGCTCGGACGACGCGCCGGTCGACGGAGGCGAGGTGATCGTGGTCGTCCCCGCGCCTCCTGCGGTCGAGAGGGCCGACACCACGACGGTCACGACCAGCGCCGCGAGCACGAGCACGACCGCCGCCCCGACCCCCGTCCGCCAGCGCGGCCCCCGCGACGGGTCGGGTGCGGTGCTGAACGAGACGGTCATGGCGGCACGCTACGAGCCGCCCGACGCCCCCCGCAGGCGACGACGGCCGCCCTGGGGACACCAGGGCGGCCGTCGCGGTCGGGGAGGACTCATCCGCCCCCGGGAGGTCACTTCACCGCGATGTTCACCAGTCGCGGCGCGCGCACGATGACGTTCACGATCTCCTTCTCGCCGATCGAGCGCTGCACGGCGGCCGACGCGCGGGCCAGCGCCTCGAGCTCTTCCGAGGCGATCTTCGGCGACACTTCGAGGCGATCGCGCACCTTGCCGTTGACCTGCACGACGGCGGTGACGCTCGTCTCGACGAGCAGCGTCGGGTCGGCCTTCCGCCAGCCGTGCTTCGCGACGGAGACGCCGTCGTAGCCGAGCTTCTCCCACATCTCGGAAGCCGTGTAGGGCGCGAACAGCGACAGCCCCAGGGTCACGGTCTCGACGGCCTCGCGGACCGCCGGGTCGCCCGCACCGGCACCCGAGTCGACGACCTTGCGGATGGCGTTGACCAGCTCCATCAGGCGGGCGACGACGACGTTGAACTTGAACGCCTCGGTCAGCCCCGGCGCCTCGGCCAGGAACCGGTGGGTGACCCGGCGCAGCGCCTGGTCGCCGTCGGCCCAGACCACGTCGCGAGGGCTCGAGACCTCGCCCGAGAGCCGGAACGCCCGGGCGAGGAACTTCGCCGAGCCGGCGGGCGAGACGTCCGCCCAGTCGATGTCGTCCTCCGGCGGGCCGGCGAACGCCATGGTCAGGCGGATCGCGTCGACGCCGTGCTTCTCGACCTCTTCGGAGAGCGTGACGAGGTTGCCCTTGCTCTTGCTCATCTTCGCGCCGTCTTGCAGCACCATGCCCTGGTTCAGCAGCGCGCTGAACGGCTCGGTGAAGTCGAGGTGACCGAGGTCGAACAGCACCTTCGTGATGAAGCGCGCGTAGAGCAGGTGCAGGATCGCGTGCTCGACGCCCCCGACGTACTGGTCGACGGGCGCCCAGCGGTTGACGACGGCGGGGTCGAAGGCGCGGTCGGCGTCGGTCGGGCTGAGGAACCGCAGGAAGTACCACGAGCTGTCGACGAAGGTGTCCATCGTGTCGGCGTCGCGCTTCGCCGGGGTGCCGTCGATCGGGTTCGGCACGTTCACCCAGTCGGTGGCCGCGCCGAGCGGCGAGCTGCCCTTGGGCTTCAGGTCGAGACCCTCGGTGGGCGGCAGCAGCACCGGCAGCTGGTCTTCGGGCACCGGGATCTCGGTGCCGTCGGCGCCGTGCACGATCGGGATCGGCGTGCCCCAGAAGCGCTGACGCGAGATGAGCCAGTCGCGCAGACGGTAGGTCTTGGCGCCCTTGCCGGCGCCCGAGGCCTCGAGCAGCTCGATCACGCGCTTGATCGCGTTCGACTTGCTGAGCCCGGTCAGCGGACCGGAGTTCATCAGGCGGCCGTCGCCCGCGAGCGCGACCCCCGTCTCTCGCGGGTTCAGCTCGGGCAGGTCGTCGGGCAGGATCGCCTGACCGTCGGCGTCGAGCTCGAGCTTCGGGATGACACCCGTCACCGGGGCGTTCGTGTCGACGACGACACGCACGGGCAGGTCGTACTCGATGGCGAAGTCGAGGTCGCGCTGATCGTGGGCCGGCACGGCCATGACGGCGCCGTGCCCGTAGTCGGCCAGCACGTAGTCGGCCGCCCAGACCGGCATCGGGTCGCCGGTCAGCGGGTTGACCGCGACGCGCCCGAGGGGCACGCCGGTCTTGGGGCGGTCGGTCGACTGACGCTCGATCTCGGTCGTCTTCTGCACGGCCGTCAGGTACTCGGCGAAGCGCTGGCGCACGTCGTCCGTGGCGTCGGCCACGAGCTCGGCGGCGAGATCGGAGTCGGGGGCGACGACCATGAAGGTCGCGCCGTAGAGCGTGTCGGGTCGGGTGGTGAAGACCGTGACCCGCTCGTCACGCCCCTCGATCTCGAAGTGCACGTCGGCGCCGACCGACCGGCCGATCCAGTTGCGCTGCATGTTCAGCACCTTCGACGGCCAGCGGCCCTCGAGCTGGTTCAGGTCGTCGAGCAGACGGTCGGCGTAGTCGGTGATCTTGAAGTACCACTGCGTCAGCTTCTTCTTGACGACGACGGCACCCGAGCGCTCGCTCGTGCCGTCGGCCAGCACCTGCTCGTTCGCGAGCACGGTCTGGTCCACAGGGTCCCAGTTGACCCAGCTGTCCTTCCGGTAGGCGAGGCCCTTCTCGTACATCTTGAGGAACAGCCACTGGTTCCACTTGTAGTACTCGGGGTCGCTGGTGTGCAGCACGCGGTCCCAGTCGAACGACGGCGCGTAGAGCTTCATGCTCTGTTTCTGCTGCTCGATGTTCGCGTAGGTCCACTCGCGGGGGTCGACGCCGCGCTTGATGGCCGCGTTCTCGGCCGGCAGGCCGAAGCTGTCCCACCCGATCGGGTGCAGCACGTTGAAGCCCTGCTGACGCCAGTAGCGCGCGATCACGTCGCCGAGCGCGTAGCCCTCGGCGTGCCCCATGTGCAGGTCGCCCGACGGGTACGGGAACATGTCGAGGATGTACTTGCGCGGCCGCTTGTCGTCGGGGTCGACGGCGAACGGCTTCGCCTCCTCCCAGATGGCCTGCCACTTGCGCTGCAGACGCGCGACGTCGTACTCACGCTCCTCTTCGGGGCGGGGCGGACGCTCGCCGGCGGCGGTCTTCTCGGAAGGCGCGGTGTTGTCGTGCTCGTGTGCCACGGGACTCTCATTCATTCCTGGGGAGGGACGCACCTGCTGCAGCGCACGTCGACGTGCGGGCACGGCGACCCGACGATCTAGCGTAGATGACCGGCCCACCGTCCGCCGAACCCGGATCCGCCGCCGGTGGCGACGCCCTCGGGCCGCCGTCGGAGGGGGAGCTCAGGAGGCGCGGGTCGGCCCGTCCGCCAGCACCGCCAGCAGGGCGGCCGCCTTCACCCCCACCTCGTCCCACTCGGCGCGCGGAACCGACGCCGACGTCACTCCCCCGCCGACCCCGACGGTCGCCGTGCCGACGCCGTCCGCCCCGGCCCGGTCGACGACGATCGAGCGGATCACCATGGCCAGCGAGACGGTGCCGTCGAGTCCGAACGTGCCGATCGCGCCCGAGTAGATCCCCCGGGGGCGCGCCTCCCACGCCGTCAGCAGTTCGACGGCCCGGCGCTTCGGCGCGCCGGTCATCGACCCCGCGGGGAACATCGAGGCGACGGCGTCGAGCCCCGTGAGCCCGGGTCGCAGGCGCCCGCGCACGGTGCTGACGAGCTGGTGCACCGCGGGGTACGAGTGCACGGCGAAGAGCTCGACGACCTCGACGCTGCCGGGGGCGCAGACGCGGGTCATGTCGTTCCGCACCAGGTCGACGATCATCAGGTTCTCGGCGAGCTCCTTCTCGCTCGTCGCGAGCTCATCGGACAGCTCTGCGTCAGCGAGCGCGTCGCGCCCCCGCGGGCGGGTGCCCTTGATCGGCGACGACGAGACCGTGCCGTCGGCCGAGACCTCGACGAACGCCTCGGGCGACGCGCCGAGCACCGAGGTCTCCCCGATCCGCACGAACGACGCGCGCGGGGCGGCCGAGGTCCGCCGGAGGCGCCGGTAGACCGCCAGATCGTCGACGGCTCCGTCGACTGCGACCCGGGTCGTGGGGCAGAGCACGTACGCCTCGCCGGCGACGATCGCCTCCTGGCAGCGGGCCACGAGCGCGAGGTACGACTCGGCGTCGTGGTCCCAGCGGGGGTGCGTCGAGGAGGCGCGGTGCGGGGCGGTCTCGAGCCGCGCCTCCTCGGCCTCCAGGTCGTCCCACCGGGCGACGACGCCCTCGAGCCAGTCGGCGGAGGCGGTGCTGACGGCCTCGACCGTGCGGAGCGCGTGATCGAAGACGAGCGCCCGGTCGGTCCGGAGCAGGGCGAGATCAGGAGGCGCGGTGCCGTCGGCGCATTCGCCCGCGTCGATCACGGGGTGCGCCCCGCGACCGAGTCCGCCGTCGCGGTCGAGCAGCCAGAGGCCGACCCCGTAGCCGAGCCAGCCGGCCCAGCCGAGCGGATCCGCGTCGGCGCGCGGCGCGGAGAGGTCGTCGTGCAGCGCCGACCAGACCGCGTCGAGGCGACCGCCGGACGCGGAGGCGGTCACGGCCTCGCCCCACGCCACCACCGACCGACCGGTCGCGGCGTCGAGCCCGGCGTCGATCCAGACCACGTCTCCCTCGGTCGCGAGACACGACACCACGAGTTCTGGGTCGCGCCACTCGAGCGGCGCACGGACCACCGGAGGACGCATAGCCTTGAGTGTATGAGCACCGCGACGACCCTCCTCTGGCGCGGCGGACTCCTCGAGCCCCTGCCCGACGCCCGACGGGGCGCCGACTGCGTCGGTGCGGTCGACACCGGTGCGGCCGAGCCGACGCTGCTGGTCGCCGACTCCTGGCTGGTCGACGAGGGTCGCGTCCGAGCCCTCGACGTGCACCGCGACCGGTTCGCCGGGTCGGTGGACGCCGCGACGGCCGGGATGCCCGGTCGGCCGACGCCGGACGACGTCGACGCGTTCTGGACGGCCGCGGTCGCCCGGCTGCCGCGCACGGGCCGGTGGTTCCCCCGGGTCGAGCTGGTGGCCGCCGGGGACGACGCGACCGGCGGGGCCGACACGACGGGCGGGGCCGACGCGACGGACGGGGCCGACTCGACCCGCGCCTCCTCGGTCGCCCTGCGACTGCGGCTGCGGCCGGCTCCCCCGGCGAGCGCGACCGTGGTGCTGGCGACGGCGGCCCACGACCCGCGGGTCAGCCCGCTCGTCAAGGGGCCCGATCTCGTGGCGCTCGGCCGGGTGCGCGACGAGGCCCGCTCGCGGGGAGCCGACGAGGCGGTCGTGCTGAGCGGAGACGGCCACGTCGTCGACGGGGCGTGGAGCTCGATCGTCTGGTGGCGCGGCGACGCGCTCTGCCTGCCGTCCGACGATCTGCCGCGTCTGCCGGGCGTCACCGTGCGGACTCTGGCCACCCTCGCTGCGGTGATGGGCGTCGACGTGCTGCACGAGCACGCGCGACCCGACGAGCTGAGCGGCTTCGAGGTCTGGACCACGAGCGCTCTGCACGGGATCCGCATCGCAACCGGCTGGGTCGACGGCCCGTCGCCCGCCGAGCAGCCCGGTCGGCTGGCGCTCTGGCGGTCACGGCTCGACGCCCTGCGCCGTCCGCTGCCGTCGGTCTGACGGCGTCCCTGCAGGCGCCGGGCCGCGCAGGCCCTCAGCCCCGGGGGCACGGAGCCTAGGAGGCGCGGGTCGCGTCGATGATCCGCCCCGCCTCGACCCGGACCCGGCGGGTCACGAGTGCGTCGTCGATCGGCACGTGCGAGATGAGCAGCACGGTCGTGCCCTCCTGCCGTGCCGTCGTGAGCACGTCGGCGACGAGACGCTCGGCCAGGTCGGCGTCGAGCCCGGCCGTCGGCTCGTCGAGCACGAGCACCGGGAACCCGTGCAGCAGGGCCCTGGCCAGCGAGATCCGCTGCGCCTGACCGCCGGACACCAGGGCGCCGCGTTCACCGAGTCGGGCGTCGAGGCCGCCGCGGGCCCGCACCCAGTCGGCGAGGTCGACCCGGTCGAGCACGGCCCAGAGGTCGTCGTCTGTGGCGGAGTCCCGGGCGAAGAGCAGATTCTGACGGACGGACTCGTCGAAGAGGTAGGGCGCCTGCTCGATCAGGCCGACGGTGGCCCGCACCCGGTCGGCCGGGACCGTCGACGCGTCGACGCCGCCGACCTCGTAGCGACCCCGGTGGTCGAGGAACCTCACCAGCACGGCGGCCAGCGTGCTCTTGCCCGCCCCGCTCGGTCCCTCGACGACGACCCGCTCGCCGACCCGGAGGTCGAGGTCGACGGAGTCGAGCGCCGGCGAGGTCGACCCGGGCCAGGCCGCCGACAGGGCCGCGAGGCGGAGCGCGGTGCCGCCCGCGGGCGGCAGCGGCAGCCGGGCCGAGGCCGCGTCGACCACGTCGGCCCCGCCGGCCCCGTCCGCCGCGGCGGAGTCGCCGGGCTCGGCGGGCTCCGCGGGCCCGGCGGGCCCGGCGGCCCCCGGCACCTCGTCGACGACGACGCCCGCCGGGGCGACGGCCGGGACCGCCGACTCGAGGCGCTCCCCGCTGGCCCGCACCCGACGCCAGGCGAGCACGGCCGTCGGCACCGAGCCGACGACCTCGAACACGGCCAACGGCACCAGCGCGACCAGGG
>Ga0308169_10006111_pt1 | contig 10717 bp, 9 predicted proteins | sample PhyBR1_2_FD_202139 | JGI IMG/M metagenome (GOLD analysis project Ga0308169, IMG submission 202139) | Phyllosphere microbial communities from UC Gill Tract Community Farm, Albany, California, United States - DLSLSB.R1 | ecosystem: Host-associated > Plants > Phyllosphere > Unclassified | place... | reverse complement strand
CGCGGTGCAGGCGTTGGGAATCGTGCGCCATGGATACCTTGTCAATATGCGGTGATGTGTTGTCGATGTCGAAAAATGTTGTCGATTCTAATCGAAACAGGCAGGGCCGTGAGTGATTGCCTGCCTTTACCTTTCTTTACATCGTTGTTACGCAGGATACATGCAGGACCTGTACTATTCGGAAAAATTTTGCCGGGCTCATCCGGCCGTTCAACCAGGCGCAACAATATCGACAATGGTCCAACGCTTTCCGATTCGCCACCGCGCGCCCGCGCTGAAACTCCTGCCCGCGCTGCTGCTGGGCTGCTTCGTCGCGCAGCCGCTGTTCGCGCAGACGGCCGCGCTGGCCGGCCAGGCCAGCGCCACCAATGGTGCCACTGCGGCCAAGCCGGCCCCGGCGCCGGCCAGCGCCCCGTCCGACGCGGTGTCCACCGTCGAGGTTGTCGCCACGCGCCCGGTGAACAAGATCGACCGCGACGTCTACGAGACCAGGAACGACATCAGCGTCAGCAACGCCTCGGCCGCCGACATCCTGAACAACGTGCCATCGGTCTCGGTCGACCAGGACGGCAACGTGCAGCTGCGCGGTAATTCCAACGTCCAGATCATGGTCAACGGCAAGCGCGATGCGCAGTTCCAGGGCGCCAATCGCGGCGACGCGCTGAACGCCTTCCCGGCCGAGGCGATCGAATCGATCGAGGTGATCAACGTGCCGGGCGCGGAATTCGGCAACGAGGGCGGCAGCGGCCCCATCATCAACCTGGTCCTGAAGCGCATCCGCAAGCCAGGCTCGCGCGCCACCGTCAGCCTGAACCAGGGCACCCAGGGCCGCTATCGCGATTCCGTGAACGGCGAACATGCCGAGGGGCCGTACTCGATCAGCGGGTTCCTGTCCGCCGGCCAGCGCGTCATCGACCGGCACAGCGAGCGCGAGCGCCAGGACCTCGACCCGGCCACGGGCGCCGTGACCCGTACCGAGGACTCGACTTCCGATCGCGAGAGCCGCAACCGCAGCGTCACCGCAGGCACCACCTTCACCTACAACGTCGGCCAGCGCGACCAGGCCGGCGCGACCCTCAGCTACTCGACGATCCAGAGCAGCACCGACAGCCAGAGCTCGACCCAGCGCTTTGGTCCGGCCCTGAACCCGACCGCGGATTTCGACACGCTGACCACCAACCGCATGCCGGCCGAAAATTTCGGCTTCGGCGCGTCCTACGACCACAAGAGCGGCGTCCCGGGCGAGGACCTGAAGTTCGATCTGCGCTACACGGGGCAGCATAACGACCGGCAGCAGACCCGGCTGTACGACTACCTCATCCGGCCGACGCCCTATACCGCGAACAATATCAGCAGCAACGATCCGCGCACCCGCATCCTCGACGTGTCGGTCGATTACGAACGCAATGTCTGGAAGACCTGGCACATGAAGGCGGGCGCCAAGTACGCGGTCAACAAGAGCAGCAACCCGACCGGCTACCTGGCCGAGGATCCGGTCACCGGCGAGTACCTGGAGGTCCCCAGCCGCATCAGCGATTTCGAATCGAACGACAAGAACGCGGCGATCTACGCCATCCTGGGCACGACCTTGTTCAGCAACCTGAGCATCCAGGGCGGCCTGCGCGGCGAATACACGCAGCTCGACGTGCGCCAGCCCCTGCTGCACCAGGAGAACCAGTACCACTACATGAACTGGCTGCCCAGCTTTTACGTGACGCGTGACTTTGCCAGCAACGCCCAGCTGCAGCTGCGCGTCAGCCGGCGTGTGCAGCGGCCGAACGAGCGCGACCTGGACCCGAACCTGATCTACCTCGACGATTTCAACGCGCGCCAGGGCAATCCGGCCCTGCGGCCGGTCAACAACGACCATTACGAGCTGACCTACCGCGACCGCTTCTTCAACGTCGACAGCAGCTTCACCCTGTTCAAGCGGCTCGAATCGCCCGTCATCAGCAACCTGAACTACACGCTGGCCACTGACCCGAACGTGATCGTGACCTCACCGGTCAATTACGGCGACAACAACCAGGTCGGCGTCGAGCTGAACTTCAATATTCGCCAGCTGTTCGTGCCGGGCCTGTCGCTCAACGTCAACGAAACCCTGGAGCGCGAAAAGCGCATGCGCCTGTCCAGCCTCCCGGATGAGATGTCGGGTGTGGAGCAGAGCAACCGCAAGGACTTGACCAAGCTCAGGCTGGCCTACCAGGTCGGCATGGAATCGCTGCAGCTGAGCGTGCGGCACAACGGCGCGGGCCTGACCGGCCAGGGCACCACGGGTGCGGTGACCATGGCCGACTTCACCTGGCGCCACCGCATCACGCCGCGCCTGGCGACGGTGCTCAACGTCCAGAACGTCTTCCATACCGGGAACACGGAAAGCTTCGTCAGCAACGAGCTCCTGAACCTGCACAACCTGAACGTGAGCCAGCCCCGCCTGTTCACGGTCGGCCTGGTTTATAACTGGGGCGGCGTGACGGGCGACGACAGGATCCGCAACGGCGGACGCGGCATGTTCCGCGGCGGGCCGGACGGCGGTCCGCGCGGGGAGGGCGGGCCGCGCGGCGGCTTCGGCCCGGGCGGTGGCGGCTGGGGCGGCGGCGGCGGCGGCGGCTTCTAAGGCTTGCCGCCCTGGGCCGCGCGGACGTCCACCACCCCCGGGATATCGGTGGTCGGCCGCCCGTACTTGCCCTTCAGGTCATCCACGCCCGACTGCGGCTTGGCCAGCTTGCGCAAGTCCTCGCGGTCCTTGCGCTTGGCCGCCGAGTCGACCTTCATGCGCTCGTCGCGCCCGGCCTGCAGCTGGGGAATAAGCTCGCCGTCGCGTCCGAAGGACCACGCCAGCATCGCCGGGCCGAGCGGCAGCGCGTCGCCGGGCTTGCCGTTGATGTTGGTGGTCCACACGTGCCAGGTCTTGCCGTAGCTGTTCATCTTCTTCTTCATCAGCGCGTGCTCGGCGGCTTCCGGAATGCCGGGCGCGATCAGCTGGCCGCTCAGGATCTCGCCATTGTGCGGATGCCAGAACGGGCGCTCGGCTTGCGGCAGCGTGTTGAATAGCTTTTCGGAGATGATGTACTCGATCCCGTCGAGGTTGGCGTTCGCCGTGTTCCCGTCGAACAGCACGCACTGGGCCAGGTCTTCATTGACTTGACGGCAATAATGATGGGCTTCCATCTGCTGGTCCGGATGGTCCTTCATCGAGTGAAACCCGTCCAGGTAGACGTCGTAGCCGTGCAGCGGCGCGCTCTGCTGCAGGACCTTGGCGCCGGCCTCGAGCGCCCGGGTCGAGCCGGTCTTGCCCTGGCCGGGCGGCGCCAGCTGCGGTTTGCTGTCCTGGGCCCAGGCGGGCATGGCGGCGAGGGCGGCCCAGCCGAGGCAGGCGGCTGCGAGGGGGATGGCGATGCGCATGTGGATTCCTTGTGGTGGTTGCTGTCCTGCCGATGGACCTCAGCGAGCGGGCCAGGTTCCTTCCGCCTTGCCGGGCTCGCCCGCGGGCGCATGCGCGCCCGGGTGTGCGTGCTGCGCGACCAGCAGGCGGTCGATGCGGTTGCCGTCCATGTCGACCACCTCGAAGCGCCAGCCGCCCCAATCGAGCGCATCGCCGGGCTTGGGGATGACGCCGAGCTGGTAGAGGATGAAGCCGGCCAGCGTATGGTAGGCATCGCTGTCCTCGTCCGGAAATTCGATGTCGGCGCCGAGCAGGTCGCGGAAGCGCTCGAGCACCATGCCGCCGTCCACCAGCCAGCTGCCGTCCTCGCGCCGCACGGCGTCGGGGTGTTCCCCGGTGTCGAAATCCGGCACCTCGCCGACCAGGGCGCCCATCACGTCGGTCAGCGTGACCATGCCCTGGATGTCGCCGTATTCGTCGACGATCATCGCCAGCTCCGCATGGTGCTGCTTGAGCTGCTCGAGCAGGTCGAGCGCGCTGCTCGACTCCGGCACATAGAGCAGCGGGTCGAGCGCCTGTTCGATGTCGATCGCCTGCAGCGACTGGCGCCGGATCGCCTGGCCGAACAGGTTGCGCGCGCGCACCACCCCGAGCACCTGGTTGCGGTCGCCGCGGAACACCGGAAAGCGGCTGTAGGGCGAGCCGGCGATGCGCGCCAGGTTGTCTTCGAGCGGGTGGTCGAGGTCGAGGAATTCGAGGTCGATGCGCGGCGTCATCAGTGCGCGCAAGTGCCAGTCGTCCAGGCGCAGGGCGCGCGACGCGATGTCGTACTCGGCCTTCTCGAAGACGCCGGCGTCAGTGCTTTCCTTGATCATGCCGGTCACTTCCTCCTCGGTCGCCACCTCTTCCTTGTGGTGGCGCATGCCGAGCAGGCGCATGACGAAGTCGGTCGTCAGGGAAAGCAGGCGCACGACGGGATGCATCAGGCGCGACAGGTTGCGCAGCGGCCGCGCCATCAGTGCGGCGAGCTGCTCCGGATAGACGATGGCGATACGCTTGGGCACCAGTTCGCCCAGCACGATGGAGACGAAGGTAATCGCCATCACGACGATGGCCAGCGCGATCGGGCGCGCGTAGGCGTCCTCCACGCCGGCGCCGCTCAGGGCCGGCGTCAGCCTGGCGACCAGCGAGGCTTCACCGAAGGCGCCGTTGAAGATGCCGATCAGGGTGATCCCGACCTGCACCGTCGACAGGAAGCGGCTCGGGTCCTCGGCCAGCCGGATCGCCTCCGCGGCGCCGCGGTCGCCTTCCAGGGCCATGCGTTCGAGGCGCAGGCGCCGGGCCGAGACGACGGCCAGCTCGGCCAGCGAAAAAATGCCGTTCAGCAGGATCAGCGCCAGGATGATGAAGATGTCGGCCATGCGGATTCAGGGGTTGTCAGCCTGATCATCGCATGACCGTTCGTGCATGCGCGCACGCGTGGACTCAGCCGTGCGGCGGGGCGAAATTCTTCCTGATGCCGGACCAGCAGTCCTGGTAGTTGCCCTGCAGCTGAGGTGAGTTCAGCGCGTATTCGGTCGCCACGATCGGGTTGCGCGTCTCGAACATGAAGGCCATGGTGTCCGTGACCTTGTGCGGGCGCGAGGTGTCGGCGCTGCTGGCCTTCTCGAAGGTCGCCGCGTCCGGGCCGTGGCCGCTCATGCAGTTGTGCAGGCTGGCGCCGCCGGGCACGAAACCGTCGGCCTTGGCATCGTAGGCGCCGTGGATCAGCCCCATGAATTCGCTCGCCACGTTGCGGTGGAACCAGGGCGGGCGGAAGGTGTCTTCGCCGGCCAGCCAGCGCGGCGGGAAGATCACGAAGTCGAGCGTGTCCACGCCCGGCGTATCGGAGGGCGCGTGCAGCACCAGGAAGATCGACGGGTCCGGATGGTCGTAGCTGATCGAGCCGATGGTGTTGAAGTGGCGCAGGTCGTATTTGTAGGGGGCGTAGTTGCCGTGCCAGGCGACGACGTCGAGCGGCGAGTGGCGGATGCCCGCGCGCCAGAGCCGGCCGCCAAACTTGGCGACCAGTTCGAAGTCGCCTTCGACATCCTCGTAGCGCGCCACCGGCGTCAGGAAGTCGCGCGGATTGGCCAGGCCGTTCGAGCCGATCGGGCCCAGGTCCGGCAGGCGCAGCAGGGCGCCGAAGTTCTCGCAGACGTAGCCGCGCGCCACGCCGTCCGGCAGGCTGACGGCAAAGCGCACGCCGCGCGGGATCACGGCGATCTGCTGCGGCTCCACTTCGACCAGGCCGAATTCGGTGGCGATGGCGAGGCGGCCCTGCTGGGGCACGATCAGCAGTTCGCCGTCGGCAGAGTAGAAATAGCGGCCGCGCATGTCCTGGTTGGCCGCGTACAGGTGGATCGCGCAGCCGCTCATCCCGTTCGCCGATCCGTTGCCGGCCATGGTGGCCAGGCCGTCGATGAAGTCGGTGGGCGCGCCAGGCAGGGGCAGCGGGCTCCAGCGCATCTGGTTGGGCGACGGCACGCCGCGCTCGAAGTCGCTGCTCAGGCGCCCATGGGCGAGGGGCGTGAAGCTGCCGTGCATGGCGGCGGGGTGGATGCGGTACAGCCAGGACCGCCGGTTGTGGCCGCGCGGGGCCGTGAAGGCCGTGCCGGACAATTGCTCGGCGTAAAGCCCGTAAGCCACGCGCTGCGGCGAATTGCGGTGCGCCGGCAGCGCGCCGGGCAGGGCTTCGGTGGCGAATTCGTTGCCGAAGCCGGACATATAGCCTGCAATCTGTGTGTCGTTCGAAACGCTCAAGGGGCTCTCCTGCGATAACCCGTCGTTCCCGCTTCTTTGGGAACGACGAATGAATCTTTTTTGTCACTCTAGAGGAGAGCAGCGGATTTTACGAGATGAATGGAAAAATGTAGACTATTTAGAATATCAATAACACTATCGAGCGTATGATCGAACCCTCTAGCATCGACCTGAATCTGTTGTCCGTGTTCCAGGAGGTCTACCGGGAGCGCCAGATCTCGGCCGCCGCGCGCCGCCTGGGCCTGACGCAATCGGCGGTCAGCAATGCCTTGGCGCGTCTGCGCAGGACGTTCGGCGATGAATTGTTCGTGCGCACCGCGCATGGCATGCAGCCGACGCCGCTGGCGCAGCAGATGGCCGAGCCGATCGGCGCCGCGATGGCCCAGGTCGCCCTGGCGCTGAGCCAGCGCAGCCGCTTCGATGCGGCCACCAGCACGCGCCGCTTCACGCTGGCCATGACCGACGTGGGCGAGGTCTACTTCATGCCGGTGCTGATCGAGCGCTGCCGCGCGGTTGCGCCGAACATCGAAGTCGCCTCGGTACGCGCCAACGCCTTGAGCCTGAAGGACGACATGGAAAGCGGACGCGTGGACCTGGCGATCGGCGCCTTCGAGGACGTCTCGGAAGCCTTGTACCAGCGCCAGCTGTTCCGCCAGCGTTTCGTATCGATGTTCCGCAAGGGGCATCCGCTGGGCCGCGGGACGGTCGACCTGGCGGGCTTCGTGGCCGCGACCCACCTCATCGTGGACGCGGCCCAGAGCCCCTACGACCGCATCAACGTCCTGCTGGCGAAGGCCGGCGTGACGGCGCAGGCGCGGTTCCGGGTACCGCATTTCACCGCGGTGCCCTATATCGTCGCCGCGTCCGAACTGGTGGTGACGGTGCCGCAGAAGCTGGCGGAGAGTGCGTCGGGCCCGTTCGGCCTGCAGTGGATCGAACCGCCGTTGCAGCTGCCGACCCTGCAGACCAACGTGTTCTGGCACCGGCGCTTCAACCACGACCCCGGCAACCAGTGGCTGCGCGGGCTGATCGCGGACGTGTTCGCGGAGTAGTACCCAACTCATAAATTGGAATAGAGGACAAGACAAATGGCTGACCTGTTTGAGAATCCGATGGGCCTGATGGGCTTTGAATTCGTCGAATTCGCTTCGCCGACCCCGGGCGTGCTCGAACCGATCTTCGAGAAGCTGGGCTTCACCAAGGTCGCCGTGCACCGCTCGAAGGACGTGGTGCTGTACCGCCAGGGCGAGATCAATTTCATCGTCAACAACGAGCCGAAGAGCGCGGCCGCCTACTTCGCCGCCGAGCATGGCCCGTCGGCCTGCGGCATGGCCTTCCGCGTCAAGGACTCGCACAAGGCCTACGCGCGCGCGCTCGAGCTGGGCGCCATCCCGCTGGAAATCCCGACCGGCCCGATGGAGCTGCGCCTGCCGGCCATCAAGGGCATCGGCGGCGCGCCGCTGTACCTGATCGACCGCTTCGAAGAGGGCAGGTCGATCTATGACATCGACTTCGAATTCATCGCGGGCGTGGAGCGCCACCCGAAAGGCCATGGCCTCTCGATCATCGACCACCTGACCCACAACGTGTACCGCGGCCGCATGAGCTACTGGGCCGGCTTCTACGAGAAGCTGTTCAACTTCCGCGAGATCCGCTATTTCGACATCCAGGGCGAATACACCGGCCTGACCTCGAAGGCGATGACGGCGCCGGACGGCAAGATCCGCATCCCGCTGAACGAAGAGTCGAAGAGCGGCGGCGGCCAGATCGAGGAATTCCTGCTGAAGTTCAACGGCGAGGGGATCCAGCACATCGCGCTGCTGACCGACGACATCTTCGCCACCGTGGACGGCCTGCGCGCCGCCGGCATCCCGCTGATGAGCGCGCCGCCGGTGACCTACTACGAGATGCTCGAAGGCCGCCTGCCGGGCCACGGCGAGAACGTGCCTGAGCTGCAGGCGCGCGGCCTGCTGGTCGACGGCAAGGTCGAGGGCGATTCGAAGCGCCTGTTGCTGCAGATCTTCTCGGAAAACCAGCTGGGCCCGGTGTTCTTCGAGTTCATCCAGCGCAAGGGGGACGAAGGCTTTGGCGAGGGCAACTTCAAGGCCCTGTTCGAGTCGCTGGAGCGTGACCAGCTGCGCCGCGGCGCGCTCAAGACCGCGGCATAAAGCGTCATTGCCGTCTGACCCTGGCTGAATCCGGTTGCCGGGACGGGCAACCGGAACCGTGTGTTCCTGCTATCCTTCGCTCCAGTTGAGCCGGGCATGCGCGCGGCCGCAAAAAGACGAAGGAGTGACCTTGCTGTTAGCGTTTGCCGTGCTGCTGGTGTTCCAGTGCCTGGGCGAGGGACTGGTGTTCCTGTTTGGCCTGCCCATCCCCGGCCCGGTGGCCGGGATGCTGCTGTTGCTGGCGTCCCTGGTGGCCTGGCCGCCCCTGCACGAGGTGGTCGAGACCGGGGCCAACGAGTTGCTGCGCCATCTGTCGCTGCTGTACGTGCCGGCCGGCGTCGGCGTGATCGCGGCGGCGGTGGGCGTCGAGGGGCAGTGGCTGGCGGTCGTGGTGGCCGTGGTGGTCAGCACGCTGGCGACGATGGCGGTCACCGGCCTCGTGTTGCAGGCATTGACGCGCAAGAAGGAGGGCGGCGATGCTTAAGCTGGCCGGCCTGTCCCACTTCTGGGTCTACCTGGCGGCCTCGCCGCTGCTGGGCCTGACGCTGACGCTGTGCGCCTACGTGTTCGCGCAATGGGTCTACGTACGTGCGAAGATGTCGCCGCTCGCCAATCCGGTCGCGATCGCGATCACCATCGTCAGCGTCGTGCTGCTGGCCAGCGGCATGAGCTACCAGCGCTATTTCGCGGGCGCCCAGTTCGTCCACTTCCTGCTTGGCCCGGCCACCGTGGCGCTGGCGGTGCCGCTTGCGCGCCAGGTGCCGCGTCTGCGGCGCCACCTGTTCCCGCTGAGCTGCGCGCTGCTGAGCGGCTGCGTGACCGCGATCGTGTCCAGCGTGGGTGTAGTGCTGCTGCTCGGCGGCTCGCCGCAGATGGCGCACACGATCGCGCCGAAGTCGGCCACCACGCCGATCGCGATGGCGGTGTCCGAGCACCTGGGCGGCTTGCCGGCGCTGACCGCCGTACTGGTGATCGTCACCGGCATCTTCGGCTCGGTCACCGGGCGTTTCCTGCTGAACGCGCTGCGCGTCGACTCGCACGCGGCGCGCGGGCTGGCGCTGGGCGTCTCTTCGCACGGCATCGGCACGGCGCGCGCCTTCCAGGTCAGTGCGGAAATGGGAGCCTATGCCGGACTGGGGATGGGCATGAACGGCGTGCTGACGGCCCTGGTGGCGCCCTGGCTGGTGCCGCTGCTGATGAGCTGGATGGGTCGTTGAGTCACGGGCGGCCCGCGAACGGGTACCCGCACCCGCGCGTGGACGCGGATGCGGGCAGGGTGGCAGCCGCGCATGGCACACGGCTTGCCGGGGGAGCGCAAACGGCGCTGCCGCTGCGGTACAAAAACGGACGGCCAGTGGTGCTTACGCGCTCTTGCGGGTAAAGGCGCGCGCCGCGAACAGGGCGCTGGCCACGCCGACCACGATGGCGGCGGTGCTGCCCGAGAAGCCGACCGCGGTGTTGGCGGCGATCTTGCCGGCCTTGGGCGTGACGAGCTCCATGCGGCGCCGCGTCATCTGCGCGCCCAGTTCCGACAGGCGATCCTTGCTGATCGTCTGCTCGGCTTCCGGCAGCAGCACGGTTTCCTCGTCGGCCACATGGTGCTGGACGTCGCGCATCAGCTCGAACACCAGGTCGTCGTAGTGCGAGCTTTTCGGATCGGCGCGGCGGATCTCGCTGATGATGCGGCGCATCTCGTCGTGTTCCGGCTCGCTCTTCTCCATCACCTTCTGGTCATGGGCCTTGGTACGCATGACCGGATAGAAGATCTCTTCTTCCAGCGTGGCGTGGATCTCGAGCGCGTCGCAGATGGTCTCGGCCAGCGCCTTTTTCACGCTCGGACGCTTGTCGCGCGTGTACTGGTGGAACGTGACCATCACGTGCGAATGATCGAAACGGATCATGTCGGTAATGGTCGGGCTCAACTTGCTCAGAGAAAACATCATCTTCTCCTGTTTGATCGGATAGATGCATGTTAGTGCGCGCGCCAGAGTCAATACGTAGGACTGGATCGCGGGCCCTTGTCAGCGGATTGCCTACTGAGCCGCGCGCCCAGGCCGGCAGTCTCCGCTGTGCAGGGGCTTCTGGCGGCCGGCGTATTCGAAGACCCAGCTCGGGCCGTTTTCGAACTGGCGCGACAACAATTGCTCGATGGTCGGCTCGAGTCCGAAGTAGTCGAGGCCGGGCGGGCGCAGGGAGACCGACATGTCGCGCACCAGTCCCACCAGCGACGACATGTCGCGTTCGGCGTTCTGCCAGATCTCGGCCGCCTCGCCTTCGTGCAGGTAGCGCCTGGAACGATGCAGCAGCAGGTTCAGGGCCGACAGCCGCTGGCCGAGTTCGTCGTGCAGCTCGCGCGCCAGGG